>Ga0193724_1000037_pt1 | contig 28160 bp, 21 predicted proteins | sample H2a1metaG_FD_146005 | JGI IMG/M metagenome (GOLD analysis project Ga0193724, IMG submission 146005) | Soil microbial communities from a riparian zone of the East river system, Colorado, United States - H2a1 | ecosystem: Environmental > Terrestrial > Soil > Riparian zone | place: USA: East River... | reverse complement strand
TGCGCAGCCGCCTGTTATGATTTTCTGATCGAAGGACAAGCCAGGGAGGTGGGTTCGATCAAAACGAAAGTTCAAGCCGAGGCGCCTTCTGTGAACGAGGCGACTGCCTGGGAATCCGTCCTTCAGAGGGATGCATCTGCGGATGACCGATTCCTTTACGCGGTCACGACGACGGGAATCTACTGCCGTCCATCATGTCCTTCCCGTCGGCCGAAGCGCGATAACGTCGCCTTCTTTTCGTCAGTGGCGGCGGCAGAGGAAGCCGGGTTTCGCGCCTGCCAGAGATGCCGTCCAAATCGCGCGAAGGCGCCGCACCGCGCCGTCGAGCGCGCGCGTGACTACATCGATACCCACATCGCCGATCTTGGCGAGGAGCGCATCACGCTCGAGCTGCTCGGCGAGCAATCGGGACTCAGTCCCTATCATCTCCAGCGGAAATTCAAGGAGATCGTCGGGCTGACACCTGCGCAGTACATCCGGGCTCGCAAAAGCGAGCGACTCAAGGGCGAGCTCAAACGCGGCGAGACCGTGAGCCGCGCCACTTTTGGCGCCGGTTACGGCTCCAGCAGCAGAGTTTACGGCGACTCCGACAAACGGCTGGGCATGACGCCGGCAACGTATCGTCGTGGCGGTGCGGGAGCGCACATCGAATACGTGACGGCGAGAACGTCGCTCGGCATTCTGCTGGTCGGTGCGACTGATCGCGGTGTTTGCGCGGTTACACTCGGGAACGACGCGAGCTCTCTGGAGGATGCACTCGAGCGCGAGTATCCGGCAGCAACGCGTACGCACGTCTCGCACCCATCGAGCTCACTCCAAGCGTGGGTGTCTGACATCATCGAGGCCGTAGATATTCGACATCCAGGCCTCTGCATTTCAATGGAAGGTGTGGCGTGAGCTGCAGAAGATTCCCTTCGGCGAGACGCGTTCCTACAGCGAAATCGCCAACGCGATCGGATCTCCGAAAGCCGTCCGGGCGGTGGCGAGCGCCTGCGCGAACAATCGAGCCGCCGTCGTGATCCCTTGCCATCGCGTCGTGAGGCAGAATGGCGAACTCGGCGGATACCGGTGGGGATTGGAGCGCAAGCAGCTGCTGATCGAAAAAGAACGTGCCATGAGTGAGAGAAGCACGTCCTAGATAGATAAACGGCGCCTGTCTAAGTTCCCTTAATGGCAACATTCGGGAACGGGCGCCGCGTCGCCATAGTCGCAGGCGTGCGGACGCCGTTTGCAAAAGCTGGGACTGCCTTCAAATCGATCTCCGCCATCGATCTCGGCAAATTGTGCGTCGCGGAATTGCTGCAGCGCACAAATCTGGACGGCAAGGAAGTCCAGTCGCTTGTCTTTGGGACGGTGGTTCCTTCGGTGCTCGCGCCGAATATCGCACGTGAGGTCTCGCTGCTTCCGCTCCTGCCAAAGGGAGTGGAGGCGTACAGCGTTAGCAGGGCGTGCGCTTCTGCCAATCAGGCAATCACAGACGCCGCGGATCAGATCGCGCTTGGACACCACGACATCTCGATCGCCGGTGGCTCCGAATCCCTGTCGAATATTCCCATTCTCCACTCGCAGGGATTCGCCGAGGCGCTGGTCCTGGCGTCGAAGGCGAAGTCGCTGCCGGCGCGCCTCAGGATTCTCTCACGCCTGCGTCCCAAGGATCTCATTCCGGTCACTCCGGCGATCGCCGAGCCGTCGACTGGTGAGACAATGGGTCAGTCGGCGGAGAAGATGGCGAAGCTCAACGCGATTTCGCGCGAGGAGCAGGACCATTTTGCGCTCCGCTCCCACCGGCTCGCGTCCGCCGGGACAACCGACGGACGATTGACCGCCGAGATCATGCCGGTCTACGTGCCGCCGAAGTTCGAAAGCGTTTTGACGTCCGACAACGGGATTCGCGAAGACACGAGCTACGAGCAGCTCGCGGCACTCAAGCCGGTATTCGACAGAAAGTATGGCAGCGTTACAGCGGGCAATTCCTCGCCTCTCACCGACGGGGGCGCGTGCGTCCTGCTCATGAGCGAGGACAGGGCAAAGGCGCTCGGCTATACTCCGCTCGGGATAATCAAATCGTACGCGTACGCTGCTCTCGATCCCGGAGAGCAACTGCTTCAGGCGCCGGTGTTGGCGGCGCCCGTCGCCCTCAAGCGCGCCGGACTCACGTTGAAGGACATGGACCTGGTGGAGATGCACGAGGCGTTCGCCGCACAGGTGTTGTCGAATCTCAAGGGGTTCGAGTCAAAGTGGTGGGCCGAGCGGGCGGGTTTCTCGCAACCGCTGGGCGAAGTCGACCGGGCGAAGCTGAACGTCATGGGCGGCTCGATCGCCATCGGGCATCCGTTCGGCGCGACCGGTGCGAGAATCACCACGACGCTCCTCAACGAGCTGCGCCGTCGCGGCGGGCAGTTCGGATTGATGACGGTCTGCTCGGCTGGCGGAATGGGCTTCGCGATGGTCGTCGAGAGGACGCAATGAGCTCGTCCTCGGAAGTCACGATCGGCGGGCTAGTCGGGACCCGGTGGAAGCCGGCTCTTTCGGTCGAAGTCACCGACGGCATCGCCATCATCACCTTCGATCTTCCCAACGAGTCGGTCAACAAGCTTAACCGCGCCGTAAAGGACGAGTTCGTAGCACTAATCAGTCGTCTCGAGCGCGATACCACGGTCAATGCGGCGGTGTTCATAAGCGGCAAGCCCGATGTGTGGATCGCCGGCGCCGACATCGAGGAGTTTCTCGAGCTAAGAACGGCGAGTGACGCCGAGCGATTGAGCAGGGATGGGCAGATGCTTCTCGATTCGATCGAGAAGCTTCGGGTGCCGATAATCGCGGCGATACACGGAGCTTGTCTTGGCGGCGGACTCGAGACGGCGCTCGCCTGTCATTATCGCATCGCCACGGATCACCCAAGGACGATGCTCGGCCTGCCCGAAGTTCAGCTGGGATTGATTCCGGGAGCGGGGGGAACGCAGCGGTTGCCACGAAGAATCGGGCTGACCAGTGCGCTCGACATGATTCTCACCGGCAAGCAGGTCCGCGCGAAAAAAGCGCTCGACCTCGGGTTGATCGATGAGATGGTGCATCCGTCCATTCTCCGAACAATTGCCATCCAACGTGCGCGCGAAGTTGCCGAGGGAAGAAAAAAGAGCGAGCGGCATTCCGGCGGAATAAAGGGTCTGTTCATCGATGGAAATCCCGCTGGACGCGCGCTCGTGCTGAGAAAAGCGCGCGAACAGACGCTCGCGAAGTCCCGTGGACACTACCCTGCGCTCATTGCCGCGATCGACGTCATCGCCGCCGGCTATGAGAGAGGCGTTGCGCACGGGTACCGGGAGGAGTCGCGCCGCTTCGGCGAGATGGCGGTGACCGATGTGTCGCGGCAGCTGATCTTCCTTTTCTTCGCGACAAACGAGCTAAAGAAGGATCCCGGCGTCGAGCCTTCAGACTATCCGGAGCTTCCCGTCTCCGCCTTCGAGCCGTTGCCGGTCGACAAGATCGCGATCATCGGGGCAGGGTTCATGGGCGCCGGTATCGCATCGATCGCGGTTCAGCATGGGAGCCTTGTCCGCCTCAAGGATGCGGATCACGGGCGAGTCGCGAAGGGGTACGCCGCGGTGCGCGACATTCTCAAGGAACGGCTCACCAAGCGGCAGATCACGAAAGTCCAGTACAGCGACTACATGGCGTTGCTCGGCGGAACGGTCGATTACTCCGGATTCGGGAACGTCGATCTCGTGATCGAGGCCGTGTTCGAGGATCTGGCGATCAAGCACCAGGTCCTTCGCGAGACGGAGGCGGCGATCAGCCCTACGGCAATCTTCGCCAGTAATACATCCACAATTCCGATTGCCTTGATCGCGCAGGCATCCAGCCGCCCCGAGCGCGTGCTCGGGATGCACTTCTTCTCGCCCGTGCAGAAGATGCCGCTGCTCGAGGTGATCACGACCCCGGAGACGCATCCGCAGGTGACCGCGACCGCCGTTTCTTACGGGAAGAAACTCGGCAAGACGGTCATCGTGGTGAACGACGGACCGGGGTTCTACGCCAACCGGATTTTGGGGCCGTACATCAACGAGGCCGGGATTCTCCTCGATCAGGGCGTCGCGGTCGACATAATCGACAAGGCTCTCGTCGATTTCGGATTTCCGGTCGGTCCGATCACGCTCATCGATGAAGTCGGACTGGATGTCGCGACCAAAGCGGGGAAGATTATGGCCGAGGCCTATCCCGACCGCATGCAGCCGGCGAAATCGATTCAGGCGGTGGTCGCGGCGGGGCGTTACGGAAGAAAATCGAAGAAGGGCTTTTTCACCTACGACAAGGAAGGAAAGAAGGGAGAAGTCGATCCCTCGGTGTACGGCCTGTTTCTCACGCCGGGAAGCATTCCCATCGTAAAGTCCATCGCGCCTCCCGCGGGAGCCGAGGCTTCAGCGCGGCCGGAGATGCCCGCCATTCAGATTCAGCAGCGGACTATTCTGGCGATGGTCAACGAAGCCGCGCGTTGTCTGAGTGACGGAATCATTCGCTCCCCCCGTGACGGCGACGTCGGAGCGGTATTCGGAATCGGCTTCCCTCCATTTCGCGGAGGACCATTTCGGTATATGGATTCGCTCGGGATTCAGATCGTCGTGCAACGGCTCGAGGATCTGAATGCGCGCTTTCCTGGAAGGTACGAGCCTGCGGAGCTGTTGCTCGAGATGGCGCGTCGGAGGCAGGTGTTTTATCCCGAAGATCGCTCGTGAGGACAGCAGGCTATCCGGAAGTGAATCCGTTGCTCGCAGTTGTGACAGCGCTAGTGATGCTCGCGTGCGCACCAACGGTGCACGGCCCTCTGGGCTCGGCCGACTATCCACGCACTCGAGCCGAGCAGACGCGATATCGCGAGACGTCACATTACGCGGATGTGCGAAAGTTTCTCGACTCTCTCCGCAAGCTACAGGCGCCGCTGGCGTTCGGGTCGATCGGTAAAACGTCAGAAGGCCGCGATATCCCCTATGTGATTGCATCGCGCCCGCTGGTTTCAACCCCGTCGGAAGCGGAGCGACTGGGGCGGCCGATTGTTTACGTCCAGGGCAACATCCACGCGGGCGAAGTCGAGGGGAAGGACGCGTTGCTGGCACTGCTTCGCGATCTCACCTATTCGACCAAGCCGAACGTCCTGGACTCGATCGTTCTTATCGCGGTTCCCATCTACAATGCGGACGGCAACGAGCGCTTTGCGCCACAATCGGTGAACCGCACCGAACAGAATGGTCCCGAAATGGTTGGGATTCGCGCCAACGCCCAGAATTTCGATCTCAACCGCGACTACGTGAAGGCCGAAGCGCCAGAGACGCGGGCATCGCTGGCGATGTTCAACACATGGGATCCCGATGTGTTCGTAGACCTTCACACGACCGACGGAAGTTTTCACGGCTACGCCCTTACCTATTCTCCATCGCTGAACCCGGCTGCGGTGTTCGGAGGCGTCTACGCCCGCGATTCACTTCTTCCGATTTTGCGCGAGCGACTTCGCACGCGCGACGGATTCGAGGTGTTCGATTACGGCAACTTCGTCTCCGATGAGCGCGGCGGCATCGCCGATACGAGCGTCCACGAAGGATGGGCGACCTACGATTCACGTCCGCGGTTTGGCACGAACTACTACGGTGTTCGCGGGCGCATCGGCATTTTGAGCGAAGCGTATTCGCACGACTCGCTCGCACGACGGATCGCTGCCACCTACGCGTTCGTCCGTGAGACGCTTTCCCTGGTGGCCGAAAAAGGCGCGGCGATCAGAGCGTTGAGCGCGAAGGCCGACAGCCAGCCGCTCAGCTGGGGCCGCGCCCCCGATTCGGTGCAAATGGTTGCCATTCGGTCCGAGCTCGTTGCTACTCCGAAGATGATGGATGTGATCAAGGAAGATCTGGAGAAGACGGGCGACTCCTCTCTCACCCAACCCGGCGTCCCCCGGGGCGAGCGACGCACGGGACGATTCAGAACGATTCACATGCCTGTCTACGACCGATTCACGTCGACGCTCGACCGCCTACCTCCCGCGGCTTACGTTCTGGCGCCGGGGGACACCGCGGTCGTAACCCTGCTCCGACTGCACGGCATTCGCGTCGATCGCTCCGACTCCGCATGGACAGCGCGGGGCGAATCGTTCTTCATCGATTCGATTATCACGTCTCCGCGGCCATTTCAGGGACACCACGAAGTTCGTCTCAAGGGGCGATGGGAGCGCGGTGTGCAGGTGCTTCCACCCAGGTCGTTCATCGTCTCCACGGCGCAACCGCGTGGTACGCTCGTCGTCTATCTGCTCGAGCCTGAGAGTGACGACGGCTTCGCGACCTGGAACCTGTTTGACAACAGCCTCAAAAAGGCCGGTCGATTCCCCGTGACGAGGATCTTCGATCTCAGTCGCCGCGGCCGCGGCGCCATCCGCCGCAGCTCGACAACCATTACAACGCCACTCGAGAACTGATGCTTCGCAGCGCCTTTCTTTACCTTGCCGGTCAGCAACAGATATTCAAGTTCGTGCGCAACAACCGGTTGGCAAAGAGCTTTGCCAACCGGTTCGTCGCTGGAGAAACTCTCGACTCCGCGCTCAGTGCCGTCGCCAGGCTCAATGGGCGCGGCTGCAGTGCGTCGCTCGATCTGCTGGGGGAGAGCGTCCACACTGAGGCCGAAGCCCAGGCTGCGGGCGAAGCGTACATTACGATGCTCGACCGCATTCACGAGCAGAAGGCAGATGCCAACGTCTCCGTCAAGCTCACCGCGATGGGGCTCGACATCTCCGAGGATCTCTGCATCGCGATCATGCACAAGATCCTGGCGCGCGCGCGTGATTGCAGCTCGTTCGTGCGGATCGACATGGAGTCGAGCGAGTATACCGAGCGGACACTCGACCTGTTCGAGCGGCGCCTCTGCCCGGCGTATCCCCAGCATGTAGGAATCGTGTTGCAGAGTTACCTGTTCAGAACCTTCGCCGACGTCGAGCGCGCGATTCTGATCAAGGCGCGGGTTCGCCTCTGCAAAGGAGCTTACAAGGAGCCGGAGGCGGTCGCGTATCCGGACAAGAAGGACGTCGATTCGAACTACATTCGCTGCATGCACGAATTGATGCTCCACGGAAACTATCCGGGAATCGCCACCCACGACGAGGCCATCATCAGGGAGGCGAAGCGCTTCGCCAGGGAAAACAACATCTCGTCCGACCGCTTCGAGTTTCAGATGCTTTACGGCGTGCGACGCGATCTTCAGGACAAACTCGTCCGCGAAGGCTACCGGATGCGCGTCTACGTCCCGTTCGGCACTCAGTGGTACCCGTATCTCATGCGACGCCTCGCCGAGCGGCCCGCGAACGTCGCGTTTCTCACTGGGAGCATGTTCAAGGAGATGGTCGGCCGACGCCGCCGCTGAAGATGGGCAGATTTCTTCCCCCCGACCCGTCCAAAGGCGATCCGAACACGATCGGCGGATACATGGCTGTGCATGACCGGCCGGCCGCGTTCGAGGGGAGCGACGGTGCGTCGTACAGCGTCGAGATCATCACGGACACCACTGGTGAAAGGGAGCGGCCTTTCGCCGCCTACCTGCTGTTCGTGCGCTGGGGTCGGGGCGATCCGGTCGCGAGCGGCCATCTGGAGACCGAATTCCTCGCGTTCGCATCAACGGAGGACGAGGCGCGCAAAATGGTGCGTGCAATGTTGCTGAATGAAGTGAAGGTGACGCTCGATACCCTCATCAAGGCGAGACGCGCCGAGCTGCTGCCCTGGTGGGATTCGATGCGCGAGGAGGGTAGCAGTTGACGCGCAAGGAAGGAGTCGTGCTCCAGGGCACGGGCGGAGTATGGCACGTCCGCGCCGACTCGGGAGAGACGCACGAAGCCTCGCTTCGCGGAAGGCTCAAGCAGGAGCGCAAACAGGACAGAAAGCTCGCGGTCGGTGACCGAGTGGTGCTCGAGATCGACGAGCGGGGCGAGCATTGGTCGATCGACGAGATTCTCCCGCGACATTCAAAGCTCGCCCGACGCGAGCCGGGTGAAGGGCAGGGTGAGCGCATCGTCGCCGCCAACGTCGACCAGGTCGTCATCGTCTTCTCCGCCGCGAGGCCGGAACCCCACCGCCGAATGCTCGACCGGTTCCTGGTGATCGCCGAAGGGAATTCGCTTCAGTCGCGAATCGTCATCAACAAGATCGAGCTGGTGGATAGAGAGGCAACCGAGCGGGAGTTCAACGATTACGTAGCGGCCGGATATCCGCTGCATCTGACGAGCGTCAAGCAGCGCGTTGGTCTGGACGAGCTCCACGATCAGCTCGCGGGAAAAACTTCGGTCCTCACCGGCCCATCAGGAGTGGGCAAGTCGTCGCTGATGAACGCGATGTATCCGGGACTCGATCTTCGCGTCGGCGAGATCAGCGAATCGGTTGGAAAGGGGCGACACACCACTGTCGGTGCCCTACTGCATCCGCTGCCCGATGCGGGTTATGTGGTGGACACTGCCGGGTTGCGCGAAGTCGGGATGTGGGGACTCGCTTCCGAGCATCTCGACGAATGCTTTCGCGAGTTTCGTCCGCACATCGCCGAATGCAAGTTCGGGGACTGCACGCACCGGGTCGAGCCCGGGTGCGGAGTGAAGCGAGCGGTAGCCACCGGCGCTATCAGTGCCGAGCGGTACGACAGTTATCTCAGGTTACGGGAAGAGATCGAGGATACCGAAAGGAAATGGGCGCCGTACTCCGCTGCATCAAAGGCTAAGAAACGCCGCTGAAGATCTACAACTGATTAGGCGAGAGGTCTCAGTAGGTAAGCTGCGAGTGATTTAGTCACTACCCCCCTGACATTACCATTGGCGTGCCGGCCACAAGCAGTCGCCATCACGCCAACGAGATATGTCAGGGGGTGGTGACTAACAAACTGGCAACTTGCCTACTGCGACCTCTCGCCTAATCAGTTGCAGATGTCAGTTGCAGCTATCAGTTGGCAGTTATCAACGCGGTCAATGCGCCCCAGTCGACTCCTCTTCAAGCTCGACCGTCCAGTCCACCTGAACATCGCTCCTGATCGTCTCCCTCACCGAGCAGTACTTCGTCGCCGAGAGCTCAATCGCGCGCAGCGCCTGATCCTTCTCTATTCCCTTTCCACCGATACGGAAGTTGAGCGTGATATGCTTGTAGCGCCGGGGAATCGTATCGACGCGCTCTCCGACCACGTCGATCTCGAGCGACTCGATCGGCGTGCGCTGCTTCGCGAGGATGTCGATCACGTCGTAAGAGACGCACGTCGCCAGTGCGCTGAGAAGCGTTTCCGGCGGACTCTGTCCGGCTTCACCTTCTCCATCGATGCGGGCAGTCGGCCCATTCGGACGGCCCGCGTCGAATCGATGACCGCCAATCCAGTTGACGTGTATGAGCGACGGTTTCGCCGCCGTTTTCGCCGGGGCCGGTGCTGTCACTTCTCCGGACCCTTCTCGATCGGAGCGCGGACGGCGTTGCCCCACTCCGTCCAACTGCCGTCGTAATTCCGCACGCGATCGTAGCCCAGCAGGTACGTGAGAACGAACCACGTATGCGAGGACCTCTCGCCAATGCGGCAGTACGCCACGATATCGTCGCCTTTCTCGAGACCCTTTTCCTGCTCGTATATGGCGCGCAGAGAACCCGCATCCTTGAAGGTTCCGTCCGGATTCGCCGCCCGCGCCCACGGGATGCTGCGCGCTCCCTTGATGTGGCCGCCGCGCAGCGTGCCTTCCTGGGGATAATCCGGCATGTGGGTGCGTTGCCCGGTGTACTCCTCCGGCGAGCGTACATCTATTAGAGGTTTACCCGCCGAAGAGTGCTCGCGCACCTGCTGAAAAAAGGCGCGAATCTTGTCATCCGAGCGCTTTGGGGCCTTGTAGCCGGTCTTCGCCAGTCGTGGAACGTCGGTATTGAACGGGCGACCCTCCTGCTCCCACTTGATTCGTCCACCGTCAAGCAGCTTGGCGTTCGTGAAGCCGAATAACTGAAATACCCAGAAGGCGTACGCCGCCCACCAGTTGTTCTTGTCTCCATAGAACACCACGGTGGTGTTTTCGTCGATTCCCTTCTCGCGAAGGAGCCTCTCGAACTGCTCGGACGAGACGTAATCGCGAAGCACGGGATCGTTCAAATCCACGTGCCAGTCGACTTTCTGCGCACCCGGAATGTGCCCGGTATCGTAAAGGAGGACGTCTTCGTCGCTCTCGATGATTCGGATACTCGGATCGTCGAGATGCTCGGCCAGCCAGCTCGTGGTCACCAGAACCTCCGGGTGAACGTAGCCCTTGCCGGCAATGCCGGGATCCACGACCGATGTATTGCTTGTGATTGTCGCCCCCATGGTTCGCTCCTGAAAAAGGAGAGCTTCTAGCATAATCACGGGGAATCCACGGCGGTGCAAGTATTGACGCGGGTAAGCATGTGTATCTTTGCTGAATGGGCGACAGAAAGCAGGCGGAGATGGAGCCGTACTCACATCACGTGCTCATTTGCACCGGCGATTTCTGTTCGCCCGATCGTCGCGGACGCCAGCTCTACTCACTGCTCGCCGAGTTGCTTCAGCGCGAGGATTTGCTCTTCGGCCTCGAACGCGTGAAGCGGGGTGAAACTCCCTGCCTTGGCGTGTGTAGCAACGGGCCGATCGTCGTCGTGTATCCTGAGGGCATCTGGTACTCTGAGGTCACGCCGGCGCTATTGGAGCGAATAGTCGTCGAGCACCTCAAGCACGGCAAACCGATCGAAGAGGCGGTCTTTCACCGGCTCTAGCTCCTGCCTTACCTTTCACCGCATCCGGCACCAATCGCAGTGACGCCATCACCCTTCAATCCACGCAGGCTCGCGCTCGGGGCTGCGAAAAAACTGATTTTCGAGAACGAGGATCCGCAAACGGCGCTCGAGCGCCTGGCCGGCCTCTCGGCGCTCGACGATCGCGGCGCCTTGGGCGCGGAGAGCAAGTCAATGTCACGCATGCGCAGTACGATCCTGAACGACCTCGACGAGATGTACCGCGAAGCATTCGAGCGGGCGAAAGCCACGGGGGACCAGACCCAGATGGCGACGCTCGACTTTGCGTACCGCAGAGAACAGCTGTACTTCGAGATCCTTCTCGACGTTCGCGACGCGCTTGAGCGTCGCTAGCCCCGGCGCCCAGCCCGGCGGGACGCCCGGGCTGTGAACAGTCTCTGGGGCTGGATCTGGTTCAACGTCGCCGTCCTGGCGATCCTCGCGCTCGACCTGGGCGTGCTCCATCGCAAATCGTCCAAGGTTTCTCTCAAGGAAGCCGCGATCTGGAGCGGAGTATGGGTCGCGCTCTCCCTGTGCTTCGCGCTCGCCATTTACCGCAACATGGGGAAGGAGTCGGGACTCGAGTTCCTGACGGGATACCTGATCGAGTACGCGCTCTCCGTGGACAACATCTTCGTGTTCGTGCTGATCTTCTCCTACTTCAAGGTTCCGGAGAAGTACCAGCACCGCGTGCTGTTCTGGGGAATCATCGGAGCGCTCGTCCTTCGCGGTGTGATGATCGTCGCCGGATCGGCACTCGTGACGCGCTTTGCGTGGACGCTCTACATCTTCGGCGCGTTTCTGGTCTTCACCGGCATCAGAATGGCGCTCCAAAAGGACGACGCGGCGTACAACGCGGAGCGCGACCCAGTTCTCCGGCTGGCGCGCAAGCTCATCCCGGTGACGCCCGACTATCGGGGCGACAAGTTCTTCGTCAAGGAGCCGGACAAAACCGGCCGGATGAGATTCGCCGCGACGCCACTGTTCATAGTTCTGATCATCGTCGACACGACGGACATCATATTCGCCACCGATTCCATCCCCGCTATATTCGCCGTCACGCGCGATCCGTTCATCGTCTACACCTCGAACATCTGCGCGGTGCTCGGCCTGAGGGCGCTGTATTTCCTCCTCGCCAGTGTCGTCGACAAGTTCGTGTACCTCAAGCTGGGGCTTTCACTCGTCCTGGTCTTCATCGGCGCGAAGATGCTCCTCGAGCCCTTCCTTCATATTCCGATTATTGCCGCGCTTGGCGTTGTGGGGCTGGTTCTGGGATCGGCGATATTAGCGTCAGTGAAATGGCCCCGAACGGGGCACTAAAAGGCAGTTGCGGGTTACGCTTATTGAGAACCGACCGTCTTTTTTCGTAGCCCCCTCCGTCTCACACACAGAATCGGGAATTTCCGCATGATCTTCGCCTTGCGCCTCGCGAGCGCCGCCGCTTTCGTGCTCGCTCCGCTGTCTTACATCAGTGCTCAGGCTTCGACCAAACCGGTAGCCGCTCCCGCCGTCGTTCCGGCCGGCAAGAACATCGCACTGGATTTTCGCACCACCGTGGTCATCCAGGGGCAGCCCGACACTAGCGTCATTCAGGGCCACGCCGTCGGATCAGCTGACAAGATGCGAATGGATCTGAAGATGCAGGGGCCCGGCGCCCAGGTCAGTCCGCTCGGCGGCAGCGGCGGTGAGGTAACGATGATCCTCTCCGATACCGGAAAGACCGTCACCTACCTCGATAACAAAGCCAGCCATTACCTGCGCGTACGCCCCGCCGACATGCTCGCACAGGCGCAACAGACGGGAGTGAAGATGGGCTTCTCTGGAACCGAGGCAAAGGTCGACAACCTCGGCGTGGGTCCGACGATACTCGGGCATCCGACCACCCACTACCGCATCGGGACCGGCATGACGATGACCATCACCGCGATGGGTCAGGATCAGGTCGTGAAGATCTCGAGCACGTCCGATTACTATTACGCCGACGACATCAAAGGAGTCGTGAATCCCTTCGCCAGCCTGAGCGGTGGAGACATGGCGGCGATGTTCGGCAGCTCGAGCAAAGAGTTCGCCGATAAGCTCAAGGCCATGCAGGACAAACTGCCCAAGGCTACGCCGCTCCGCGCCTCGAGCACAGCGATGATGACCGCGCAGGGACAGACGCGAATCACGAGCACACAGGCTGAAGTGACGTCTGTTCAGTGGGTGGACGCTGATTCGAAGATCTTCGATATTCCGTCGACTTACACTCCGGTAACGCTGCCAGGTATCGCCACCCCGGGCGGCGCAGTGCCGCCGAAGTAGGCGTTCAGGCCGAACGAAAAAAGGGCGGGCTCTCGACGAGCCCGCCCTTTTGTATTGTAAGTCGGAGTCACGAAATCGCGCGAATCAGAACTTCACGATCTCTTCGAAGGCCCGCTTGAAGTCGTCCACCTGCGGAAGAATCGCGTCCTCCAGACTCGGCGCGTATCCGACGAAAGTGTCGGCCGACGCGATGCGCTTCACCGGTGCATCCAGCCACGCAAAACACTCATCCGCGATCGCCGCCGAGATCTCGGCGCCGAATCCCCAGGAGAGGGCGTCTTCGTATGCCACGATCACCCGCGATGTCTTTTTCACCGATTCGAAAACGCCCTCCCTGTCCCATGGGCTCAGAGTCCGGAGGTCGATAACCTCGACCGAGATCCCGTTGTCGGCAACGGCGTTCGCGGCTGTGAGTGCGCGCCGAACGGTCGCGCCGTACGTAACGACGGTGACATCGGTTCCTTCACGCACCACCTTCGCTTTGCCGAAGGGGATCATGAAGTTCGGTCCGGGATACGCCGACTTATTGTACGTCTGGCGATACAGGTGCTTGTGCTCGAGGAAGAGCACGGGATCGTCGCACCTTATCGCGGTCCGCAGAAGTCCATTGGCATCGAGCGCCGTCGAGGGACACACCACGCGAAGCCCCGGGCAATGCGCGAAAATCGACGCCCCCGTTTGCGAATGGTAGATCGCGCCCCGGATGTATCCGCCATACGTCGTCCGCACGACGACGGGAGCAGAGAAATTGTTGTTCGAGCGCCAGCGCATCGTCGCGAGCTCGTTTCTGAGCTGCATATACGCCGGCCAGATGTAATCGAAGAACTGAATCTCGACGACCGGTTTGAATCCACGCAGCGCAAGTCCAATCGCCCGCCCGACGATATTCGCTTCGGCCAGTGGCGAGTTGTAGACGCGCGAGCCCCCAAACTCTTTCTGAAGTCCCCACGTAACCTTGAACACTCCGCCCTTGCCTTTGACCTTGCCGAGGTGCTCCTCGCGGGAGACGTCGGCAACGTCCTGGCCGAAGACGAGAATCTTCTTGTCGCGACGCATCTCGTCCTTCATGCAGGCGTTGAGAAGGTCGACCATCGTCGTCGGCTCACCCGAGAATTGGGGGTCATCCTCGGTATCGAACTGCTCGCTGGTTGGATCCACGTCGGGCGAGTAGACGCCGAAGTAAACGGTGTCCGCCCCAGGCTGAGGCTGAGCAAGAGCGTCGTCGGTCGCAGCGAGAACGACCGCGTCGACCTCTTCCTGTATCTGCTTGAGCTCGCTCGCAGTCGCGTGCCCTTCACTGAGTAGCCACTTCGGGAATTGCGTCACCGGATCGCGCGCCGCATCCGCTTCGCGCTCGGCGGTCGGACGGTACATCTTCTCGTCGTCCGAGAGAGAGTGAGAATACGGACGAATGACGTGCGCGTGCACCAGAGCCGGGCCCTTGCGTTGCCGCGCATAGTCCACCGCGCGCTGCATCGTGTCGTAGCTCGCGAGCAGATCGCACCCGTCTACTTCTTCGATGAAGAAGTTGGGGAAGGAGCTCACGAGCTTGGATATGCTGCCCCCGGCCGTGTTCACTTCTACCGGAACCGAGATGGCGTAACCATTGTCCTCGACCAGATAGACGACAGGCAGTTTGAGATTCGACGCGGTGTTCAGCGACTCCCAGAATTCGCCCTCACTCGTCGTGCCCTCGCCAGTCGTGATCAGGACGACTTCGTCCTTCTGGAAACCCTCCTGAACGCTGAGCAGTTTGGCGCGCAGCGAAGCTTCCGCGGAGCCGACTCCCTGAAGGAATTGGGTGCCGGTCGGAGACGAAGCCGAAACGATGTTGTAGGCCTTGTGACCCCAGTGGCTCGGCATCTGGCGTCCGCCGGAGGCGGGATCCGCCGCCGCTCCAACTGCCTCGTATAGCATCTCGGCCGCAGTGACGCCGAGCTCCAGGCAGAGGGCGCGGTCGCGATAGTAGAGGTAAAACCAGTCGTAGGCGGGCTTCAGCACCATGCCGGCCGCGGTCAGGATTCCTTCGTGGCCCGCCCCAGAGATCTGGAAGAAGATCTTGTTCTGCCCTTTCAGCTGGACTTCCTTGTCGTCCAACCTCCGTGACAGCAACATGTTGCGATAGGCGGCCACGAGCTGCTCGGGCGAAAGCCGGGCACTCGGCGATCCTGAAGATTTGCGATCAGGGATAGTTCTGGTGGCCATGTCTCTCCAACGGGGCGGGTCGAGCCGTGTCCCAAAAAATAGCAGATAGCGCGCCGAAGCGGCTATCGATTTCTGCTACTTTCTGGCCGGCTTCATGCCCATCGGCAGTGGCCCGACAGAAGGAGCCCAAATGGTCAGTAGAGGTGCGCGTCTTTTAGCGATCGCTATGGTTTTGGCGGCGTGCTCGCCAAAAACTCCCGGCACTCCGGCTGGGCCCGACGGCGATCAAATCGTTCTGACCGGCGATCAGAAGACAGATTGGGCCCAGATAGTTGCGCTCGAGGACCAAGCCAAGGCGCTCGTCAAAACCGATGGGTGTTCGTCGGCAAGTGAATGCCGCACGGCTGCTGTCGGATCGAGAGCCTGCGGCGGGCCGCGATATTACCTGGTCTACTGCTCCCGCACGACCGATTCAGCCGCGCTGTTCCGCAAGCTCGATGCTGTCGCGGCCGCCGAACGGGAGTTCAACGCCAAATACCAGATCGTTTCGACGTGCGAGTTCAGATTGCCGCCGAAAGTCGCGCTGACCGGTGGGTCCTGTCAGATGACGGAAGGCACCGGCCCAGGAATACTCCCCGTTAGGGATCAGTAGTCCACTGGCCTGAGGTAGGACTCCCCGATCCCGGTGGAGCTGAGCAGCGCAACCGTCGGAAGCTTTCTCTTCCAGTGCGTTCCGGCCAATCGCTTCCGGACGAGCTCGACCTTGTCCGGATCGAACCCATGCGCTGCGAGTGATGTCGGGCTGTACCCGCTCACCAGCCAGTTGAGGATTCTGTCGGCGTCGGCGTAGCTGATTCCAAAATCACCCTCGTCCGTCTGACCGGCGATGAGGTCGGCCGAAGCAGGCTTGCTGACAATCACCTCGGGAACACCCAGGAATTTTGCGAGCTCCCACACCTGTGTCTTGAAAAGGTCGCCCAAGGGATTGATTGGTGGTGAATCATCCGCGTGCCAGGTGAAATAGCCGAGCAGTCTCTCGGTTTTGTTGCCCGTTCCGACGGGAAGCGCGTGGTACTTCGCAGACTGATCGAACAACACGATCATTCTTTCCCGCGCCATCACATTGCCTCGACGCGCCGGATCTGCATCCGGCTCGCCCGCCAGATAGCCATCCACCGCGGGCGAGATGTCGATCGTCCGCGCCTGAACGCCGAGCGAGTCGATCACCAGCTGAGCGTGTGAAAGTGAATCGGGATTGGAGGTTCGATACGGCATCCGTACCGCCACGACATTCTCTTTTCCGAGAGCCTTGGCGGACAAAAAGGCGGTGACAGCCGAATCGACGCCGCCCGAGAGACCGACTACGGCTTTCTCGAATCCGCGGCGCTCGAATTCCTCTCTCAGAAAGGACGTAAGCCAGCCGGCAGTAAGCTCCGGATCGATAGCGAGCGGCGGTGGTCCCGAGCGTGAGTCGGCAGCGCGGATCACGGCGATCGGCTCGCTGCCGTTGCGAGTCACGTCGTCATTGGCGTCGACTTTCTTCGAGCGCTTTGCCGGTCGCTTTGGGGTGACCACGCGCTCGGCAGCCGCACCCCGGCTGGCGGGAGTGAGCGGTCCTCCCTCGCTCGGTTCGTCGTCATAGCTCAAGACGAGTCGCTCTCCGGCCTGAATGCGATCGACGTTCCGCATCAGATGCGGCATCATCGTTTGCAAATCGGTAAGAAGCGGAACGTCGGATCGAGCGCGAGTGAGGTCGTGTGGATCGAGAGTGATCGTGAGAATCGTCTCGTCCCAGAGAGGCGCGCGCGCGCGTACATCGCCATGCGGTCCACAGATGATGGATCCACCGGTAAAGGATTTCCCACCTTCGGTGCCGACGAGATTCACCAGCGCCACGAACACTCCGTGCTCTTCTGCGATATCGCGGGCGAGTCGCTCCCAACGCTTCAGGTTGGCCGGAATTGGGCCTTCGTCCTCTCGCGGCCAGACGCCACGCGCCGGCGATGCTGACACGATGAACACCATCGTTGCCCCATCCAGCGCAGCCACGGTCCCGGTCAGGCTGTGCCAGGCGTCTTCACAGATCAGCATCGCGGCGCGGCCCCACGGGGTGTCAAAGGCGCGAACTTCGAATCCGCGATCGACGAATCTTTCCTCGTCGAACATGCCGTACGTCGGCAGGAAGAGCTTGCGATGCACGTGGCGGATTACGGGCTGATCGCCTCCCAGCGTCACATAGAGCGCGCTATTATAGAAGGCGTTGTTCCACACCTCGTAGAACCCAATGCACACATCGAGTGTCCGCGGTGTAGTAACTGCGGAAGCGTATTGCGCCTGAAGGTCCCGGGCAAAGGCGCCCGTCGTCAGGGCCACATCGCGTACGCCCCCCTCAACGAAATACCCGGTGAGCGCAGTCTCCGCGAAGACGGCTACATCGGGACGGGGGTCCAGTGACTCGATTTGCGAAAAAACGCCGGCCAGGCGGGCGAGATTTGTTGCATAGTCGCCCTTGCGCGGCTTGAACTGAACTACGGCGAGATGAATAGAGCGATCCATCCTTCTGAAGTTGCCATAGCGCAGAGGTACAATCAACCGCTGCGCGCCCTTGCCCTGAGCGTGCTGTTGTTTATGCCTGCTCTGGCGAGCGCACAGCAACCCGTCGCCAATGATACGGAGCCCTGGACGATCGTCCCGATGCCCCAGGCATCGCTGGTGCTCGCTCGCGACGGCTCCCTGATCGGTGAGATCGGGAAAGAGATCCGCATCAACGTGCAGATCGGGTCGCTACCGAAATACCTGCCACACGCGTTCGTTGCGGTCGAGGATCACCGTTTCTACCAGCACGATGGAGTCGATGTCGTTGGAATCGCGGGTGCCCTCAAGGACAACATCTTTGGAGAGCGTCGCGGAGCCAGCACCATCACGCAGCAGCTGGTGGGCAACATGCATCCGACGCTCATCGATCGCACCGACAGGAGTCTGGGCCGGAAGCTCGCGGAACAGTCTGCCGCGCGCGAGATGGAGAAGCACTACTCCAAGGACCAGATTCTCGAAGCGTACCTGAACCAGATCGGATTCGGGCACGGCTGGTATGGAGTCGAGATGGCGGCGCGGCATTACTTCGGCAAGAGCGCAGCGAAGCTGTCGCTGGCCGAGGCAGCATCGGTCGCGGCGATGCCGAAAGGACCGGCGCTCTACGATCCACTCAAATATCCCGATCGCGTGCGCCAGCGACGCAACGTCGTGCTCTCACTCATGGCGGATCAAGGTTACATCACCCGCGCGCAAGCCACTGCGGCACAGGCCACACCGCTCGTCACCTTTCCGAACGCGGGCTACTCCGCGTATTCGCCCTGGTTCGTCGACGTGGTTCGCGTCCAGGCGACACGAGCGGGAATACCGGTCGCTCAGGGCGGCTATCGGATCTACACGGGCCTCGATCCCGTGCTCCAGAACGCCGCGACAAGCGCGCTGGCCGAGGAGACCGCGGCGCTCGAGTCGCAGCCCGACTACGCGCATCCGAAATACGCTCCGGGCTCGACACCCGGATCGAACGCCGGCCGCCTGACCGGCTATCTCCAGGGAATGGTGGTGGCGCTCGATCCCACTTCAGGCGATGTCCGGGCACTCGTAGGCGGACGCGATTACAACGATTCGCAGTTCGATCGTGCTGTTGATGGCATGAGACAGCCTGGATCGTCGTTCAAGCCAATCGTGTATGCGCTCGCAATCGCCGACAGCATTTCGCCCAATACCATCTTCCAGGACACCGCGCTCGCTATCACTCTTCCCAACGGTACCGTTTACAGTCCGGAGAATTCCGACGGCCAGTTCCTCGGCCCCCTGACGCTTCGGGAGGCGCTGGCCAAGTCGCGCAACGGCGTCAGCGTACAGCTCGGGCAAAAGCTGGGAATTGATTCTATCGCCAACCTGGCGCATCGGATGGGCCTGAGCTCGAAGATCGCCCCGTACCCGTCGAGCGCGATCGGCGCTTCTGTCGTGCAGCCGCTGGATCTCGTTGCGGCCTACACGACCTTCGCGAACCTCGGCACCCCGGTTGAGCCCCGCTTCATCTACCGTGTCGAAGACAGGAATCGAAAGATTGTGTTGAGCCGCGAAGTGAAGGCGCTTGCTCCCGCACTCGACCCCCGCGTTACCTACGTCGTGCGCGACATGATGCGCGACGTCGTCGAGCGAGGCACGGCCGCCAGCATTCGACGGTATCTGCCGGCATCGATTCCGGTCGCCGGAAAGACAGGGACCACCAACGACAACTCCGACGTCTGGTTCATCGGTCTCACGCCCGATCTCGTCGCGGGAGTCTGGCTCGGCTTCGACAAACCGACATCAATCACGGCGGGCGCGGCCGGCGGATCGCTCGCAGCGCCCGTGTGGGGCAAGATGCTCGCGCGCTACTACGCCGCCAAACCGGAGATCCTCACGTCGCGCGCGGCTGAGCAATGGACTCCGCCCGTCGGTGTGATCTTCGGCGACGTTGACCGCGCTACCGGTGAACTCGCGACCGAGCAGACGCCAGCAGATCGCCGCTACACGGAGTACTTCGTGGAGGGAACGGAGCCGGCGTCGCTCAAAGCTGATCCATGGAAGCTTTTTGGCTGGGGCCCGATAATTTTCTAGGTGCGGCACCCGCGCCTCAATTGTCGGCAGCGCGGCCTCCGTGGAGTCAGGTGGCGGATTCCAATCCCCGTTATTATGTTCGCGGCCCACCACAGTTTTGGGATCATCTGCTGTGAATGAAGCTGTTGCGGCGCACAATGAAGAGGCGAATCTCGTCGCCCGAGTTCGTGGCGGTGATGAGGCCGCTTTCGAGTCGCTATACCTGGCTCACCACGATGAGCTGTGGCGGTTCGCCTATACACATCCACGCTCGCGGGACGTAGCGGAAGAGTTGGTGCAGGACGTGTTTCTCGCGATTTGGGGAACGCGCGCGACGTGGGAGGTTCACACGCGTGTGCGAGCGTGGATGTACGCCTCGGTTCGCCATCTAGCGCTGAACCACCTACGGCACGAGCGAGTTGTGACTCGATCGATTTACGCGGGACGCAACGCGGCATCCGAAACGGTACAAGAGGTGGTAGCCTCCCGGCTCCACGAGACGACGATGGGCGCGCCTCCTATGGATCAGCAGCTGTCGCTCGAGGCCAAGGAGATCGACGAGGCTGTCGTTCACGCCATCGCCGAGCTTCCCGAACGACGGCGTATCGCCATGACGCTGCGCTGGAAACACGACATGTCCTCGCTGGAGATCGCCCGTGTACTAGGCACGAGTCCGGAAGCGGTGCGCACGCTCCTCACCCGCGCTCGCGCGGATCTCGCCACCATGCTCGACCGCCCACGCCAATAGGTTGGGCCCGCAGCCCCCAGCCGCTCCGCCGTCTGCCCCGGGCAGGTAGTCTTCGGTTGCCGTTCAAGATCCTGTAACCCCGGTGTAACGCCAGCCTGACTCGCGGTACGTACATGAGTGGATCCTGCACAACCACTCAATCTGAGCGTTTCAAAGCGTGTCTGATCGCGTGCCCGGCGACGGCATCGATGCCGAATTGCTGGATCGCTATCTGGCGCACGAGTGCTCCGAGGCCGAGGTAGCTCTCGTGCGGCGCCATCTCATGGCGCGTCCCGACATCGCGAGAGCGTTGACGTCGTTTCTGTCGGAGCTGGAAGAGGAGAGATCGCGTCCCGCTCCCCCTGACTCCCGGCAATCCTGGCAGCGGTTGCGAGACCGCCTTCACGAGACCGACGATGACTCGCATCCGGATGCGGGACTCCGGGAAACGCGGCACGTCGAAGGCACGACGCCCCGTCATCTCTTCTCTCATCTTCCAGCGCGCCGACGCAGCTCGGCCTGGCGGCAAATCATGTATTCGACACTGGCCGCAACGGTCGTGGCTGTTGTCGTATTTCGTGTGACGCATCACGACGCCACGCCGGCGCAACCGCAGCCGCCGGAAGAAACCTTCGCCACCGCCAATCGGGAGCGGGCCGAGCTTCGACTGTCCGACGGGACCCGCGTTCGCCTCGCACCGGCGAGTCATATACGGGTCGCCGCCGACTTCGGCGACCAGGAGCGCGCGGTGTACCTCGACGGCCAAGGGTACTTCGAGGTGGCGCACGATGTCGATCGCCCGTTCACTGTTTACGCGGGGAAGACAATCGCGCGCGATCTCGGGACCGAATTCGCCGTGCGCAACTATTCGGAGGACCGCGCCGTGCAGGTGGTGGTCCGCAAGGGAGCGGTCGCCATGAGCGGTGTTGGCCGCCTCGACGCGGGCGATGTCGGCCGCCTCGAAATCGATGGCACATCGAGTCTCACCCGTGGCGTTGCCGTCGACTCACTCCTGACCTGGCTCGATGGCCGCCTCGTCTTCCACGACGCGCCGCTCGCGACTGTACTCGCGGAGCTGCGGCGTTGGCACGACGTCGACGTCCACCTCGCCGACCCCGCACTCGGTACCCTGCCGTTCACCGGCGTCCTGACCGACGCCTCCTTTCGTTCCTCGATCAGCCTCGTCGCAGCAACGCTCGGTCTCCGAGTTCGGAAAACCAGGGACCGCGTCACGCTCGACCGGATCGGCGGCCTGACGCCGTCCTCTCTCTCACCCGCCGCAGCCCACCGCGCGCGATAACGCAATGTCCACTCACGCTGTCCATCACGACCATCGCGATCTACGGCACCAGAATTCGGGAGGAAGCTACATGAAGTCCCTTACTCGTATCACGCTAGCAGCGCTCGCCGCGATCACGCTGCTCGGCGCTAACTCCGTCGCCGCGGCGCAACAGCCGTTCGTCGCGCGACAAACCACCTATATCGTTCGCTTCGCCTCGGCGATCGACGAGACCGATGCGCCCGTGTTGCTGCGACAGCCCATCACCCTGCATCTTCGCGAAGTGACGCTGGAGCGCGCACTCCAGGAAATCGCATCTCGAGCCGGCGCGCCGCTCTCGTACAGCCGGGCTGTTGTGCCCCTCGATCGCGTCGTCTCGATCGACGTCCGCGATGGTAGCGTGTTGCAAGCCTTCTATGAAGTCCTCGGCGACATCAACGTCGAGCTGTGGGTCTCGACTGACGGACACATGGCGCTCGTCCCAGCGGCCGTGGCAGAGGCTTCCACCGAAATGAGCGGCACCATCACTGGACACGTCACGATAGCCGGGACGAGCGACCCGGTGTCTGACGCGACAGTCTCGGTGGGCGACGCGCGCCTCCGCGCCACAACCGGCTCCGATGGCGCATACTCGATCCCGGGCGTGCCGGAGGGTGCGCATACAGTCTACGTGCAACGCATCGGATTCTCTCGCGACAGCGCCTCGGTTGTCGTGACGACCAACGAGATAGTGACTGCCAACTTCTCGCTTCGCGCTCTCGCGGTCAGCCTGAACGAAGTGGTCACCATTGGATACGGGACGCAGCGGCGTCGTGATCTCACCGGTGCCGTTGGATCAGTGACTGCGGATCAGATTGTAAGCACGCCCGTTACGTCGGTGGAGCAGGCGCTCCAGGGCAGAGTCGCCGGCGTTCAGGTAACAACCGGCAGTGGCCAACCCGGGTCGACAGCCGCAGTCAGAATTCGCGGCGGCAACTCTATCGCCGCGGGCAACGATCCGCTGTACGTCATCGATGGGGTGCCTATCGCAGCCAGTGCCGACGGCACGAACACCTTTACGCTCGAGACTCAGGGTGTGAGCGGCATGAATCCCCTCGCCGCGCTCAATCCATCCGACATCGAATCCATCGACATCCTGAAGGATGCATCGGCAACGGCGATATACGGCGCGCGCGCCTCCAACGGTGTGATCCTCATCACCACCAAACGTGGTCGCGCGGGAGAGAACACAGTCACATTCAATGCCTACCACGGTACGCAGACGGTGCGGCATCAGCTCTCGCTTCTCGACGCGCAGCAGTTCGCCGATTATGCCAACGCGGCCCGAGTGAACGGCGGTCAACCGCCACTGTATACGGCAGCAGAGATAGCAGCGCTTCCGAACACCAACTGGCAGGACGCAATCTTCCGTTCCGCTCCGATCACGAACGTAGAGGCATCGTTCTCAGGTGGTGACAACGACACGCACTACTATGTTTCCGGAAACCTGCTCCGGCAGGACGGTGTCGTTCTGAACACCAATCTCAATCGCGGCTCCGTGCGCCTCAACCTCGATCAGGACATCAGCCGCAGGTTCCGAGTCGGCAATCGCTTCACTCTGAGCCGCTCGCAGTCGCAGCTAATGCCGAACGGCGGCGGTGGACAGGAAGTATCCTCCGTTCTGCTCAACGCGCTGACCGCTCCGCCAACGCTCGGTGTACTCGGGTCCGGCAGCGAATTTTTCATCGGAACGAACCCCGCGACGGGCCGAATTTTCTCGAATCCAGTTGGCGCGGCCTCCCTGATCGTCAACCAGGAACAGCAGAACCGTTTCGTCGGCAACGTCTTCGGCGAATACGACCTGCTCCCCAAACTGACATTCCGGACGTCCTTCGGAGCCGACTACCTGTCCTCGATGCAGGACTTCTATTCTCCATCGACGACCTATCCCGGAGTTACCACTGGCGGCTATGGAAGTCGCGGCTCGCTTGCTGTGACGACGTGGCTCAGTGAGAACACGCTGCACTTTACTCCAGGGCAGATCGCAATGCTGCGCGGCGTGGATCTCCTGGGCGGCGTGACGCTCCAGCGCACCAACTCCGACAACGTGTCTGGCACGGGGCAGAACTTCGTCACCGACGCGCTCGGACAGAACGGACTCAACACCGCCGGAACGTTTATCGGGGTCTGGACGGGAGCGCCACATTCATCGCTCGCCTCCTACTTCGCCCGCGCGAACTGGAACCTCGTCGACCGGTTCCTCTTCACTGTCACCGAACGCGTCGATGGGTCCTCAAAATTCGGCTCCGGTAACCAGTACGGTTACTTCCCGTCCGCTGCAATCGCTTGGCGCTTGTCAGACGAGTCGTTCGTGAGGCGACTTGGATTGTTCGACGATCTAAAGTTGCGCGCGAGTATTGGAAAAACCGGAAACCAGGACATCGGTAACTACCGGGCGCTCGCAACGTTGGGCAGCTCCACTTACCTGTTCAACGGCGTCAAGGTCGTCGGCTACAGCCCGAGCACGCTGGCCAATCCCAATCTTAAATGGGAGAGCACCAGTCAGGGCAACATCGGACTCGATATGGCCCTGCTGCGAAGCCGCCTGTTGCTCACCGGCGATGTCTACAACAAGACAACCCGGGATCTTCTCCTCGAGGTCGCCGTTCCTGCCAACCTCGGCTACAGCTCGCAGCTCCAGAACATCGGCAGCGTCCGCAATCGCGGCGTCGAGCTTTCACTCAACACCGTGAACACCACTGGCGCGCTCGGCTGGACATCCGGGTTCAACATCGCGTGGAACCGCAACAAAGTCCTCAACATCGGAGCAGACTCGCAGATCGTGGGGCCAGTCGGAGTAGGCGCGGGAGCCAACCAGAATCCGACGATTCTCAAAGTGGGGCAGCCGCTCAACTCATTCTACGGTTATGTCTACGACGGCATGTCGAACGGGCAGCCAACCTACGCCGACCTCAACGGCGATGGCGTCATCTCGACGGCGGACCAGAAGATCATCGGCAGCGCCGAGCCCACGTACACGGGCGGCTTCACCAACAATCTGACCTTCAGGAACTTCGACCTCTCGGTCTTCATCCAGTTCTCGCAGGGAAACAAGATCTACAACATCACGCGAGCGCTGCTGACCAACGATGCCGGGAACAACAATCAGCTCACCGACGTGCTGCCCGCCCAAAGCAGCGGCGCCAACGGAATACCAATCCCGAAAATCGGCAACACCTACGACACGCGACCATCGACGCTGTTCGTCGAGGATGGCTCTTACATTCGCGGCAAGAATCTCCGACTCGGCTACCGGCTGCCGGCATCGCTGCTCGGATCCGCGCGGCCCGGCCACCTTCAGAACGCCGAGATCTATGTGAGCGCGCTGAACTTCTTCACAAAGACCAACTACACCGGGTACGATCCGGAAGTGAGTGAGTATGCGACCAGTGTCCTTGCTCAGGGCATTGATTTCGGCACGTATCCCCAGACACGACAGTTCATCGTCGGCTTCACTACCGCCTTCTAGCGCGACGGAGTCACGCGAATCCTATGCAGACCAATAATCTTCTCAAAGCATTGCGCCGGAAGACCGCGATTCTAAGCTGTCTGACCGCGCTCTCGGTCGCCGGCTGCGATCAGTTCCTCGAGCCCAAGCCCACCGATGTTCTCGCACCCGAAAACTTCTACCGGTCCGCCGCCGACGCGATCTCGGCAGTCAACTCCGTCTACTCGCAGGCACAGTGGGTGTACTTCTGGATCTGGTACGAGTCCGACGTCGCCTCGGACGACGCTTTCGCCACGCCGAACTACGGGGCGGACGGACACCAGCTCGCATCCTATACGTTCGATCCGACGCTCTGGTCGATCAACGATCTGTGGACCAACGCCTACATCACGATCAACAAGGCGAACATCGTCCTCGACCGGGTGCCACCGATTGTAATGGACGTAACCGAGCGCGATCGTGTGCTCGGCGAGGCGCACTACCTGCGCGCGCTGATGTATTTCCAGCTTGTCCGGATGTTCGGCGACGTTCCGCTGATGGAGCACGAGGCGAAGTCCGTGGCCGATGCCAAGATCGCCCGAACTCCGGCCGCTCAGGTCTATGCTTTGATCGTGAGTGACCTCCAGACAGCGATGACCGATCTTCCGCCGTCTTACTCCGGAGCGGACCTTGGCCGCGCCACTTCCGGCGCCGCGACCTCGTTGCTTGCCAAGGTCTATCTCAATCAGAAGGACTACAACAACGCGGCGAAGTACGCGGGGCAGGTGATGACCTCCGGCACTTACTCGCTCAACGCGCGTTGGCTCGACAATTTCAAAGTCTCGCTTGAGTATGTGAACCCGGAGAGCATCTTCGAGATCAACTACGGCGCGCCAGAGCAAACCCCCGGCGTCGTAGGCAGTGTTCAGACGCTGTTCACTCTTCCTTCCGGGTTTCCGGGTGGGGACGCTTACGGCCTGATCCAGGTGAATCCGGACCTCATAGCGCTTTACTCCGCCAACGATCAGCGTGGGAATGGCGCCACCTACATGACCTCCCCCTATACAACGGCGCTGGGTGACGTCGTGACATGGGGAGTGCCGAACGGCGCGGCGTTCCACAAGTGGATTGACGAAACGAATAGCAAGGACATGACCGCCCGCTCCTGGCAGCAAATGCCGAACAACTGGATCATCCAGCGGTATGCTGACGTAGTGCTCATCTACGCCGAGGCGGTGAGCTCGGGCGGCACCGCGACCAACGGCTCGGCGGAAGCAGCGTTTAACCAGATTCGAGCACGAGCTGGCATCTCCACCGTGTCCGGCCTTGCTTCGGCCGCGCTGACGGATTCCATTCGTGTCGAGCGCCGGCGCGAATTCGCGTTCGAAGGTCAGCGTTGGTTCGATTTGTCGCGGTGGGGAATTCTCGACGCGACGTTCAAGGCCAAGACTGCTGAAATGCAAACACTCTTCCCAGGCGAGACGGGGGTTCATGGAGCTCCAAGCAACCTCTTTCCCATCCCGGATGGCCAGATCAACAGCAACTCTCTCTTGACGCAGAACCCCGGTTGGTAACGATGAACGCGTACATTCGCGAAAGGCGCCGAAAGGCAGCACGCAGTCTGCTGCTGGCAGCGCCTCTCGCGCTCGCGGGGTGCGGGCACAATACCGCGGTTGACCCTGGCGGCAACGGGCCGCCTGCGGGTGTAGTCGCGCAGGTGTGGCTCACGACCGCGGATCAAACGCATCTGCTCTCCGCGCAGCCCGATGTCCAGATCCGGTCCACGACGGACGCATCACCCGTCGTCATCGACGTAGATGAAGGAACGAGCTACCAGGAGATGATCGGCTTCGGCGCCGCGATGACTGATGCGTCGGCGATTCTGATCCAGCACAACCTCGGCGCCCAGCACGACGCGATTCTGCGCGAGCTGTTCGGCCGCAATCCAGGCATCGGATTGAGCTTCATGCGCGTGCCGATGGGTGCGTCGGATTTTTCAACGCACGACTACAGTTACGACGACATGCCGGCGGGCCAAACCGATTCGACGCTTGCACACTTCTCAATCGATGAGGATCGCGTCGACAAGCTTCCCGCACTCAAGGCAGCGCTGGCGATCAACCCGCAGCTGAAGCTCGTCGCGTCGCCCTGGAGCCCGCCCGGCTGGATGAAGTCGACGGGTAGTCTGATAAAGGGAACCCTGCGTCCCGAGTTCTATGATTCCTTTGCCCAGTACTTTCGGAAGTTCGTCGATGGGTACACGGCGGAGGGAGTACCAATCTTCGCCGTGACGATGCAGAACGAGCCCGCGTACGAGCCGAGTGACTATCCCGGGATGCGGCTCGATCCACCCGTGCGCGCCGAAGTGATCGGCAAGCATGTTGGACCACTCTTCGCGAGTGCGGGCATCCAGGCGTTGATCTTCGACTGGGATCACAACTGGGATGTGCCGGAGTCCCCTTTAGCCGTGCTGGCCGACAGCGCCGCGCGAAAGTATGTGAACGCCGTTGCCTGGCACTGCTACGCCGGTAACGTTAGCGCGCAGGAAAGCGTGCACGCGGCGTATCCGGCGAAGGACGCCTACTTCACAGAATGCTCCGGAGGTGACTGGGCGACGGTGTTTGGCGATAACCTGAAGTTCCTGGTCGGCACGCTCATTATCGGCAGCACGCGTGGGTGGGCCAAGGGCGTGGCTTTCTGGAATCTCGCCCTCGACCAGAACGATGGCCCGCATCTCGGGGGCTGCGGCAATTGCCGCGGAGTAATCACGATCAACACGGCGACGGGTACTGTAACGCGCAACGTTGAGTACTACGCACTTGCTCACGCAAGCCAGTTCGTGAGGAC
>Ga0193724_1000036_pt1 | contig 28304 bp, 21 predicted proteins | sample H2a1metaG_FD_146005 | JGI IMG/M metagenome (GOLD analysis project Ga0193724, IMG submission 146005) | Soil microbial communities from a riparian zone of the East river system, Colorado, United States - H2a1 | ecosystem: Environmental > Terrestrial > Soil > Riparian zone | place: USA: East River... | reverse complement strand
CCTTTACACTGAACGTCGGAAAAAGGCAGGAAAGATTGTCCAACAACCGCTATTATGCTCTTCAAAGGCGGTGACATTGAGATCGAACGCTGTTGTAGGTTAATTGCGGTCGATTCATCCGATTAAGAGGAATTGATGATGGGTGGAACAGGCAAAAAGCATGAGCTTCCCAAAAAGGACGACGCCGAATCGAAGAAACCGCCGCCTCCACCGATCGAGGACGACGACTTCGAGGATGGCGACATCGCCACGCCAAAGCGCGATCGGCATGGCGACGACGATCAACCGCTATGAACCGCTCGTGGATTAGGGTGTGATCCCGAAAAGTGGGTTCCGGTTTACGGAAAAGATCATGCTCTAGCGGAAATTTTCACTCTCGATGAGCTTGACGCTTTTGACATCGAGCAAATGCGCACCCCAGCCTCCCCTCGCCAGCGTCACCGCCAGCTTCGGGGCGATCAGCAGAGATATCACGATCATCGCAACCGGCACGGCGCTGATCCAGTCCAGCCGCACCGGCGTTAGCTCTTCGATGCTGTCGGCGTAGGGTCCGCTGCCGGTCAGTAGACGCCAGCACTCGCGGATGACGTCGCGCCGCGTGCCGCCCCGCGACGCGCATCCAAGCAGGGCTTGCATGGCAAGGTGTGTCCGGACGCCCTCGCGGCTTTCCGCCGCCGCCGTGGGCGTTTCGCCCTGTGAAACCCGAAGCAGCAATCCGACCAGATCGACCCCGGCAAGATACGCGCTCATCGGTTCGACCAGGCGCGGGTTGCAATCGATCAAGCGTGGCGTGGCGCCCTCATCGGGCGAGAGGTAATCGACGGACAATGCACCGTGCCATGCGAGTTCTTGCCCGATCGTCGCAAGATGAGCGCGCACCTGCGGCCTGCTCACGCTTTGCTTGATGGCCTCGCCGCCACCGGCGCCGGCGGCCATCTGCCGATAGGCATGAAAGCCGATCAATTGGCCGCGGCAGAACACCGACTGTGCCTTCTCGGTGGTGCCCGCGATCAAATCCTGCACCAGCACCTCGTCGTCGAAGGCGCCGTTTGCACTCAGACCTTGTATATTCAGGTCTTGCGTATTCAGGTCTTGCAGCACGCCTTCGAGGTCGTTGTCATCGCGCACAAACCAGATGCCGCGGCTGGCGGTGCCGACGGAGGTCTTGACGAGACAAGGAAACCGGATGGCGTCGCGCAGCTCGCGTTCGGATTTCACGATCGCTGTTGCCGGCTGCGGCAAGCCTAATCGATCGAGCAGCCGGCTAAAGCCGGCCTTGCTGTGCGCGGTGCGATAACTCGCAAAGCTCGGCAGCGCCAGTCCGACGCGCCCCTCCAGCCGTTGCCGTGCGCGCGCAAACAGAAATCCCTGTTCGTGGGTCGGCAGCAACACATCGAAATGCCGTGCGGCCAGCAGCCTCTCGACAAAAGAGAGAAACCCCGCCGGATCGTCGCGCAGCCCCGGACAACGATGAAACCTATCGACGAATCGCGAGAACCTCACCAGGCAATAGGGACTGGGATCGCAGACCTCGATGAGGTGACCTGACAGTCCCAGGATGGTGATCGCCTCCCGCGCCGAGGTGCTGTTTCCTTCGGAAACAAGCACCCGGAGCGGAACATGCGCGGACTCGGCCATATCCGATATCATTCCCGCAGCGCGCGCCTTTGTCTTCCGTTTTTAATGACGCATTTACCGGTTCCGGCGCCGTTCGCGGGGGCTGCCATGCAGCGGTATTCATGGACAAATAACCGGCAGCCGGTAATTTCAGCCGGCCCTGCCGGGCGTTACATCTAGACAGGGTCTGAATCAGAGATGGTCGACGTTCTCGCCGCACCGCAACAAGCGAAGACGGATGCATCGCTGCGCACGCTGGCCGCGATTTCGACGGCCCATTGGGTCAGCCATTTCCATCTGTTCGTGCTGCCGATGCTGTTCCCCTTCCTGAAGGAACAACTCGGCGTCGGCTACATCGAGCTTGGCTTCGCGCTGACTGTCTTCGCCGTGGTATCCGGCCTGACCCAGGCGCCGATCGGCTATCTCGCCGATCATATCGGCGCCCGCAAAGTCCTGCTGATCGGCCTGACCCTGGGCGGCTCCGCGCTGATCATGCTGGGCCTGCATCTGAGTTATCCCTGGCTGATCGCCAACGCCGTACTGCTGGGGCTCGCCAACAGCGTCTATCATCCGGCCGATTATGCGATCCTTTCGGCACACATGGACGAGGCGCGCATGGGACGCGCCTTTTCGATCCATACCTTTGCCGGCTTTCTCGGCGGCGCGGTCGCGCCCGCGATCGTGGCGGCACTTGTTGCAATGACCGGAGGCCATGGCGCCCTGATCGTGGCCGGCGCAGTGGGTCCGCTGGTGGCGCTGCTGCTCGTCGTGGTCGGCATTCCCGACGCCAGCGCGGCGGACCGTCACGTCAACGGCGTGAAAGCGCCACAGCAAAACATCGTGACGCCGACGATCATGGTGCTGACGATCTTTTTCATGCTGCTTGGTCTGTCCAGTGCTGGAATTGGCATGTTCGGCGTCGTCGCGCTGATGAATGGCTATGACGTGTCATTCTCGGCCGCCAATATTGCGCTGACAGCGTTTCTCGGAGCCAGCGCGGTTGGCGTGCTGGCCGGCGGCTTTCTCGCCGACCATACCCGGCGTCATGGGCAAGTTGCCGCCGCCTGTTTTGCACTCAACGCCGTCATCGTATTTGTCATTGCGACGGTGACGTTACCGTCGCTGCTGTTGACGGCGGCCATGGCGGTTGCCGGCTTCCTCGGCGGCGTGATCGCCCCCTCGCGCGACATGCTGGTGCGCAACGCAGCGCCCGCGGGCGCGGCCGGCCGGACCTTCGGCATCGTCTCGACCGGATTCAACCTCAGCGGCATCTTCAGCCCGCTGCTGTTCGGCTGGATCATGGACCAGAACATGCCGCATTGGGTATTCGGCGCCTCCGTCGTCTTCATGACTCTCACGGTCCTGCTGGCGCTGTTCAGCGAGCGCGGCCCGCAAAAAGCTGGCCCCGCCAGCGCCGACGCACGGCTGATGCAACCCTGAGCCTCATCCCGGACGGTTGACAGCATGGGGAGACAACCCATGATGCGGCAAAACAACTCGCATCCCGGGATGGAACGCCATGACCCACAATCCAGACCTTGTGATCCGCGGCGGCAACATCGCCGACGGAACCGGCGGCGACCTGTTCGAAGCTGATGTCGCGATCACGAACGGCCGCATCGTTGAAGTTGGCCGGGTGCTAAGCAAGGGCAAGGAAGAGATCGACGCCCGCGGCAAACTGGTCGCGCCGGGCTTTGTCGACCTGCACACCCATTATGACGGTCAGGTCACGTGGAGCCATGACATCACGCCCTCGTCGCAGAATGGCGTCACCACCGCCGTGATGGGCAATTGCGGAGTAGGCTTCGCGCCCTGCCGTCCGTCCGATCATCAGCGACTGATTCAATTGATGGAAGGCGTCGAGGATATCCCCGAGCCGGTGCTGAGCGCCGGATTGCCCTGGGCCTGGGAAAGCTTCCCCGACTACATGGACTGGCTGTCGCACCGCGACTTCGACATGGATATCGGTGCGCAATTGCCGCATGCGGCACTGCGCGTCTATGTCATGGGCGAGCGCGGCGCGCGCCGCGATCCCGCGACCCCTGAGGACAACCGCGCCATGGCCGCGCTCGCGGTAGACGCCGTACGGGCGGGTGCATTGGGCTTCTCAACCTCGCGCACCCTCAATCATCGCACCTCTACCGGCGACTACACGCCGACGCTGAAGGCCGGCGAGGATGAACTGACGGCGATCGCGGGCGCCATGCACAAGGTCGGCCGCAGCGTGCTGCAATTCGTGCTCGATCAGGCCAGCATCGAGGAAGACCTGCCGATGATGTTGCGGGTGGCGGAAAATACCAGGTGTCCGATTTCGTTCTCGGTCGCGCAGGCCGACAAGGCGCCGCGCCGCTGGCGCCAGACGCTGGACAGCATCAATGAAGCTTCCGCCCGCGGCCTGTCGATCACCGCACAGATCGCCGCGCGTCCAGTCGGGTTATTGCTCGGACTGGAATTATCGCGCAACCCGTTCCAGACCCATCCGAGCTACAAGGCGATCGCAAAGTTGCCGCTGGCAGAGCGTCTGGCGCGTCTGCGTCAGCCCGAGGTCCGCGCGGCCATCCTGAGCGAGACGCCGACCTCGACCGACGATCCGCTGTTCTTCCGGCCGAACTACGACAAGATGTACCTGCTCGGCGATCCCCCGGACTACGAACAACCGCTGGAAAATGCCCTGGGCGCACAGGCCCGCCGCCAGGGACGGCAGCCGGAAGAACTGGCCTATGACGCGATGCTCTCCGATGAAGGCCGCGGCATGCTCTATGTGCCGTTCCTGAACTACGCCGACGGCAATCTCGATGCCGTGCGCGAGATGCTGCGCGATCCGCATTCGGTGCCGGGATTAAGCGATGGCGGCGCCCATTGCGGCATTATCTGCGATGCCAGCTTCCCGACCTACCTGCTGACGCACTGGACCCGTGACCGCACCCGCGGCGAAAAGCTGTCGATCCCGTTCGTGGTGGCGGCGCAGTCGCGCAAGACGGCACTTTCGGTCGGGCTCTATGATCGCGGCGTCATCGCGACGGGCTACAAGGGCGATGTCAACGTCATCGACTACGACGGCCTTCATCTGCATCCGCCGAAGGTGCATTACGATCTTCCGGTGGGTGGCCGCCGCCTGCTGCAACAGGTCGATGGCTACGACGCCACCATTGTCTCCGGCGTGGTGACGCAACGGGGAGGTGCTGCCACCGGAGCGCGTCCAGGCCGGCTGGTGCGCGGCGCCCAGGGCAGCGCGCCCAGGATCGAAGCCGCGGCTTCTTAGCCGACGGCTCCTGATCATCACGCAAATTTCGGTTGCGGCAGCTCGCCGATCAGACGCGCGCGCTCGGTATTGGGCCAGAGCAGCAACAGGCCGAGCAATCCCGACGCGATCATGATGACGGCGTTGATCGTGAAGCCCGTCAAGTAACCGTCGAGCGGCACCGCCGCCCGCTGGATGACGCTGCCCATGACGGATGGCGCCAGGATTCCGGCGAGGGTATAGATCGCGCCATAGATTGAGATCACCGCACCGCGCTGCGATACCGGTGTGAACTCGCCGAGCATCGGCGGACAGACTACATAGATCGATCCGCAAAGTCCGGACCCAACCACCAGACAGGCGACCTGCAAGCCCGCGCCATCGACATACGGGAGCATGGACAGGATCAGCCCGCCGACGATCAGAGGGACCGAGCCAAGCACGCCGCGCGCGCCGCGGGTGGTCATGCCGCGTGCCATCCACACCTGCGAAATCCACCCCGTGAGAAGCACGATAATGGCACCGAACACCCATGGCAGGATCGAAACCCAGCCGGCCTCCCTTTGCGAGAAGCCCAACCCTTTCACGATGAAGGGCGTGAACCAGGTGAGGCCAAGCGACAGCGCCCAATAGGCGCCAAACGTTGCAGCACAGCAGCCGATAAAGGTTCGCGAGGTCAAAAGCTGCAAATAGGGAATTCGGGTTTCAGCCGCCGCCATGGCTGCGGTATTCACCAGCGGCCCTTCCTTGCCCAGGAACAGCCACGCCACGACCCACATCAGGCCGACGACGCCGAGCGCGCCGAATGCATAATGCCAGGAATGATTGACGATCACCCAGTTCAGCGCCGGCACCGCGAGGATCACGCCGAACGCCGAGCCCTGCGACAGGATGGCTGTCGGCAGCGTTCGCTTCTCGTCGGGAAACCATTTGTAGACCGCATGGGCCGCCACCGAAAACGCCGGGCCCTCGCCGGCGCCGAGGATCACACGGCAAATCAGCAGCGTTGAGAAACTGACCGTGCCCACCATCGGAAATTGCGCCAGCGCCCAGACCAACGCCAGAGCCAGCAGGACCCAGCGCGTGGCGACGCGGTTGACGATGAAGCCGACAACGATGGCCGCGATCGAAAACAGGAAGAAGAACGAGGAGCCGAGCAGTCCGAACTGTTCCGGCTCGAGCTGCAACTCGCTCATGATCGGCACGCCGGCGAGGCCGACCACGATCTTGTCCGCGAAATTCACCAGCATGAAGAGAAACAGCAGAAACGTGATTCTCCAGGCCCCTTTTGGCGTCGGTTGCGTGGTCATGATCGGTCCCCGAAAATCGTCTTCCAGCCCTGTTGATTGGGCCGGTCCAATGCTACCCATTGGGTTACCGACAATGCAATTGGACATTTTGCCCGGATGGCGTGCACTGCAACCCGCCTCGCGGATACTCCCGACGCTGTTTCGGAAGCGTCCCACAGCGGCATCACGATCGCGTCGCCGTCACGATTGAGACCGTGATCTGTCGCCATGGTCTTGGTATGTTTGGCGACAACCAAGGGGATTTTCAAATATGGTCATTTCCATCCACCGCCATGCGCGCGCCGTTGCCATGCTGGCCATGCTTTCGATGTTCGCGGCATGGAATATGGTATCGGCGACGGCGCAGGACGCCAAGGCGCCGGACTATGAGGTCATCGTGGCCTCGCCCGACCGAAGCGACGCCGACCGGCAAGCCGATCAGCGCCGGCAGCCCGCCAAGATGCTCGCCTTCGCCGGCGTCAAGGCAGGCATGAAGGTGCTGGATATGGAGGCGAGCGCTGGCTACAGCACGGAGCTGCTGGCGCGCACCGTCGGGCCGACCGGCGTGGTGTACGCGCAGGATTCCGCCGCCGTCATCGAACGGTTCGTGAAGGACAAGTTCGACATCCGCGCCCAGAAACCCGTCATGAAGAACGTCGTGCATGTCGTCAGGAATTTCGACGATCCGGTCCCGCCAGAGGTCGGCGGACTCGACTTGATCACATTTTTCTTCGCCTATCACGACGTGACCTACATGGAGGTCGATCGTGCCGCGATGAACCAGAAGATGTTCGCCGCATTGAAGCCCGGCGGCTTTCTGATCATCGCCGACCATTCCGCTCGTCCCGGCGATGGCACGACGGTTGCCAAGACCCTGCATCGGATCGAGGAAAGTACGCTGCGCCAGGAGATCGAGGCGGCCGGTTTCAAGCTCGCAGGCGAAGCTGATTTCCTGCGCCATCCCGAGGATCCGCGGGACGCGGCGGTGTTCCGTCCGCAGATTCCGACCGATGAGTTCGTGCTTAAATATCAGAAGCCATTGTGAGGCATCGCGTACGCTTGGCATGACAACCGACCATCAGAACGTGCTGAGCGTTACCAATCTCGCCAAGACCTATCGCTCGGCCGGAGAGCAGATCGAGGTGCTGCGCGGGGTGAACCTGAGTATCGCGGCAGGCGAGCGCGTCGCGCTGACAGGGGAATCCGGCAGCGGCAAGAGCACCCTGCTGCATCTGATCGCCGGACTGGACAACGCCGATGGTGGCGAGATCAGGCTGGCCGACACGGCTGTGTCTGGTCTATCCGATGCCGGGCGGGCGGCCTTGCGGCGCGATCGGCTCGGTCTGGTGTTTCAACAGTTCAACCTGATCCCGAGCCTGAATGTCGAGGACAACCTCGTGTTCCAGTCTCGGATCGCCGGCCGCCACGATGCCGCCTGGCATGCCGAACTGGTCGAGCGGCTGGGGCTCGGCGGTTTGCTGAAGCGCTATCCGGAGCAATTGTCCGGCGGCCAGCAGCAGAGGGTCGCGATCGGCCGCGCGCTGGCGGTGAAGCCGCTTCTGCTTCTCGCCGACGAGCCCACCGGCAATCTCGATGAAGCGACGGCGGATGACGTTCTCGCGCTTGCGCGCGATCTCGTCGCCCGAACCGGCTGCGGTTTCCTGATGGTGACCCACAGCGCGCGGCTGGCGGCCACGCTCGACCGGCAGATCAATCTGCATGCGGGACTCGTCGCATGAGCCGCGTCATCTGGGTTCTCGCGGTTCTGTTGAGCCATTGGCGGCGGCATCCGATGCAGCTTGCGACATTGCTGATCGGACTGATTTCCGCGACCGCGCTGTGGAGCGGCGTGCAGGCGTTGAACCAGCAGGCTCGTAGCAGTTACGACCGCGCCGCCGCGACGTTTGGCGGCGCCAGAACGGCTGCTCTGGTCGGCCGCGACGGCAAGCCGTTCTCGCAGCAGCTCTTCGTCGAGCTGCGCCGCGCCGGCTGGCCGGCGTCGCCCGTTCTCGAAGGGCGTGTGCAGATCGGCGGACGGTCGTTCCGGCTGCTGGGCATCGAGCCCGTCACGCTGCCCGCGGAAGTGGGCAATGCGCCGGCGATCGGAAGAGCGGACTTGCAATCGTTCGTCACGCCGCCGGGACAAACGCTGGTGGCGCCCGAAGCGCTTGCCGAATTGAACCTGCCGGAAGGCGCAACGCCGCCTTCGAGCGGCGGCACGTCGCTGCCGCCGCTGCGCGCGCAGGCGCAACTTGTGCCGGGCGTGCTGGTGGTCGATATCGGCATCGCGCAGCGGCTGCTCAACATGCCGGACCAGGTTTCCCGTCTTTTGATCGGCAAGGCCAAAGCCAGGCGCGCGCCGCTTGAAACCATCGTTGGCGACAGACTGCGCCTGGTCGAGCCCAACGCGGAGAGTGATCTCGAACGCCTCACCGACAGCTTTCACCTGAACCTGACGGCCTTTGGGCTGCTGTCATTTGTGGTCGGACTATTCATCGTCAATTCGGCAATCGGGCTTGCGTTCGAGCAGCGCCTGCCGATGCTGCGGACCTTACGCGCCTGCGGGGTGTCGGCACGCATGCTGAACGCGGTGCTGCTGGTCGAACTGGTATCGCTGGCGCTGATCGCGGGGATCGTGGGACTGGTCTGCGGCTATCTGATCGCAGCATCGCTGCTTCCCGATGTGGTGGCGTCGCTTCGCGGACTCTATGGCGCACAGATCCCCGGTCAGTTGACGCTCAAGGGCGAATGGTGGATTGCCGGCCTCATCATCAGCGTCGTCGGCGCGCTGGCGGCGGCGACCGCAAGTCTCGCGAAAGCAATCCGGCTTCCTGTGCTGGTTGCCGCGCAGCCCTACGCCTGGCAACAGGCGCAGCACCGATGGTTGATTTTCCAGAGTGCGCTGGCGCTGGCCGTGTTGGTTGCCGCCGGCTGCTTTCTGTGGTTCGGCGATTCGCTGGTGTCGGGATTTGCCGTGCTCGCGGCGTTGCTGCTTGGCGCCGCACTTGCCCTGCCGGCGATCCTGGAACGCATGCTTTCGCTCGGTCAGCGACGGGCGCGTCGCCCGCTCGCGGTCTGGTTCTGGGCCGACAGCCGCCAGCAGCTTTCGGGTTTGTCGCTGGCCTTGATGGCGCTATTGCTCGCGCTCGCGGTCAATGTCGGTGTCGGCACCATGGTGGAAAGCTTCAGCCGGACATTTATCAGCTGGCTCGACGGACGGTTGGCGGCGGACGTCTACATCAATGCATCCAGCGACACGCAGGCGACCGAGATCAAGGCGTGGCTGCGGGAGCGTTCCGAAGTCGAGGCGATACTGCCGGGCGGCCGAGCCGACTCGCAAATGGGCGGCGCGCCGATCGAAGTTCTCGGCCTGCCCGATCACGCCACCTATCGCGATCGCTGGCCACTGCTCGAATCAACTGCAAACGCCTGGATTCGCCTGCGTCCGGGCGACACCGGCCTCATCAGCGAACAATTAGCCCGGCGCTTGAAGCTTGCGATCGGCGATCGCGTCGACGTGCCAGCACCGGAGGGAAACTGGACGCTCGAGGTGGTCGGCATCTACGCCGATTACGGCAATCCGAAGGGGCAGATTGCCGTCAATATCGCTGCGCTGACCAGACGTTTTCCCGGAATTCCGCAAACGCGAATGGGGCTGCGCGTCGCGCCAGGCCAAATCTCGACGCTGATATCCGCGCTGCAAGGTAAATTCGGGCTCGACGACCGCAGCGTCGCCGATCAGGCAACGATGAAGGCCGAATCGACGCGGGTATTCAACCGGACTTTTGCGGTGACGGCGGCGTTGAACGCCTTTACCCTCGGCGTCGCCGGCGTCGCGTTGCTGACCAGCCTGCTGACCCTTGGCAATTCTCGCCTGCCCCAGCTTGCGCCGCTGTGGGCCATCGGACTGACGCGGCAGCGGCTTGCGGCCATTGAGCTGTTGAAGACGATGTCGGTTGCGCTGATCACCACCCTGCTCGCGCTGCCGCTGGGCCTCGGGGTGGCCTGGTGCCTGATCGCGGTGGTGAACGTGAAGGCATTCGGCTGGCGGCTGCCGTTTCATGTCTTCCCGCTGCAATTGCTTCAGCTTCTGGGGGTTGCCATGGTGGCTGCGCTGTTTGCGGCACTGATACCCGTTCTCAAGCTGGCGCGCATGCAGCCGGCAAGCCTGGTAAAGATTTTCGCCGATGAACGATAATATCAGGATATCCCGACGTGCCTTCGCAGGCGGCGCGCTTGTTGTGGCGCTTGGCTGCAAGACTGCGCTTGCGCAGGGCTTTGCCGGGCTAGGCATGGGCGGACAAGGATTCGCGCCGGTCACTCCCGGCAAGACATTTGCATTTCCGGCCGATCATGGTCCGCACCCGGACTACCGGATCGAGTGGTGGTACGTGACGGCGAACCTCATGGATTCCGCCGGTGTCGCCTACGGCGCGCAGTGGACCTTGTTCCGTCAGGCGATGACGCCCGGCGCACAACAGGAGGGATGGGCCAATCAGCAAATCTGGATGGGCCACGCCGCCGTCACCCGTGCCGATACCCACCGCTACAGCGAAGCCTTTGCGCGAGGCGGCGTCGGCCAGGCCGGCGTGGAGACAAGGCCGTTCCGGGCCTGGATCGATTCATGGGAAATGCACGGGTCCGATCGGATGCGCGAGGAGACCATCGCGCCGCTCGAACTCAACGCATCGGGTACGGATTTCAGTTACGCGCTGCGGCTGGATGCCGATCGACCGCTGGTGCTGCAGGGCGATGCCGGCTACAGCAAGAAATCGGTGCGCGGACAGGCCTCGTATTATTTCAGTCAGCCTTATTTCAAAGCGGCCGGCAGCATCACCATCGACGATAAGCCTCACGAGGTCACGGGCCTGGCCTGGATGGATCGGGAGTGGAGCAGCCAGCCGCTCGCTTCGGATCAAACCGGATGGGACTGGCTCTCGCTGCATCTGACCTCAGGCGAGAAGCTCATGTTGTATCGGCTGCGTCAAAAAGATGGCCACAACGATCTCTACGGCAACTGGATCGAGCCGGACGGCCGTTCCATCGAAATCGCGTCGACCGACAATAGCATGACGCCGATAACTTTGACCGAACTCGAAGGACGCAGGATCCCGACCGCGTGGCGCATTGCGATTCCGAGCCGTTCGCTGACGATCGAGTGTGTCCCCTTGAATCCGCGAAGCTGGATGGGAACGAGCTTTCCCTATTGGGAAGGCCCGATCAGCTTCAAGGGCAGCCACTCCGGGTTAGGTTATCTGGAAATGACCGGCTATTGAGGTCACGGCCGTCGTTTCTTGAAGGGGATTCCTGCGATGCTTCACTACACAGCACTCGTCACCTGCCTGGCGATCTTGTTTTACTTCTTCACCACCATTGAGGTGTCGAAGGCGCGCGTCGCATTCAACATCAAGCCGCCGGCGACATCGGGCAATCCCGACTTCGAGCGGGTGTTTCGCGTGCAGATGAACACGCTGGAATGGATGCCGATTTTCCTGCCTTCGCTGTGGCTGTTTGCGATCTACATCAGCGATCCAATCGCAGCGGGGCTAGGCCTGGTCTGGATCGCCGGACGCATCCTTTACATGACCGGTTATTCGCAAGCCGCCAATAAGCGCGGGCGGGGCTTTGCGATTCAGGCAGGCGCTGCCGTCCTGCTGTGGCTGGGCGCCTTGGGCGCGATCTGCTGGCGCCTCATTCATCCATGAAGGCTGGGCGCGGCTGAATCGAGATCCTGCATTCCGCTATTCGGAAGCGATCGACGTCAGCGATGCCAGCGGCACATTGAACACGTAGACAAAGCCGCTGGGCTCATAGGTCAACTTCACATCGCCCTTGAGCTGCTTGCCGAGCGTCTCGATCAGTCGCGTTCCGAAGCTTCGCCTTTCGGGAGTCTTGACCGGCGGACCATGCTTCTCAGTCCAATGCAGACAGAGACGCTGCATCTTGGGATCAACCGTCCAGGCGATGTCGACGCGCCCCGTTGGCACCGACAATGCGCCGAACTTCGTGGTGTTGGTGCAGAGTTCGTTGAGCGTCATGGCAATGGCGATCACGGCGCCCGATGTCATCCGGACATCAGGCCCGGCAATTGAAAATTTCGGCACATCGGGATTGTCGAAAGCCTCGGTGGCGCCGCGGACGATCTTCCCGAGATCCGCGCTGGTCCATCGCGCCTGCAAAAGCAGGTCGTGCGCTCGCCCCAGCGCCAGTAGCCGGCCTTCGATCGCATGCTGCGCATGTTCGGCACCCGGCACATTGCGCAGGCTCTGGGAAGCAATGGCGCTGACCGTCGCCAGGGTATTCTTGATGCGGTGGTGCAATTCCTCGAGGATCAGTTTCTGAAGCTTGTCTGCCGCCTCGCGCTCCCGGGCGTCAATGCCCGCCTGAGCGAGCAAGCCCTGGGCATCGATTTCGGCCTGCGCTAACAGCAGCCGAAGGCTGACGTTCTCCGCCTCCAGAAACTCCTGGGCAGGTGCCGCGCCGTTGGACGATCGCTGACCCTGGTGACTATCCGGTTCAAACATCACTGACTGTATCACCATATGTCGGCTTCCGCTCATATCATTGCAGGCGTGGTATCCGGCGCAATCGAGCAATTATTGTCATTTTCAGCCTGATAATGCCGGTTTCAGACGTGGCCGATCATGCTCTGTATCTCGGCAATCATTTCCTTGGCCTCGAGCGGCTTTCCGTGAAAGCGGCTGTCGGCGGGAATATCCATGGTTGCCGGCTTCACTTGCCCGGATACCAGGATGATCTTGATCGGCGGCCAGCGCTCATGCACCGTGTGGGCGAGTTCCAGGCCGTTCATGCTGCCGGGCATCTGGATGTCGGTGAACATCAACGCGATGTCAGATCTGCTTTCGAGGATTGCGACGGCTTCGTCGGCATCCACCGCCTCAACCGAAGTATAGCCGGCATCCTCCACCATATCGACCGCGCGCATCCGCAACAGCATTTCGTCCTCGACGACGAGAACGACTGCGGGAACAACGGCGTGATCGAGGGCCATCATGGCGGACACTTTCGAAGCAAAGCAAGAAAACCACTTCGCGTCATAGCTCAGAACGGCTGCGAACACAGAGACAAGCATCTCATCGCCAATATGATCCCGATCAACTCAATAATAGCGCAAAGAAACCATCGCGCCGGCGCAAGAGGCATGTGGGCAACCAAGGTCCTGATATCGCTCGCAATAGGAGCCCACATCTGACGGAAACGCCGCGCTGTCTCCGCATGAGACAGCGAGGCTTTCCAGTTCCGAGAAACAGGCCGCGATCAACCGATCGCTGCTAGTACCTGGAATCACAAATCGGTATTGCAGCCCATCCTTCGAGACGGCCACTTCGCGGCCTCCTCAGGATGAGGTCCAACTTGCTGAAACACAACAACCTCATGCTGAGGAGCGAGCGACGCGAGCGTCTCGAAGCATGGGCAGCAAGCGACTCACCGATTTCTCATAGCCGGTACTAGGGTCCTTTCGTCAGCGGGCAGCCCGAGTCCTTGGCGGCCGGGAACGCCTTGTCGCCCGGCACCACGGCGAGTTGCTTGTAGTAATCCCATGGCTTCTTGGACTCGGAAGGCTTTTTGACCTCGAACAAATACAGGTCGTGAACCATGCGGCCGTTCTCCAGCACCTTGCCGCCTTGCGCGAACAGATCGTCCACCGGAAGTTCCTTCAGTTTCTTGGCGACAGCCTCGGTGTCCTTGGTGCCTGCTGCCTTGACGGCCTTCAGGTATTGCAGCGTCGCCGAATAGGTGCCGGCCTGGATCATGTTCGGCATGCGGCCGGTGCGCTTGAAGAAGCGATTGGCGAGATCCCGGCTCTTGTCGTCGCGATCCCAGTAATAACCCTCCGTCAGCACCAGGCCCTGCGCGGCCTCAAGACCGAGGCCGTGGACTTCAGCCAGCGTCAGCAACAATCCCGCCAGCTTCTGGCCGCCCTTGACGATGCCGAATTCCGCTGCCTGCTTGATCGAGTTGGTGGTGTCGAGACCGGCATTGGCAAGCCCGATGATTTTCGCTTTCGAGCTTTGCGCCTGCAGCAGGAACGAAGAGAAATCGGAGGAGTTCAAGGGAATGCGGACCGAGCCCACCACCTTGCCGCCCTTTTCCTTGACGAGATCGCCGGTGTCTTTCTCGAGCGCATAGCCAAAGGCGTAGTCGGCGGTCATGAAGAACCAGCTATCTCCACCCGCCTCGACCAGCGCGCCGCCGGTGCCGACCGCGAGCGCGTGGGTGTCATAGGCCCAGTGGAAGCCGTAGGGCTGGCAGGCATCACCGGTCAGGCGCGACGTCGCCGCACCGACGACGATGTCGATCTTCTTCATCTGCTTCGACAGATCGTGAATGGCGAGCGCGACCGACGACGTCGTCAGCTCGGTGATCATGTCGACGCCTTCGACCTCATACCAGCGCCGCGCGATGCTGGTGGCCAAATCAGGCTTGTTCTGATGGTCGGCGGAGATGACCTCGATCTTGTGGTCCAGCACGCTGCCGCCAAAATCCTCGACAGCCATCTTGGCCGCTTCAAAGGACCACCTGCCGCCGTAGTCGGCATAGACGCCGGACTGGTCATTTAGAATGCCAATCTTGACGCCCTGTGCCGACGCCGGCCCGGCAAATAAGAGGCCGCCCACCGCAATGGCTATCAACAATCCCGACTTCATACTTTTCTCTCCCAGAAAATTTACTATTGCGACCATGGTATTTTATAACCCTGCGGCTGCCCACATAATTCAAGTCATCCAATAGTATCGGAGCGCCGCGAGGGATCGATCGAACGATCGTTGTCCCATCATCAGCCGGTGGACGCCGGCTTTTTTGCGCGCGCCGAGCGGTCGGCCAGACCACGGACCACGATGTAGAAGATCGGCGTGAAGATCAGGCCGAACAGGGTCACGCCGATCATGCCGAAGAACACGGCAACACCGACCGCCTGACGCATTTCGGATCCCGAGCCCGATGAAATCACCAGCGGCAACACGCCGAGAATGAATGCAAACGATGTCATCAAGATCGGACGCAGCCGCAACCGGCAAGCCTCGATGACGGCCTCCAGACGATCGCGGCCCTCAAGTTCGATGTCTCGGGCAAACTCCACGATCAGGATCGCGTTTTTCGCGGCGAGCCCGACGAGAACCACGAACCCGATCTGGGTGAGGATGTTGACGTCCTGTCCCATGATCCGCACCCCGATGGTCGCCGCCAGCAGGCACATCGGCACGATCAGGATGACGGCGAACGGCAGACTCCAGCTGCCATATTGCGCCGCCAGCACCAGGAACACGAACAGCACGCAGATCGGAAACACATAGAGACCGGTATTGCCGCCGGTAACCTGCTGATAGGACAGGTCGGTCCATTCGAATGAAAATCCGCTCGGCAGCGTTTGCGCCGCCAGTTGCTTCATGGTGTCGATGGCGGTCGCCGAACTCGTCCCCGGTGTGGTGTCGCCCTGCAGCTCTGATGACGGATAAAGGTTATAGCGCGCGACGCGGTCCGGTCCCGACATGTCGCGGAAACTCACCACGCTGCCGAGCATCACCATGTCGCCGGCGGCGTTGCGAGTTCGCAACCGGGCGAGATCGGCGGTCTCCTTGCGGAACGGCAGATCCGCCTGCGCGGTGACATGATAGGTGCGGCCGAAAAGGTTGAAGTCGTTGACGTAGGCCGAGCCGAAATAGGTCTGGATCGTTTCGGTCACGTTTTCGATCGGCACGCCGAGCTTCTGCGCCTTGACGCGGTCGATATCAACGAAAACCTGCGGCGTAATGGCGGTGAAGGGAGAAAACACCGAGGTGAGACCGGGCGCCTTGCGCGCCGCCGCAACAAGCTCGTCAGTGGCCGCCGCCAGTAGCTCGGGGCCACGGCCCTGACGATCCTGGATGCGCATCGTGAAGCCGCCGCCGGTACCTATACCCGGCACCGCGGGCGGCGGAATGACGATGATGAACGCTCCTTGAAGCGCCGACAGCCGCTTGCGCAACTCGCCCGTGATCGCTCCCGCAGACAGCCCCTTCTTCAGGCGCACTTCCGGCTCTTCGAACACCGGAAACAAGGCCGCGGCATTGCCCGCCTGTGTTCGGGTCGCGCCCGAGAAGCCCGCGAAGGCCGCAACGCGAACGATGCCCGGCGTATCGAGCGCGATTCTTTCAATCTCCCTGACTACGTCGGTGGTACGCGCCAGCGACGCCGCGCCCGGCAATTGCACGGAAACGATGACGTAGCCGCGGTCCTGTGCCGGAATGAAGCCCTGCGGCGTGGTGAACAGCAGCCATCCGGCGCTGCCGATCAGGGCAACGTAGATCAGCAGCATCATCGCGGAATGCCGGATCACGAAGTTCGCGACGCTGGCATAGAGATGAGACAGACGGTCAAAGCCGCGGTTGAATAAAGCAGTAAAGCCGTCCCAGCCGCGCCCGATGAAATTCCAGCTTGCCGGTGGGCGTTTCTCTTCGTGCGGCTGCAGGATCTGCGAGGCGAGCGCGGGCGAAAGCGTGAGCGAACAGAAGCAGGAAATGGCGGTGGCAACCGCAATCGTGACCGCAAATTGCTGAAAGAATTGTCCGGAGATGCCGCCCAGGAACGCGGTCGGCACGAACACCGCGCACAGCACCAGCGCGATCGAGACCAGCGCGCCGCCGACCTCCTCCATCGTCTTGAGCGCCGCATCGCGCCGGCTCATGCCGTCGCGAAGATGGCGCTCGACGTTTTCAACCACCACGATCGCGTCATCGACCACGATACCGACCGCGAGCACGAGACCGAACAGGGTCAGATTGTTGATCGAAAACCCCAGCGCCGCCATCACCGCGAAGGTGCCGACCAGCGATACCGGAATGGCGACGATCGGGATGATCGCCGGACGCCAGCCTTGCAGGAACACCAGCACCACGATCACGACCAGGATCATCGCCTCATAGATGGTCTTGATCAGCTCACTGACGGATTGCGCGATGAACTCGGTCGGGTTGTAGCCGATGTTGTAGTCGAGCCCTTTGGGAAAGTCGGCCTTCAGCTTCACCATCGCATTGGAGATGTTCTTGGCCGTGGCGAGCGCATTGGAGCCGGGCCGCTGGGTCACCAGCAAGGCCACAGCCGACTTCCTGAGCAGGAAACTGTTGGTGGTATATGCCAAAGCGCCCAGTTCGATCCGCGCCACGTCACGCAAGCGCACGGTGCGGCCGTCGGCTCCGGCCTTGACCACGATATCCTCGAACTGCCGCGTATCTCTCAGGCGGCCGGTGAAGGTGAGGTTCGGCTGGAACGCACGGTCGGCGATCGGCGGCTCGGCGATCTGGCCGCCGGTGATCTGCAGGTTCTGGGCGCGGATCGCCGCCAGCACCTCGCCCGCGGTCATGCCGAGGGTCGCGATCTTGTCCGGATCAAGCCACAGCCGCATCGAGTAATCGCGCGCGCCGAACATCTGGATATCGCCGATACCATCGAGGCGGAGCAACTGATCGCGCACCTGCAGCAGTGCGTAATTGCTGATATAGAGCTGGTCGAAGCTGTCGTCAGGCGACAGCATGAATACCACCATCAGAATGTCAGGACTGTTCTTGCGCGTGACCACGCCGTTGCGCTGCACCTCTTCCGGCAGGCGCGGCTGCGCGATGGCGACGCGGTTCTGGACCAGCACCTGGGCCTTGTCGAGATCGGTGCCGAGTTTGAAGGTGACCGTGATGGTGAGATTGCCGTTCGAGGTCGCCTGGCTGTAGAGATACAGCATGTCCTCGACGCCGTTGATCTCCTGCTCGATCGGGGCTGCGACAGTGTCGGAAACCGTTTGGGCGGAAGCGCCGGGATATTGGGTGGTGACGACGACGGTCGGCGGTACCACTTGTGGATATTCCGATACCGGAAGCGTGGTGTAGGCGATCGCGCCGACGATCAGCAGCACGATCGACAGCACCATCGCCAGGATCGGCTGATTGATGGAAAGCCGGCCGAGATTCATGTCTTGCTACCGGTCGGAGCGGCGGGGGCCGTGTGCGGACTGACTTTCGCTCCGACGCGCGCACGCTGCAGGCCATCGACAATCACCCGGTCTTCCGGCTTCAGGCCTTCGCGGATCACGCGCAGGCCCTCATCGAGGGGCCCAAGCGTTACCTGCCTCGCCTCGACCGTATCGTCGTCCCTGACGACGAAAACGATCTTGCGCGATTGATCGCTCGCGACCGCGGTGTCCGGCAGCAGCAGCGCGTCATAGGGCGAGCTTCCGATCAGACGGACCCGGCCGAACTGGCCCGGCAGGATCGAAAAATCCTTGTTCGGGATCACCGCGCGCCCGCGCAGCGTGCCGGTTGAGACGTCCAGCCGGTTGTCGAGAAAATCCACCTTGCCGTTATGTGACGGTTTGGTTTCGCCGGTCAGCGACACCTGGACCGGGTTTGGGTTCTCGCGCGAACTGGGGCGCTTGCCCTCGAAATAGAGCCGGTTGTTCTTGAGATAGGTCGCCTCATCCATGTCGAAGTAGATGTAGATCGGATCGAGCGAGACGATCGAGGTCAACAGCGTTCCGCTGGCGTTGTCGCTGCCCTGCACGAGATTGCCGACGCTCACGAGATGGCGGCTGACCCTGCCGCCGATCGGGGCCACGACGTGGGTGAATTCGATGTTGAGATGGGCTGCCTTCAGCGCGCCCGCGGCCTGCATCTCCGCGGCCTTTGCGGCCTGCAGGGCCTGCCGGCGCTGATCGACAATGGAATCCGAGACCGCCTGGGTTTGATTCAGGGTGAGCGCGCGGTCGAGTTCACGTTTTGCCAGTTCGGCCTTGGCGCGCGCGTCCGAGAGCTGGCCGTCGGCCTGCTCGGCGACGGCTTCAAAGGGGCGGGCATCGATCACGTATAAGAGGTCGCCGGGACCAACGAACGCGCCATCGCGAAACTCGACGCTGGTGACGAATCCACCGACCCGAGCGCGAACCTGGACCTCTTCAACCGCCTCGAACCGCCCGGTGAATTCATCCCAATCCGTGACCGTACGTTTGGTGGGCTGTGCGACCGTGACCGGCGGTGGGCCGGCTGCCGCCTGCTGTGGCGGCTTGTCCCCGCAACCGGACAGGCTGAGTGCGAGCAGCGCGATCAGCGGCCGGAGGCGGCAGAGCGAATGGATCCTGGAAGTTCCCGTTAGAGCCAAACGCGTCGATTTTTCAGTCGCGCTCAATTTCCATCCCCTTTGCACTTTTTGCCACAATCGATGGAGGCGGCTGTCATAATGTTCCGCGGTGGGATCAAGATGAGATCGGCTACCAGTCTGTTCAAGAATCCGCCTGGATCAAGCAAAATAGTTATGCATCGCCCACTGTCTTTCAAAACATAACGATCGAACAGACCGATTGAGTTGGAAATAAATCGCCGGAAGGCGATATTGAGCGGCCGGTGCGGCGTCTAGCTAGCCAATCGGCTGGGGGGAAGAAGGTCCGACATGCACGCGCCTCAATCTCCGGCATCGCTCGACCAGGCTAAAGCGCAGGGTTCCAATCGCGGCGCCGATCATATCGCACCGGATTGTGCCGGTCAGAATTTCTACGCGATCGATCGCGGCCTGCGCGATCTTCTCCGGATATATCTGGAGCCGAATCATCTTCGGCAGCTCGAGCCTCATTTCGACCGTCTGGGCGCGCTGGCGGGGGGCAGGCTCGATGAACTGGCCAGGACCGCCGACAAGCACCCGCCGGTCTTGAATGCCCGCGACCGTTTTGGCCGCGACGAGGACTGGATCGACTACCATTCGTCCTACCGCGAAATGGAAGCCATCGCGTTCGGCGACTTCCAGTTTCACGCCATGAGCCACCGCGCCGGCACGCTGGATATGGATCGCCCGCTGCCCGCCGTCGCCAAATACGCGCTGCAATATCTGTTCGTGCAGGCCGAGTTCGGACTGATGTGTCCGATCAGCGTGACCGACACTTCGATCCATCTCATACGCAAGTTCGCCAGCGCCGAGCTCAAGGATTATCTGTTGCCGAAGATGCTGTCGGCCGACGCTGCGACGCAGTGGAAAGGCACCCAGTTCATGACGGAGCGGGCCGGCGGCTCCGACGTCGGCGCGATCGAAACCACGGCGAGTTGCGAGGACGGGGTGTGGCGGCTCTATGGCGACAAATGGTTTTGCTCGCATGCCGACGCGGACGTGGCGCTGCTGCTGGCGCGGCCGGAAGGCGCGCCCCCTGGCACCAAGGGGCTTGCGCTGTTTGCCCTGCCCCGCCGGCTGAAGGACGGCCGCCGCAATACCTATCGCATCGTTCGTCTCAAGGACAAATTGGGCACCCGTTCGATGGCAAGCGGCGAGATTCGGCTGGAGGGCGCGGTCGCCTATCTGGTCGGGGAAGCCGACCAGGGCCTCAAGCAGATGATGGAGCAGGTCAACCTGTCGCGGCTTTCGCACGGTGTTCGCGCCGCCGCGATGATGCGGCGCTGCGTCAACGAGGCGATGGTTTGCGCGCGCAATCGCGTCGCTTTCGGCAAGACCGTTATCGAATACCCCCTGCTCCGCCGTCAGCTGTTAAAGATCGCCGTGCCGTCCGAGCAGGCGCTCTCGATGTTTCTGTTTGCCGCTGATGCCATGGACCGCGCCCATGCCGGATCGCAGGAAGCGGAAAGTACTTTGCGAATTCTCACGCCGCTGCTGAAGTTTCGCGCCTGCCGCGACAACATTCCGGTGGCGACCGGCGCCATGGAAGTCCGCGGCGGCAACGGTTACATCGAGGAATGGGTGCAGCCGCGACTGGTCCGCGACGCCCATATCGGCGTGCTCTGGGAAGGCACCAGCAACATCAACGCGCTCGATATCGTCACGCGTGCGGTCGGCAAGAGTCGCGCGCACCGGACGCTCGCGGGCGAACTGCAGAAATTGCTCGATGAAGCCACGCCGATCCCGGCGGCTTTCAGGAACCGCCTGCGCGTCGCGCTTGAGCGGACGCTGGTTTTCGCCGAGCGCGTCGCGGCCGAGCTCGCGCTGGAGGCGAGCGCGCGACAGGTTGCAAGCTGCCTCTATCACGTCACCAGCAGCATCCTGATGATCCGGGAAGCAGCCCAGCCGGAGGCCGACGCACGCAGGGCGCTGTATGCGAGGTTTGTGCTCGAACATCGCCTGAGCGCGCAAGACCCGCTTGAACCCAGCCCCGGTGATTGGGAACGCGAGGCTGCAGAGATCATATTTTCGGAACGGCAGGTTGCGCTTGCCGAGATCGCCGGGCTGCTGGACAGCTAGAGCGGGATGAGATTAGAAGCGAGTGGCGGCAACAACCGAAGTGCGCTCCCTCTCCCGCTTGCGGGGGAGGGTCGGGGTGGGGGTGCCGCATCGGAATTGGATGTTGCTTGGTAGGCAGCTTCCCCCACCCGCCGCGCTCTATCGAGCGCGTCGACCTCCCCCGCAAGCGGGAGAGGTGAAGAGAATCCGCGGACAAACCGATTCAATCAAAAACCATCCTGCGCTAGTCAACCGCTGTCGCGCAGAACGAGTTCGAAGCCGAGATCGACCTGGCGCGGTCCGCTGCGCGTCATCATCAGCTTTGCGGCGGTGCGACCGATGGCGTCGCCGTGAACGCGGATGGTGCTGAGAGCAGGCGCAATCAGCCGGCCCATTTCCAGATCGCCAAGGCCAATGACGGCGACCGGCTGCTCCGAGGCCGGGCCAATCCGCTGTAATCCGGCGGCGCGCAGGCCGGCCATGAAACCGATGGCGTGCGCGTCATTGGCCGCAAACACCGCGTCCACACCGGGCAGGTTTGCCAGCGCGGCAACGCTGCCCGACGCGTTGCGCTCCAGAATCAATCGGCGCGGAAGCTTCGCGCCAAGCTCAAGGGCTGTGTCCTTGAATCCATTCCAGCGGCGTGTGGCCCTGGGATCGTCGCCGCCGATGAACGCCAGCTCCCGGCGGCCTTGCGCAACCAGATGCCGCGCGACCGCAACCCCGGCCTGGTAATTGTCGAAGCCGGCGACGGCGTCGATCGGCGCCGCCGGAAGATCCCAGGTCTCCGCGACCGGAATGCCCGCACGCCGCAGCAACCTGGCGCCATCGTCTGTCGCGGGCGAGCCCACCATGATGATCGCCTCGGGGCGCCGCGACAGCAAGGCTGCCAGCATGTGATCTTCCCGCGCGGCGTCGTAGCGAGACTGCGCCAGGATCACGGCGTAGCCGAGCGGCTCCAGCTCGTCAGACAGGCCCTGCACGGTATCGGCGAAGATCGAATTGGCGATCGTCGGCACCAGCACACCGACCGAGCTGGTGCGGGCACTTGCCAGCGAACCGGCCACCTGGTTCGGCACGTAACCCAGTTCCCGCATCGCCGCCTCGACCCGGCCGCGCGTCTCGGGCGCCACCAGGTTGGGCAGACGCACCACCCGGCTGACCGTAATCGACGACACGCCCGCCAGCCGGGCCACGGCGGACAGGGTTGGCGCGGAATGCGGCGCGTTGGGTTCGGCGGTGGTCATGTCGGTCAGACTACCGAAATTCCCGCCAAAATACATGGTTTCGCCTTGCGCCAGATCAATGACAGCGCTATCATTACCGTTGCAGGCGCGTACCGCCAATGACAGCGCTGTCATCTGGTGGCCGAAAGCGAGAGAACCCGCCTCATGAATTGGGCGGGAAGCAACAAGGAGAGAAGCCGGATGATTTCAGAGCAGGATGTACAGGCCTACCAGCGCGATGGCGTGATCGTGGTGCCGGAAGTATTGGGTGCCGACACGCTGACCCACGTGCGCTCGGTGATCGCCGAACTGGTCGCGGGCTCGGCCCAAACCCTCGAACACACCGATGTCTACGACCTCGAGCCCGGCCATACCGCCGAAAGCCCGCGCGTGCGCCGCATCAAGACACCGCACAAGGTGCATGCGCTGTTCGACGAGATCGTACGCAGTGCCCCCGTGCTCGACATCCTGAAGAAATTGCTCGGCCCGGGCCTGCGGCTGCATGGCTCCAAGCTCAACATGAAGTCGGCGCAATACGGCTCGCCGGTGGAATGGCATCAGGACTGGGCGTTCTATCCGCATACCAACGATGATATTCTGGCCATCGGCGTGCTGCTGGACGATTGCGATCTTTCCAACGGACCGATGCTGGTGACGCCGGGCACGCATAACCGCGAGGTCTGGAATCACCACGGCGATGACGGCTGCTTCGCCGGTCTGATCGATCCCGATCTCATCAAGGACGAGATCGAGCGCGCGGTGCCCTGCATGGGAAAAGCCGGCAGCATGTCGTTCCACCATGTCCGGGCGCTGCACGGATCCGCCATGAACACCTCGGACCGCCCGCGCAATCTCCTGCTGTACGAAGTCGCGGCGAGCGACGCCTGGCCGCTGATGGGCGTGAAGGATTTCGACGAATTCAACAGCCGGCTGCTGTCAGGCGAACCGGTGGTAGCACCGCGCATGACCAACGTTCCCGTGCGCCTGCCGCTGCCGCCTGCCAAGCGGCAGGGATCGATCTACGAGACGCAGTCCGCGGCGAAGAAATCCTATTTTACCCGCGCGGCCTGACTTTTTTGCGAACGCGCCCGTGCGATGCACGGCCGCCATCTACGACAAGCGACCAATAAGACGGTCAACAAGACAATGACAAAAAATCAAAACGGGGGAAACGATGACGAAGATCATAGCCGATAGCGCCATTCGCTCGCGCCTGCGCGTGATTCTGGCGGCGAGTATCGGGTCCGCGCTCGAATGGTACGACTTCTTCCTGTACGGCACCGCCGCCGCGCTGGTGTTCGGCGAGTTGTTCTTTCCGAAGAGCGATCCCGTGGTCGGCACATTGCTGGCGTTCCTGACCTTCGGCGTCGGCTTCGTGGTTCGGCCGCTCGGCGGCGTCCTGTTCGGTATCATGGGCGACCGCTTCGGGCGCAAACCTGTCTTGGTGGCGACGCTGTTGATGATCGGCGTCGGCACCACACTGATCGGCCTGTTGCCGACCTATGCTCAGATCGGTTATTGGGCTCCCGCGCTGCTGGTCGCGATGCGCGTGGTGCAGGGCTTGGGCGCCGGCGCCGAATATGGCGGCGCGGTGATCTTCCTGGTGGAGAACGCGCCACCAAAACATCGCGGCTTCTGGGGCAGCTTCGCGCCGCTCGGCGTGTCGATCGGCAATCTGCTCGCGGCCGGCGCGTTTGCGCTGGTGACGCTGCTGCCGCGCGAGGATCTGATGACGTGGGGCTGGCGCCTGCCGTTCCTGGCGAGCTTCCTGCTGATCATGGTCGGCATTTACGTTCGCCTGCGTATCACCGAAACGCCGGTCTTCACCGAGGCCGTGGTGGCGCGCGGCAAGATCGAGCGCAACCCGGCGATGGAAGCGCTGAAGCGGCATCCGCGGAATTTCTTCGTGGTGCTTGGGGCGCGGCTGGCTGAAAACGGCCTTGGCTACCTGTTTCCGGTGTTCGGCCTCAGCTATGTCATCACCACGCTGGGTGTACCAAAAGCCGATGCGCTCAGCGCGCTGATGCTGGCCTTCGTCGTCGAGCTCTTCACCATTGTGGGCTTCGCCACGCTTTCCGATCGTATTGGCCGCCGCCCCGTTTATATGTTCGGCGCGTTGGCCGGCATCGCCTGGGCCTTTCCGTTCTTCCTGCTGGTCGGAACCAAGGAGTGGATCTGGATCGCGGTGGCCTTCATCGGCGCCCGTGCGGTGGTGACGGCGGCGATGTTCGGGCCGCAGGCCGCCTATTTCGCCGAACTGTTCCCGCCGCAGCGACGCTTCGCCGGTTTTGCTTTTGCCCGCGAACTGGGCTCATTGCTGGCGGGCGGACCGGCGCCGTTCGTGGCGGCGGCGCTGGTGGCCTGGTCCGGAAGCTGGTGGCCGGTCGCCTGCTATGCGGCCTTCCTCGCGGCGTGCACCGCGTTCGCGATCTGGTGTGGTCCGGAGACCTATGAGGAAAGCATCACGGTCGACAATACCTCCGACGGCAAGATGCACGCAGCCGCCGTGCTGCAGCAAGCCTGAGGCAAGTCTTAGGAGATGGCGCAGCAACTTCGCATCCTGCAGTCGCTCTGGGCGATGGAGCGGCGGCGGGCTGACGAGGCGGAGTGGCCACTGCGGACACAACTTGAGATGATCCGCGACGCCGGCTTCGACGGCGCCGGCGTCCGCTTCATCGATCCGGTCTTCGCCAGGGAAGTCACCTCGTTCCTGCACGAGCACCGGATGATCTGGCAGGCGCAGTGCTACCCGGCCAATGTGGATGATCTGAAACCGGTGCTGGAGCTGGTGGCGCGGTTTGGGGCCGACCACGTCAATTTGCAGCCGAATGTGCGGCCGCAGCGGCTTGAGGATTGCATTCCGTTGCTCGAGGGATGGCGGCGGCTGGCCGACGCGTCTGGCATTGCGGTGCATGTCGAAACCCACCGCGACCGCATGACCACGGATCTGTTCTTTACGCTGCGACTGCTGGATTGCTTTCCCGACCTGCGGCTGACGGCCGATGTTTCGCATTATCTGGTCGGCCGCGAATTCGCCTGGCCGGTGGACGAGATCAATCACGCCTTGATCCATCGTATCCTCGACAACAGCTGGGGCATTCATGGACGGATCGCCAGCCGCGAACAGGTACAGATCTCGCTGGGCTTTCCACAGCACCAGGGGTGGGTCGGACTGTTCATGGACTGGTGGGAATACGCCATTCGCTCCTGGCGGAAACGCGCCAGACCCGACGCGGTACTGACCTTCCTGTGCGAACTTGGTCCGCCGCCTTACGCCATCACCGGCCCTGACGGCGCCGAATTATCCGACCGCTGGCAGGACGCGCTTGTCATGAAGGATATGGTCAGGGCGTTGTGGCAACGCATCGCTGACGAAGACGCGCCCGCCGGACGCTCGAAACCGCACTGAAGAAATTGCCGGATGAAGCGACGCCCATCCCGGCGTCCGGAATCGTCTGCGCGTCGCGCTTGGGCGGACGCTTGCCTTTGTCGAGCGCGTCGGCGACCGCCGATGTCTGTTACCTCGGGGCAAAATGGACATTCCACAGCCACCCGTCATGTCCGCTCATGGACCCCGAAACGGACCTCAGGCCGGAAGTAATCGTGCCTGCTCGCAGTAGCTCTAGCCAACAACTCGACCTAGAGTGCGTCGGCAGGAGAAAAACAATGCCTGAAACCGACAAGGTGTTTGCTGGTTCGATCCCGGAAAACTACGATCGCTATCTAGTCCCGTTGATATTCGAGAACTTCGCCCAGGATATTGCCCAACGAGTGGCTGCGCTTTCGCCGAGTACCATTTTGGAAACCGCCGCTGGCAGCGGCGTGGTCACGCGAGCATTGGCGCCAAGACTTTCGCCCGACGCTAGCTACGTCGTAACCGACCTCAACCAGCCGATGCTGGACTATGCCGCTATGCGACAGGCCGTCGACAATCGCATCAGCTGGCGCAAAGCCGATGCATTGGCGCTGCCGTTCCAAGATGCTGCTTTCGATCTCGTTTGTTGTCAATTCGGTGTCATGTTTTTCCCCGACCGCCAATCGGGCTACCGTGAGGCAAAGCGAGTCCTCAAGCCGGGAGGCCATTTCCTGTTTAACGTATGGGATCGCATCGAGGAGAATGTGTTCGCGAACGATGTAACGAACGCGCTCGCGGAGGTATTTCCGAGCGACCCACCACGCTTTTTGGCTCGGACGCCGCATGGCTATCACGACGCCGCGGTGATCCATAGTGAGTTGCAGAAGGCAGGCTTTTCGAGCGTGGTGATCGAGACTAGAGCCGATCAGAGCCGCGCATCCTCCCCGCGCCATCCAGCTGTTGCCTACTGCCAGGGAACTCCCCTTCGAAACGAGATCGAAGCCAGAGACGCAGACAAGCTGGAGGCCGCAACCAACTACGCCGCGTCCAAGATTGCGAACAGACATGGAAGCGGCGAGATTGCTGCAAAAATTCAAGCACACGTAATCGTGGCTGTGGCCTAGTACAGGTGAATTATGGGCACGTTTGAGACATGCCAACCGGCGCGAAAATTGTCCGCTTATTCGGAAGAGCGGAAGGGCTCGAGGTGGTAGCCAGTTACGCTAGACCGGGTCGCAATATCACTGGCGTCACGCACTGCCAAAAGATCAGATCGCGTCGTAGGCTTCCGTTGGAAGCCATCGCGCTGCCTGCATCGTCGCTAACGGCGACGGCGTCTCAACAGCGGCCTGACGGGGTACGCCAACCGACGGATGGCTCGCGAAAAAGCCCAAGGCGCATATCAAGACAACAAGCACGATGATTTTTTTCATCTTAATTACTCCGTGTTCAATGCCCCATCTCTAAAAGAAGCAGTTTAATGCGCGGTTCAGGGGTCCCGGTTCGCAAGATCGATCTAGCAACGGGGTGAATGGGGGCTGAATCAGAGCGCCGATAATTTGAGTTGACGGTAGCATCACCCTGCGTGGGGCCTTCTCTCGCCCGCGCCGACGAGATCGTTGAAAGGGCCATGTCAGCTTTGGCACTTTTCGGACATCGCTCGATATCCGACTTGAGTCCGTCGTGCGGCGTAAAACGGACATTCTGTGCGCTGAAGCAACCTTTTACCGAGCCTTGATCTCTTCAAATTTCGAAAGCGCTCGTTCAAATTTCTTGCTGAAGAGCCACATCGCATCAAGAACTTCGCGGAAGGTTGCAGATGTTCTTGCCCTGTCAGCTTGCCCAAAGGCGAAGATGCTGTTGTTTCGCAGATATCTCATGATCGTCGGATCGGAAACCCTGTAGTCGACCAAGCTGCCTGACTTGAGTGCGGATCTTGTCGGAGTGGGAATAATTTGTATGAGCTCAAAAAACTTCATTTGATCGATCGGGTTTGGGAGTGTTTTCACGATCACGGGTATTTGCGGGAAGAGGTCTGCATGTGCGTCCATGAGGGCATCTCTCACGGCGGTCCAGTGATTGAGCCGACGATCCAAATTACCGGCCCGCGCCTCTTCCTTGTCATCGCGAGCGTTTAATTGGGGATCAAAGGCTGCTATCGACTTCTTGATTGCCTCCCACTTCTTTCGACCATTTTGATCTTCAGATGGTCCTGTTTGCAAGCTGCCCTTGTATTTATTCGAGCGCGCATTCCCTATATTTTGGTTGCCATTTGTCTCCGCAAAAAACAGGCCCAGGCTGATACGCCCTGCCACTTCAGCATTGGTCGCATCAAGGCCCTTGGCTCGCGCAATAGCCGCTCCCTAGTTGACAACGTC
>Ga0193724_1000035_pt1 | contig 28904 bp, 18 predicted proteins | sample H2a1metaG_FD_146005 | JGI IMG/M metagenome (GOLD analysis project Ga0193724, IMG submission 146005) | Soil microbial communities from a riparian zone of the East river system, Colorado, United States - H2a1 | ecosystem: Environmental > Terrestrial > Soil > Riparian zone | place: USA: East River... | reverse complement strand
ATCGTGTGGTCATCGGCGAACTCGCAGTGGTTGAGGAATTCGATGCCATGCTTGAGCGAAAGCTGGACGGAGTCGGATGAACGCGCGTGCGACATCACCCGCTTTCCGTATGCATGCGCCGTCGTGACAGCCGCCTCGATCTCGGCGTCCGTCATGATGGTCGCAGTCGGCGGCGCATTGGGCACCGTCTGGTTGCCCGAAATATTCAACTTGATGATATCGCAACCCTCACGGCTCATGGTGCGCACATAACGCCGGATGTCCTCGGCGCCATCAATGACCACGGCGAAGGATTCCCGATACATGTGCAGGAGGCGCTCGTCACCGAGCCCGCCGGTGACTGTAATTTCCGGCGTTGAAGCCAGTAAGCGCGGTCCCGGAATACGGCCAGCTTTGATCTCGTTGCGGATCACGATGTCGAGGCGCGGTTTGGCCGAACTCGCCCCCACGCACGACGTGAAGCCACCGAGGAGAACACGCCGAGCATTGTGCATTGTCTGAAGTGTATGCTCCTCCACCGGCACGAATCCGGTATCGACAACGTCTGCCTTCTCCAGGAAGGAGAGATGGGAGTGCCCATCCACCAAGCCCGGCATGAGGGTAGCGCCACCGCAATCAACCACGACGGCGTCTTGCTTACGATCCGCGGCCACCACAGGAGCGACGCTCGCAATCCGGCTGCCTTCGACGAGAACCTCGCGTGCCGCCGCCGATCCAACATCGCCGGTCCAGACTGTGCAGTTGGTGAACAGCAGCCTCCGTGCATTCTCTTTCAAGATTCTCTCCTCTCAATTTTTGGCTTAATTTGCACTGTACGGTGCCAAATTGCTATCGGGTCTAGAGATCTTCTAACGTCATTGCTAACGGTTACCCTGCTATTGAGTAACCGCCATCTATGGGAATTGCAGTGCCCGTGACGAAATCGGAAGCGGTGCTCGCCAGAAAAATTGTGACCCCGCAAAATCATCCGGCAAGCCCCAACGTTTCGCTGGTGTCCGGGCCATGACACGTTCATTCTATCTGCGTGCGGGCAGTCGCGGTTAGATCCGTGTCGATCCATCCGGGTAGGATCGCGTTGACTTGTATATTGTCCTTTCCCCAAGCAGCGGCAAAAGATCGCCCCCTCTGCACTATGCCGCCCTTACTGGCGCCATAAGGCACCGCGAGAGGCATTCCGAAGATCGATAGCCTCGAGCCCACGTTAATAATCTTTCCGCCCCGGCCTTGATCATGTGTGGATACACGGCTTGCGAGCACAGAAAGGCGCTAGTCAGGTTTATGTCGAGGACCTCCCGCCATTCATCGAGGCTATAAGTTTCCAGCTGCTTGCGGATGGCGATACCGGCATTGTTGATCAGGATGTCCACGCAACCGAATGCGTGCACTGTCTGATCCACCAGGCTACGAACCGAGGCTTCATTGGCGACATCGACTTCGATGGCGCGGGCGCGCTCGCCAAGCGACGCCGCGGCTTTTGCGCTTTTTTCCTTGTTGCGTCCGGCTATAACAACCGATGCGCCAGCGTCCCGCAGGCTGGTCGGCATGCCCAACCCTATTCCGCCGTTGCCACCTGTGACAATTGCGGCGCGGCCGGTGAGATCAAACAGTTTCATTTGACTTTTCCTTCGATTTTCGCAGAGTATTCCAAACCCGATGCGGCGAGGTGGCTAAATCCAGATGCTCGACTCTCTCAGATGCCAGCGCATAGCGGCTGCGAACATCTGCGCCCCATCACGCCCCAATTGTCGCTAGGCACCTTGAAACTCGGTCGCACGTCCTGAACTGCGAAACCTCACAATTTCCAATAAAAACCACGCCGGTTTCCCGCGAGATGTCCTTATCGCGAATTTGTCGATATTCGCTACTTTGAACGACGCGCAACTTTAACGCTCGATTTTCGCCTGAAGCGAAACGCGAGATCGCCAAAGCGATGCTGCCGCGCGAGTTATTTCGAGTCCCTTCAGTCCGTCTTGATCCGTTCACCGGCGCCGCCACCGTGCTGCCGTGGCCGAGATCGATGAGTTGTCGGAAAAAAGCCATAACGCAGGCGCCGGCCTCGTTGCAGAACGGCAAGCGACGGCCCTCATTGGCCAGTCGCTTGGCGAGTTTCGCAACATCCGTGTCCTAGTAGACGCGGCCTTGTCGCCGATGGACGCCGCCCGGCGATGCCTGATGTGCTCGCGGCCAATATGGGTTGGCGTAGCACATAGCTGAGCGTCCCGACGCCGTCATCCTGCACTGATCCAATGATGTATAGCTGCAGTCGATGGCGGTGAAGCCGCCCTCCCCCCACCTCTGGAAGCAAACCGGATACCGGGGATCGTAGCGTTGAGCCGTGGCCGGGGCGACCGCCAGGATCGTCGTGACCACCAAGATTATCCGACGAAGCATGCGCATCGCACCTCGTTCAAACGAGCACCATTGAACGCCGCCGTCTACGACGCGGCTCGCGCCCCACAGCAAGCCATCTAATTCCGCTGAAATCGCACGGCAGGCAACCTGCTGGCATCCGTTCTTTCCGCCAGCGTTCCTTCCAGAACATTACAAGACCTTTTGACCGGTGCACAATGAGATACTGTGCTCCGTGCCTGCCGCAATGAGGTAGATACTTCCCTCCAAAAGGTTCGTTGGTTTGAAGGCAATGAGTTGTTCGACAGTAACTTTACTGCTCGGTCGGAGTGGATGAAAATTCGGAACGGACTTTCTCCCGCCCGCGAAACGATGCCAGGTCTCGCATTGACTAATTCCGTGCACAAAGACGCATCTGCGGGCGTCGCCGCGCGGGGGCTATCCGCCGCAGCGGGTGCAGGGGTTAGCGTTATCCAACCAACGCCGGGTCTCTTCGTCGGTCCAACCGGGGACGGCAAAGCGCGCCGCCGCCGTCACACCTTGGCTGGGACGAACGATGACATTTTGGGGCGTGCGTAAGTGTACCGTCGGCGGTTTGGAGCGATGCGCCGCGGCGGCATCCGCAGAAGCGGACAGAGTGACTAACAGGCCTAAGGCGAGAACAGAACGCATCGCACTTGTCCCTATCTAACTAGCCAAGGGCTCCGCCCTTGATATCCCTGGCGCCTGGCGCGCATCGGCGTGCTGCGAGCGCTCAATTGGCACATTGAGCGAGTGTTCGCTGCGCCGCGAAAGCATACGCATTGGGGACGCCGGGGTGCCAGCATTAACCGGCAGCGCGGACATCAAGCTTAACACTCGACTCTCGTTGCGAGCACCGACGGAATAGATAGCGTCTCGCACCGGATCTTTCCCAGACCCAACGTCGCAAAGCCCGTCGATCAAAACATTTTCCGGCCGGACGGTCTTGTTTGAAGCAGGATATCGATCTCATGATTAGATATTCATCTCACGGCAGCAGTAACTATCGAACCAACCAACGCGCACCGACCGAGTAACTCTGCCCGCTTGAAAAAGAATATCGCGAGCAACAGGACCTGCGAGAGCGGTTTAGAACGGCTGAGGCCAAGGCCCGCGACGCACCTGCGCGATAAAAAAATCGGCCTTGTCGCTCATGAGCGGCGATCGCGCGTGATGAAATGAAGCATAGATTATTTCTGGCGGTTCTGGTCATTGCTATCGTGTTGGCAACGTTGGGATGGCTCTATGCTTTAGGATGGGTCGCGCTCAAGCTCATCTAGTGGAGCCTCGCGAAGCAACAATGCCAACACAACGAGCGAGGGTGTCCACGCGAGCATCGCTCCCAAACACACTGCTTGTAAGGTCGTCATCACGTCACCTTGGGTTTCCCAGCCCTTGAACAACGCATTCAATTGGTAAATGGAACTTTTGTTCCAAAACAGCCTTTGTTGCGGCAATTCGAGACAGAACTGAAGGCGCCACCTTCATGCTGCAGCGCCGTTGAACGCTCCTCGTCCGGATGCACCCAAACCTAAGGCGCGGTCTGCCGCTCTTCGAGAGAGATCGCGATCGGCAAGGCCCCAGCATTAATGCCGGGTTTCCTAAGGTACAGTTGAACCTTAGGCTGACTGCGATGACCCATGCTAGGGCGCGGGTGCCGCTGCCATGAGTGTCAGCGTAAGTGGGGTGTGTAAAATGCGCTCTTTTCAGGAGAACCTTTCTATTTTCACCGATAATACGACCAATCTCCTTATTCAAATTTCCGACTTGAATGAACTTCGTCAGCGGCTCAAGAGAGCACAACAATCTGCCCGGAGATCGCGGCAGCCGATGCGGCGGAAAAGAATGCGAATTGAACGTTCAGCACATCCCTGAACGCGGATAGCTGATCGCACGTTTGAAGCCTGTTGCCGTCTGGGCTCCCCCTTTCGATGATCCTATCCTGCTGCCGGGTGGGCGCGAGATCGTGACTCTGCGCGATGCCGGCGACTACATCACCAGCCTGCCGAAAACCGAGCAGGATCTCGAGGAGTGGCAGGCCGCGGTAGAAGCCCTCCTCCTGGTAGTCGATCGGTATTGGCGAGAGATCGCAATAGCGGGCCTGATCGTCTTGGGTCCGATCTAGCGAAGCACGAATTTCGGCAACAGCTCTGTCACAGTAATCATTCAGCTGCTTGAGCCTTTGCTCCTGCGCCCAAAACTCAACAATGTGAGTTGCGGCCTGCACTCGATTGAAGGCGACAAACTCGTCAACGGACCAAGGCAACTCGGCGGACATCGATTTGGGATCGTGACGGTTCATTTTACTGACACGCGTGCTTTGTTCTTGCCGCTGGTCTTTTCATTGACGGTCGCCTTTTAGAACTTATTGGGGCGCTTCCGGGCCGCTTCGATGGCCTAAGAAAGCCAAATCGGTGCGTATTCCGGACTGCAATCCACTATCTTTCGGGTGGGAGACATTGACTCAACCGGGGCGTGAGAGAGTGGGATCGGAGAATGCTTGACCTCTATCGCGCAATCGAACCGTATCCTGCGGCATTAGGGTTCACCGCTCTTAGCGCGGGCGTGATTTTCGTCGCCTTGTTCGGCGCAATGCGATGGTTCGCTGGATTGCATCGAAATTCAGCGAGCGCTTCGAGGCGTTCAAGCACGCTCAGCAACGATGAAATCGAACATCTTAAATTTCAGATCAACGCCTCTATGGATCGTGCCGATAAATTGCATCAGCGCGAATTCGAAACCGTACCGGAGGCATGGTCGTCACTCGTCGGCGCTTTTAACTCCGTGAAGTCGTTTATATCCTGACCTTCAACGTATTTCAGATACCGATCTCGAAGACTTCTTGGCTGAAGCCGAAGGGAAGTTAGATGCAATTAGAGAGTGTGACCGCTTCATCACAGTCTCTTGGTTCTTCAGATGGAACAGTCGTTTTGACTCACGGGTTTCTGCCGCTTCGATTAGCTTCTAACAACCGGGGCTGGTGAGTGCATACACTCAATTTTCACCCGGAGGCCGCGGGGCAGTTTTTGGCGGCGGAAAATGTCCTGCGGCCTTTTCAATTTTCCAATTGCCAGTGACCGCCTTCGGGCGGTCTTTTTGTTTGGCGGTTCCAGAATTAACCCGCAGCGGCAGGCATCAAGCTTAACGAGCGAGTTTCGTTGCGGCGCCCATTCGAAATTCTATCGTCAAGATAGTCGCGCGGTTTTGACCAACGCCGCTCCTGCCGGCCATGCGTACCGCGCGATTAGGGCTTGCTGCTGCGCGAAGGCAGCGGCCCCGCCCGATCGTGTTTGGACGGAAAGCTCAATGACGCAGCGACGCAGCTTGATCCTCTCGATCGAAAACTGGAGAGCACAGTCCGTTGCCTTGGGGTCGAGGTAGACGACGCTCTACAAATCGCCGAGCAAATCGAGCTCTAGTCATCGAATCTGGTCAAGCCCACCCTGCCCTACCTACCGCTCGGTGAAGGCAACGTCCAACGAGTTGAATACGGGTTTGAACATGTACCGAATAATAGATTTTGAACCGGTTTGGATGTGGGCTTGCAGGACCATTCCAGGTGCAATCGGATAATTGGTTGCGCCAGAACTCACATGGTCCTGCAGCAGACGAACAGTGGCTTTGTAATAAGGCTCGCTACTATTCGGACCAGGCGCGGCCTGTCCCGGCGGCGGGTTGAAGGTAGTCGCCGACACGAATTCCACCTTGCCGCGAACTGAGCCAAATATCGCGCTGTCGAAGGTCAGGAGCCGAATCTCCGCGTCTGCATCCGAATGAATGTGACCGGAGTCCTTCGGATCGATTCGTACCTCGGCTACCAATTCATGGGCGGTGGGAACTATCCGAGCCACCGGATCGCCAGCCTTGACGACCTCCCCGACGGATTTCGGGGTTAGTTCCTGAACAATTCCATCTGAGGGAGCGCGCACCAAGAGTCGTTCAAAGCGATCGGCAAGTTTGATCAATTGCTGTTCGGTCTCCGCCAAATCTGAGGCCGCCTTGACACGCTCCTCGCTTAGCTTCTGTATAGCCTTAGCATCGGCTTCCGCCAGGCTACTTTCAGCTTCTATGACAGCATCCCTCGCCGAAACGAGCTTACCTTGAAAATTCGGGATTTCACCCTCGGCATGTTGCAAGACATATTTTGCTTCGAGCCAGCTCTTACGAGCACCAAGGCCGGCTCGTTGAAGGCCGTCTTGTAGCGCAACTAACTCCTGCTGAACTTCAACTTGCGCTCGCGCGGATTCCAGACCAGAATTCAGCGTTGCGATTTCGCTGCGCTTCTGAGCGGCCTTGGCTTCGAGGGTCGCGCGCTCGTGGCGTCGTTGAATGACGGAGCTAACGTACAATTTTTCCTGTTGCGCGGCCAAGTCAGCAAAGTCCTCCTTCAAACTGCCGAAGTCCGGTATCTCGTCACGGCTTTGCGCCTCAATCCGGATAAGTTGAAGTTTCAGATTCGCACGGCGTGCCTCATACTGGTCCCGGTCACTGATTGCCGCTTCCGGCCGCAGCCTGATCAGGGGTTGTTGGGCGGCTACAGTCATGCCCTCGTGAACAAAGATTTCGGCGACGATGCCACCTTCAAGATGTTGAACATTCTGAACCTGGCCGCGCGGAACTATCTGGCCCTGTGCGACGGTAACCTCGCGAACCTGCGTCAAGGCACCCCAAACGATTGCGGCGATGACGAAACCGGACGCGGTCAGCAGTGTCGCGACCAGTAAACGAGGTGGCCGGCCGTCCTCCAGCACGAGCGGTCGTGTAAGCCGTCGCGCGATTTCCACTCGCCTGGCAGGTGGTGACGACAAGGTATCTAGGACCTCCGGCGGAGCGCAAATCGGCATCGTGAACCTCTGAATAAAGAAGACTTATTCTCAATGCTGGCAGATCAATCAGGCAGCGGCATAAATCCGCTCCAACACTTTCTCCGGCGGCCCGTCCAAAGCGATCTGTCCATCCCTTAGCACGATGACCCTATCGGCCACGCGCATATGACTTGGGCGAAACGTCGTAAATAAAACGGTTGCACGGCCCTTAAGCGCCGCAAACTTTCTGAGCAGATGTCGTTCTGAAGAAGTGTCGAGGGACGCCGCGGGATTATCCAACATGAAAATGGGGGCATCTTTGATGAAGCAACGCGCGAGGGCCATTCGCTGTTTCAACGCGTCTGGAAAACTCTCGAAATCTGCTGCTGTAAGTCGTTTGTCGAGCCCCCCAGCCGTCAGCCGCTCTTCGCTGTCGAGCCCCATCTCCGTCAAGGCTCGCATTACATCCGCGTCACTTGCATCCGGCCGGGAAAGGCGAATATTTTGGGCTAGGCTACCGTAAAAGAAACTTGCAGTCTCGGGCAGGAATGCTATCTGCGATCGCCATTCGGCTGGATCAATTTGGCGCAAATCCATATCGTCCACCAGCACAGACCCGAAGGTGGGAGGATATAGCCCTGCCATCACCCTTAGAAGCGTTGTCTTGCCCACACCGCTGGAACCTGTAATCGCAATCATTTCGCCGGGCTTGATTTGAAGCTGAATATTGCGCAAGACCGCTTCCGGTCGTTGCGCATGGCGAAACGCCAGACGCTGCGTCGAAATCTTCCCCTTGAAATGGCGAAAGAATGATCGTTGGGCATGAGCATGTCTTTCGCTACGTATCTTCACCAGCCGGTCGATCTGTTTGAACGTCTGCATCGCCTGCTCTATTCGAGGCAGCGAAAGATAGGTCGATTGCACAGGCGCAAGCACTCGCCATATCAATGCCATGGTTCCAATCAGCGCACCTGATGTCATCGAACCATTGCTAACATGGAGTGCGCCAAGACCAAGCGTTGCGATGCCGGCTACACTGACCAGCATCTCGCCTAAATACTGCTGAATATTGTTAAATCTGCGCGCGCGATTGCTCAGGCGAGAGATCAGGCCTGAGAGGTATCGATGGCGTGCGATCCAGATTTCCTCGGCGCTGAGCGCCCGGATTACGCGGCGTTTACTGAAAAGTTCTTGCAGTAAGAGATGTCGGCGCTGCTTCGCAGAACTGATTTCGCGCACGTAGCTGCGCGTCATCGGAATCGTGACGGCGGCGAGCGCGGCATAAACCGCGATCAGCGAGATAGGCACCCAGACGAGATGGCCGCCCCAAACCGCGATTGCTACGATGAAGATAAAAATGAAAGGAATGTCGACGATTGACGACGCCAACGTTCCTGTAAAGAAGTCGCGCATGCTTTCGTATTGTTTGAGGCGCGAAACCTGAGCGCCAATGGGAGCCGCTTCTATCATTGAGACCGGCATGTTGAGAATGACTTCGAATGACTTCATGCTGATCAACGAATCAATTCTTGCGCCAAAATAGGCCATCGTACGCGCCCGAATGCTTCGCAATGCCAGGTTCGTGGCAATTACAATTCCGGCACCTACGGCGAGCATAATCACTGTATTCGTGGATCTCGTGCCAATTCCCAGGTCATAGACGAAAATGACAAAAATCGGCAGCGTGAGCGCGGCGAGATTTCCTAGAAAACTGAAGGCCAGCATGGCAGCAATCGCTGGTTTAAATCGCTTTACGGCAGAAAACAGCCAGGACTTTCCTTCATCGAGGAGCTCTTCTTTGCCAGTGTGATTCCAGACGATGAATACAGAACCAAGCTGGCTTGTCGGGACCAGCTGTTTCCAGGATGCAGAGCTTCCGTCGAATACCAGCAGCGTGCCATCTGCATGCCGTTCGACGATAAGTATGGCGTCAGAGCCGTCGCAAGAAAACAAACAGGGCATAGCCTCATTGGCTATCTCCGACTGCCTGACCGATCGCTGTGACGTTCCGTAACCCAAAAGCGTGAGAACAAGACGTAAGGCCTCAATACTTTCAACTCGATCAAAATGCGGCAGAGCTTCGCGAATTCGGCGGCCTTCCCCCGCCCACCCAAACAACGCCAGCGTGGGGGCAAGGCAAGCTTCCGCGGGCGTCTGAGGTCGGACGATGTCATTAATGTCCGTGACGAGCGAAGTTTCCCCAGAAGATAGTTGGGCATCCGAAGGGCCGGCAAATTCTTCGGCAATCCGGGCGAGGCTCGCGTGAACGGGGTTGTCCAATTTCACCGGGCCTGCATCCGGGATGCCGTCGAGAGCGGGGCTGACGCTGCTGTGTATGGTCATGACGCCGCTCTCTCGAACGTGCTTGGCGCAGGAACAGACCAAGTAGCATGTCCGTCTTCAACAAGAATCAAACGATCGCAAAGGGCCAGCAGGGATGGACGGTGTGTTACGACGATTACAGTCAGACGACCGCGCAGCGTTTCGAGCGCACGTATCAACGCGGGCTCCGCGACCGCGTCGAGGACCATATTGGCCTCATCCAAAGCGAGCACACGTGGCCTATTCGTCAAAGCACGAACGATGTTCACCTGTTGGGCGATAGACATCGGCAGGTCGTCGCCAATTCCTCGGCCGAGCTCCGTTTCGTATCCGTCCGGTAGTAGATTAATCGTAGTTTCCAGGCCGAGCAGTTGCGACATCTTTCGCGCGAAATCGCGCTTTTCCGGGCTGAATACCGTGAGATTCTCCATGATCGTGCCGGAAAACATCACCGGCGCGGCTCCCACATAGGCGATACAGGGCCGTATGGCTTGGAAGTTCGGCTCCATCGTTGAGACACCGCCAATGGTGATGCGGCCCGAGGTCGGTTCGATGTCTCCTTGAATGAGCTTCAACAGTGTGGTTCGACCTGAACCACCTTTACCTTTGACACCCGTGATCGTTCCCACCTTGATCGAAAGATCGACAACCTCCAAGGCGGGATCGGCAGCAGTGTCATACCTGAATGTGACTTTCTCAAACTGAATGTCACCGACGACGCTTGTAAGACCCACAGGAGCAGGAGCGGGCTCGACGGAAGGTAAATCAAGCAGCAACCGAACTTCGGCACGGCGGTGGTCTACGTTTTCCCTCTCCGTCCAGAGCGAGATTGCGCGCAAAAGAGGCTGGAGAATTTGACCTGACAACATGGTGCAACAAGCCAAAGCGCCCATTGTCAGATGATCATTTATTACTTGAGAACCTCCTATCGCGACCACAATGAGTTGCGAGATATTGCCATAAAGCATTGCCGAGGTTTGGTTGGCCTGGCCGGTTAGTATGGATGCCATTGTTGTTTCGGCAACCGCCTGCTGCAATCGCTCGAAGCGTCGCTGCATCTGCGGCTCCATCGCCATACCCTTGACCGTATGTATCCCGGCTAAAACTTCGGCGATGAAGTCGTACTTCCGATTGTCTTGCGCAGTACGCAAATCCAGAATCTTTCGGAATTTGCGCGCACGACCAATGGCAAGCGCGGCAAACATCAAAAACAAGACTGCGGGAACGAGTACCATCGTGCCACCGACAATGGTCAACACGATCAGCGCTATGCCTACAAAGGGTAGATCGATCGCGACCAGTCGGGCCTGACCACTGTGATAGTCGGCCAGTGCCGCTGCGGCGGCATAACGGCTGATGTTTACCGCGGCGGGACAGCGCTCAAACGAGCCATTAGGGGCTCGAAGAAAACGTGAAACCCCTTCGTTCTCCACCTTCTCGACGAACTGCGTCGCATGCCAGGACAAGAGTGCTGATCGGGAAATCTTCAAGGCATAATCAATGGCAATCGCAAATGTGAGACCCAAAAACAGGTAAGCGAGCGTCGCCAAAGAATGGTTTGGAATGACCCGGTCATAGACCTGCATGATCGATAGCGGGAGCGCCAAAGCCAGTAGATTTACTGAGAAGGATGCAAATTTGACTGAGATTGGTACTGACGGCTCTCGAACGAATTCACCATCGCTCAACGATACGAAGCTTACCTGCTTACCACGAGACGAGCCATCAGCGCGGCGCGTGAACCTCCGCCAACCCTGCCTCAAAGGAAAAACGCTCGAAAACTTTTCAAATAACACGACGGGCACGCTATCCAGACCTAAAGTGTCCGATGATTATTAACGAGATGCGTTAGCGCGGCGTTAAGTCAGCTTGAATGGCTTCGCAAACAAATCGGCATCGATACATTCAGCATCTGGTTAAAGCTGACGTCCGATCTCTCTTACGTCGCTTCGCAAGGATTTAAGATGTCTGTTGTTGTATGGACGCCGAAGGTCGTCGTCGGTTGACCAAAGAGACGGCAGTACAGGTGTCAGATGTCCGACAATGATGTTTTGGTAGAGTTGCTGGGTAGCCCTGAGATCAGGACGATCCGGAAGCCGGAAAACATCCTTGGACGCGGCAATGGTGATAGCGATGATACCAGCGGGTACGATCTCACCAACCCCAATCTTCATCACGGCGCCGAAGAAATTTACCGGCCGGTTCAATCATCGGAACCACTGGGAGCAATCCCCTCGATTGGTGCTGGCGCGACAGTCAGCGACACCTTCCAGCTTCAGGTCGTCAACAGCGGAACGACGGCCTCGGTATCGATTGCCGAGAACGCGACCACAGCCGCCACCATTAGAGCGCCCGAACCCGATGCTGGCTCGACGCTCACACATTCCATCGTCGGCGGCGCCGATGCCGCCTGGTTCACCGTCAAGTCCTCGAGCGGTGCCTTGTCGTTCGTCCCAGCTCCCGACTACGAGAAACCGACAGAAGCCGACGGCAATAACGTCTACGACGTCACCGTCCAGGTCTCCGACGGCACCCTGACCGACACTCAGGCCATTGCCATCACGGTCAACAACGTCAACGACAATGCCCCGGTGATCATCTCGAACGCGGCTGGCACCACGGCGTCCGTCAACGTCGCCGAGAACGGCACCGCGGTCACGACCGTCACCGCGACCGACGCCGATGCCGGATCGACGCTCACCTACTCGATCGTCGGCGGCGCCGATGCCTCGGATTTCACCATTGACGCCTCGACTGGCGCACTGTCGTTCGTCTCGGCACCGGACTACGAGCACCCTACCGACGCCGGCGCCAATAATGTCTACGACGTCACCGTCAAGGTCTCCGACGGCACCCTGACCGGCACCCAGGCCATTGCCGTCACGGTCAACAACGTCAACGACAATGGCCCGGTGATCACTTCGAACGCGACTGGCACCACGGCATCCGTCAACGTCGCCGAGAACGGCACCGCGGTCACGACCGTCACTGCGATCGACGCCGATGCTGGCTCCACGCTCACCTACTCCATCGTCGGCGGCGCCGATGCCGCTAGATTCACCGTCGACGCCTCGACCGGTGCTCTGTCGTTCGTCTCAGCTCCCGACTACGAGAACCCTACCGATGCCGGCACCAACAATGTCTACGACGTCACCGTCCAGGTCTCCGATGGCACCCTGACTGACATCCAGGCCATTGCCGTCACAGTCAACAATGTCAACGACAACGCGCCGGTGATCACCTCGAACGGCGCCGGCACCACGGCGTCCGTCAACGTCACCGAGAACGGCACTGCGGTCACGACCATTACCGCGATCGATGCCGATGCCGGTTCCACGCTCACCTACTCGATCGTCGGTGGCGCCGACGCCGCGAAATTCACGGTCGACACCTCGACCGGTGCTCTGTCGTTCGTCTCGGCTCCCGACTACGAGCACCCCACCGACGCTGGCGCCAATAGTGTCTACAACGTCACCGTCCAGGTCTCCGACGGCACCCTGACCGACACCCAGTCAATTGCCGTCACCGTCACCAATGTCAACGACAACGCACCAGTGATCACCTCGAACGGCGCCAGCGCCACAGCGTCCGTCAACGTCGCTGAGAACGGCACTGCGGTCACGACCGTCACTGCGATCGATGCCGATGCCGGTTCCACGCTCACCTATTCCATCGTCGGTGGCGCCGATGCCGCCAGGTTCACAGTCGACGCCTCGACCGGCGCCTTGTCGTTCGTCTCGGCTCCCGACTACGAGAACCCTACCGACGCCGGCGCCAGCAATATCTACGACGTCACCGTTCAGGTCTCCGACGGCACCCTGACCGACACCCAGGCTATTGCCGTCACGATCAACAACGTCAACGACAATGCCCCGGTGATCACCTCGAACGCGGCTGGCACCACGGCGTCCGTCAACATCGTCGAGAACGGCAATGAGGTCACGACCGTCACTGCGACCGATGCCGATGCCGGATCGACGCTCACCTACTCGATCGTCGGTGGCGCCGATGCCGCCAGATTCACCGTCGACGCCTCGACCGGTGCCCTGTCGTTCGTCTCGGCACTGGACTACGAGCACCCGATCGATGCCGGCGGCAACAACGTCTACGACGTCACCGTCCAGGTCTCCGACGGCACCCTGACCGACACCCAGTCAATTGCCGTCACGGTCACCAATGTCAACGACAACGCGCCGGTGATCACATCCAATGGCACCGGCGCTACCGCTTCGGTCAACATCGTCGAGAACGAAACTGAGGTCACGACCGTCACTGCGACCGATGCCGATGCCGGATCGACACTCACCTACTCCATCGTCGGTGGCGCCGACGCCGCCAGGTTCACCGTCGACGCCTCGACCGGCGCCTTGTCGTTCGTCTCGGCTCCCAATTACGAGAACCCTACCAACGCCGGCGCCAACAATATCTACGACGTCACCGTCCAGGTCTCTGACGGTACGCTTACGGACACGCAGGCGATCGCCGTCGCGGTTGCCGACGTCGCCGAGCACATTCAGCTCGGCAATGGCGGCGTGACGTTCGCCGATACCGGTGTGACCGAGCTTTCAATCACGGGCGGCACGGGAAACGACACGATTACCGGAATGGCCGGGGTCGATCATCTTTATGGCGGGGCCGGCAACGACACGCTCGTGGGCGAGGTCGGTGCTGATATCCTCGATGGTGGGACCGGAACCGACACGGCCGTCTATTCGGCTTCGTCAGCAGGTGTGAACGTCAATCTCGCCAACGCAGGTGCCCAGAGCGGCGGTGACGCGGCCGGCGACGTTCTATCGAATTTCGAAAACATCACCGGCTCGGCCTTCAACGATACGTTGATCGGCGATGCAGGCGCCAATGTGCTCACGGGCGGTGCCGGGAACGATGTGCTGATCGGGGGCGGCACAGGGAACCTGTTGGTCAACGGCAGCTTCGAGGCCAATCACATAGTGGCGGGTTCATGGGCGCCGACGGCCACCCTCACGGGGTGGACGGCGGCGTCGGGCGATTTCGAAACGTGGAACCATCTCACAGTTTCCGGCCAGACATACACAGCCTCCGACGGGGTGCAATCCATCGAACTCGACTCCGGCATGGGGCTCGACAGGTTCTATCAGGACGTCCAGACCGCTTCTGGCGCGCAGTATACACTGTCGTTTGATGCCGCCATGCGCGCCGGTACTCCCTCATCGACAGGGACCATACAGGTCTTCTGGAACGGCAACCTGATCGATAGTTTTGATCCGACATCGACGTCGTGGGCCACGCACAGCTATACGGTGACGGGCGACGGCGGCTCAGATCGGCTTACATTCGGCGAAGATGCAGCTGACAATGACAGCCTGGGCGGACTGATCGACAATGTGCGTCTCGTTGGCAACGATATCCTTGACGGCGGCGCCGGCAACGACACGCTGATCGGGGACGCCGGCAACGATACACTCATTGGCGGCAGCGGAATCGATACCGCCGACTATTCGACTGCGACGGCCGCTGTCACGGTCAACCTGAGCATGACGGGCGCGCAGAACACCGGCGCCGGTACCGATACGCTCTCCGGGATCGAGAACCTTACCGGGTCGGGCTACAACGATACCCTCACCGGCGACGCCAACGCCAATGTCATCTCGGGCGGGGCCGGCAACGACACGATTGCTGGCGGCGCCGGAGCCGACACTCTCGACGGCGGGACCGGCATCGACACCGTTGATTATTCTGCTTCGTCGGCCGGCGTGACTGTCAATCTGACTAATACGGGCGCGCAGAGCGGCGGTGACGCCGCCGGCGACGTCCTCGCCAACTTTGAAAATGTCACCGGCTCAGCCTACGCCGACGTGTTGACCGGCGACGCCCATGCCAACATGATCTCCGGCGGGGCCGGCGACGACACGCTGATCGGCGACGGCGGCGCGACAAATCTGATCGTCAACGGCAGCTTCGAGACTGCGGTCGTCGGTGACAACTCCAACCAGCTTTTCAATGCTGTCATGATCTGGACCGCGGACACCGGCCAGATCCAGATCAAGGGTGCCGGCTATGGCGGCCAGTATGGCAACGAGGGAACCCAATTCGCCGACCTCGATGCGGACACGGGGATCGATTCGTTCCATCAGGACATCCAGACCACGAACGGACAATCCTATCAGCTCAGCTTCGACGCCGAAGGTCGCAGCGGCTATGCTGCCACGACGCAGACCGTCAACGTCTACTGGAACGGCGCCCTGATCGATTCCTTCGACCCTAGCGGCACCTCATACCAGACTCACGCCTATTCCGTGGTCGGCACCGGCGGTCTCGATCGGCTGACATTCGCCGAGTCGAGCGCTGACAATGACACGATCGGTGCCGCGATCGACAACGTCACCTTGTTTGCGACCGGCAACGACACACTCGACGGCGGCGCAGGCAACGATACCCTGATCGGCGGAACGGGCGCGGATACTCTGATCGGCGGCACCGGGATCGACACGGCGGACTACTCGACCAGCGCCAATGGCGTGAACGTCAATCTTGCCACCAACGTCAATACCGGTGGCGATGCCCAGGGCGACAGCCTGACCGGCTTCGAGAACGTCACGGGGTCGAACTACAACGACACACTCGCTGGCGACGGCAATGACAACACGCTGACCGGCGGTGCCGGCGACGACACCCTCGTTGGTGGCGCCGGCAATGATACGCTCATCGGCGGAGCGGGCAACGATACCCTTGTGGGTGGAACTGGAAGCGATACCGCCGACTATTCGAACTCCACCAACGGCGTCACCGTCAACCTGAGCATCAGCGCCGCGCAGGACACCATCCACGCCGGCACCGACACCCTCTCGGGAATCGAGAACGTCGCGGGGTCGAGATACAACGACACGCTCACCGGTGACAACAACGACAACGTCATCACCGGCGGCCTGGGCAACGACACGCTTAGTGGCGGCAGCGGTTCCGACACCTTCATTTATCACGTGGGTGACGGCAACGACACTGTTACCGGCGGTAGCGGCGCGAGCTGGACCGATACCGTCAACCTCCACGACGGCACTTCTGCGCTTGGCACCTATGGCGTCGATTGGACGCTGTCAGTCACATCAGGCTCGATCGTCTCGACCGACACGTCGCATCATGTCATCTCTTTGTCCCAGGATGCCGGCGGTCACGTCGATCTTAGCAACGGTGCGACGATCAATTTTACCGAACTCGAGCGCATCACCTGGTAGGTCGCCGAACTGAACTGGCCGTGTATTTCGGTGATCCATGTCCGATGCGAACTTGATCCGCAATCTCTGCACCGTTTACTGAAAACTTTAGTTTGTCTGCTAAGCTGAATTGTTCGGATGGTGGAATGAACGGTTCAAGAAGCAGATCCGTCTCGATCGCCTGTTCGACGGATTTGTTTTACGCCCGCCGCCGGTATTTGGATAGTCAGCGCCGCTCCTATCACTCAGAATGATCCGCGTTGTAGCAATGGAAGCCCCCTCGCTTTTACAAGAACTGGATGACGCGGTCTCGAGAGGATCGGCCGAAAGTCGGTTGCGAGCGTTGTGGCACACCACCGATCTACTGATCGCCGGCACGTACACCGAAGATCAAATTTGGACCTTCGGAGAGGTGATCGGAAGGCTGGCCAGCGAGATTGAAGTCGCGGCTCGCACCCAGCTCGCCAAGCGGCTGGCTCGCATCGACAATGCCCCGATCAAAATCATCAACAAGCTTGCCTTTGACGATTCGATCGATGTCGCCGGCCCGATCCTTCGGTATTCCGAGCGGCTCGACGTTCGAACCTTGGTTGACAACGTCAGAACCAAAAGCCAGTCTCATCTTCTGGCTATATCCAAACGAAATTCGATTGCCATTCCGGTAACGGACGAACTCGTAGCACGAGGCAATAAGAAAGTTGTTAGCTCGGTTGTAGCGAACAAGGGTGCGCGCTTCTCGAATTTCGGCTTTTTGCACATGATCAAACGCTCCGAGAGTGATTCAATTCTCGCCGAGCAGCTTGGCCTCCGCAAAGACATACCAAGACATCTTTTTCAGCAGCTGATCGCAAAAGCTTCAGATGATGTGAAGAAGAAACTCGCGCGGGAGCGCCCCGATATCGCAAGCCAAATTCTATCTTCGGTGACCGACGTCACCGGCGCGTTGCATTCGAAGTTCGGACCGGCATCGAAGAACTATTTTACCGCAAAGCGGGTCGTGGCGCGCAAGCACCAATATGGCAATCTTACCGAGAACAGTATCCTTGAATACGCTCGGTCCCGTAAAGTGGAGGAAACCACGGTCGGACTATCGCTTTTGTGCTCATTGCCTGTCGACGTGGTAGAGCGTGCGTTGATCGAAAACAACAGGGAAATGACATTGATCTTGGCGAAAGCCCTCGACTTCTCGTGGGAGACCACGATGTCGTTGCTTTTCCTCCACGCAAAAGACCATCGAATTGCTGCACGAGACCTGGATGGCATGAGCGAAGAGTTTATACGTCTCAACACCCAAACGTGCCGGAGTGTTCTGGAGTTTTATCGTTCACGTAAGAGCGCTGCGGCCGCCGAATGTGAGGATCGTCGCTTACCTCAGCTACACAGCTAATGAATTGCAGAACCACAACGACTTAGTGCAGGGAGATCGCCCCAAAAAAACGATCGGGGACGATTTGCTACTCACTCCAAGTACCAGATCAGAGTGCTTTGGATGTATATTCAATCCATCCAAAGCCGCGTCTCGATCAGAGCACGGTGTTCGGCTCGAAGAAAACGTATACAAAAGGAGAAGTTCAGGCTTAGGCCGCCGTGATATGCTGGGCCAGAAGCGAAACGATCCAGCGCGTCGGCGTGGTCGCCTTATCTTCCAACATTGAGCGGACCATTCCCGTTACCGGCAATCCGCTAAATTTCAGCGTCGCCTTGTCGCCCCGATATTGAGCATAGCGACAGCGTCGAGCCTGTATTGGATCAGCAATTTCGCCGATTTGCATGCATCGCTAATAGTCGCGGTACGCGATACCGCGATCGTCCGGAAGATAACAGCGAACCGTTAACCAAAAATAACAGCTAGTCCGCAAGTGACATAGCTGACACTTGGGACCACGGCCGCAGCTAGTGCTCCGCTGCAAGCGTGTCACGCAAACGATTGCCGAATGCCCTCAATGGGGGGATGACGAGCACATGCCTCACTCTAGTTGTGAATCAGCACCGAACTGGTACCCCTTCTCGAGTGCCGGCAAGCATTGATTTCCCCGAGAAAGTTCGTTCGGGCGTGGATCCCGGTCGGCGCCGATCGGGACCTCTAATGGTGGCGGATTTTCTCGGTTAAATCAGCACTTACCCGGAAATCAGGAGGGGTTCCATTTTGGTGCTGATTCACATTCTAGACGCGGATCCCGACAACCCCGCCCGCCCCCTGCATATGGCGGAACTAATGCCAGGCGGTCTGTACATCCCGTCCGGTCGAGCGAGACGGGCGCACCTGCGTTCAGACCTCTTTAGCTCGCTCCACCCCACAACATTGGCGCGCCTCCGGATCAGGTCCACGGTGCCAATAACATCTGGTAGACATATCAGAATGAGGGACGAATTCGACTTTTTCATATGCTGATGGAATGTGAGCATGATGGGGCCTGTGTCGCGGAGTTTGAAACTCCTGATCCTAACGTCGGTTTGCCTTGCCTCCAGTGTCAAAGGTGAGCCCATAGAAGTCATCTCGCTTGCCCTTCCCATAAGGTGCGAACTGGGCGTGACTTGTTTCGTGCAAAATTATGTTGACCATAAAGATTCCGACAAGGCTCGCGACTATCGTTGCGGTGGCCGCACCTATCACGGGCATGACGGAACGGATATCAGGATTCCCAATCTCGAAATTCAGAACAAAGGCGTCGAGGTTCTTGCTGCCGCACCCGGACGAATTGTCGGAGTCAGGGATGGGGTAGATGACATCTCCGTCCGAATTGCAGGGAAAGCCGCGGTGGCCGGAAGACAATGCGGCAATGGTGCTGTCATTGAGCATGAGAAGGGCTGGCAAACTCAATACTGTCATATGGCCAAGGGCAGTCTTCGCGTTAAACTGGGGGACCAAACCGTCACCGGCCAATCCATTGGCCTGGTTGGATTATCCGGAGATACAGAGTTTCCCCATCTTCATTTCACGGTGAGACACCGTGGCAAAATCGTAGATCCCTTTGCTTATGACGCGCTTCCAAATACCTGCGGTGGCGGGCACCCGATCTGGGTCGATTCAATACATGAACAGACCGAATACCGCGCTCGCGAAATTCTCAACTATGGTTTTTCCGATCTTGCTCCGACCATGGATCTCATTGAGTCTGGAGACGTCGCGAGGCGCCCCATCACCGCCGGAGCGGAGGCACTCGTGGCATACGTCCGCACTATCGGACTGCAGGCCGGCGACCAACAGATCCTGACAGTTCAAAGTCCCGACCGCACTGCCCTTTCCGAATATCGACCTCCAGCGCTCGATCACGACGAGGCTCAATCCTTCATTTCCGCCGGAAGAAAGCGGAGAGAAGTAGCATGGCCAACCGGAATTTATGTGGCATCATATCGCGTCGTAAGAGATGGCACGGAAGTATTGAGCAAGGAATTCAGGATTTCGGTCAATTCAAAATAAAGGCAAGCCGGATGCCTGAAACATCGGGATATTACTTCTCCCGAAACGCAAGTGCGACCAGATCGCCAAGCGACTTGGTGAGCAACGTGAATACCGTCCGCGGCGTCGTCTGCACAAGGCTTCGAACGGCATGCCCAGGATGAGCTTGAGGTTACCGTCCTCGCGGATTTGACGAATGTCCGCTTTGCGCCAAGCGGTCGTTCCGGTGAAGTCTGTTTTTGTGAAGGTTTGCGGATGCCGGCCCCATGATGGTGGCGCGGCGCGCACCGGGGCCGGCGTACGCAAACCTCCAATGGAGGAAACCGCGGGAGGTGTGGCGAGGTGGCGCGTCAGACGCTATGGGGATTTGGCGGCTGTCGTGACTGAATGCGAGTACAACTTTTGCGATATGGCACGAACTTTGCGAACGGGTGAAAACACCTTTCGCCGTCCCTGTAATTTCAAAGAGTTACGCGTTGTAAAAAGGGCACATATTGCAACTTGTGCGTTATGTGCCTGAGGGCAGCCTTTGTACCGCATCGGCCGAACAAATATTGCCACGTGACGGCGTCCAACGGAATTGTTTCGAGCTCGCCTTATACACCACTCGCGATCATGACTGCATCTCCGATCGCATCGGTTGGGGTATTCGAAACATCCGCGATACGGATGTCGGCTCGCTACGTTCGGTGCGCTCCCAGCGCCGTCGACGATATATCGCGAGATCATCATGCCGAACAATCATCGGTTCTGGGGACATGCTTCTGGCCCCTCATCATCATCAGCTAAGACGCTCTCATCGTTCCATCCATTGCTGGCACGGCCATGCCGCAGCGCCCTACCGCGCGAGCGGTTTAGTCCAATGACCCGGAGCAGCTACGCAGGTGCGTCCTACTCCTGTCGGAGCCGCGAGAACCAGAAATTGCAGTGGCCGGCACCGCCAGCCAGCGTCTGTTCGCAAACCAGCCGCACCGCGTCACGGTGAACGCCTTCAGGCTTGCGCCACACCTATTCTTCGCCGCCATGACCGGGCTGCAGACAGGAGAGTTTCATGTGCTGCGCTATTCCACCTTCACCTTGCGCGGCTCGACGATCTCGAAGCCCGTACTGAACTCGTCGAATAGACCGAACAACTCGCGCAACTTGGTCTGATCGCCACTGAGCTTGATGTCGCCCGACTGAATGCTGTCCGCAAAGGTGCGTTGCTTCAGCGTGATGGCATCGAGTGCGGCGCGGGTCAACGTCAGGCTAACATCGGGCTTGTCCGACAACTTGCCGGAGGTGTGCGTCAACGCCGAGTTTTCCAGATTCATCACGTGGCTCTCGTTGAGATCGGTGAAGGTCCAGTTGACGACAATGTGCTTGCCTTCGGCCTTCGGCGCGTTGAGCCGCACGCCGAGGAAGTCGAAGGCGAGATCGATGGTAACGCCCTTGAGAAGATCTGCCCTCGATGCCGCCGACGGCTGTGGCGCAACGCCGTTGCGCAATTCATACGCGCCGAGCAAATAGGCGTTGCGCCAGGTTGCCGCTTCACTCTGGTAGCCGAGCTGTTCGAGAGCGTCGGCGCCGAGCTCACGTGCCTCGTTGTTCGACGGATCAGCGAACACCAGCTGGCTCGTCACCCGCGCAACCCAACGGTACTGTCCCGCCTTGAAGTCGTCGCGCGCGCGCTTGATGACGGCATTCGCGCCACCCATGTACTCCACCTGCTTCTTCGCCTCCTCCGCACGCGGTAGCGGATTAAGGTCGGCCGGGTTGGCGTCGTACCAGCCTAGATAGAATTGATAGACCGCCTTGGCGTTGTGGCTCAGCGTACCGTAATAGCCGCGCGATGCCCAGTCGCTCGCGAGCGCCGGCGGCAACTTCAGTTGCTCGGAGATTTCCGTCGGCGTGAGGCCGTGATTGAGTAGCCGCACGCTCTGGTCGTGAATGAACTTGTAGAGGTCGCGCTGCTTCTTCAGGAAGGAGACGATACGCTCCTTGCCCCACATCGGCCAGTGATGCTGCGCGATCTCGATTTCAGTCTTGTCGCCGTAACGCTCGATCGCATCGCTGACATAGCGCGACCACAACCGCCCGTCGCGGATCTCCGCGCCGCGGATGGTGTAGAGGTTGTGCATGTTGTGGGTCGCATCTTCCGCCATGTTCAGCATCTTGAAGTGTGGGAAGTACATCAGCATCTCACTCGGCGCTTCCGAACTTGGTGCGAGATGGAATTCGATCTCAACACCGTCGATGGTCCGCGTTTCGTAAGTCTGCTTGATGAGATCGTTGGGCGGAATCAACGAAGCCGTTCCCCTCGCCAGCGCCTTGCCGAGGCCGGTGTCGATCTGCCCACGCTCACCGACGGGCAACGCGCTGCCGAACTGGTATTGCGCGCGCCGTCCCATGGCGTTGCCCGCGATGATGTTCTCGGCGACCGCGTAGTCCATGAAGCGATCGGGCGCGATCACCTTGACCTTGCCCGACTTCGCGTCTTCCTCCGTGATGACACCCTTCCCGCCGCCGAAGTGATCGGCATGGCTGTGGGTATAGATCACCGCGACCACCGGCTTGGCTGGCCGGTTCTTGAGATAGAGTTCCAGCGCCGCCTTCGCGGTCTCGTTGGTCAGCACCGGATCGATTAGGATGAGGCCGGTGTCACCTTCGATGATCGTCATGTTGGAGATATCGAGGCCGCGCACCTGATAGACACGATCCGTCACTTTAAAGAGGCCGTTGATGGCGTTGAGCCGCGCCTGCCGCCATAAGCTTGGATTCACCGTCGGTGGAGCTTGCTCGTTCTTCAGGAAGTCATACTGATTGTTGTCCCACGCCGGCTTGCCGCCTGGTCCCGGAATCGTGCCGTCGGGCACCGTCGCTATGAAGCCCCGGTTAGCATCATCGAAATCGGCCCTGTCATTGAAAGGTAAGGCTTGGAGAAAGCTACCATTTACCGCGCGGCTCGCAGGCTCGGCGTCCTTGGTTTGAGCGATAGCCGGCGATTGAAGCACAAGAGCGATGAACGTGGCGGCCAAAGCCGCGGCAACACTCGACGGAATGAAGTACATGGGCATTTCCTCCCAGTTCCAACCGGCTTTTTTTGGGCGCGAAACGTAAGCGGCGCTAACGCCTAATCAATAAGCTAAGCCAGCACGTCGGACTAGCGCGATTATCCCAACCTGATCTTGGCGCTGTCCCGTTTCATCAGCAGCCCTGGTGTACTAAATCCGAACAACCGTTCTGCAATTGATCGATCGCTAAGGACGATTCCTGCCGAGTTCGTCGTGGCTTGACACCCGCCGGTGAGGATCGCGCTGGATAAGGATGTTTTGCCGGCAAACACAAAGCCCTTCGAATCCGGCTTGCGCGCTCTCGCTCGATCTCTTTTTTCTGAGCGCTTCTTTTCTCTTTCCCTTTTTCTTTGCTCGATGAACCACAACCACGCAAAACCCAGTGGCGTTGGCGGATGTGGCGTGATGGGTGGTCGGGCATTGACCATTAACGGAAGTCGGGATTCGTTCGCTTGAAGCTGGTCACAATCTTGGCGAACTGTTGGTGGCGCTATAGCCGGCGCAACATTCCGGCACGGGTCAGGCAAGGAAATTGGCAATGTCAGCATCAATCATCTGGCCGGTCGCAGCGGCTCATCGGCATCTATTTCGGGTCCACGGCATCAGGGCCTTGCGCCTGTTTCCGGCCGTTGTCCTGTTGCTTTGCGCCTCTGTTCTAGCCGCCAAGGAGGCGCCGAGCCGGCCGTCCCTGGAAAAGGACAGTTTTTATCTGTCGTCCGCCGGTTTTCGCGTCCAGTTTGCCAACGATCCTGCGGGGCAAAAAGCGCTGCGTGCGCTGCCGGCCCACCGCTTCGTGGCAAACGGGGTTGGCGACGGCTTGCGCTATTCTTACGCCGAACCGCAGCATTGCGTCTGTATTTTTGTCGGTACCCAACAGGCCTATGACAATTACCGCGAGATCCTCAGCCAAGAGCGGAAGCCAGCGCACACTGTGTCTCCTGATTACAAGACCCAGGCCGGCGTGCTGTTGAGTAACCAGCCGCTGCGGCAGAGCACGCGTCGCGATCCGACCACGCTGTCGGACTACCTCAGCACCCTCAGCCCCCGTTATTGAGGGGCCGCCGCGAGCAGATCGCGACAGGCAGGTTCGACAGGCGGGGGCGCGTCATCTGCTATCAGGTGACACTGCATTTGATGATGCATGACTTCCGCTCAAACATGCGAGTTATCTGCAGCGTCCCCGTAATAACGGTGTGCGCAATGCCAAATCGAAGGGCTGTAATGACCAAGTCCGGCCCGACGGCATCGACATGCGCGATCTAAGCCGGTTGTTGTCGCATGTTCACGATACTGAAATTGAGATAGAAGAAGGGCCGAAGCCGCCCAGGTGAGGGTCCGGTGCAGTAGCGGGACCGCAGCGCAAGGAGATCGCCGGAAACGACCATCACCGGTAAGGTTCGAAATGTCAAACCGACTGATCAAGAGGTCGCATACTGCGACTAAAGCGACTTGGAAAGAAGGCAGCGAGGCGATGTCGATCTCAGCGCCCGATTGCTCTGGGTTCAAAACTGAAAGCTATAAAGGCCCGTCCGTTTCGGCCGCGCTGCGTACCGAAGCGGCGTGCGCCCCGCTGCGTACCGAAGCCATGTGCGAAACCGCAGGCCCGGGCTTCCGTTTGAAGTCTGTCATCTTTAAAGAAAATCTCTCGGTGTCCGTGAAAGCACCTGTCGTGAAGAAGGCTCGGGTAGTGAAGAAGTCTCATCGCCGTCTCCGTCCCTTTGCTTGGGATTGAGTCATCTCTTGGACTTGCGAGACCTTAAGAAACGCCTCTGACCCCTTGGCAGGGTGAAGCAGATCTCCCCGATCCATTCCAGCTTTACCCCGTTGATCGGCTTGGCGTTGAAGCACGTGAGATTGACCAGCGTGGAGGATTTTCCCCGCTCGATCGTTTTCAAATAACGCTCGCCGGTCTTCAGTCTGACCGCGGCCTCTTCCCCGTAGAAGCTCGACGGCGGATGGCGCTGTTCCCTGTAGACCACGACGATGTCGCCGTTTTCGTATTTCGGCAGCATGGAGTCGCCGACCACTTCAAAGGCGATGGTTTCCTCCGTAATCGGGAAAGGCAGTTCGACCTCGCCCAGCCCCTCAGTCGGCACCTGTTCATGTTTGGGCTCGATGATCGCCCCGGCACCGACGCGGCCCATGATCGGCACCGAATTCAGCTCGAGGTAATCGATGATGGGCGCAATTTCCGAGGCTTTGATCAGGCGCATTTCGGCCAGGATCTCGGAAACCGCACCCGGGCGGACACCCATCGCCGTTGCCAGACCGCCCTTGGTCTTGCCCGGTTTCTCGAGGCCCCGCTCTATCATCTTGATATCCAGCATCCCGCTATAATTCTGAATTCCAGAAAGGAAAGCAATTCCGATTTTTAGAAATCGTCTGACTTTTATTTCGGCATATCAGAAATTATGGGTATGGATCTGGCAACAAGGTGCCGTTGGAAAGATGAAAGTTGCCGAACCCATCGACGTAGAATTTTCGACTTGCGACTCGACCCATGAGCCCGTGCGTGGTGCGGCTGTTTCCTCGCTGAGCATCTCTGCATCTCGGATCGGTCGCTTTGGGAGGCACGAAAATGGGCGACGCTGGGTCATCGAGAGGAAGGCCCGCAAGTCGGCGCCATCTTCGTCTGGCCTCACCATGTCGGAAAAATCGAAGCTGTGGCAGCGCACACCAAGGAATCGAGTCGTGGGTGTATTCGGCGGTCCAGCACGTCGACATGGTCTCGCACTATTTCCCAACAAACTGGCCCATGTGAATCGAGCACACGCCGCCCTGTGGCGATCCAGATGGCAGCCACGCCCGATGGGTGCGTCGCGCCTTGTAAAAACGCGACTTGGATTACCGGGCCACGCTTTCCGCCAAAGCGCGGCCTGCAGGACTCCTGCCCTACCTTTTGTTTCGGCATAGGTGGGTCTGCGAAAACCATGCCGAAAGGGCATGGCATGAAGAATTTGGCTGCATGTGCGGTGCCGGAATGCCATGTAAATGCAACTCCGGCGACCGCCGGGGCCTGACCTCCGAACGCTTTCTGCGACGGGAGGGTGAGCCTTCAGGGATCAACCGCATCCACAGACGTTATCGGAAAGAAGGGCCTGGCTGTCCCGGCACTCTCCAGCCACTGCCTTGCAAGCATGAAGCCTGCCTCGCGTCTTCCAGACCATGTTGCCGAGCGGTTCTTGGACCAACATGCCGAAGTCGTACTGGTCGGGCCTGCGTTCAACGGCGGTGTCTGCGAGACAGTCGGTAACCGGCTGTCGGGGAAAGAGAGCGTCGCAGAATTGAAGTGCATTAGCCACTCCATTGGCTAAGCTCAAGCGCGTCAGCGGCGGACGGTTTTCGATCCTGTGATAGCAGTAGTCGCGAAGGTTAATAAAAAGCAATCCATGTCCACGAGCCAGGATCATCCCGTCGCGGACCGGACGCGGGCTGCCAGCTTAGCCGACCGCCTGCAGCGCCTGATGGAGTCCGAGCGCGGCGCAGCCGCACGGGTGATCAATTTCGGCGCAATGGAAGACGGCCATGCCGGACTCACTTTCGGCTTCGAAGTGGTCGACGCCGGCGACGCGCCGCTCGGCTCCTATGTCCTGAAGATGGCGCCCATGGGCGTCGTTCGCCGGGGCAATACTGATGTTTACCGCCAAGCGCCCCTGCTGCGGGCGCTGAGGAAATCCGGGCTGCCCGTTCCCGAAATTCCCTGGGCTTCGCCGGACGAGGACCAATTGGGCACGCCCTTTCTGGTGATGGAGCGGATGCCCGGCCGGGTGTTCCTGGTATGGGAACCGCATGAATCGTTCTCGCGCGCGCCTGCACAGCTTCGAGAAATCTGGCTGCAGGCGGCAGCACTGCTGGCGCGGGTACATACGGTAGATTGGCAACAGACGTTGCCCGATTGGGAGAAGCCTCAACCGTTGTCTGAGGAGATCGGACGCTGGACGAAAATCCTGCGGCACGCCGAAGACCCGGATTGGCTCGCGGCCGGCACCAGGCTCGGCACATTGCTCGCATCATGCCGGCCGGACGAAGCGCCGGTCGGCCTGGTGCATGGCGATTTCCAGCCCGGCAATATTCTTTACGCCAACGGTCGCGCGGCCGGCCTGGTCGACTGGGAACTGGCCGCGATCGGCGCCCAAGGCCTCGACCTCGGCTGGATGTTGATGATGATCGACGCAGAGGCTTGGCATCCGGGTTGGCGGCCGGTCGCTCCGATATCCGCAAGCGATCTGATCGAAACCTATCGCGAGGCCGGCGGTCCGGCATTCCTCAACATGGAATGGTATCAGGCGCTCGCGCATTATCGTCTGGGCTCGATCGCCTGCCTCAATGTCAAGCTTCATCGCACCGGAAAGCGTCCGGACACCTTGTGGGAACGCTTCGCGCCATCCATTCCGTTTCTGTTCGCACGCGGCATCGAGCTTGCCGAACGCGCGACCGCCCTTGATCCAGAAGGAAGCCATTGAATGATCGACTTCGAACTTCCAGCCGACGTCGTCGCGCTGCGCGATCGGGTGCAAACCTTCATCGCCCACAAGATCGTTCCGTATGAGAATGACATCAGGCAGACCGCGCACGGCGCGCCGGAGCCCTTGCGCCGGGAACTGGTCGCCCTGGCGCGGGAGTCCGGACTGCTGTCGCCGCACGCGCCGAAGGAATACGGTGGCCTTGGGCTCGATCATCGCGGCATGGCGGTGGTCTTTGAAGCCGCCGGCTGGTCAACGCTGGGGCCGCTGGCGCTGAATATCCAGGCACCCGACGAAGGCAACGTCAATCTGCTCAATGCCATCGCCACGCCTGAACAAAAAGCGCGCTGGTTGGCGCCGCTGGTCCGCGGCGAGATTCGCTCGGTATTCTCGATGACGGAGACCGTCAGCGACGGCGCCGGCTCGGATCCGTCGCTGCTCAACACCGTCGCCCAGCAGGACGGCAACGGCTTCCTCATCACCGGCAAGAAGTACATGATCACCGGCGTACCCGACGCCACGATCAATATCGTCATCGCGCGCACGCTGGACCCCTACGGCAAGGATCTGGGAGCGACGATGTTCTTCGTTGACCTCGATGCGCCGGGATTTCGCGTCGACCGCATGCTGGAGACGATCGACTCGAACTCTCCCGGCGGTCACGCCGAAGTCTCGTTCGATCGCGTCCGCGTCACGCCGGATCGCGTGCTGGGGGAGATCGGTCAGGGCTTCCGCAATGCCCAGGTTCGGCTTGGACCGGCACGGTTGACGCACTGCATGCGCTGGCTCGGTGCGGCGCGGCGCTGCCAGGCGATCGCGGTGGAAGATGCCGGGCGCCGGCATTCCTTCGGTCGTACGATCGGCGAGCATCAGGGCGTCGGATTCATGCTCGCCGACAACGAAATCGACCTGCATCTGTCGCGCCTAGCGATCTGGCACACCGCATGGCTGTTGGATCAGCACGACAAGGCGCGCAATGAAACCAGCATGACAAAAGTGTTCTGCTCCGAGGCGCTAGGCCGGGTGGTCGATCGCTGCCTGCAAATTCTCGGCGCGATCGGCATCACCCGCGACACCGTCGTGGAGCGGATCTACCGCGACATCCGGCCCTTCCGCATCTATGACGGTCCTTCCGAAGTTCATCGCCACGTGCTGGCCAGGCGCGTGCTGGCGCAGATCCGATGAAGAGGTGACGACGATGCTAAATCGGCTCAACTACGAACAATTGTATCGGTCATTCCGCTGGAAGATTCCCGCGCGTTACAATATCGCGGCCGACGTCTGCGACCGTCACGCCAGAG
>Ga0193724_1000034_pt1:17500-28926 | contig 28926 bp, 21 predicted proteins | sample H2a1metaG_FD_146005 | JGI IMG/M metagenome (GOLD analysis project Ga0193724, IMG submission 146005) | Soil microbial communities from a riparian zone of the East river system, Colorado, United States - H2a1 | ecosystem: Environmental > Terrestrial > Soil > Riparian zone | place: USA... | reverse complement strand
CGAATATCTCGACGAACTCGCCGGTGGCGGAAAGCTTATTCCGGCATCGGGCCCGACGCGATGGAGGGTCAAGAGCGACCATTCGCTGCTGCAGGGCATGCTCGATTCGATGCTGCTGTGCCGCTATGAGAAAATGGTGCGACCGCAAGGGCTGCAATGGCAGGCATGGTCCGACGATCACTGGAACCGGGCGTGGAAGGGCATGGCGCATTTCGAGAAGCAGCCGGAAATGCTGGCGCGGCCGTTCGATATCGCGCAGATCGGCCTTACATGCGTGCTCGGCTACGCCGATTTCCGCTTCGCCGATTGCGGCTGGCGCAAAGCCTATCCGAAGCTCGATGCCTTCCACGAAAAGATGCTGGCGCGGCCTTCGGTGAAAATCTCGCTGCCGCCGCCGGCTTGATCGCAGGAAGTTGCCATGAGTCTCAAGCTTACCGTCGGCGATCTCACCATCCATCGCATCATCGAGCAGGAAACCATGTTCCTGCCGGCGCTGGACATGCTGCCCGGCCTGACGCCGGAGGTGCTCGCCGAGAACAAGCCGTGGATGCGCGATGCCGGCGCGATCGACGCCGGCGACGTGCTGATCCTGTGTTTCCAGTCCTACATCGTGAAGACACCGCATCACACCATTCTGGTCGACAGCTGCATCGGCAACGACAAGCCACGGCCGCTGCGCCCGAAATGGAATATGAAGAGCGACGATACCTATATGCGCGGGCTGGCGACGGCCGGCTTTGCCGTCGGCGACATCGATTTCGTGATGTGCACGCATCTGCATGTCGATCACGTCGGCTGGAACACGCGGCTGGAAAATGGCCGGTGGGTGCCGACATTTCCGAACGCGCGTTATGTGTTCGGCAAAAGCGAATTCGACCACTGGACCGAGCAGCACGCGAAGGCGCCGGTGCCGCCATTCGGCGACAGCGTATTGCCGATCGTCGAAGCGGATAAAGCCGAGATCGTACGTAACGATTATGCCATCGGCGATCACACCCGCATCCTGCCGACGCCGGGGCATACGCCAGGGCATGCCGCGTTCACGTTCGGCCGCGGCAAGGACGACGCGGTCGTCAGCGGCGACCTGATGCACTCGCCGCTGCAGGCGCGCTATCCCGAACTGTCGGTTAAATTCGATGTCGATCCGGCGCAGGCCGCGGTGACACGGCGCAGTTTCCTGGAGCGCTATTGCGACACCGACACGCTGTGCTGCACCGCGCATTTTCCCTCGCCGTCGACCGGGAAAATCCGCCGGTGGGGCAACGGATTTTCATGCCAGGCGGTGAGCTGAATTCCGGCTCGCGAATTTTGGAATGCACCTGCCGCATCCGCTGTTTCACCTCTCCCGATGGGAGAGGTCGCGAGCATCTTGCGAGCGGGTGAGGGGTTAGGGTCTATCGTGAGGCTGTAACCCCTCACCCGGATCGCTAACACGATCCGACCTCTCCCTATGGGAGAGGTGAACCTCAGTCGAACAAACTCGGCGTGTGATTGACCACCGCGCCTTCGATGGCGAGCATTTTGAGCTTGGTGACGACGCCGCCATTGGCGGAAAATCCGCCGGGCTTGCCGCCGGCGGCGAGCACGCGGTGGCAGGGCACCACGATTGGGCAGGGATTGCGCCCGAGCGCCTGGCCGACATCGCGCGACAGCTCGACGCCGCCGAGCCGTTTGGCGATATCGCCGTAAGTAAGCGTCTTGCCCGGCGGGATGGTGCGCGCGATGTCGTAGACGCCGCGGTTGAACTCGGGGACCCCATCGAGATCGAGCACGACATCGGTGAGGTCGTTCGGCTTGCCGGCAAGCAGTTCGACGATCCCGTCGATCGCGCTTTGCACCTCGGCCGACGGCGGCGCTTCCGCGATATCGCCATGGCGCTGGCGGATGCGGGTACGGGTCTTGTCCTCGCTGCCCATCGGCAGCTGCACCCCATTGATGCCCCGTGCGCCCCACACGATGCCGCAGCGGCCGATCGCAGTATCGAATATTGCAAAACTGTGGCTGGTCATGGCTGGCTCCAGATCCTGTGGCTCCAAATCTTGTCGCTCAATGGTTCGAGCCTGATGCTTGCGCCAAATCTAGGCTTGGAGATTGTTGTTATCCACCCGGATTCCGGGGGAACCTGGCGTCGTCAACAAGATGGCTCTGACTTATGGCGCTCGCGGCGCAATTCAATGTGCCCGAGCCATGGCGAGCGTTAGCCGGTCCGCGCAACCCATCCTGCTCTCGAAGGGGAATGGGCACACGCCAGATTTCATGGAACAATTGATCAAGACCCCTTCCCTCGTCCGCACCGAGCCCTCCATGCAAACGCTTCACGTCAATGGGTACGACATGGCCTATCTCGAAGTCGGCAACGGGCCTCCGCTGGTGTGCGTACACGGCTCGTTGTGCGACTTCCGCATCTGGTCGTGCGTGCTCGGCCCGTTATCGAGGAAGCATCGGATGATCGCCGTCAGCCTGCGGCATTTTTTCCCCGAACATTGGGACGGCGTCGGCGACACCTATTCGATCGCGCAGCACACAGCCGACGTGATCGCCTTCATCGAGAAGCTGGACACCGGGCCGGTGGATCTGATGGGACACTCGCGCGGCGGACACATCTCGTTTCGGGTGGCGCAGCAGCGGCCTGATCTGTTGCGCAGACTGATACTGGCCGAGCCCGGCGGCGAACTCGATGCCACGCTCGATCCGGCATTCAAGCCCGGCCCCTCCCCGCTCGCAGCGAAGATCGCAGCAACAGCCGAGAAAATCGCCGCCGGCGATATCGACGGCGGATTGATGCTGTTATGGATGCACTCGAAGGCCCCGGCGCGTGGAAGCGGCTGCCCGCAATGCCGAAGCAGTTGTTGCGCGACAATGCCATGACGCTGCTGGGCCAGACCATGGACAAGCGCCCGCCGTTTTCCTTGGCTGACGCGGAGGCGATCAAGACACCGACGCTGTTTATCGGCGGCGCCAATACCAAGGGCGCGTTGCCCCAGGTGCTGCACACGCTGGCGGCGCATATTTCGGATTCGAGGACCGCGACGATTCCCGGCGCCACGCATCCGATGTTCGAACAGGCGCCGCAAAAGTTCTGCGAGATCGTGCTGGAGTTTCTGGGAGCTTGATACCGACCCTGCTCGACGCGAGAGTGCCGTCATCGTCACTTGGTTGCAGAGAACACAATGGCCTGCAGCGGCATGCGGCCGGGATCGGCACCGAATTCATGACGAAGCGCTTGTAGCAGCGCGTCGACGATCAATTCGGGCTCGACGCCGCCCCGTGTCCGGATCTGATCGATCAGCGGATTACCGTAGACCAGCCCCCGCGCAAAAAGCGCCATGTCCGGAATCTGTTTTTCCAATCTCACCACGGCAATGCCGATGTCGCTGAAGTCAGCCGCGATCAACAATTCCTTGATCGGATCGATCTGATGGCAGGAGAACGGCACGTTGTAGAACTGCGGCGGATCGGCAGGGAAAAAAGCTCCGACGACTTCGTGGGTGATACGGCCGAACGGATTGTAACGGTGTGAATCCCAGACACTGAAGACATAGCGGCCGCCGGGAGCGAGTACGCGAAAAACCTCGGAACAGGATTTGGCCTTATCCGGGAAGAACATGATGCCGAACTGACACATGACGGCGTCGAAGCTGCCATCCGCGAAGGGAAGCGCCGTGGCATCGGCGGGCTGGAACTCGACCTGCTCGCCGGCTCGAAACTTGGTGCGCGCGACCTCGAGCATCGGCGGATTGAGATCAGTCGCGGTCAGCCGCGCGTCGTTGGATAATGCATCACGCAGCTTGCGTGTGACGATGCCGGTACCCGCCGCCGTCTCCAGCACCCGCGTTGGATTGCCGGAGGCGACACGCCGCGCGATGTCGGCGGCATAGTCGACGAAGATCAGGGGTCCCAGCCCTTGATCGTAGTGCTGCGGGATGGTGCCGATGAAACCTGCTGCATCGTCGCTCATGACGGATCTCCAATCGCCCTGGCTCGAGCATAGCGCACGCTGCCGCAACTGCCTGCTCTCTTGACCCCGGTGCCAACTCTTGCTAGTTTCCGAATTCGGAATTCCGTATTCCAAACTGGAAAGCCGCCCATGATTGCGCTCGACCCGACCCCCAACCTGATCGATCAGGTCTATGCGCGGATCCTGGAGGCGATCACGGACCGCACGCTGCCACCGGGGCACCGCATCCGGCAGAGCGAACTTGCGGAAAAGCTCGGGGTGTCGCGCCAGCCCGTCTCCCACGCGCTGCATCTGCTGCACCGGCAGGGCCTGGTCGCCGAAAGCGGCCGCAAGGGCTTTGAAGTCACGCAGCTCGATCCCCGGCGCATTCGCCAGCTCTATGAGGTACGCGGCGCGATCGACGCCTTGGCGGCAAGGCTCGCGGCCGGACGCGTCAAGATTGATGCGGCGGTGCGCGCGCATCTGGAGGCCACGCTGCGCGCCGGGCGCACCACTGACAAGACGACGCCGCTTGCGGCGCTGATTGCGCTCGACGTCGATTTTCACCGCGCCATCTATCGCCTCGCGGGCAATCCCGCGATCGAGGAAATGATCGCGCCGCAATGGCCGCATATGCGCCGATCCATGGCGACCGTGCTGGCCGAACTGGACTATCGCCAAAGCGCCTGGGCCGAACACGAGACCATCGCCGCCCATATTCTGTCCGGCAACGCAAAGGCCGCGGAGAGCGCGGCGCAGGCGCATGCGATGAGCGCGGGACGAATGACCGAAGAGAGACTGAAGGCGCCAAGTCGCGCTGCATAACAAGCGTCATGCCCGGCCTTGTGCCGGGCATCCACGTCTTCTCTCGGTGCCAAGCGAAGACGTGGATGGCCGGGACAAGCCCGACCATGACGAGGCAAAATTAAGAACCAAAACGAGGAACCACCATGAAACTGACCCAGCAACAGATCGACGATTTCAACCGCGAGGGCTGGCTGTTCCTGCCCGAGTTGTTCAGCCCGGAAGAAGTAGCCCTGCTGGCGCAAGAGGCCGTGGGCATCTACGATAACGACCGCCCGGAGGTGTGGCGCGAAAAGAGCGGCGCGCCGCGCACCGCCTTTGCCGCGCATCTCTATAACGAGGCGTTCGGCCTGCTCGGCGCGCATCCGCGCATGATCGATCCGGTCGAGCAGATCTTCGGCGAGAAGGTCTACATGCATCAGTACAAGATCAACGCCAAATCGGCCTTCACTGGCGACGTCTGGCAGTGGCACCAGGACTACGGCACCTGGAAACGCGACGACGGCATGCCGGAGCCGCGGGCCATGAACATCGCGATCTTCCTCGATGAGGTGATGCCGATCAACGGGCCGCTGATGCTGGTGCCGAAGAGCCAGACCGCCGGCGATCTGAAGGCTGCGCACGACCTTGAGACCACCTCCTATCCGTTGTGGACGCTGGACGAGGAAACCGTGACGCGCCTGGTGAAGGAAGGTGGTATTGTCGCGCCGACCGGCAAAGCCGGCGGTATGTTGATGTTCCACGGCAATCTAGTGCACGGCTCGGCCGGCAACATCACGCCGTATCCGCGCAAGATCGTTTATCTCACCCTGAATGCGGTCTCGAACTACATCCGCACGCCGACGCGGCCGGAGTTCATCGCGCATCGGGACTTTACGCCGATCCAGACCGTGGATGACGATGCGCTGCTCCGGCTCGCCCGCGCGCAGCGACAGGCGGCGGAGTAAGTGTAGGCACGAGCCGACATAAATCAGCCGTCATTCTGGGGCGACGCCAACGGGTCCGGCCGTTAGCCGGCCCGATGACAGGCTCCGCGTCGAGCCCGGAATCCATAACCACCGCGGGGACTATGGATTCCGAGCCCGCGCATAAGAGCGCGTCCCGGAATGACGAGAATTAGGACATACCTCCATGAATCTTCATCACCTCCTCAACGCCCGCCGCGCCGCCGGAAAACCTGTCCGCGTCGCGCTGATCGGCGCCGGCAAGTTCGGCTCGATGTTCCTGTCGCAGGTGCCGCATACGCCGGGGCTCGAGGTGCCCGTGATCGTCGATCTCGATCCGCAGCGCGCCCGCGAGGCCTGCCGCACCGTCGGCTGGGACGATGAACTGATAGCAGCGACCACATTCACCGCCGACGCAATGAAAGCGACTTCAGGCCATATCGAAGTGATCGTGGAAGCCACCGGCAACCCCGCGGTCGGCATCAAGCATGCCCGCGCCGCGATTGCGGCCGGAAAGCATATCGTCATGGTCAATGTCGAGGCCGACGTGCTGGCAGGCCCGCTGCTCGCCGACGAAGCGCGCAAGGCCGGCGTGGTCTATTCCCTTGCATACGGGGATCAACCGGCATTAACCGCCGAAATGGTGGACTGGGCGCGCGCCACAGGATTCCGCGTCGTCGCCGCCGGCAAAGGCACAAAATATCTGCCGGCCTATCATGACGTGACGCCGGCCGGCGTCTGGAGCCATTATGGGCTGACGGCCGATGAGGCGCAGTCGGCCGGCATGAACCCGCAGATGTTCAACTCGTTCCTGGACGGCACCAAATCCGCGATCGAAATGGCGGCGATCGCCAACGCCACCGGACTGGAAGTGCCCACCGACGGACTGCTGTTTCCGCCCTGCGGCGTCGACGATCTGCCGCATGTGATGCGGCCGCGCGACAAGGGCGGCGTGCTGGAGAAATCAGGCTTAGTGGAAGTGGTGTCGTCGCTGGAGCGCGACGGCCGGCCGGTTTTCCGGGATCTACGCTGGGGCGTTTATGTCGTGCTGGAAGCCCCGAACGACTATGCCGCGGATTGCTTCAAACAGTATGGATTGAAAACCGACGCTTCGGGGCGCTATGCGGCAATGTACAAGCCGTATCATCTGATCGGGCTTGAGCTGAACATCTCGGTTCTGTCGGCGGCGCTGCGCCGGGAGCCGACCGGACGGCCGCATGGTTTCCGCGGCGACGTCGCGTCGGTGGCAAAACGCGATCTGCGCGCGGGCGAAATGCTCGACGGCGAAGGCGGCCATACGGTGTGGGGCAAACTGATGCCGGCGGCGGCGAGCCTCAACGCGAGCGCGCTGCCGATTGGCCTGGCGCACCGGGTGAAGCTGAAGAACGACATCGCCCACGGCGCGGTGGTACGCTGGAGCGATGTCGAGATCGATACCGATAACGAAGCGATCAAGACGCGGCGGGCGATGGAAGCGCGTTTCGGTGCGGCGTCACGTTGACGCGCGAGCCTGACTACGTTTGCTTGCGGTGGCAGACCGCCTCGATGTTATGGCCGTCGGGATCGAGGATGAACGCCCCATAGTAGTTTTCGTGATAATGCGGGCGCAGCCCCGGTGGTCCGTTGTCTTGTCCCCCGGCCGCCAGCGCCGCCCGGTGAAATTGCTGCACGGTTTCCCTGTCCTCGACCGTGAAAGCGACGTGGGTACTGGTTTGCGAAGCGTCTCGGAGGCCGATCCAGAAGAACGCTTTCCGGCCGGCGCCATAGCCCGCGAAGGTTGGACCGTCGGCATACAAGCGTTCGATACCAAGAGGACGAAGTGCAGAATCGTAAAACGCCTTTGACCGCTCAATATCGCTGACACCTATCGTCACATGATCCAGCATCGCTGACTCCGGATTTCATCTCGATAAATCATGATGGCATCTTGCGCGGATCCGTCCAGCTCTCCTTGCGCTATGGCAGCAGGCGGCTCGACCGCGCCCGTCTGAACCATTTGCGGAACATGTCTTCGGTATCCATCATCTCGGTGAAGCCGGCCTTGTTGATCTTTACGGTCGAGACGATCGAGGGCGGCCCCGGCTGGGTCTGGCCATGGCGCATGCTGTAGTCGGCATACTGGAACGACAGGCCGACGAATTGTTCGAGGCCGGGCGAGATCAGATCATGTTTACGCCGGAGTGCGTCCCATGGAGCGACCCACTGTGGATACGTCTGCGCCAGCGACAACGGCACGGCGCCGCCCGGTTTCATGTCCAGCGCTTCGGCGATCGCCGGCCAGACATTCTCCCAGGTAAAGACATCGCCATTGGTGACGTTGAACGCTTCATTGCGCGCCGCTTCCGCCTCTCCGACCCAGCCAATCGCGCGTGCCAGGAGATCAACGTCGACCGCCTGCGACACCCGCGCAGGACCTCCGGGATAGTCGAGCGCCCTGCCCTGTTCGCGCAGGACAGCGGCATAGACGCCGAGCGGCGGGATCAGATCCATCGCGCCGCCCATCGCCTCGCCGACGATCAGGACCGGCCGCAAGATGCTCCAGTGCCAGGCCTTGCGCTGCTGCAGCTCGCGAAGAAAATTCTCCTGCGCCCAATAAAAGTTCGGCTGCTCGTACATTTCCGAGCGGCCTTCCCGCGCCGGCACGGTCAGCGGACGAACGTGCACGCCGTAGGCCTTGGTGCCCTGCAGCAGTGCCGCGTGCTTCAGCGACGGCGCTGCCGGCTCGAGAACCGCCATCAGGTTGCGCAGCATCAGATCGTTGGTTCGAATCTGGCTCGGATCGCGCCAGCCGTCGATCAGGTTCGCGCCCTCATAGAGCGCGGCATAGACGAGGTGGGTTGCTCGCAGCAATTCCGACGAGACGCGCGTGCATTGCGCAGGGTCCGTCAGATCGACCTGAACGTAGCGGGCCCCGTGCAGTTCGCGCGGCTTCCGTCGCGACAGCGCGACAACTTCGCATCCTTCAGATGCGCTGAAGTGCCGCAAGGCTGCACTTCCCACCAGTCCGGTCGCGCCCGCGACCACCACCTTCTTGTCCGCCATCTACAGAACTCCCGATGCGATTGTCCGGTTTTAGCTAGCAAATAGTAGCCGGTCGCGTCAGCTTGTTGCGCTAACTTTCGCAACTGCGTTCTGACGCGGTGCCGCAACGCCCTTGATTCCCGGGCATTGATTGGTCATCCTGCCTGCGGTCTGGATCAGGGTTTGTTTTCAGGGTCTGAGTTTCAGGTACCAACTTAAACGTCGAATGCCGGCGATACAAAGCGACAATCAAGATCGTTACCCCTCGTCGAGGCATCGACATTAAAACAGAGGAGGAAGCGCATGAAGCGTCGTGAATTTTTGAAAGCAGGGGGCGTTGGTCTCGCTGCGAGCGCAGTTGCTGCGCCCGCAATCGCGCAGTCGATGCCGGAGGTGAAGTGGCGGCTGGCGGCAAGCTGGCCGAAGGCACTTGATACGCTTTACGGTGGCTGCGAATTCTTCTGCAAGCGTGTTGCCGAGGTCACCGACAATCGCTTCCAGATTCAGCCGTTTGCCTCTGGTGAAATTGTCCCCGGATTGCAGGTGCTCGACGCCGTGTCGAACGGCACAGTCGAGATGGGCAACACGGCGCTTTATTACTATTGGAGCAAGAACGCGGCGTTTACATTCGGCACGGCATTGCCGTTCGGGCTCAACACGCGTCAGCATATATCGTGGCTGTTGTCCGGCGACGGCCAGACCCTGCTCAACGATCTGCTGAAAGAATACAACTGCGTAGGTATTCCAACCGGCAGCACCGGCGCGCAAATGGGCGGCTGGTTCCGCAAGGAAATCAAATCGATCGACGACTTCAAAGGTCTCAAATTCCGCATTGGAGGTTTCGCCGGCACCATCATTGCGAAGGTCGGCGGCGTGCCGCAACAGATCGCAGGTGGGGATATCTACCCGGCGCTGGAGAAAGGCACGATCGATGCCGCCGAGTGGGTCGGCCCCTATGACGACGAAAAGCTCGGTTTCGTAAAAGTGGCAAAGTATTACTACTATCCGGGCTGGTGGGAGGGCACCGGCCAGGGCCACAACGTCGTCAACCTCGAGAAGTGGAATGCCCTGCCGAAGCACTATCAGGCGGCGGTCAGCATGGCTTCACATGATACGTTTACCTGGGTGACCGGGAAGTATGACTATGTCAATCCGCCCGCACTGAAGCGATTGATGGTGGCCGGAGCGATCCTGAAGCCGTTCCCGCAGGAAGTGCTGGAAGCGTGCTACAGCGCCGCGAATGAGATCTATGCGGACCTGTCGAAGAGCAATCCGCACTTCGGCAAGCTGTACTCCAGCCTGACGGCCTACCGCAGCGACTCGCTGGCCTGGATGCAGGTGGCTGAATTGAGCTTCGACAGCTTCATGATGCGAATGCGAACGCGAACCTGATGCCTGCGCGAGTATGAAACAGAGGTTTTTTTTCGATCAGAGTCTCGGTTCTGATAGAACCGAGACTCTGCCCATCCTTTGTTTTGACGCGTTTTCTCTGCGCGAACCGGCGTCCGCCCCCCGGATCAAGTCCGAGGGCATGCTTCGCTCGAAAACGCTACGCCTATTCCTCGTCGTCACCGAGCGCGTCGGCGAGCTTGTCGTAATATTTGGCCACGAGATCGATGTTACCCTTGTTCTCGATCGGCGGAACCGGGGTTTTCATCGCCTCGTTGAGGTCGGCGAGCGCTTCCTTCTTGTCCTTGGCGTTGATCTTCTTGTCGGCTTGAACCTGGGCGATCTGCGCCTTGATGACGGCTTCGGTGCCGACATATTTCTTGGTGGTCGGATCGAAGCCGGCGAGCACCATGCTGATGTTGTCGACCACGTCGTTGTATTCGTCGTAGCTGGCAAAGCCGTTCTTCTTGGCGACATCGTCGAGCTGCGCGGTGACCTTGGTATCCGGCTTGGCGTCCTCCGGCAGCTTCGCGGTGATCGCATCCATGTCCTTGGCTGCCGTGAGCACGCCCTCGATCTGCTTGTCGGTCAGCGCGATCTGCTTGATCGGGGCCGGCTGCTCGGCCTGCGGAGGTGGGGCGGCCTGCTGCTTGGCCGCCGGCGCCATCTGCTGCTGCTTGGCTTGTGCAAACACGCTGTCGGTCGCGGCGACGGAAAGCGCGGCAGCGATGCCGAGCGCAGCAGCGACGGGACGAACGAAGTTACGCATATGAGGTCTCCTCGGGTCAGGGCGCAGTTTGGTGTCTTCGGGTGTGAAGGCGTACGGAAATCGACATGAACGATCAATGAACTTTGAACGCGACACAAATCAAGGCCGTTCGATCACAAGCCCGTCAGACTTCCGGAACGGCCCGGATCAGGATTTCGCCTTGAGTTTGAAGGATTCGAAGAACTTGTCTTTGTTGGTAGCGACCAGCTCGCGGTGGGCGTTGGGAAATTCGATCGAAAGTATATAGCGCGCGCCGCCGAGCTGGATGCAGTGCATGTAAAGGGTGGTCGTGGTGTTGGCCATCGTCAATGTCAGAATGTCCGCCTCGCCCCTGGTGCTGCGCCTGACGTCCGACACCTTGTTGGCCGGCGTTGCTGCAAGCGATTTTGGAATTGAATCGAGGTCCGGCAGCGGCTTGGCGGCTGCCGCCAGTTCGACCGCGGAAAACTTGATGCCTTCGGAGCTCTTGGCGCCGACCGCATGGCTGGTCTCGCCCGTCGTGGTGTCGTTCGTCGTGAAATCGTTGAAGGGAATCGGCAACAGAACCGAGAAGGATCCCTTG
>Ga0193724_1000034_pt1:0-15000 | contig 28926 bp, 21 predicted proteins | sample H2a1metaG_FD_146005 | JGI IMG/M metagenome (GOLD analysis project Ga0193724, IMG submission 146005) | Soil microbial communities from a riparian zone of the East river system, Colorado, United States - H2a1 | ecosystem: Environmental > Terrestrial > Soil > Riparian zone | place: USA... | reverse complement strand
GTAAGTCCCCCTAGCCCATCCAGTGCTCTACCCCCCGAAGCATTCATGCGAGGCGATACCTAAATATCTTTCGCGGAGAACCAGCTATTTCCCAGTTTGATTGGCCTTTCACCCCTAACCACAAGTCATCGGAGTCTTTTTCAACAGACACCCGTTCGGTCCTCCAGTGAGTGTTACCTCACCTTCAACCTGCTCATGGCTAGATCACTAGGTTTCGGGTCTAATACAACGAACTTGGCGCCCTATTCAGACTCGCTTTCGCTGCGCATACGCCTATCGGCTTAAGCTTGCTCGTTAAATTAAGTCGCTGGCCCATAATACAAAAGGTACGATGTCACCCAGAACGTATCTTGGGCTCCATCTGTTTGTAGGTGTCCGGTTTCAGGTCTATTTCACTCCCCTCGTCGGGGTGCTTTTCACCTTTCCCTCACGGTACTGGTTCACTATCGGTCGCTGAGGAGTACTTAGGCTTGGAGGGTGGTCCCCCCACGTTCAGACAGAATTGCACGTGTTCCGCCTTACTCAAGGATACATCATCGCATTACCCGTACGGGGCTATCACCCTCTGAGGCCCTGCTTTCCTGACAGGTTCCGGTTGTCTTTGATGTATCACTGGCCTGGTCCGCGTTCGCTCGCCACTACTAACGGAGTCTCTGTTGATGTCCTTTCCTCCAGGTACTTAGATGTTTCAGTTCCCTGGGTTCGCTTAAAACCTCCTATGAATTCAGAAGTTTCATACCTTCACTTGATAACTGGAAATCCAAAACCTCGCGGCTTGGTCTCACACATTGCTGCATGAACCCCAAGACACAAGGCCTTGGAGTTCCAGCTATCGAAGGTGGGTTTCCCCATTCGGAAATCCGTGGATCAAAGCTTCTTCGCAGCTCCCCACGGCTTATCGCAGCGTAGCACGTCCTTCATCGCCTCTCAGCGCCAAGGCATCCACCGAACACCCTTAAGGCACTTGATTGCTCTCATTATCAATGTCCACACACTCGGCAGAATGTAGTCCGCACACTTGCCCCGGATACTAAATCCAAGGCGCGCACCCTCGATGAATGCTGCATGCGGCTGGACACTGATTAGAAAGACCAGCTTGCTTCGTAAGATCAACCCGATGATGAGGCGGTCAAGCTTCACCAACAAGGACATTTACAACTCCCTCACCTTGCGATGAACGAGCGCCGAAACGTCCCGGAGATAGTGATTGTGATATGCGAATTGCTTCGCAGATCCCAAACTCGGATCAATCTCCTCTTTACGATGTCAGAAATCCCGCACGCGCGTCCTGTGAAGGACGCAACGTGCGAAGTGATGTTTCGCGGACGATGTTTTGGCCACAATGGTCAGCCCGTCTTCGCTCTTTCGAGCTTCGCCGGGCACACTTCGATCGCCATGCCCGGCTGCGCCACGCATAGCCGAAGGCGAAGCGTGGTGGAGCCAGACGGGATCGAACCGACGACCTCATGCTTGCAAAGCACGCGCTCTCCCAGCTGAGCTATGGCCCCGTACCAGAAGACGAATGCTTTATGCTGCGCTTATTGTGCGCTCGCCTTCGCTGGCGCTACGGCGCAGCAGCCTTCGTTCAAGAGGGCCTGCCGAGCCGAAGCTGCAGAGCAGCGAAGGCTGGTGGGCCTGGGAAGACTTGAACTTCCGACCTCACGCTTATCAAGCGCGCGCTCTAACCAACTGAGCTACAAGCCCCTAACGCTTTTCCTTAAAAAAGGATCGGGACCTGCTCACGCGCAACCAGCAAAGCTGCCGGAAGCGTCGCATAAGCGCAGCCCTGGCGCGTGTTCGTCCGCGAAGAAAGAGAAACGAAGACGGCGAAATCCCGCCAATGGAGCTCAACGATCTGGCGATCGTTGGCCCCTGATGTTTCAAAAGAGGTTCGATAGCTGCTTGCTACAAGTAGCAAGCTTCTGAAGAACCATCCTTAGAAAGGAGGTGATCCAGCCGCAGGTTCCCCTACGGCTACCTTGTTACGACTTCACCCCAGTCGCTGACCCTACCGTGGCCGGCTGCCTCCTTGCGGTTAGCGCACCGTCTTCAGGTAAAACCAACTCCCATGGTGTGACGGGCGGTGTGTACAAGGCCCGGGAACGTATTCACCGTGGCATGCTGATCCACGATTACTAGCGATTCCAACTTCATGGGCTCGAGTTGCAGAGCCCAATCCGAACTGAGACGGCTTTTTGAGATTTGCGAAGGGTTGCCCCTTAGCGTCCCATTGTCACCGCCATTGTAGCACGTGTGTAGCCCAGCCCGTAAGGGCCATGAGGACTTGACGTCATCCCCACCTTCCTCGCGGCTTATCACCGGCAGTCTCCTTAGAGTGCTCAACTAAATGGTAGCAACTAAGGACGGGGGTTGCGCTCGTTGCGGGACTTAACCCAACATCTCACGACACGAGCTGACGACAGCCATGCAGCACCTGTCTCCGGTCCAGCCGAACTGAAGAACTCCATCTCTGGAGTCCGCGACCGGGATGTCAAGGGCTGGTAAGGTTCTGCGCGTTGCGTCGAATTAAACCACATGCTCCACCGCTTGTGCGGGCCCCCGTCAATTCCTTTGAGTTTTAATCTTGCGACCGTACTCCCCAGGCGGAATGCTTAAAGCGTTAGCTGCGCCACTAGTGAGTAAACCCACTAACGGCTGGCATTCATCGTTTACGGCGTGGACTACCAGGGTATCTAATCCTGTTTGCTCCCCACGCTTTCGTGCCTCAGCGTCAGTATCGGGCCAGTGAGCCGCCTTCGCCACTGGTGTTCTTGCGAATATCTACGAATTTCACCTCTACACTCGCAGTTCCACTCACCTCTCCCGAACTCAAGATCCTCAGTATCAAAGGCAGTTCTGGAGTTGAGCTCCAGGATTTCACCCCTGACTTAAAGACCCGCCTACGCACCCTTTACGCCCAGTGATTCCGAGCAACGCTAGCCCCCTTCGTATTACCGCGGCTGCTGGCACGAAGTTAGCCGGGGCTTATTCTTGCGGTACCGTCATTATCTTCCCGCACAAAAGAGCTTTACAACCCTAGGGCCTTCATCACTCACGCGGCATGGCTGGATCAGGCTTGCGCCCATTGTCCAATATTCCCCACTGCTGCCTCCCGTAGGAGTTTGGGCCGTGTCTCAGTCCCAATGTGGCTGATCATCCTCTCAGACCAGCTACTGATCGTCGCCTTGGTGAGCCGTTACCTCACCAACTAGCTAATCAGACGCGGGCCAATCTTTCGGCGATAAATCTTTCCCCGTAAGGGCTTATCCGGTATTAGCACAAGTTTCCCTGTGTTGTTCCGAACCAAAAGGTATGTTCCCACGCGTTACTCACCCGTCTGCCGCTGACGTATTGCTACGCCCGCTCGACTTGCATGTGTTAAGCCTGCCGCCAGCGTTCGCTCTGAGCCAGGATCAAACTCTCAAGTTGGACTTGAAACTTCAAACCGGCTGATCACAACGTTTGACGAGGTCCCACCATATTTATTGAACGCGATTCACATCGCGAACAACGATGGTGTAACCTATGTAAACGTGTACCGCCGAAGTCTTTCGTCCAGCCTCAACCGCCTAAAAACCCAAGCTTTAAACTTAAGTCTTCAAGTAATCGAGACTCGCAAGGACTCCGCCGTCCACGTTTCTCTTTCTTCATCTTCACTTGTCAAACAGCCCGGGGTCCAAAAACCCCACTCCCACCTCTGGGAGCTTCGGAAGACTCCCATTCGACGGCAAATGACAACCGATTGTTATCGGCTGTTGATTCACTCATCTTAGTGAGGAGCTTCACGGGCACGAAAACTTGCCTTGGCCAAGGGCCAAGACAGCGCCGCGCTCAGTGGGCGGTTTATAAGCCCGCCCGATCGTCGTTGTCAACGGTTGTTGTCAACAAATCGTCGCATCGGCGGACAGAATCTCGTACTGCAAAGAAGGCTCTATTTTTTAAGGGCTTCGCGCCGTACTTGAGCCACAATCCTGCGACGTTCTGGCGTTAGGTTAAGCATTGAATCGCCGCGCGTCAGTGGGGGGCTGCCGGCGTTCAACTTCTTAAGGGATCGGCGATTTTCCATGAACCCGTCGTCGTTCCCTTTCGGCCGAGAAACATCGAGAGATCTGCACACCATTGTTGTTCGAGATTCCGGCCAGCGTTTTGGCCTTTGATTCCCGAGCATTATGCGGCACGCCATGCTTCCGGATCACCCTCACAGGGCGAATGCGGGTCTGGAATGAGCGAAGATCTCGTCGAATGTTGATGGAATTTGGGGGGACGGTGGGTTGAGCCAAAGGACGTCACGCGGCGGCGGCTACGGACGCGAGACCGGGATCATTGATCTCGGTCACGAGCCGCCGCTTTCCGTCGATGGCTCCGAAGCCGCGGTGATCGATCGCCGCCGCGTCTCCGTGCAATGGTTTAGCGGCACCATCCTGACCGGTCTGTGCGGCGCGGCTCTCATCGGCGGCGCCGTTTTTGCGTCGCTCGACGGCGAAATGACATTTGCCAAGGTTCCCGAGCGCGTCGAGGGCGCGTTGCGCGGCGCATTCGGTGCCAATGACCGCACCGCCAGCCTGCACAAGAGCGATCGTCTGCCGCCGCCCAGCGAATCGGCCGCCGCTCGCGTTGTGACGCGGGTCTCTACGGTCACTCGCGTCGGCAATCGCGACGTCATGCGGGTGCGGCCGTTCGTCCGCATCTCCGGCAATCTGTCGATGACAACCAGCGATCTCAGCGCCAAGATCCCTCCGTTCAACGCGCAGCGCATGCTGACCGATGTCGGCGCCGCCGCGCCCGCGGCCTCCGACGATCCCAACAGCGCCGACGCGGTCGAACCCGATGCCGAGGTTTCGTTCGTCACCAAGGACCTTGCGTCGGTCCTGCCGAAGGCGAAGCTCGCCGCGGTAGTCGCGCTCGACGAGATTCTGATGCGGGTGCGCGAGGCCTCGAACTGGCGCGGCAACAGCGGTGTACGTTACACCGCCCTCGCCAATGCGACCGCCGACGCCAGCGGCGCGCAGTCCGACATGAAATTGGCCTACGCCCCCGAGGGCACTGTCGGCGATCCCTATGCCGGCTTTGAAACCCGGGTGGTGCCGGAAAACGTCACCCTGCTGCCGAAGACCAAAGAACAGGCCACCGGCGGCAATCCATCCAACGAACGCGTTCACGTGGTCAAGAAGGGCGACACCGTCACTTCGATCCTGCGCGACCAAGGCGCCACGCCTGAGGAAGCAAAATCCATCGCCAGCACGCTCGGCCCCCGCGGCCGCGACGGCGGGCTGAAGGAAGGCCAGAAGCTGCGCATTCTGATGGCGCCCGCAGGCCAGGGCCCCGCGCAGCGGCTGCAGCCCTATCGGGTGATCGTCGCCAACGAATCCACCGTCGAAGCAGTGGCGGCGCTGTCCGATCTCGGCAAATACGTCGCGGTCGACGTGCAAAGCATGAACACCGTCACCGAAACCGCCGACACCGGCGATGACGATGAAGACGATGGAACCGGGGTGCGGCTCTATCAAAGCATCTACGAGACCGCGATGCGCAACAAGGTGCCGGCCGCCGTCATCGAGGACATGGTTCGCATCTACTCCTACGACGTCGACTTCCAGCGCAAGGTGCAGCCCGGCGACTCGTTTGACGTGTTCTTTGCCGGTGAAGACGAAGGCACCAGTACCGAGAAAACCGAGGTACTGTTCGCTTCCCTCACCGTCGGCGGCGAAACCAAGAAATACTACCGTTTCCAGACCCCCGACGACTCGGTCGTCGATTTCTACGACGAGACCGGCAAGAGCGCGAAGAAGTTTCTGGTCCGCAAGCCGGTCAACAATGCGATCATGCGCTCGGGGTTCGGCAGCCGCCGCCACCCCATCCTCGGTTACGTGAAGATGCACACCGGCGTCGATTGGGCCACGCCCTACGGCACCCCGATTTTCGCATCCGGCAACGGCGTCGTCGAAGTCGCCGGCCTGGAAGGCGGCTACGGCAAATACGTCAAGCTGAAGCACAACAACGGTTATGAGACCGCCTACGGCCACTTGTCGGCGTTCGCCAAGGGGCTGGAGCCCGGCAAACGGGTGCGGCAGGGCCAGGTGATCGGTTTCGTCGGCTCGACCGGGCAATCGACCGGCCCCCATGTCCATTATGAAATTCTGGTCAACGGCCGCTTCGTCGATCCGATGCGCATCAAGCTGCCGCGCGGCCGCTCGCTCGACGGGCCGCTGATCGCGAGCTTCGAGAAAGAGCGCGATCGTCTCGATGCCATGATCAGCAATCGCGGCGCCGGCGCCCGCGTATCCGACGCCGCGGGCACGGTTGGCACGCCGCAGGTGCGGCAAGTCAGCAATCGCTGAAGCCTCGATCGCACCCTCAACATCTGCAAGCGGTCACGCCGCGCGGACGCAAAACCGGATTGCCCTTTTCCTGATCGCGTTCCGGCAAGTTTCGTTTGCCAAACCAGCGCTGCGGACGAATACTCAATCCATAAAAAAAGAGTGGGAGATAGCGTCCATGACGAGCAGGCTTGCACTGTATGCGGCTGTCGCGGCGACAGTCCTTTTGGCCCTCGGCGTCGGCGCATCGGCGCAGACCTATGAAGTCACCCCACTCGTCCCCGGCTCGGCGTTTCACGGCGTGCATGGGCTCGGGATCGACAAGGCCGGGCGCTTGTTCGCCGGCAGCGTCGCCGGAGCAGCACTCTACGAAGTCGACCGCAATAACGGCACCGCGAAGATCGCGATACCCTCCCCCGAAGGCATGGCCGACGACATCGCATTCGCGCCCGACGGCACCATGGCGTGGACCGGATTTCTCACCGGCGACCTCTACTCCCGCAAGGGCGACGGCCCGGTCAAGAAGCTCGCCTCCGGACTGCCCGGCATCAACTCGCTCGCCTACCGCAAGGATGGACGGCTGTACGCGACGCAGGTGTTTCTCGGCGACGCGCTCTATGAGATCGACGTCGAGGGCGTCAAGCCGCCGCGCATGATCACGGAGAAGATGGGCGGCCTCAACGGCTTCGAATTCGGACCTGACGACAAGCTGTATGGCCCGCTATGGTTCAAGGGCCAGGTCGCCAAGGTCGATGTCGACAAGGCCGAGCTGACGGTGGTCGCCGACGGCTTCAAGATTCCCGCCGCCGTTAATTTCGATTCCAAGGGCAATCTGTGGGTTGTCGATACCGCGCTCGGCCAATTGGTGCGGGTCGATCCGAAAACCGGCGCGAAGAAGATGGTCGCGCAGCTGAAGCCCTCGCTCGATAACCTTGCGATCGACGACAAGGATCGCATCTTCGTCTCCAACATGGCGGATAACGGAATCCAGGAGGTCGATGCCGAGACCGGCGCCGCCAAGCAGGTGATATCAGGCAAGCTGGCGCTGCCCGGCGGCATCGGCGTCGTCTCCGACGGGGCCAAGGACACCATCTATGTCGCTGACGTGTTTGCCTATCGCACCGTCGACGGCGCGACCGGCGAAGTCTCAGAACCGGCGCGCATGCATGCCGCCGGCATGACGCTGGAATATCCGATGAGCGCCACCGCCAGGGGCGACGAGGTGATTCTGTCGAGCTGGTTCACCGGCACCGTGCAGGTGATCGACCGCAAGACCGGCGCGACCAGGGAAATGATGCACGACTTCAAGGCGCCGCACGGCGCGATCCGGCTTGCCGACGGCAGCATTCTCGTCAGCGAGCTCGGCAGCAAGTCACTAATCCGCGCCAGCGGCGAACACGGCAAGGACCGCAACGTTCTGATCGGCGGTCTGGAAGGACCGGTCGGACTGGTCGGCGGTGCGAAGGGCGATGTCTACGTCACGGAGGCGTTTGCCGGCCAGCTCTCCAAGGTTGGAAGCAATGGCGAGAAAACCGTCATCGCCAAGGACCTGAAAATGCCCGAAGGCATCGCGCTGACGCCCGATGGCAAACTGATCGTGGCCGAGGTCGGCGCCAAACGGCTTGTCGAGATCGATCCGCAAACCGCAAAACTCACCGAGATCGCCGGCAATCTGCCGATCGGACTGCCGGCAGCACCGGGCGGACTGCCGACCAACATCCCGACCGGCGTCGGCGTCGGGGCCACGGGGGTGATCTACTTTTCGTCGGATATCGAGAATGCGATTTACAAGATGGTGAGGAAATAGCCCTGCCGATCGACATTGGTGCGAGCGCCGCGCCGAGATACACATATGGCGCATGCTGCCCGGCTACATGTTCATCCGCAGCACAAAGAAATGCTTGTTTGCAGGAATGATCTTGCCGTCCGGAGTGGCGTTGACGTTAGTGATCCTGATCGACTGAGTCACGTTTCCCCCGATTGCCCTGATCTTCCCGGAAGACAGTTCAACCACCAGGTTTGTATGAGAGTGAAAGGGCTTGTCCGGCAACTTTCGTTCCAGATCCGCGCGGCTCTGGACTTCGTCTGAAAATCCAATGAGATCTCCGACCCTCGGAGCCATTTCGCCCTTGTCGAAGTAAACGATCGGTGCGTCCATCCGATTGGCGACCCGGTTGGCAAGGGCGGCCAGGATATAAGCCGAATGGCTCGCTGAAAACGGAAACTGGGCTCGAGTCACACCTCCGGCATTCAAGACGAATGAGATATAGGCGGCCGACCATCGTACGGCAGCCGGATTTGTGACGTCGCCGCGGCCAACGAACTTGAAATACTCGAGTATCCGAGCGCGTAGCGGCTCCTGGGTCTCCAGCACAACTGTTCCCCCGGGTCGCGCGAAAGTATTCATCTCATCAAGCGCAGCCTTAACCGCGTTGGAGAGGACCAACGTAGTACCGGGACTGCCAACACGCCCACCACCGCTGCTGTCAGGTGTAATCGTGACCAAGGCGGTGGCCTCGTTCTTTCTGCGCTGATAGAGGGCATTCAATTTGTTGATGGCCTGACTAACTGTCAGCCCACCCAATCCATTGTTACGCGCGGCTTTCACCCCGATCACCGACTCGACTGCAATATCGGGACTCGCAGTCAGCATCTTGACCGCGCCTGCAAGGCCCTGCTGATGGGCCATGTAAAGTTCCACCGGCGTAATTGCCCGTCCCAACCTGGCCTTGAGCGCCTTTGCGTTCTTCACCGTGAATGCGCATCCGATCTCAACCTGCACGTCGACCGAAGCGCCAGCCGCCTGACCATTTCCGTTGCCTCCGCGGCCTGGAAACGTGGGGCCGCCTTCGGCCGCCCACGTATCGTCGATAAACTGAAACAGGCCAGCCGCCGAACTCACGGGGTTGCATTCGGTTGGGTCAAAGTCGCTGGTCTCTATCTTAACGATCGTCAAGACGGTCATCGGATCCAGTCCATGACTTTTCGTGCCGGCGATCAGCTTGTCGATGACGGCCTGATGACTTCCGGGCTTGGCCTGAATGTCGCCACTCAGACCGGTCGAAGGGTCGTCCAAGATCGGGCTGTCAGGATCTGCCGGAAGGCTGTCCTTGATTTCGTGCGCCAGCCTGCTGACTTCGTCGAATCCCGGCGCAAGCTTTGTGGCGCAGGCCTCCATTGCTTCCTTGATCGTCGCGCTGCCATCTTCCTTGAAGATTGCCTTGTTACGGCTCAAGAAAGCGCTGCGCGCAGTATCATCCGGAAATATCTGCTTGATGATATCCAACGACTGCTGCGTAGGCTGGGCTTGTTCGGCATCGAGGATTTTCGCGGCGGCATTCGATCCGAAAGTCCCGGCTCCCACAAATATGAACGCCAGATAGAGGTCCACCGCGGTCAGGCTATGAGCTGGAAGCAGCCCCTTGAGCATGGTTGCCGACTTTGATGCCAGCACCGCAGCAACAACACATTGCGCGGTCGGGAACTTGATCTGTTCGGCGGTAAGACCTCTGAGTTCCGCCAACTGCAGAAGCTCCTGCCAGGTCTTTGTGGTCAATTGGTATGCGCCGATTGTTTCTGCGCCGTCGGAGTCGCTGGTCTTGACCTCCGTCGGGCTCCACTGGCTGCCGCTCTGAACGAAAGCCAATGCATAGAGATAAGCGGCATTGGTTGCGTTTTGCTCCGCCTGTGTAAGGCACGCATCGGCAAAATCGGGTCTCGATACCTGCGCAGGAAACGGCTGGAAACCGCTGGACACCGGGATGTCGTTGTTCTCGTCGACAAGGAAATGGTCGTCGACAAATCCTTTTCGCTGCTCGACGTTGGCTCCGCTCGTTGCCTCAACGAAAACCCAGGTAATCGTTGTGCCCCCGATGATCTCGGTGGTGGAAGGCTTCGCCCCGGTCTTTACCTTCTCACCCGCAAAGACCCGCAACGGCACGCCGTTCAGCACGACCTGGTCGGAATCGTCGCTTCCCTCCTTGAGGAGGGGCTGATTCGTCAAGATTTTCCTGACTGCGGTTTCGGCCATGTTCCACTCCCACAATCAGACGGGATCGATGTCATCGGTCATTTGAAGGTGCGTAAAATATCTATTGTCCAACTTGTCTGCAGGTGCGTGAGATATTGTTGTACGACTTGTCGTTGACCGTACTCGTCGTCGGATCAGTCAGTTCGGCCTTTCTCGCAGCGGTCATTTGTTTCTTGGCTTCAACGATCGCATCCCGAGTCAGTTGATCGAACTTCCCGCTCTCATTGCCCTTGATCCTCGCATCGCAGAATCCGAGCATGACCTGAAATGCTCTCACTCCCGCTGCATCGACGAAAGCGTACCTTTCAAATGGTGTCCGGTTGACGCGGCCCTTCGGCAAATCGTCGAAGCAGGGTTGATCCGAGCGCGTAAATATTTGCGTTTCGACGCCGTTGACGATCTGCGGCTCGATGTTGGTGAATGGCACGGCTGAAGCACCGCTTTGCAATCCGCCCAGCTTTGCTTGCCTGATCGCGCTTCGCATCGCATCTTCAAAAGTGTTTGACTCTTTCACGCACAATGTTCTCTGGATCAATCCGCCGGTTGACTGGGACATGACCCGCTCGCTGTCGGTGATCCCTCCGATCATCTTCGGTGGCTGAGGCGTCTGCGGGTTTCCGGGCGTGTTCGGCAACGGATCACGCGGGGTCTTCGGAATAGAGCTAAGCAAGGCTCCGGCCACGATCGACCTGCGGATCTGCTCGGCATTGCCTTTGTCGGCCGGAGTATTACCGGAGACACTGTCGCGCGTCCGCTGGTTGACCAAATCTTCAATATAGAATGGCGTACAGATCAGCAGATACTCACGCAAAACGTGAACGGCGTCCGGTTGAAATGCGATCTGAATATTCAGGGTCTCGCGATAGTGCAGGCGCTTCTCACGGACCAGGACCGAGACGGTCGACTTCTCGATTTCGAAGAGCAAACGCGAGTAGTAGTTGGTGAAGGAATTGCTCGCCAGCCCGAAGGCCAAGCCGGCGATCGCTATCGGCGCCGCGCCGACGCCAGTGGTGAACAACAGCGCTTCAGTAAAAGTCCTGGTGTCATGAATTTGGCTTAAAATAGCGTTTCGGTCGCGACGCCGGCTGGCGAGCCAAGCGAGATAACCGTCGCAGCGACGATCGATATCGTTGAAACCGGCGCTCACCAAAGCCGACCATTGGGCGGCTCCGTACCGACTCATGTCGCAGGAAACCATGGCATCAGATGTATCGGCGACGAGCCTCGTTCCTCCAGCCTGTGCGCATAGATAGGTTAGATAGGCATCAAGCCGGCGGGTCGCTTCAGCCATATCCGCAACCGGTAGCTCAGTGCCGATTCCTTCCTGAATCAGCTTCTCTTCGAGAACGCTACAGCTGCTCACCAGCAGCGCCAACGCAGTACAGCCCGCAACGATACCCGCACGCATCGCACGCTCCCACATCTGCCGCACCAATCCCTTGCAATTCGTGAGCGAGAGTGCGGCGGCAAAGGCAAGAAAAACTGCCGTGTGGCGCACGATGGCAATCGGCCCATCGTGGCAAGCACGCGCGAAGTCGCTGCCCCGCGGGGTTTTCGCTCGCGGCGGTTGGCTTTTACTGGTTGGGTGATCGGCTCCGCGCACGCGATATCTCTCAATGCTCAGGTCTTGATAGTTCAATGTCCAAACGCTCCTGCCCGTCATGCTCGCCGGCGGCTGCGTTCAAATTGGAGGCGACAATCGCAAACGCACGCTGCACATCGTCGACCACGTCGCGCCGGCGGGTGTTGATGTTGCGGACCAGGACCCGCCAACGCGCGTGTTCGCTGGCATCGGCGCTTTCACGCCAGAAGCGCAGAATGAAAACCTGATCGAGCAGTGGTCGTTGTGAGTCCATGCGCCGACGGTCGCATGGCCTGAACTCGGGACGATTTTGCTATCGTTCGGGATTCCTCGCCAACCACTCACGGCCGGTCTGCGATCCGCTGCCCGGCGGATCGGCCGCGGATCACGGCAGGATCACGGCGCGCCCGAGAAAGCGGCGGGCTTCGCCCAGTCCGGACTTTGTCCAGGGTGTGAGTGCGCGGTTTGCGGGATAAGGCTGCGGCCCGGGGGGCCAGCGCCTAAATTGCAAAAATCTGCTTCTCGTCGCGGCCAATCAGGCGCGCGCGCAGATGCTGGGCGTTTTCGGCATTATGCAGGTCCCTGATCTCTTCGATGATGGCACGTGTCGCCGGGAGCGGCGAAATGCCGAGCTCTTTCCGGATCAGGCCAATCCAATGATCGTAGTACCTGATGGCATCGATTCGTCTTTCATCGAGCGCCAGCAGGGTCAGCAGGTGGCGAACCAGCTCCTCACGGTAGGGGTCGAAGCGCAGCGCGTGACGGGCTAGCAAGATCGCATCGTGGTAGTGGGCACAAAGCCCCAGGTGACGGACGATCATCATTGCCGATTGGACAAAAAGCGAGTGCAACCGCTCGCGCTCCTCCAAAATCCATTCGGCATCTTCGCCGTCCAAAAACGGCCCCTCGTACCGGTATAGAACGGCGAGTATCTCCTTTATTCCGGACGGTGCCAAATGCTCCTCCGGACCACTGAGAGTCGTCTGTGCAGCTTCAAGCAGCGCCCAAGTGTCAACGTCAAGCCACGGCGTCCTTTCAAGAATGGTCTCCGGACCAACTGTCCTCAAGCTGTGGCCTTCCTTGTATTCGGGAGCCGACGCAAGCAGCTTCCGCAGCCGCCAGACCGCACAGTTCATGGCCCGGCGCCCCCTCTCGATATCAAGCTCCGGCCAGAACAAGTCGATAAGCCGCTCGCGACGATGCGGTCGATCCGGAAAGGTGAAAAGGAAACCGGTCAATCGCCGTCCCGCTGGGCCGAGGTCCGACCAAATCTGTTCGTTACTACGCGTAACTCGACTAGCGCCCAGCAAACTAACGGTCAACACGGCCGCCCCCTCCCGCGCAACTACAAAAAAATGCCGCTTCTGGCTTTCAGCCCTTCCCGCCTAAAATTGTAGCCTCAGCTTAAAATTGTAGCCTCTCAAAAAATCGCACGAAGCCCCTTGTCGGATCGCAGCCGCCACCAGCAACGCCAACCCAACGCAGCCAGCAAAGACACCCACGCCCCGCATTGCACGCTCCCACAACTGCCCGTTGCAGATTGTGCTGACGATGCGCGGAATTGCGCAAGAGAAATGTTCCCCCTCAAGACGACAAAATCTATGCGTGTATCTTCAAGGTCACACCCGCCGCGAAAGTCGAGCAGCGAGAAATTCATTTGTCTAATCTGCGGGAGAGTTGCTGAGACGATCGCGCGGCAGACCGAGCTTGCAGTTCACACGCTGATCTGCGGCGCGCGCCGCGACACTCGGCCACACGCAAACCAGCGGCGCGCGGTTACGCCGATACCGCAGCACTCGAAAATGCTACGCAGTGAGAGGCATTCAACGCAACCAGCCCTCTCCGCATCGCGGAGAGGGCTGAAAATACGTCAGTGCAGTTTACGTTTCGGCGCCGGGGTTTCGAACTGCGCGATCTCGGCGGTCTGCGGCGCCTTGCCGTTGAAGGTCAGCACGTTGCCTTCCGCCGAAATGACAACGCGGTCGCCGTCGGCGACATCGCCGGCGAGGATCATCTCGGCCAGCGGATCCTGCACATGGCGCTGGATCACCCGCTTCAATGGCCGCGCGCCGTAGGCGGGATCCCAGCCCTTGGCGGCCAGCCAGTCGCGCGCCGCGGCATCGAGCGTAAGCGTGATCTTGCGGTCCTCCAGCAGCTTCTGCAGCCGGCTGAACTGGATTTCCACGATCCGGCCCATCTCGCTCTTCTGCAGGCGATGGAACAGGATGATCTCGTCGACGCGGTTGAGGAATTCGGGGCGGAAGTGGGCGCGCACCGTGCCCATCACCTGCTCGCGCACGGCCTCGGTGTCCTCGCCTTCCGGCTGGTTGACGAGAAACTCCGAACCGAGATTCGACGTCATGATGATCAGCGTATTGCGGAAGTCCACGGTGCGGCCCTGACCGTCGGTCAGGCGGCCGTCATCGAGCACCTGCAACAGCACGTTGAAGACATCGGGATGCGCCTTTTCGATTTCGTCGAACAGCACCACCTGGTAAGGCCGCCGCCGCACCGCTTCGGTGAGCGCGCCGCCCTCGTCATAGCCGACATAGCCCGGAGGCGCGCCGATCAGCCGCGACACCGAATGCTTCTCCATGTATTCGGACATGTCGAGGCGCACCATCGCGGTCTCGTCGTCGAACAGATACTCCGCCAACGCTTTTGTCAGCTCGGTCTTGCCGACGCCGGTGGGCCCCAAGAACATGAACGAGCCCATCGGGCGGTTCGGGTCCTGCAGCCCCGCGCGCGAACGGCGAACCGCAGTCGCGACCGCATGCACCGCTTCGGCCTGGCCGACCACGCGCTTGCCGAGGCTGTCTTCCATCCGAAGCAGCTTGTCCTTCTCGCCCTCGAGCATCTTGTCGACGGGCACGCCGGTCCAGCGCGACACCACCTGCGCGATGTGGTTGGCCGTGACGGCCTCCTCCATCATCTCGCCGGAGTTTTCCTTGGCCTCGATCTCGGCGAGCCGCTTCTCAAGCTCGGGAATCCGGCCATAGGCCAGTTCGCCGGCGCGCTGATATTCGCCGCGGCGCTGCGCGTTGGCGAGTTCAATGCGCAAGGCGTCGAGC
>Ga0193724_1000033_pt1 | contig 28955 bp, 24 predicted proteins | sample H2a1metaG_FD_146005 | JGI IMG/M metagenome (GOLD analysis project Ga0193724, IMG submission 146005) | Soil microbial communities from a riparian zone of the East river system, Colorado, United States - H2a1 | ecosystem: Environmental > Terrestrial > Soil > Riparian zone | place: USA: East River... | reverse complement strand
AAACACCGCACTGCCCGCCAGATAAAGATTGCCCAAGCCGTGAACGCGGCAATTACGATCGACCACGCCCAGATTCTGGCTTTCATCCATCCGGGCCGAACCGATCTGGTGATAGCCGTCCCGCGCCTGCTCAAGGACATGGTCCAGCCGTTCCTCTGGTCGCTGCCGATACTTGAGATATCCCTTGCCGCTTTCCCGCAGCGCCTTGTCCAGCAACTCGTGAGCCCTGACCACCGATCGCGCGTCATCTTCGCAGAATTTGAAATCGACCGACATTCTCGTGCCACCTGCCGCGTCGCTGACCAGGCGAACGCGGCTCGATGGATTCGGTATCTGCTCGGAATGATAGTGCAGCGCGTATGTCCCGCGGTCGTTGCGAAGGAAGAACGGCTTGAGATCGTTGCCACTCAAACGGTATCCCACCGCACGTCCAATACCCGTTACCGCTTCGCGCGGGTTTTTCAGAACATTTTCGATGTGACGGCCGATTGGCGAGGGTACGCCACCGTGAAAACTAAAAAAGTCATTTGATGAATATTTCCGTCCGACAACAGGCAGCCTCATACCGAGGTACAGGCAGGAGGCAGCGGCGCTGCCGTGGCTCGGATCGTGAAACGGCGGATTTCCCAACCAGAAGACCGTGTTGAGGAGCTGCTGTTCGATTTGAGTGGCGGGAGAAATGCTGAATCTGCGCCGAACCCAGTAGTTATTCTGGTCCAGCTCGTAGTCAAAACGCGCGACATCGGTCGGATCGCGCAACACCACGGTTGCGATCTTTCCGGTCAGATGGCCCATATAGTATCGCCCCAACGGACCCTCGTCGCCGCCGAAGCGTTGCGGCCAGTTCCGTTGAAGCTCCAGCAAGATCCGTGTCGTTTGCAGGCCGCCGCAGGCGAGCACAAAGCTGCGCGCGTTCAGGCGGGCATTTGATGACGCGCTACCGTTGAACGTGAGGGACCGGACAAGGTTGCCGCTGTCGTCGATATCAAGACCGGAGGCTACACGCCCCAGTACCAAACTGAGCAGCCGCGAGTTCTTCAACTTGTCTTTGAACCGTCGGGCCAGGCGAGGCTGAGAAGACAGTCGCTCGACCGTATCAAAGGAAATGCCCGATCCTTCGTCCCATCCCGCGGCGGGCATCACGAAACCGCCCTCGCCGCAGTCCAGGTAATGCGACGCCTTGAGGTACCAGGGCTTCAGCTCCTGATGCGAGACTGGCCATCCCGAGTGCGGGACAAACGATCGGTGCTCAAAGTCCAAATCGTCGAACGGGACGCAGCGCCCGCCCCATATCGCTGACGTGCCGCCAACCCCGCTTCGCGTAACCACTTCAAGCGACGGATGGCGCGACGTGTCGAGGATTTCCGCATCGCTGAGACCAGCAACCCGGCTTAGAGAACGGACATGCCCCGCTTCAACGAGCAGAACCGACAGCCCCGCAGCCTCGCACTCAAGGGCAACCGTCAGCCCCACGGGGCCGGCGCCAACCACGCAAACATCGTAGGTCTGTTCGCTCGAAGGTAAATTAGTCAAGTACATCAACCAACTTTATTCGCAAACGGCCGCGAAATACTGCAGCCGGCCATTCGACAGCCAAATCTCATGCGAGTTCGGCTAGCCCATCTGAGAGAAAAACATGAAGAGGATGATTTCGCAAAGCTGAGTAACTCTCTTGCGCTGAAGATTCCATCGTCCATTCATACTACGTTGCAAAACTGCCCAACAGATAATCATTGGAAGCATTCAGCCGCGCGATCATAAACTCTGCCTACCGTCATGTAGCAAGATGCGGAGACCCTAGCAAACCGGGCGTGAGCACGGCAGAAACCGATAGTTTCGTAATGCCGTAGGAGTAAGCCTGTCTCCCTTGACCCAGCATCATCCCGTCAAACCGATCACTCTGGCCCATTCTACAGAGGCGCTGAGGCCCTCTTCCAGGGATACCGTCGGTTCGAATCCAACTTCTCTGGCGCGCAGCGCCGAAAAAATAACACGCGTTCCGTAGTAGCGGATTTCGCCGTCGCTGGGTTTCAGCCGCAAATTGGCTTCCGCGCGCCTTAGAACATCTCTGAGAATCGGATTCCGGCTGGCCATTTTCAGCATGTTTTGATTGTGTTCGAGCACGTACTTGCCGAGCCGTCGGATCGGACGGCGGAGAGCATCCTGTATTGTGAACGAGTTGGTCGGGACCGGAAGCGGACCGCGCCCGAGCATTCGGCTTAGCCGATCAAAATATTCATTGAACTTGGGAATTTCGGCGCCGTTGGCGTTGAAAACGGAATATTGCGGGAGCTGCGACACAGCCAAATGGGCCGCAAAGCGCGCCAGGTCCTGGACGTAAATCAGGTTGGCGTTCCCCTCACCTGCCGACCCGAGTTGCTCCAAATGGCCCGAAAGTATTCGTTTGATGTAAGAGGTCGTCCACAACTCGCCGAAGGGACCGTAGACCAGCGTAGGGCGCAACACCGCAACGGTAAGTTGCGGACCGGCCGCCGACCGGCATGCCTGTTCCGCGGCTTGCTTGCGCTGGCCGTACGGATTAACCGGCGGCACCGGCAACGTATCCTCAGTGACGATGCCGAGCACGTTGCCATAAACAGCAACCGAACTCATGTGCACAACCCTTCGAACGCCGTTTGTTATGGCGTGCTTGAGAACGAGCCGCGTTCCCTCGACTGTCGTCGACTCATCAATTCGGCTGTGGGCGCAATGGATAACGACTTCGATGCCGGCCATGGCAGCATCGAGGGACACGGGATCCATGATGTCGCAGTGTACGATCTCGACCGGCAACCCGGCGATCCGGGCGACGTTCGCGGTGCGCGCGACACCCGCGCGCACATGGGCCGCGCCGGCGCGACATAACTCTTCGGCGGTCCAGCCGCCGATAAAACCAGCCGCTCCCGTGATCAGAATTCTCGGCCAGTTCAACCGCGCCACCAACGACAGGATCTCATACGAAGACCCCCATCCGGCATGGGGTGAGCAAGTTGAGACGGCGCAACACGAGACAGACCCCGGTCGGATCAGGTCCGATCGGGTTGGCACGCGAACATTTGCGCCCTGTGCGGTCTGCTATTTCCACGAGGCGCTCCAATAAGTCACGATATAGGCCTGCGGAAACAGCCGGCGCGCCTTAGTGCTTTCGACCACCGCATTCTGCTTGAACAACTTTTTTCGGAGCACAGTGTGCATAAAATTGTTCCAGTTTACCGGATACCAGATCGCAGGAGGCAGTATGCGTATCTTGCCGAAATCGCACTTCGCAATCTCAACCTCCAATTCGGGGAGGGCTTTTAATATGCGCTGCCGAACCTCCTCCGTCGTATGGCTCGAATAAAAATCGACGACATCCTTGAGCAATATCGGCCCGGTGAGCCATTCGGGTCGAATATCTTGCGTGCCTTTGCGCAGATGGAATTCAGCGAGTCGCTCGCTCGCGAACGCAATGGCCAGCAGCCAAAAAGCCTGACCTGCCTTTGACGCCATCACCGCATTGGGAATCGAGTGTTCGAAATCGTTGTCGCCTCCCATGCGACCGACCAACACGTCTCCCATTTCGCGCATATCCTCGAGCGGCCTCAAGCATTCGGAATCCATGTCGGCATAGAAACCGCCGTAAACGTACAGGAAGAACAACCTTAGGACGTCCGCGCGGAAGATCTCTTTCGGATAGCTGATGTATCTGCCGAGAAACCAGGGAAACCTCTGTTCTATAAATTGCCGGTTGTCATTGTCGTCCCACAGAAAGCATCTGAAGCCGGGATTGGTGAGAAGAAAGCTCCTCCTCCAGTACCGATAGTTGGCCGGCATTTCGTGATGTGATTTCCATGTCTGAAAAACGATTTTTGGAATCACCGTTCTGTCGTCGACCGGTTCGTCGCGCGGCATTCCAAACTCGCCGGTGGGACCGTTATCGGTCTTAATGCCTTCCAACGGGGTCGGACGATCGGTCAAACTGTACCATAGCAATCGATACGATGAGGGGTCGCTGATGGCGTCCAGCATCCGCTTGGTACGTGGGCTCAAAGAACTCATTTTGAAACCTGCTTCCATTCAAAAATTAGCGCCTGCCACTGTCATGCGACGCGCCGTCCGGCGGTCAGCCAGCAAACGAGAGACGCGATGGCCGCATTTGGAAAATCGGCAGAATGTCGTGCGGCAGCGCGCATCGAGATCGCTTCCGCAATTGCCCAACCACGCGCCACTTGTCGTCGAGAATTTCCTCAATACTCTGCGAACAAACCGTTTGCAAAAGCGTTATCGACCACCCACACTGAGTACGACACTTTATTGCTGGGGAACAAGATTGCTGTGAACAAGCGCAGGCCGACGCTCACTAACGACCTGTCATAGTTAAGGGGTTCGGTATGAAGCGGCTCCTCCTTGCAGCGGTTATCGCAGCCTTCAATTTCGGGTTCGCGCACGCTGACGACCCCAACACCCTCACCGCGGCTGAACTTTCGAGTGGTTGGAAACCCCTGTTCAATGGTGTGAATCTCGACGGCTGGCGTGGATTCAGGAGTGCTACCCCGGGTGAAGGCTGGAAAGTTACGAACGGCGAGATAACGACACCAGGTCAAGGGGGCGACCTGATAACCGTTGGGGAGTTTGGAGATTTCGAACTAAGCCTTGAATGGAAAGTCGGCAGAGGGTCAAACAGCGGTATCATATATCGCGTCGGCATGAACGAAGCGGCCACCTATGAGACCGGACCGGAATATCAATTGTTGGATAACCTCAATTCGCAAGAAAATGATGGTCTGCACAGCGCCGGGGCACTGTACGACGTCGTCGCGCCGATCAACGACTATACCAGACCTACCGGCCAGTGGAACGAGACGCGCATCATCGTTCGCGGCTGGAAAATTGAGCACTGGCTGAACGGAGAGAAGATCGTGGACGTCGATCTTGCCAGTCCGGAGGGCAAGAAACTCGTCTCCAACAGCAAGTTTCGACTGATGCCAAAGTTCGCAACCTTGTCTCGGGGGCATGTTGCGCTCCAGGACCATGGCGACCTCGTCAGCTTTCGCCGCATTAAGCTTCGTGAACTGAATTAGCCTTGGTCCGATGTTCGATTTTTCGCTTTCCTTCCCGACAGAGATCACGCCCGACCGGGGTCCGCCACGTTGTGTTGCCTGACGTAAGTCAGCGTTAACCAGCTTGAGCGCGTTCCAGATCGGTCTTTTCTAAGCGCGGGGTTCTGTTAAAGATTTAGCCTTATGCGATTCTGCAAATCTCGAGCGGCGTTGCGCCGGTCGAGAGCAGCCCCCTCCAGCGTCGATCGACTGCCCTGAGGCAATGATTTCAAACGAAAGCATTTGATGCGGGTCGCAATCATCCACTACTGGCTCGTCGGCATGCGGGGTGGCGAAAAGGTTATCGAGGCGCTCTGCGAGATGTATCCGCAGGCCGACATTTTCACCCACGTCTACGTGCCGGAGATGGTCTCCGACCGGATTCGCCAGCACCGCATCATTCCGACGTTCATCAACTCGCTGCCTCGCGCGAGCAAGATGTACAAGACGTATCTGCCCCTGATGCCGCTTGCACTCGAACAGCTCGATCTGCGCGGCTACGACCTCATCATCAGCAGTGAATCAGGGCCTTCCAAAGGTATCATTGCGCCCTCGGAGGCGCTTCACGTTTGCTATTGCCACACCCCAATGCGCTACATCTGGAACATGTATCACGATTACCGGAACAGCGCCGGTCGCGTGGCACGGTTGATGATGCCGCCGCTCACCCATTATCTGCGGATGTGGGACGTGACGTCGGCCGCACGGGTAGACAGCTTTGTTGCAAACTCGGCAACGGTCGCGAGACGCATTCACCGATATTACGGAGCGCCTTCCATCGTCATTCACCCACCCGTCGACACCGGTGCGTTTTCGATCGCCGCGTCCTCCGAGCTTGCCGATTATTATTTGATGGCCGGTGAACTCGTATCCTACAAACGACCGGATCTCGCGGTGCTTGCCTTCAACGAAATGAAGTTAAAGCTGGTCGTGATCGGCGGCGGCGAGATGCTCGATGAAATTCGCAACCTTGCCGGCCCCACCGTCACGGTTCTGGGTTCGCAGCCGTTCGATGTCCTGAAGCAGCATTACGCGCGATGCCGCGCCTTGATCTTTCCTGGTGAGGAAGATTTCGGAATGGTGCCTGTCGAAGCAATGGCGAGCGGCCGTCCCGTCGTCGCCTTTGGCCGGGGCGGCGCTACTGAAACCGTTGCCACGGGTGTGTCAGGTGTTTTCTTTGCCGAACAGTCGGTCGAGGCGATCTCGTCGGCGGTCAGAAGTCTGGCAGACATCGAGATCGACCCCGAAAAGATCGCAGCACATGCGAACCAATTCGGCCGGGACCAGTTCTTTCAAAAGATGCGCGCGCACATTAACGGCCTGCTGGCCGCGAAATCGGGCGCCCATTGATCGCGCAAACCGCGGGAAGAATTTTGACGCTCGCTCGGCGCGTCAGGAGTCGAAAGAGGTATCGATCACCGACAACTCTTCCCCCTCAAGTACAAGACATGACAGCCGGCCGGTCGCAAAGGCGCCGGTATCGATATTGATCCGGTTCGGTCCCACCTCTATTTCGCGGGCGGGGGTGTGCCCGTGAACGACAATCTTGCCGAAATCATCCTTTGACGTCAGGAATTCTCCCCTTATCCAAAGCAGGTCATTTTCCTTTTGGCGCGACAGCTCGACGTTCGGTTTCACCCCGGCATGAGCAAAGAAGAAATCGCCGCACTCGAACGAATTTTTCAAATCTCGAAAAAAGCGAAAATGTGCTTGTGGCAATGCGCCGTGAAAGGCCGATTGAAGCTCGGCAATCTGCTTCCCGTTCGCCAGGGTTTCGGCAGGCACGCCATACGAGACCAGGGTCTCCAGACCGCCCAAACGCAACCATTGATCGAACAGACCGCGATCACTCAGGCATTTGATCGCGATCAGTTCATGGTTGCCCTTCAGGAATATCGATTCGTGAGTCTTGCCATGTTCGATCAATCGATCGATCGTTTCGCGCGACGCTGACCCGCGATCGATATAATCACCCAAAAAGACGTAAAGCGGTCTTGCCGTCGGGCGGAGCGCGATATCGCTGCTGATCCGAGCCAGCAATTCACTGAGCAAGTCGAGGCGACCATGAATGTCGCCGATGGCATAGATCCTCAGCTCTGCCGGTAACGATGGACGCCGTCCCCGCACGCGGAGTTCCCTAAGACCCGGAAGAGTAGCCAGCACTTGTCAACTCGCCATTGCCGAACGGAGTCCATACGGGTGGAAGATCAATTTGATCCGCATCTTGAACCTTCCGATCACGCAACGCACCAATCCATTGCGATGCCGGACTTCGACAGCGTCGCTGTGGCCTTACTCGTGGAACGAACGGTCACGCAAATTGATCCGTCATCTTATCTTGTTTGGACGCTGCGTGAGCACGCGTCCAGCAGATCAAACTGGACCATTGAAACGGCCTAAAAGATTAGGGTTATCAAAGTGTTAACAGACGTCATCAACCTTGGCTACCCGGATCAACCATAACGACACGGTACTGTTGATAGGCCCTGTGGTCTAATGTAGTTTGAGAAACAATTTTCACCCATAAACAAATAGTTGGGGGCGTTTCCCATGACCACCCGAATCGTGTCCACGGCACTTGTTGGTGCGGCGCTGCTTGCCGTTTCCGTAACCCAGGGATGGGCCGGGTGCCTGAAACCGCCCGCTTCTGACCAAGCGATAAGTCAGTTCCGGGCCAACCCCCAGGGTCTGGTCGCGCCAAGTTCCGATACCCGCAACATCGAGGCGACGACGCGAGATCTCGCGGGAACAGACGCTTCGCTTGCCGCGGATCTTATTCGGGTTGCCGAAGGAACTAGCCCGCGATTCCAGACGGCGATCGCTGCCGGTCTCGCCCAAGCCGCAATAGCTTGTGCGACCGTCGACCAGCAGGCGGCCCAGTTCATCCAGCAAGCCGTGGCCGGCTTCCAGGACGGACAATTCCAGGCTTCGTTTGCCGCGGTGGCAGGGGATCTCTCGACCGCCGCGACGGAAGCTGCGACCGCTTTTGCAACCAGTTCGGTAGGCAGCGTGATCGTGATCAATCCGAACGGCTCACCCCGCCCGACCGCGACGACCGGCGGTGGCGGAGGTGTTTCTGCACTTGGCCAGCTTACGGCAGGCGCCGCCTCCACCACCCCGAATAGCACATCACCGACCGCGGCAGTTCCGGTAAGTGCGACACGTTGAGTTCGTTTAGCCGCAAGCCAACATCGCTGAAATCGGCCTGGGTTAGTCTGAGGAACCGTGAATGAACATTGCCGGCCAATTTCCACCCTACACGCCGGCGATAGACAACGATCCCAGTTCCGGAACGTTATCCATGCTCCAGGTTCGCGACTTCCTCGGTCGCGAGTGGCGCCTCATCGCCTTGATCACCGGCTTGTCAATTGTTGTTGGAGCCACCTACGTCGCCATTTCGCCGTACAAGTATACGGCGCAGGCAGACATGATCATCGATACCAAGAGGGTTACCTGGACCCAGACCGAAATGGCGTCTGAAAATCGCACCGTTGAAGATGCGTCGGTCGAAAGCGAGATAGAAACAACCAAATCCGAAAAAGTGGCGGAAGCTGTTATTCGTCGCTTGCATTTGACCGAGGATCCCGAGTTCGTCGGAGCAGGTTCGGGTCTCAGGCGCCGTATCTTTTCGCTCTTCAAGCTAGGTTCAGGACCGGAGCAGGAGCCGTCGAACGACGAACTGATGCGCCGCGTCGTTGGCTCGGTTAAAGACAATCTGCGCGTTACCCGCCTCGGACGCAGCTACATCGAGCAGATCGCCTATACCTCCCTTGATCGGGACAAGGCTGCCAAGATCGCCAACGCCTTTGCTGATGCCTACATCGAAGATCAGCTGCAGGCGAAGTTTGAAGCGACCCGTCGCGCCAGCGCATGGCTTGAGCAGCGAATTGGGGAGCTGCGCCAACAGGCAAGCAATGCCTACAAGGAAGTTCAAGATTTCAAATCCGAGAACAGCATTATCATCGGTGTCGATGGCAAGCTGGCGAGTGAAGTCGAGCTTGATCAGCTTGGAATAGCCTTGGCGAAGGCCCGCGCCGATACCAGCCAGGCCCGGGCCAAACTTGACCGGATATCGCGCGTTCTGGAACAGCGGTCGGACAAGGAGAGCTATAATATTCCCGATCCGGTCGTCACGGATGCACTTAGCAATCCCGTGATCACCAAGCTTCGGCAGCAGTTTCTCGACGATCAGAACAAGGAATCCGAGTGGAGTGCCCGCTATGGGGCGGATCACACCGCCGCCAGAAATTTGCGGGCGGAAATGGCGGCTCTGCAGCGCGCGATCTGGGATGAAATTTCCCGCATCGCCGAGAGTTACAAGAGTGAACTGCAGATCGCGAAAAGCCAGGAAGAATCGATCGACAAGCGCATGATCGAGGTGTTCCAGAAGTCCGCTTCGACGAGACAGTCACAGGTCCGCCTGCGCGAACTCGAAACTGCCGCGAATACTTATCGCGGTATCTATGAGACATTCCTCTCGCGCTTTACTCAATCGGTACAGCAACAGTCGTTCCCTTCGACCGAGGCCCGGGTCGTCACGTTCGCGTCGCCTCCCCGTGGGCCAAGTTCGCCAAAGATCTCGTTGACGCTCGCGCTGGCAGGCCTTTGCGGATTGGGTCTTGGGATCATGTCAGCACTTGCCCGCGAGCAAATGAACCGTCAGATCCACACGCGCGCGCAACTTGAGAAACTCCTGGGAATCAGCTGTCTCGCCGTTCTGCCGGCATTTGCCCAGAAGAGACCTGTCCTTCGCAAGCTGCAGGCAACGCGGGATTCCGGGGCATTTCGGCAGATCAGCGAGGTCGCGCCATTTTCTGCGACCGCCGAGGCGCTGCGATACATCAAGGTCGCCATCGATCTTCACCCGACCGGGGGCAAGGTTATCGGGATCGTTTCGGCCCTCCCCGGCGAAGGAAAAACGACGGTGGCGACAGGTTTCGCAGCCTTCGTGGCGAAGAGCGGCGCACGCACCTTGTTGATTGACGCCGACTTGCGAAACCCTTCGATGACTAGGGCCCTCGGTTATATAAATGCGCCAGGCTTGGTCAACATGGTTGCCGACAAGTCGGACTTTGACGATCTGGTCATCACCGACTCCAAATTCAAATTCGATTTCTTGCCATCTTCAACGCGAATGAAGCCCTCCAACAGCTCCGATATCCTGAACTCGCCTGTGATGAAGGAGATGTTGAGGGCGGCCAAGAACGACTACGACTACGTCCTTGTCGACTTGCCTCCCATCCTTCCGGTGGTTGACGTCAAGGCCGTGGCCCATCTGTTCGACGCCTTTGTTTTGGTCGTTGAGTGGGGCAGCACGTCCACCGACGAAATTGTCAAGGCGGTCGGCGCCTCCTCCATTGTGTCGGAGCGACTCCTGGGTGCGGTCCTCAACAAAGCCGATGAAGCCGTCATGCGCCGCTTCGAAGGTTATTCCGATCGGCGTTATACCTATTACACAAATGAACCAGCATCGGCGGAAACCGTCTAGGTCTTGGGCCCTGCATCAAAGACTCGTGGATTGGTCGTTGGGCGAGCGCTGACGCTTGCGATTGGCTGCCTCGGGCTGGTTTGGGGAATTTTCGTTCTTCCGCGGAGCGAGGCGGCTGATGATTTCCGGGATATCGAAAGTCGTCTGCTGCGATCGGAGACCTTCAATCGGACGTCATTGACCCAGACGCTGGAGAGCCAAGCTTCGCAGAACGTGAGCCCTTGCGACACCCATTCCCAGAGAGCACTGTTGCTTATGGAAATTCCTTTGGCGGAGGCTGCGCTGCGATCCGGGGCCGCCGGCGAGTTCGATCGGCGCATCCAGTCGCTCGAGGCTCGCTCCAGGCAGGTTCTCGGCTGCACGCCGCGCGAGTCGTTCGTTTGGCTTTTGGCGTTCAACCTGGAAGTTCTGCACGGGCGATTGAACGAGCAGTCGTTTAATCTGCTGGCGATGTCCTACGAGACGTCGCCGAATGAAGCATGGATCTCAATCCGTCGAATTATCATTGCGACGCCTCTCGTTCTTGCCGCGCCCGAACCCGTTCGGCAAAAAATCCTTTTTGAGTTTCAGCAGCTGATTCGCAATGGATTTGAAGATGATGCAGCCCGCTCCTACTTCACGGCACCCGGGTCAGTCCGTTCATTGCTCCAAACCCAGATCGAACAGCTCGACCTCCCCCGGCAGAAAAAATTCTCGGACGCATTGCAGAGACTCCGCTCCTGACGAGCTTTTTCGCAATCCCGGGTTCCTATTGTGCATCGTCAACATCAGGAATAAATAATTCTCAGCCGTCGTATGCGGACGACGATATGCCCCAACTCGCGAAGTTCTCGTCATGATACTTCGGACCATGGCCCTGCTCGCTGGCTGGTTACTGCTGGCACCATCCGGGTACTGTTACGCGCAGGATTTGGAGAATTTTCCTGACGCCGCGCTGACAAGTGAGCAGTGGCAACAACGCGTGCGGGACGCCCGCCGCCGGTCCGAGGAATTCGTTGCGAACGCGCGTACGCAGACGGCGGATCCTCCATCCGACAAGGAGGACGCCAAAGCTGCGGATCAACGGGCGATGAACGATCCAAGCCTTCAGCGCGGCGACATCATTGCGACCAGCCAGGGCTTCCTGGTCTTCGTCGGGCGCGACAGCGAAGAGCGTCAGCCTGGTGACTTCGTGCCGGCCCCGTCGCCGCGCTAGCCACCGTGATCTCTCTCACAGATCTATGCTGCAGGGGCCGATACAGAGAGGCCACAAATCGCCCTGACCGCAATCGCCCGCATTTGGCCGAGCGCGGCTTGAGGCGAAAACACTAACGAATTCAGCAGATTGAGCCCCTTGCCATGGGCTCGATCACACGAGGTTGATCCACAGCGGACCTAAAAACAACTTGTTCCAATTCACTAAAACAAGCATAAAGGTCAAATTAACGGCTATTTTTGGACACCCAGAGCCCCACCACGCTGCATCGCAGCATTTCCAGCGTCCGATTCTTGACCAACCAACGCGTATGACATGCTCACATTGCCCGCGCCTGCAGAAATGGTTAACAAAAACAACACGTTATGAGATTCAGCTTAACCGAAGCTTGCTTAGAATACAGGCTTGCGAAAATTGTGCAGTGCCCATTAATTTGATAAAAAAAGAGTTAAGAAAAAAGGGTAGAGGAGATTCGTTTTTGAAATTGTTTTTAGGAGTACCCGCATGAACGGATTGGTCGATGTACGCAGTTTGCGATTTGCTGCAACTGGATCACCGCATCCAACCGGACTTCTTTCGAAGAGAGTCATTGACATTATCTTGGCGGTCTCCGGAATTGTTTTGCTCGCTCCCTTGTTGATTATTTGTTTCCTCGCAACTGTCGTCACGTCGCCTGGACCGGCGCTGTTTCGTCATAGACGGGTAGGGTTCGGGGGAAAGCATTTCGATTGCTTGAAGTTCCGCACGATGGTGACGGACGCACCCGAGCGTTTGCGCCACCTTCTTGATTCGGATCCGATCGCTGCCGCGGAGTGGACGGCCAATCGCAAGCTGCGGTACGACCCGCGGGTGACCGCGATCGGCGCCATTCTACGCAAGTCCAGCCTGGACGAGCTGCCTCAGTTGTTTAACGTCCTTAGGGGCGAGATGAGCATCGTAGGACCGCGCCCGGTTACCGAGGAAGAGCTGGTCAGGTATTCCGGCGCCGTCAACGCCTATCTGGCTTGCCGGCCGGGCATCACCGGGCTCTGGCAAGTTAGCGGCCGCAGTACAACGACCTATAACAAGCGCATCGCGTGTGACACCTTCTATGCGCGCAATTGGTCGATGACTCTGGACGCAAAGATAGTGATTGTGACGATTCCTGCCCTGTTGCTTTCCGATGGCGCCTATTGAAGATGCGATGATCAATCCCTGATACAGCCGGCAGGAAGCAAAAGTTGTGGGGGAATTCTTATGCCCCTACCCCCGTTTGGCGCTTCCGCATTTCAATCGAACCCGGCCGGATTTCACAGACGGCCTCTTTTCGAATCGGCCCCAGCATTTGAGCGTTAGATCGACCGATTGGACGCGTCTTTGACGCCACGTTGTGGCACAAGTGAGCAGGCATCCGGATTATCGGGTCTCCTTCAAAACGCCGCTTTCAATGAGATGATCCGATCTGGTGACAGGCAATTCCGCCTGCGAAACCACGTCGTCTCAATCCCGAAAAATCTGCAAAATGTCTCGGCTTGAACTTTTCGACGGCTGTCACCGACAGATCTGTGAGTGTTCGTATGTGTCGGACCACTAGAGACCCAGTCCCTCGGCCAGCTGAGTATCGGCAAAATCGGATAGTCCCTGCCTTGGACAAGAAGTAAGGATAACCCGTTCCCTTCATGATATGCGAATGATATGCGAAACATTCCTTTACGTTAATTCGCCCTTGAGATTGCTGATCCGATGCGTTGCAGTTACTGATCGCTTATCAAACAGCGGTAACAACGAATGAATGATCTTCAGCGATCAGTGAAATCGCAGAATCCGCCAATCAAGTCTCGATTGTCTGCGCAAGCCGGCCAGAAACTCACAATCTGCCTCCTTGCCGCACTGATCGCAACGGTGATGATCGTATGGTTCAGCTTCCTGGGCTGGGGATTTATCGCATTATTGCAGTGGCTGCTTGATTGCATTAAGAACTTCTGGATGTCTTACTAATTTGGATAATCAGCCGCCGTTTGAAAGCGCGCCTGGACCTGAATCCTTCTGCCGTTCAGGCACGGCCCAGGGTTCGCCTCGCAGCGAACGAACTACCGATCGCAACGGAACTGATAGTGTTGCGGCCCGTTTTGGGAAATTCTTTTGATGACAAATATTCTCGTTGCTGGTGGAGCGGGATATATCGGGGCTCACACGTGCCTTGATCTATTCAACAAGGGCTTCACGCCAATCGTGTATGACAATCTCTCGAATGGCCATGCTGAATTCGTGAAATGGGGTCCACTTGAGATAGGCGACATCCGGGATCGCAGCAGACTCGATGAAGTGCTCACGAAATACAAACCCCTTGCGATCGTACATTTCGCTGCGGCGATCGAGGTTGGCGAGTCGGTTCGAGACCCCGGCGCCTACTATGACAACAATGTCGCCGGAACGATAACCTTGCTGAGAGCGGCGCAGGCCGCGGGCATCGACAAGATCGTGTTTTCCTCGACCTGCGCCACGTATGGCATTCCCTCTTCAATACCGATGAATGAAGCTCACGCCCAGTCGCCAATCAATCCGTACGGTCGAAGCAAGCTCATCGTCGAGCAGATATTGAACGACCTGGACCTCTACCAGGGCTTTCGCTCTTTCATCTTGCGCTACTTTAACGCGGGCGGAGCGGACCCCGAAGGAAGAATTGGCGAATGGCATTCGCCGGAAACTCACGCGATACCGATTGCAATCGAGACCGCTTTGGGCCGCCGGCCACATTTTCAAGTTCTCGGCACCGACTACGACACCCGCGACGGATCTTGCGTGCGCGACTTCGTTCACGTTCTCGATCTCGCCGATGCGCATACCCGCGCGATCGAGCATCTCTTGAATAACGGCACGAGCCACGCGCTGAATCTCGGGACCGGACATGGCACAACCGTGAAGGAGTTGCTTGAGACTGTTCAGCATGTCGTAGGCAGAGATCTCAATATCAAATACGGGCCACGGCGCGAAGGCGACTCGCCTGTTCTGGTCGCTGACAATGCCTTGGCAAAGCGCACGATCGGCTGGTCCCCCCAGCATGATCTCCAGTCGATCATCGGAACCGCCTGGAACTGGCACTCAAACTACCTGCCTGCGTAAGCCGAAGTTTCCGCAGCGGCGGAACCTACATCGACACGATTCGTTAACGCCATTCCATAGCGAAGATTTAACCTCGCTGCGGGACAATCGCACCATCAATCGATAGCGCGATCACACGATCGCATCTCCCTCGATCATTGGTGTTTCATGGTGCGACGCAGTCCGTCGATATGCTTGGCGATATTTGTTGGCGCACTCTCCGTGGGCAGCGCCGACGCGCGCAACAGGCCTCTGCCGGACTCGAACTCGCTGACACCGATTGTTGAAGCGTCGCCCACCTTGGCTCCATTTCAGCACGTGCGATTTTGCCTTCGCTATCCCTCCGATTGCAAATCGAACGCGACGGAAAACGAGCGTATCGATCTCGACGCGCAGACCACGGAACTGCTGAAGCGTGTCAATCACAGCGTCAACATATCCATTATTCCGACACCCAAGAGCTATGGCCCGAATCTCGGGGACGGCTGGACGATCGCCCCGGACATGGGTGACTGCAACGATTACGCGGTCACCAAGCGGCACGAGCTTCTTGAGAACGGCCTGCCCTCGAAAGCCCTGCGGCTGTCGGTGGTCAAGACAGCCTCAGGAATTGGGCATCTCGTTCTTGTCGTTGTAACGACAAAGGGCGACATCGTAATGGACAATCTGACTGAAGTGATCCGCCCCTGGCAGAGCACAGACTACCACTGGCTCAAGATACAGTCCGCCACCGACTCGAAGTTCTGGTATGAGATCAAGGCGCCCGCGGTCGGCCCGTCCGTGTCGCAAGCTGATCAAAAAGTTCGTTTGGCGGGTCGATAACCGGTTCGGTTGAACTCGCCGAAGCCCGCGCGGCGATCGCGGATAGCTTCGTCCCTCGTTATGCTTTTCGGCTTCGCGCGAAAATCCTTGTCGGCACGCTGGAACATCATCTCAGCGCCGTCTTGAATTGCTAAACTCAAGCAGGCACGAACGATCGCACTGCGCCGACTGCCGCCGGTGCCGCGGATGCCTTGGCGAGGCCGCAACCGAGCAGAATACCGAATAAGACAAGATAGCCGGGAATCTGCAGGGAAAAATCGATCATCGAATGGAGATAGCTGAGGACCGCGATCCCGGTGATCGCAGCCAGCGGGCGGCGACTTCGGCTCTCTGATCTGAGGGCTGCGCGCGCGAGGATAAACAGCGACGCCAACGCGGCAATCACAACCATGGCTGCAACCGGGATTCCCATCTCGACCGCGATTTCAAGAATGGTCGAGTGAGCATAGTCCCACACACCCCAACTGTAAAAACTGTCGGCTCGCAGCGAGGGAAACAGATCCTCAAAGGTGCCAAATCCGGCTCCCAGCAGCGGCCGCTGCCGGATGGCCTCCATGCAAAATCCGTAGACGGACCATCGCCCATCATCGAGCAGCCCCTGGCTGCCAATTCTACCCATTCGGCTGAGCAACACCACAGTGACCGCAAGTGCCGCGGCTCCCCAACCCACCATGTGCCGGAATCTCGGCTTTTGCCGGTTGGCGACCATCAGGATGATTGCGACGAGCAATCCGAAGCAGGTGCAGATCAAACCGCCGCGCGAGCCCGTCAAAAGCAGCGCAAAGAAACACGTGAGTGCGGCCCCGGATCGAGCAAGGAAACTGAATGCAAGATGCTCATTCGCTCGATTCAGCAGCAACAACCGGATCGACGAAAGTCCAGACGATTGCTGCAACGAGGAAAAGGCAGAACAGAACCACAGGATCGCACCGGCACCAATGAAAGTCGCGGCGGTGTTGTGGTTGATGAAGGTCGCGGTCAGACTTCCGCGGTAAGCGACCTTCGGGGCCCACAACACCATATTCGGGGTCAGTATCAGCGCGGCCAGGCCATAGATCGCATAAAGCAGGATCGAGTATTGCGCGAACCAAATCAGGCTGTCGCTGTTACGCCGCGATGTCCCGATGAAGAAGCCGCTTATGAAAGAAGTCGCAACCAGCAGAAAATGCCCGACCGCAAGCGGCGGCATCTCCGCACGGCTTGAAATCCGTGGCAACGCATCCAGGCCAAGAAGGTCGTTTGCCTGCCGCCAACTCGGATCGTTGAATTGGTCAACGACATGGGGAGTGATCTGAACGATCGCCACCAGCGCGTAAACACCGCACAAGGCAAAAAAGCCGAACAATAGCCGGCTCTGCCCGGTGTCCATCGGCGCGGCTACGCCGCATAGAACACTGATCGAAAGCAGAATTGCCCAAACCGCGATCCAGAACAGGTCGACCGATCCGAAGAACAGCGGCGCCAGAATCAACGCGGCGACCGTCGTCCAGAGCTGGATTGAGCTGAACATCAACTCCGACTGCGGCCGGCGCATCACCGCGATGAGATCGTGACTTTCAGTCTAAACCTACCACCTGGTCTTGACAGCCGTATTCACGTTAGTCGCGGCGTTTGCGGCGCCGGACACTGCAGTTGTCGTGCTGTTGATGAGCAATAGCAGCTTGTAGTAGTCCACGACCTTCGCATTGGCGACGTACATCACGTCCTTGATTTTCATCTGAAAGGCCGAGGCGAGCAGCATGCCCGCAGGATCGCGCAGGTTGACGTGATAGATCGTCGGAACCCGGTCGAGCGTAAACTTGGTGGTGTCGACACCCATCTTCTCCAGGAAACGGCGGTCCTCGTAGCGATAGACGTAGATCTCGCTGGGGTCGGATTGCTGGTCGTTGAGTCCGCCGGACTTGCCCATCGCCTGGGCCAGTGTCAGCGTTTCAACGTCGAACGGAATTTCGGTATTTGTGCCGAAGATGTTCTGATTGAGCGCGCCGAGCGCGGTGAACGAGGGCGATTCGCGGGTGAGGAAAATCACATCATTCGGTCGAATGAAGATGTTTTCGCGGGGGTCGTGCACCACACGGCTTAGCAGGACTTTGACGCGCTTGCCGTCCCGCTGCAGCGTCACATAGGTTTCGATCGCCTCGAACTTCGGTCCACCGGCGCGCGCGATCAGCGCCAGCAGCCGTTCACCGACGCTGTTGAGAGCCAATACGCCGGGCGTATTCACATCACCCAACACGCTGACGACGCTGGAATGCTGCTGATTAAGGCTGACGACCACCTGAGGCTCGATAGCGCGGTTGCGCAGCCGGGCAACGATCGCCTGCTGAATTTCCGGTATGGTTCGCGCAGCGGCGGGAATCTCGCCGGCATACGGAACATAAATGCTGCCCTTCTGATCAACGGCTTGCGCCGGCAGATCGACGAAGTTGCCGGGCCGTGCGCCCGCGGCCGTTCCGGGCGTAAACAGACCGCCGGGCGCAGCTTCAAAGATCGATATGTTGAGAACGTCGCCGACGCCCACGACCTGGTTGGGCTTGGCGCGTTTATCGGGGAATTCGCCCTGGAACGTAATCAGATTGGGTTGCGACAAAAAACCGATCGTGTCGGCGCTCACGTCGACTAGCGCGTAAGAAAGTGCTGCGCTGGACCGCACCCCGGCTGTCGCATTGTTCTCTACGACGTCCCCTTTCGGTCCCGTTCCCGGAAGCAGGGAGCAAGCCGGCAGCACCGCTGCTACAACAACCGCAAGTAGCGCGGAACCCAATCGTTTCAGCATACCGACACGCCCCACCGACCGCCAGAATGCCCGACCATGACCACAAGCCCCAAATTAGCACGCAAACGCTTCGCCAAAATCGACCGCCCCTCAGTCGCAAAAATGGGTACGGTCCTGAATTCCAACGTCGCCCCCAAGTTTCCGCTCAGCCGTCGAACTTTTACGTCAATTCGACCATAATTCGCGGGCTGGCCCGCAAACTCTCTCGTGGTGCAAACCTACAGGGGGAGTCGCCGGTATCAAATACCTCAATCTCGGCTAGCCACCGTTTTGCCCGCTTCGTTGCGTTCGTGCCACACTCACCTGATCTGCCGCGCATGTAATTGTAAGGCCTCGCAAATCAGGTCTTTTTTCGCGGGAACAGAGCTACTCATTTCCTGGAATGAGGCATCGTTCGGAATGCCGCCGGCTTGGCCGTGTCGCTGTCGAGTGCGTCGATGGCCCCCAGATCATGACCGCAGATCGTCATCATTCCCTTAACGAGTCGCGCGGGAACTTGGCAGCTGATGGTTGCAGCAGAATCTTAGCGCTACCAAAGAGCCCCTCGGCCAGACTGAAATTTCGTCGAGATTGTGGCTGCTTTTGGTAGAACGCTGTGATTGAATCACGGTGTGATTCGCTTTTGCAGGGCATGCCAAAGAGGCGCCCGCTTCGGCGATGCGTTCACTCGTAGCAGGAATATTAACCTTTGCCGGTCACCAATGGTGCTCGTCTGGCAGTGCTTTGAGTAATTCCTGCGGATACTGACATTAACTGCTGCAAACGACGGGGACATTGGGATGGTATATGCCGCCATCGCGCTTGCCATAGTGGGCGCTGCGGTTGGTCTAGCGTTCCGGTTGAAAATCCTTTTGCCGGTTCTTGCGCTGCTGCTTGTCGTTTCGGTGCTGTTCTCCCTTAACCGCGGCTTTGACTTCCTGGACACCGCGTTGACGATCATGGTCGTGCAGACCATTCTCCAAGCCAGTTATTTTCTGGGATTGGTGATCCGGGCGGTTCTCACCGCAGGTCATCGCATGCGGCCCATTCTCTGATACCAACACCTGATGCATCAGGTCTCCAGAACTCAGAAAAGCGCTTATTGCTTTTGACAATCTGAATAGAAAGTTCCGTTGGCCGCATCCGTCCGTTCGAGGCACTGCGATGGATCGGTCACCTTGCCGGCGACAGTGAAGTCATACCCCTGATTCTTTAGAGCAAGAACGTAGCGGCCGGCAGGAAGCACGAAATCGGGGTTCTCTGCTTGCACCATGAGCATTTCAGGATTTCCGGAGATCGGCCGTACCCTGAATTCGTAAGATAGATTCCGAATGTTCCAGGCGTCCGAGATCGGCGTGAAGCTCGCTTTTCCCTTGGCATCGAAGGTCAGGGCGCGCACCACGCGGGCGACCACACGAACCTCAATTCGATCGGGCGCGGAGCCCACGAGATCGCGGCGGAACACCACAAATCTCGCTTTTCCGTCGGGGAGAGTCGTCCGGCTGGACTGATTGATGGGTGTCGACATCGCAATCCGCTTATCCGGCACCTGCTCCTGCAGAAGACTAAGTTCGCTCAGCTTGGCATCGTTAAGGGCATACACGCCATAATCGGTCGGCAGCGGGAAGGGCGACGAACCCTGTGAAACCGCGCCTGTGACCAGGCTCTGTTGGGCTGGATCCGGAATCGCCGGCTTTGCGACCAACGTGGCCGGGGAAGGCGCTCTCGCGCTTGTCCCCAGCAGGGACGTCCGCTGGCTATATATTGCCAAACCGGCGGCGACCGTACCGAACAGCAATATTCCGATCGCGAACCGGGCCAGCGTCGATAGCAGCACCCGCGTTTGCTCCTGTGCAATCGACTCCGCTTCAGGCCGCGAATAAACTTCTTTCAAAACAACGCTTTTTGGCGCGGAGTTTACCTGATGGATCGTCACCATCGACGTCGCCGGCGGTTCGGCCGCAGAGGCGCCAAGCGCAATTTGCGGAGACGGAGTCGGAGGCTGCAGGCGTTCCTTCTCGTCGCGGCGCGCCGAGAACTGTTCAACCCCCTGGATAGCCGTTTCGAGCGCGGCCGAAAACCGCTCCCGTTCAGCCTCTTCAGCCCATGAGGTATCGATCTGCAGTCGCGCGCGCGCAAACTCGTAGATCGACAGGCGCAGCTGAACCGGATCTTCCTTTACCGTATTGATCATCCGCGAAAGAATCAGGGCGAACTCGACCTCTTGCGCATGAGGCGAGACCGTCTTGTCCTGATCTATCGCTGGAAATTCAGGTTTCATGACCGCATTGGGTTGACTGACAAAATTTTATCGGATCCACACACTCACGTAAACAGTTGATGAAACAAGTCTTTTCGCTCGCTTGCACGCGCCGCATCGGCGCGGGTACGAATCGCGGTGGTGCGCGCGGCAGCGGTCCGGCAAAAGTCCATTAGGGAAGCCCATCAGATTGGCCAGACACCATTAGTCAAGGGATCGCGGTAGTCGATTGCAAAGATCGCGCGGCATACGCCTTGGCGAACCGCCGCTTTACGGTTTATGGTCCGCGCCACCAAGTATCACCGTCCGACGATTATATTTCAAGGATCAGGATATGTCGCACGCCACCAAGATCGCTATCGTTGCTGCATTCGTTGCTGCGCTCGGCGGCATATCGAACGAGGCGTCCGCTCGCGGACGCCTCTATCCGCTGACTCGTTGCGGACCCGATCTCGCCTACCTCTGCCCTATCCACGGCTACTTTGATGGGGCACCCTTCCATTACAACGTTGCCGTCTACCCGGGCTGCATCAAGGTGGTCCCCGTTGAAACGCCCAACGGCATCGAGCGCCGGCGCGCTATCGTTTGCGGCGCACCCGAAAGATCGATGATCTGGTGGTAAGAAACTGACCGCTTTCGGTTAGCTCGCATCCGATAGAAGATCGATACCGCGCTACCGGATTGCACCGTTATTCGTACCTGGCTTGACCCGCGGGGTCGGGCCAGGCACGTTTGTGATTGGCCCGTTAAGATTGCTGGGGGGCCCGAGATAATTGGCTGGGCCCTGGCTGAAGCCTCTCGCCGGATGCATGCCGGTATTGCGGATCAGATTGCCGTTGCCATCCCTGGCGTTTGATACGCCGTACTGCGCCATTGCTGAAGTGCCGCAAGCAAACATGCAAAAAATCGCCAGTGTAAATCTCATGTGCCCTCGCTTGTATTCAAGCCATTACAATAGATCAGGCTGCCGGGATATGCATCCCCAAACGGCGGTTCCCGGAGCGATCTCGAGCCGTGTCCGTGATTGACCAACAACGGAGTTGCGGTTGCTGACCAGGAAGTGCGACTGGAACGCTGGAACCTGAGCTCGAAAGCCAAGCCCATGACCGGTGAAATACAGCCCGCATCAATTGTGATCCGGAGCGAGCGCCTGGTTGCGGAGATTTCCCCTCACGGCGCAGAACTGATCCGACTGCAGGATCGCGACGGCAAAGACCTGCTCTGGAACGGGTGCGCAAAGTGGTGGACGGGACGCGCGCCACTGTTGTTTCCCATCGTCGGCGGACTCCCGAACGACGCGGTTATGATCGACGGCGAAACGTTCTCGATGCGTCAACACGGTTTCGCGCGGAATAAGCAATTCTCTGTTATTGGCGCGAGCGCATCTGGGTGCAGCTTTCGGCTCGCGTCCGACGATGAAACGCGGCGACAATTTCCCTTTGATTTTGTCCTTGAGGCTGCTTTTGTCATTGAAGGCCCGGCTTTGCGTTTCGGCGCGACCATCTTCAACAAGTCGTCGCGCGCGATGCCGGTTTCGTTCGGCTTTCACCCCGCGTTTCGTTGGCCCCTGCCCTATGGCGGTTCACGGCAAGACCATGAAATCAGATTCGAAAAACCGGAATCCGCGCCCATTCGTCGATTGACCGATGGCCTTCTCGACATGACCGCGAGCACGCAGATTTTCGAAGGCAGCATCATGTCGCTCGATGATGCCATGTTCGTGCCCGGCGCGCTGATCTTCGATCAACTGAAAAGCCGCGCTGTCAATTTCGGCGTGTCAGGAGAACCATCAATCCGGATCCGATTTCCGGACCTGCCACATCTGGGGGTGTGGACCAAGCCCGGCGCAGGTTTCCTGTGCATCGAGCCCTGGCAGGGTTATGCAGCTCCCTTGGGATTTGCCGGTGAGCTCAAAGACAAGCCTGGTGGCCTATTATTGGCCGCCAACGCCAGCACTGAATTCGCGATCGAGATTTGCCTGCTGGGAGCGAACGAGCCATCCGCTTGATCCTTCGCTGGCAATAAGACCATGTCTCACGCCACCTCGTGCGAACCTTCAGGCCAATCCGCTCTTTGGGATCAGGGCACCGGCCAATAGGCAAGACCGCCAGCGGCAGGCCATGATATGATGGCGCAAAGCAGGAGATACCGCATGGAATGGGTTCTTTTCCTTTCGTTGCAATGGATTGTTTTTGGAAGTCCTACCCAACCCATCTCGCAGCAAATTCAGCATTTTTCGTCGGAAGAGCTCTGTAACAAGGCCGCCGAGGCTATCAGGACTGAGATCAACGCACCGATCGCAGGCCAGCGCACTCAAACGCTCGGCAAGATTGTCTGCGTCCAGACAAGAGACAAGTGAATGACGGCGCACCGGGTCTGAGCTGTCGTCCAGCTGCGGCTTGGCACGTCCGCTTATCCACCGGCGTCAGCGCTTGGGATATGGCCCTGGCGAGTCAGTCCCGCTTCAAGAACACTTCATGCTCTCGCGTTTGAAAATCTGGGCGCGCAGGCTCAGCCGAGACGGTCACGCGATCTATCTCGCTTCCCGCGATCCGCGTGTGCCATGGTATGTCAAATTTCTCGCTATTGCCGTTGCCGGATATGCGCTTTCGCCTATCGATCTCATTCCAGACTTCATTCCGGTGGTCGGCTATCTCGACGATCTGATCATCGTGCCTCTCGGCATTTGGCTGGTGGTGTCGCTCATTCCCGAACAGATCATGGATGAGTATCGAGCGATAGCAAACGAGACCGGGCAGCGTCCGGTCAGCCGAGCCGGAATGATCACCATCATGGTGCTCTGGATTTTTGGGGCGTTGACGCTGGGCTGGATCGGCTATGCCCTTTGGAGTCGACCAGATTAGACGGGAATCAAATCGGGCTGGCGCCGCGCCCGGATCCTTTTTCATCCGCCATGGCCGCTGGCTCAGTCCCGCGACTTACGTTGATTTCAGAAGGTTGCCCGCAAGCCCGCGTAGAAGGCGCGCGGCCGTGCCGGACTGACGGAACGTGGGTCCGTGAAATCCGCGCCGCCATTGGCGAGATTGGGGATAGCGCCGGTATCGAAGAAGGTTCCATAGGTCGCATAGCGATTATCGAAGATATTGTCCGCGCGCGCGTAGATCTGGAACGTCTTGTTGATCTGATACGAGGCGTGGAGGTTGAAAACCGCATAAGAAGCCAGCCTCTGTGCCTGGTTGGATTCGTCGCCGACAAAGTATTGACTGCCGACAAACAGCGCATCGCCGCCAACCTTGAACGCGTCGGTGACCGAAAAATCGATGCCGGCCTTGACCCGGTTGCGCGGGATCGCCGGGATCCGGTTGCCGGGCAGAATCTGGACGTTGCCGTCGCCGTCGGCAAACGGGCTGTTGGAGCCGACCAGCAAAGTGTCAAGGAATCGCGCGTCCACGAGCGCATAGCTGGCGTATAGCTGCAATGTATTCGACTTGAGAGTGATTTCAGCCTCGATGCCCTGGCGACGCGTCGAACCGACGTTCTGGAAGTAGCCAAACCCCTGCAAGACCGGACTTGGAATCGCAAGGATATCGTCCGTGTTGGTCGCACGGAAGGCTCCGAGCTTCCATCCGAGCGTGCCGATATTCAGGTCTTTAGTGCCACGCAGGCCGGCTTCGACCGTCCGGGAAATCACCTGTTTCAAAGGTGGATCGGAGACCAGGAATGCGGCAACGATGCAGGGATGCGCCGGATCGGCGCAGCCCAGCTCCAACGGGGTTGGCGCGCGGTTGGCCTCGGAATAGCCGGCGTAGGCCATTAATCCGGGAGTGATCTTATAGGTGCCGCCGATGATCGGATTGAAACGGTTGAACGCCTCATTGCCGTTGAGGGCGCTGCCGATCTGATCCTCGAGCCTGATGCGCGCCGCGTTGAACCGGCCGCCCGCCGTGATCGAGAATGCATTGGTGACGTCGAACGTGTCGAGCGCATACAGCCCGGTATATTGATTGGTGGTGCGAAGCGCGACCGGGCCGATCGATACCGGATCGCCGGATTGCCCGAGAAATATTCCGCTGCCACTGACGACAAAATCTGGACCTATCGTACCCAGTTCCGCGCTGGCGGCGAAGCGGCTGACGCTGGAGTCGAAGCTGGCTCCGACCACCAGATGATTGTTGTGACCGAACAGTTGATCGGTATTGGTCGCCTGCAACGACACGCCCGTCGTGGTCGAACGGGTCGTGGTTCGATCGTTCTCTCCCAGCACGGCATTACCGAAAGGATTGGCGAGTTGAACCCCATTCAGGCCAAATGCCGGCGTGACGTTGTCGCCAAAGCAAAGCAGCGCCGTGTTGGCGCATGGCTGCGTTCCGGTCGGATTACCATCCAGCGTCTTGTGATCGAAGACCCGCACATGGGCGGAACCTTCGATCGTCCAGCTCGGCGTGGCCTCGACCTTGCCGGTCAGATTGACATAGCCAACGCGGTTGGTGGAGGTTTGCGGCGTGGTGTAGGTCGCGCCATAATATTGTTGCAGCAGTTCAACCGGCACCGTCGTAGCCGCACCGAAATTATTGTCGGCCACGCCCATATTGACATGGAATTCGCTTGCGTCGTTCTTGTAGCCGACATCGCCGTAGAAGCGGCGCACGTTCGACACCGAAAAATTGCGGAATCCACCGTCGTGCAATCCTTCCATGGCGCCGTAAACGGCAAAGTTATCGATCTGCTTGCCCCACTGCGCCGAACTCTGGATACGTCCGAACGAGCCGCCCATCGTGTCGATCTCGGCGCCGTGATAGGTGAAGCCGTTCTTCATCTGCACGTTGACTGCCCCGCCCAGGGCATTAAGTCCGAAAGCGGGGTTGTTGGTCACCACGGTGACTGACTGTATCGCGGCAGTCGGGATCAGGTCCCAGTTGACGGTATCGCCGAACGCTTCGTTGACGCGCACCCCGTTCTGATAAACCGCAAGTCCTTGAGGCGTGCCGGCCACGGGGGATGCGACGAAGCCGCGAAATTGCACGTCTGGCTGAAACGGATTGCCGGCAACCTCGTTGACGATGATTCCCGGCACGTGTTGTTGCAGAGCGTCCGTGACGTTCAGCGACCCGGTCTGCTTGATCTGATTGGCGTCGACGACATTGACACTCGCCGCCACCTTATCGGGATCGATGCCCGCGCCCGATATCGGCGTGGTCGGGTACACAAAGACCCTCGGCAAGGTCCGAGCGACACGGGTCGCGGTTTGGGAGCGCCCGCGTTTGGCGCTTGTCGCCGGCCCGGACACCACGATGGGTGGCAAGGCCTGAACGGCGCCGGCCGGGTCTTGCGCATAAGCACATTCATCGCCGGGCAGCAGGCATATCGATGCCGATACAATAAACAGTAATCGAACGCCCATCTGCCTCATCCCATGCCGCTCCGGCTGTTCTGGTGTCCGCCGGTTAGGTGTGGATGATCCTAGTGCGCCGACAAAGCCGCGCCAGCTACAAAACGTCCCGGGATGTTCGGGAAAAATTCCCGGTTCGACACGTTGTCCCGTTCTAGGAGCGCGCGCCCGTGGGAACCATAGCCTCCACGGTTACTCCACGGTCGGTGGAGGCAACGGTAAGCGTGCCACCCAAGGCCAGGATCCGCTCCCGCATTCCAATCAGGCCGAGGCCAAGCTTGTGGTCCGGGCTCAGTCCGCGGCCATTGTCGCATACACGTACCCGGGCGCCCCCGCGGCCGTCGCGCCTTATCCCGGAAAGCTGCCCGGCGGGTTCGATGGTCACGCTGACGGATGTCGCGCCGGCGTGGCGAAACACATTTGTCAGAGCTTCCTGAACGGTACGGTAAATCGTCAAATCGGCCGTCTCGCCGGTCTCACCGAGCGACGGCGCAATCGCGGTTTCGATGACCACGCCCGGATGCGACTCGCCCCACAGACGCAGGAGAGCATCGAGCGCCTCGCGAAGGCCAAGCTCCGTCAGTCCAACAGGCCGCAACTTTTCAAGAACCCGCCGATTGAATTGCTGCAAGGCATGCACCTGTTCCAGTATGGCGCCGCCATGCTTTCGCAAGGCATCCGTGTTCGGTTCGCGGGCGTCGGCGATCCGCATCAGGGAGCTCGCGTGCGCCCGCAGTGCGAAAAGATAGGGGCCGAACTCATCATGCAGCTCGCGTGCGATCTCCTTGCGCTCGACGTCCTGCAGCGAGACGACGCGCTCCGCCAGCCGCCTCTTGTCGTCAACGGCGTCTCCCAATGCGGCCGCGAGATGGTTCAGCTTGGTACAGATCGCAGCCAGTTCGGGCGGACCATCCGGTTTGACGCGCGTGTCATAACCGCCGGATTCGATCTTCGTCATCGCTTCCGACAGCGCCTGAATGGGTGCGAGCGCCCGGCTGACCACCTTCATCGTAATCAGGAAAAGAGCGACGGCGATCGCGGAGCCGACCTGGAGCTGGGTAACGATTCCGTCCCAAATCTCGGTCATCTCGTCGTTCGGATGCGAGGTGATCACCAACGATCCCGCCTTTCCATGGATGGAAATCGGGACATTTACGGCCGTCTTTTCCGGATGAACCAGCGCAACGAACCACGCCGGCAACGAACGCGGCTCGCGATCGTCGCCGGAGCGGTCGGTCGTCAGCGGCCTGGTCGCGATCGCATCATCCCGCCGCGTAATGCTGACGTGACGCAGCCGGTTGAGGTCTTGAACAATCTGATCAAGTCTCGCGTCGGGGTCTGGCGTTTCATTCAGGCCGGCGACCAGCGTTTCGAGAAATTCGCGCGCCAGTCGTATGACGCTTTGGTCTTCGGCCTGCACACGAGGTGCCGCCTCCAGCACCAGCCGTGCGATGTTGATGGCCAAACCCAGCGCAAGAATGAGCGCCAGAAGCATGTTGAGCCGGGCGCGCAAGGATAGTTTCTGCCACATGGCTTTCGTCCGATGCCGCGCCGCGTTGGTCCCCTCACCAAGAGGAGCGTTGACAGATAAAAAACGCGGCTATCTAATTGAACCGTACAGCAATTACGCTTGGGACGCATAGCAAGCGTCGCCTCGGCGGATATTTCTGTGGTTCACTCTGATGCGATGCAGCAACGCAACCTGACACGGGTATTTGGGGTCGATGCCGATGCGTGTTCTGATCGTCGATGATCACCCCATTGTGGCTTCGGGTTGCCGTGCATTACTCGCCGGAGAATCCGAGATCGTCATACTGGAAGCGTCCGACGCCGAGAGCGGCGAGCGTGCATTTGTCGCCGAACATCCCGATATCTGCGTTCTCGATATCAACCTGCCGACCGTGTCAGGGTTTGAATTGGCGCGGCGGATTCTGGCGCATATCGCATCCGCGCGCATCATCATGTTCAGCATGAACGATGATCCGATATTCGCCGTCCGCGCGATCGAAATCGGCGCCAAGGGCTATGTCTCCAAGTCCGGAGATCCGTACGACCTCGTTGAGGCCATCCGCGAAGTCGGCAAGGGCGGAACATACCTGCCGCCCGCAATCGCCCGAAGCATCGCGTTCGCCGGCCCTTCGTTGACCCAGAACCCGCTGTCGAAACTGACGTCGCGCGAGATCGAGATATTACGTTTGCTCAGCGCCGGCAAAAGCCTTTCCGAGATCGCGTGGCTGGTTCATTCCTCCTACAAAACGATCGCCAATACGTCTTCCATTATGCGCCAGAAGCTTGGCGTGCGTACCTCGGCCGAACTGGTGCGACTGGCGATCGAGAGCAGCCTGACCTGATCCCCGCAGGTAATCCGCGCAATCCAGCTCCCGATATTTCAACCGGCGCGGCTGGCCAACCGAGCCATCAGACTGCCGTTTTCCGCTCCGATAAATCACAATTACCGACCCGTGAGCGGTTTTCCGCGCCGCGATGCAGCACATTTTGTTCGTCGCAGCGAAGAAATAGTTTTGCGTCGCAACCCGGCACCTCCGCTTCGCTACCACCGACACCGCCGATCAAAAATCGAGACGTTTGAAATCGCCGGCCTTGACGTCCAGCGTCAGCGTGTAATGCTCTGGGGGACAACGACGGAATACTTTTCCGGGTTTTTGCACGTCGCGGTTTCACGCGCACGAAAAAATGCATGGGCGTCGTTCCGGGTTGACGAAATCGCAAAAACCAAAGTCTTGAGGGAGAGGGACAGATGAAGACACGCGCCGCTGTCGCATTCGAAGCAAAGAAGCTGCTTGAAATCGTCGAGCTTGATCTCGATGGGCCAAAGGCCGGCGAAGTCCTGGTTGAAATCAAGGCGACCGGCATCTGCCACACCGACGCCTACACTCTGGACGGCCTCGACAGCGAAGGCATCTTT
>Ga0193724_1000032_pt1 | contig 29221 bp, 32 predicted proteins | sample H2a1metaG_FD_146005 | JGI IMG/M metagenome (GOLD analysis project Ga0193724, IMG submission 146005) | Soil microbial communities from a riparian zone of the East river system, Colorado, United States - H2a1 | ecosystem: Environmental > Terrestrial > Soil > Riparian zone | place: USA: East River... | reverse complement strand
CTTGACGCCAGCGTCGAGGCGTCAGGACCACACGACTTCGCCGTACGCAGCAGCATCGTTCGTCAGCTCGCCGTTTGATCGCTCACGGGCCTTTCGCCAACCCGCCCTGCAACCACGTTGCGCGCCTGACGCTGCCGCGTCCACCGCATCCCATCTCGCGTCTCTGACGATCCGGATACGCCCCTCTGTGGGACGGGATGCGGAAAGTTCTAGATGTGATTTGGTCAGGTGGCAACAAATATTTTTCGGAAAATCCGAAAAAAATGACTCGACACGCCTGTCGACAAACAGCCCGACGGGCAAATCACACAGACGGCCCGCCCAGGGTTTTCCCTCACGCCTTCTTCAAAAACTCCGTGCGCAGCACCAGGCCCTGAGCACCATGGAGGAGCCCTTCAGCTTCAGATCCTTGATCAGCGTGACGCTGTCGCCCTCGGCGAGCAGCGCGCCGTTTGAATCCCTGACCTTGATGTCCATGATTCCGTTTCTCTCTTACAACTTGAACACGATTCGTTTTTCCGTCATGGCCGGGCTCGTCCCGGCCATCCACGTCTCTCTTGCGGCTTGCTCTTAAGACGTGGATGCCCGGCACAAGGCCGGGCATGACGACTTTAGCCAACAGGACACATTCTATTGCCTGCATTTCGAGCCAGACTCGAAAGATGAGGTCGCGTGCCGTCGGCCAGTTCTACCCCAGTTCGATCTCGTCGGTGACCTCATGCGAGAGGCTGATGCCGCCGACGGTCAGAACCATCTTGGCCGGCAGTTTTTCATTGCCCTTGAGACGGCCGGCCGCTACCGCGTCGCGCACCGCCTTTTCGATCTCGCGCTGCGAGGTGATGCCGACCTTTTTGAGAAATCCGCGCAGGCTGGTGTTGAAGACGTCTTCGTTCATGATGGCCTCCTGGTGCTACGGCCTTCCCGGATTGTTCAGCATGTATTCGCCGAGATTGCGCTGCGCGCGGTCGGCGCGCGTGTTGGCGTTGTTGCGTTGAACGTCGCGGTCCTTGCGGCAGGCGACATATTCCGGCGAGCCCATCTTGACATTATTGGCGCGGCAGAACGCGTCGTCGTCATCGCCGCCCGAATTGACCATGGTTGGCTGTCCTCGCTCGAGGCAGCCCACTAGCAAGGGCGCGACAAGCAATAGCGCAGCGAGCGATTTTAATTTCATACGTATCCACCTTCTCCGCCTCATGGTGAGGAGCCCGCGCAGCGGGCGTCTCGAATCATGCGGAACAATCAGTCCAGGTTGCCATCCTTCGAGACGCGCGCAAGCGCGCTCCTCAGGATGAGGCTCAGAGAAATGCGGCCTATTCAAGAGCGGGCAACTTACACCCTTCCCTTCAGCGCGTCGCCGATTTCGTCGAGCACCTTGGGATCCTCGATGGTGGCGGGCATCGCCCATTGGTCGCCGTCGGCGATCTTCTTGATGGTGCCGCGCAGGATTTTCCCCGAACGGGTTTTCGGCAACCGGCCCACGGTGATTGCGAGCTTGAACGCGGCCACAGGGCCGAGTTTCTCGCGCACCAGCGCCACGGTCTCTTTTTCGATCTCGGCGTGGCTGCGCGTCACGCCGGCCTTCAGCACCAGGAAGCCGCACGGCACCTCGCCCTTGATCGCGTCCTTGATGCCGAGCACCGCGCATTCGGCGACATCGGGATGCGAAGCCAGGATCTCTTCCATGCCGCCGGTGGAGAGCCGGTGGCCGGCGACGTTGATGATGTCGTCGGTGCGGCCCATCACAAAGACGTAGCCGTCCGCGTCCTTGTAGCCGGCGTCGGAGGTTTTGTAGTAGCCGGGGAATTCGTTGAAATAGGCTTCCCTGCAGCGCTCGTCCTGCTCCCACAATGTCGGCAGGCAGCCCGGCGGCAACGGCAGCTTGATCACGATCGATCCCATGGTGCCCGCGGGCAATGGCTTTGTGGCTTCGTCGACGACGTCGACCTGATAGCCCGGCATCGGCACCGTCGGCGAGCCGTGCTTCACCGGCAGCATGCCGAGCCCCACCGGATTGCCGGCGATGCACCAGCCGGTTTCGGTCTGCCACCAGTGATCGATCACCGGCACCTTCAATTGCACTTCCGCCCATTCCACCGTCGGCGGATCGGCACGCTCACCGGCCAGAAACAGCGTGCGGAATTTTGAAAGATCGTATTGGCGGATGAATTTACCCTCGGGATCTTCCTTGCGAATGGCGCGGAATGCGGTGGGCGCGGTGAACAGCGCCACCGCCTTGTGCTCTGATATCAGCCGCCAGAACGCGCCGGCGTCGGGCGTGCCGATCGGCTTGCCCTCATACATGATCGAGGTCGCGCCATGAAGCAGCGGTCCGTAAATGATGTAGCTGTGACCGACCACCCAGCCGATGTCGGAGCCGCACCACCAGACCTCGCCGGGGGCAACGCCATAGAGATTGAACATCGACCATTTCAACGCGACCAGATGGCCGCCATTGTCGCGCACCACGCCTTTGGGTTTGCCCGTGGTGCCCGACGTGTAGAGAATATAAAGCGGATCGGTCGCAAGCACCGGCACGCAGTCGGCGGATTTTTTCGCCGACACGGCTTTGCTGCGCAGCTCGGCCCAGTCGTGATCACGACCGGTGTCGAGGTCGCAAGATTGCTGCGGCCGCTGCAGGATGATGCAGGCCTGCGGCTTGGCGCTGGAGAGTCTGATGGCTTCGTCGAGCAGCGGCTTGTACTGAACGATGCGGCCAGGCTCGAGGCCGCAGCTCGCCGAGAAGATCAGTTTTGGTTTGGCGTCCTCGATCCGGGTCGCAAGTTCCTTCGCGGCGAAGCCGCCGAACACCACGCTGTGCACCGCGCCGATCCGCGCGCAGGCCAGCATCGCGATCATGGCCTCCGGAACCATCGGCATATAGAGGATGACGCGGTCGCCCTTGGCGACGCCGAAATCGGCCATCACGGCGGCGAGCGTTTTGACCTCGGCCAGCATCTGCGCATAGGTGAGCTTGGTGACCGTGCCCGCCAGCGGCGAATCGTGGATCAGCGCCACCTGGTCGGCGCGCCCATTGGCGACATGGCGGTCGAGCGCGTTGTAACAGGTGTTGACCACGGCGCCCACGAACCACCGGCCGTAAAGCCCCATGGCCGGATCGAACACCTTGTTGGCCGGCTCGATCCAGTCGATCTCGCGCGCCGCCTCGCCCCAAAAGCCCTCGGGGTCCGCGAGCGATCGGGCATGAACCTCATGATACCTGCTGTTGTCCTGGATGTTCATGACGTCGCTCCCCGTGGCAGTCGATCGACTCTTTCCGTCATGCCCGGGCATAGCCGTCCGAAGGACGGCGTCGCTTCCGCTCGCCTATGCCCGGGCATCCACGTCTTTGTGCTCGTCGACGAAGCTAGACGTGGATGGCCGGGACGAGCCCGGCCATGACGGCGTGGGTCCAATCGAGTTCATTCGTCTGCCATTGTCACGCGATGACCTGATAATTCAAGGCGAAAACGCTGCGACATTCTGCTAATGCGCGGGCGCCGTTCAATTCGACTCGATCGCCAGCAGATGGTCCAGCCGCGCCTTCATTGCGTTGTGCAGATCGTATCCGGGCCGGCCAAACGAGGCATTGCGCGCGGCGAGAAAGGCGTCCTGCTCGCGCTGCAAGGCGCGGCCGGCGCGTGCACTGTCGCTCGCGGCCTCACGGACCACCTTGGTGTGCACCGCGTTGATCTCGCGGTCGAGATTGGCAAGCTCCGGATTGGCGCAGATCGCCTTTTCGACCGCGCGTCTGGCGGTGGCGCAATTGAAGCTCGGCTTGTTGTTGACCGCCATCAGCGCACCGATGCGCTCCAGTTCCTGCGCCAGCGATTTGTAATTGCCCTTCGCCGCAGGATGATCCGGATTCAGCTTGATCGCGGCGGCGAAATCGGCCAGCGCGCGGGGCCGGTCGCCCTTCTTGCGCCAGAGTTCGCCTCTGATGTTGAAGATATCGGCCAGCGTCGGGTCGAGCCGCAGCGCGGTGTCGTAGTCACCGATGGCGCGGTCGATCAGGTCCTTGCGGTCGTAAGCGCCGGCGCGCGCGATCAGCGCCTTGATGCGGTCGGCCCTCAACGTCTTGTCGTTGTCGACCAGCGCGCCGCAAATGGCGATGATCCTGTTGGCGTCGTTGGCCGCCGCCGCCGCGACGCAAGGCGCTGGGTCGACCTGCGGGTCCGTGGCCGGTTCGGTGCTTGTCGCGAACGCGTGGTGCGGCAGTGTTGCCCACAGGACGGAAGCGACAGCCACGCTCCGGATTAGGGCTGAGAAACAATCTCGCATCGATTTGTCCTGTGGATCGCTCTTCGATATTGGAACGAGCGTAGCAAGTGGTGTGCGGTTCGAACAACCGCGGATTTTCGGACGATCATACCTGCGGATTTTAATGCTAGATTGGCGGGCAGTATTGATCTCGATCGACCAGCAAGGATATTAGGCTTGACGACATTCGAATGGCTTATCGGCTTGCTGCTGGGCGCAGTGGTGCTGTCGGCGCTGGCCCGGCGGATCAAGGTGCCCTACCCGACTTTTCTCGCCATCGGCGGCATGCTGCTGGCCTTCGTGCCATCAGGTCCGTCCTGGACGCTGGAGCCCGATCTGGCGCTGGCGCTGTTCGTGGCTCCTGTCCTGCTGGACGCCGCATTCGACACCTCGGTGCGCGACCTGCGCGACAACTGGCTGCCGGTCTCGACGCTGGTCTTCATCGCGGTCGGTCTGACCACCGCCGCGGTGGCGGTGCTGGTCCACTGGCTGCTGCCGGATATGCCATGGGCGGCGGCGATCGCGCTGGGCGCCATCGTGGCGCCACCCGACGCGGCCGCGGCGACGGCGATCCTGCGCCAGATCAATCTGCCCTATCGCATTCTCAAGATCCTCGAAGGCGAAAGCCTGCTCAACGACGCCAGCGCGCTGCTGATCTATCGCATCGCCGTCGGCGCCGCCGCGGTTCAGCACTTCAAATGGAGCGAGTTTGCGCCGTCGATCGTCTTGGCGTTGGCGGGCAGCCTGGTGGCCGGTTATCTGTTCGCCCGGACGTCGATGTTGCTGACCAGGCGGATCACCGATGCGCCGAGCTCCATCATCGTGCAATTCGCCGGCACCTTCACGGTGTGGATCGTCGCCGAGCATATCGGCCTTTCCGGCATTCTGACCATCGTCGCCTATGCGATCACGATCGCGCGCACGGCGCCGGCACGAACGCCGGCGCGGCTGCGCGTGCCATCCTACGCGGTGTGGGACACCGCCGTGTTTGTGCTCAACGTGCTGGCGTTCATGCTGATCGGGATGCAGCTGCGGCCGATCTGGGAACGGCTCGACGATCTGGTGCGGTTGGAATATTGCGCGGTCGCCGCTTGCGTCCTCGCCACCGTGATCGTCACGCGCATTGCCTGGGTGATCACTTACGGCACCACCATGCGGTTCCTGATCGCGCGAGGTATCGTTCATCCCAGACGCCCGACCGCCGTGCCCACCGTTGAAGGCGGCATCGTGGTGTCCTGGTGCGGGATGCGCGGCATCGTCACGCTGGCGGCGGCGTACGCGCTGCCGGAAGCTTTTCCGTTTCGCGATCTCATGCTGTTGACGGCGTTTGCCGTGGTGCTGGGCTCGCTGGTGATTCAGGGCCTGACCTTGCGGCCGCTGATCTCGGCACTGAAGCTCAGGGATGAGAACCCGGTGGCATCGGAGGTCGCGCGCGCCCGCGCGGTCGCCTACCGCGCGGCGCTGGATGAAATCGACGGCGATCCATCCGAGGAAGCCGAGATCCTCCGGCTCGAATACCGCGCGCTGCTGCTGCGCGCGGAAGGCGACCCCGATGGCGGCGTTGCGACCGGCGAACTTCCGGCAGATCCGCTGCGGCGGCGCGCGATCGGCGCCGCGCGGCGATCCCTGCTCGGCCTGCGCCAGTCCGAAACCATCGGCGACGACGCCTTTCATCAACTCGAGGAAGAATTCGACTGGGCGGAATTGAGCGCGCAAGGATGATGTTTCTCGTCGTCCCGGCGAACGCCGGGACCCATACGCCGTGCCGTCTCGTTTGAGTGAAGCCGTTAGACAAGCAGCCCGCAATCATTCGCGCCAGGGGTTATGGGTCCCGGCGTTCGCCGGGACGACAACTGAAACTACCCCGCCTTCAAGGTGATCCCGCCATCGACCACCAGCTCTATCCCCGTGACATATCTTGACTCGTCGGACGCCAGAAACAGCGCCGCATTGGCGACATCCCAGGCGTCGCCCATATGGCCCATCGGCACCTGCGCGTCGCGCGCGCGCCACATCGCCTCGACGTCGCCCGCGGCGTAACTCGCCGCCAACCCGGCGGAGTGTTCGACCATCGGGGTTTTCATCAGGCCCGGAAGCACCGCGTTGACCCGGATATTTTTCGGCGCGTATTCGACCGCCGTGGTGCGCGTCATCTGGTTCATCGCGGCCTTGGTGGTGGCGTAGGTGACATAGGAGATGCCGAGATGGCGGATCGAGGCGATCGACGAGATATTGATGATGGAACCGCCGCCTTGCCGCGCCATCAACGGGATGACGTGCTTCATGGCGAGGAACGCGCTTTTGAGATTGACGTTGAAGACGTGATCCCAACTCGCCTCCGAGACGTCGACGACATTGCCCATCTCGGCGATGCCGACATTGTTGTCGAGCACGTTGATGCGGCCATAGGCCTTGAGGCAGGCAGCCACCATCGCCTCGACATCGCTGGCGCTTGCGGCATCGGCGGTGAACGCCGTCGCCGCGCCGCCTTCGGAAGTGATGATATCGACGGTTTGCTGCGCCGCAGCCTGGTTGCGGTCGACGCAAAACACCTGCGCGCCCTCACGCGCGAAGGTGACCGCGGTCGCCTTGCCATTGCCCCAGCCCGGCCCGATCGAACCGGCGCCGACCACGATCGCTGTCTTGCCCTTGAGCCGTTCCATCGAGTTCTCCCATTCTAGTTGTTATCACATCCACGCATCGTCGTGACGTTGGCCCCGACCGGATGCCCGAAAACAGGGTTGATTCGATGGCGCGGCCCGCGCGCGCTTCGCACTGGCAACAATGCGGTTCCCCGCGTACTCTAGGGTTGCAAAACCGGCCCATCAGAGGCCGGTCCTATCCGGGAGAACGCCTCAATGCCTGTCAGTCGTGCCGTTGGATTATCCTTGGGAGCGGCAATCCTGCTCTGCAGCTCCAGCCTTAATCTGGCTTATGCCAAGCCGTTCATGATCGTCGGCAACGACGAGAAAGTCTGGTGGGACGATGACGGAAAGACGGTCCTTTCGGCGCCCGGCAAGGACACGGTTCTGATCGTCGATCTCGCCAATCCTGAAAGTCCCCAGATCGTCGCCACCCTGCCGCTGAAGAATTCGATCGTCGGACCGCCGGTCAATCTCGACATCGACCCCACCGGCTCGGTCGCGCTGGTGGCGGATTCGGTCGATGTCACCAAGGACGGCGAGACGATGAAGCAGGTGCCGGACAACAAGATTTACGTCATCGATCTCAAGGCCAATCCACCCAAAGTGGCCGCCACGGTGATCGGCGGCAAACAGCCGTCGGGGCTAAGCTTCAGCCCGTCCGGCAAGATGGCGCTGGTTGCCAACCGCGGCGACAATTCGGTCAGCGTGCTCTCGGTCAACGGTACCGACGTCAAGGTCACCGACACCATCACCTTTCCCGACAGCGTCGCGCATGTGGTGTTCACGCCGGACGGCAAGCGTGCGCTGGCCGTGAGATTTCCCGCGCATAAGGTATCGGTGCTCGATATCGCGGGCGACAAGGTGACCTACAACAAGGTCGACCTGCCGACCGGCCAGTGGCCCTACAATGTCGTGGTATCGCCCAACGGCAAGATCGCGCTGACCTCCGACAATGGCGGCGCCGGATCTTCCGACGGCAGCGTCGACACCACCAGCGTGATCGATCTCGAAGCCAACCCGCCGCGCATCATCGATCGGGTGGTGGTCGGTGACGGCCCCGAAGGGCTGGCGATGTCACCGAAGGGCGATCTCGCGGTCGCCGCCATCCTGCGCGGCTCCAACAACAAGAAGGCCTTTTTCTACCAGAAGAACGGCAGCCTCTCGATCCTGAAGATCGACGGCAAGAAGGTGACCAAGACCCAGGACATCGAGGTCGGCGGATTGCCGGAGGCCGTCATGTTCACCCCCGACGGCAAATACATTCTGGCCGGAAACTACATGACCCAGGATTTCTCGATCCTGAAAGTCAACGGCACCAGGGTCACCGACACCGGCAAGCGCTTCAAGGTGCCGGGCCATCCGGCTTCCGCGCGCATGAGCCATTAGGGGCGCATCGAGCCCTCATCCTGAGAGCGCGTGAGCAAATTGTAGCAAAGGCGCCCTTGCGCCGTGCCCACCACTGATGCGATCGCGATCTTGAATGGTGGGCACGCGGAGTTTATCATCGGGCGCGCATTCGCGCGACCCGTTGGCTTTGCCCACCGGCTGCGAATATATCTCCGACCTCATCCTGAGGAGCGGCGTCTTCGCCGCGTCTCGAAGGATGAGGAGCAAGTCGCAGCACTCACTGAAACGTCATGTCGAGACATTTCGAGATGTCGGAGCCGAGGCCGGAGGAGATGATGATGCAGCCGCGCACCTTTTGCGCGTTGTTGTCGCTGGCCCACACCGCGTAACCGCCGGGCCCAAAAAACGAATTGGTGTTCGGCGGCTCGGTTTCGGTGGCGTCGAACGAGTAGTTGGAATCGGTCTCGAAGACGCGGGGCTTCTTGGTGCAGCCGCCGTCGGTCTGGACGTTGATGACTTCCTTGTTGTCCCGCGTCAGCGCCAGGCTGACCTGGCATCTGAAATATTCCGTGGTCTTGACGTTGAAGAGGTAGGCGTAGGATCTGCAGGTCGCGGTACTGAGCTTGCCGGCGCTGAGGCCGCGGCTGCAGGAAATCCTCTGGTTGCTGCTGAGCTTGAAGTCGTCGGCATGGGCAACGGGAACCAGTGTCACGAACAACAACACAACGCCCCAACAAGTTTTCATGACGTAGTTCATCCGAATCATCCCCCGTGACGTTTTTTTCAAAAACGGTTCTAGACTGAAACCGGAACATAGTCGCGAAGCCGGGAGCGGAAAATCCCAAAGTCTAAAGTCTAAGGTGACGCGCTGCGGCGAATGGACCCGCCGTATTGACGGGAGAACAGCGTTCGTGGTTTGTTCAATGACTGGCGGACCGACAAAAACTCTCAAAGACCGGCCGCCGGGGAGAACGATGATGACGCGATTTTCGACCAAGACCCTCTTGATGGCAGCCGCGCTGTCCGCGCTGGCGACGTCCGCCTTCGCGCAAGCGGCCGCGCCGACGCCGTGGGTGCTCACGCCGGACATGGGGTATGGCTACGACAAGGAAGGCAAGACGTTTTCCTACAAGATGGGCACCAACAATGCCGGCCTGCTGCTGAAGGGTGCCAAGAAGGTGCCGAAGGGCACGTTGTTTTTCATCGGCCAGAACGGACAGCTCTATATGCGGACCGGACCATACCTCGAAGGCGACGGCAGGTTCATGTTCGGGACGAACTGAGCTATCAACTGCGCTGATCTTACCCTCCCCTGGAGGGCAGGGCTATAGCATATGAAGTTTTCATATGCGTGACGTTTCAGTGAGTCGTCCCTGCGAACGCAGGGACCCCAGCGTGAGCGCAATTGCGCTCATCGCGGCCGCGCGGACTCTCGTTCTGGCACTGGAGCCGAGGCCTTTTTCACTTTTGAGGCCAGGGGTGATGGGTCCCTGCGTTCGCAGGGACGACCCGCTGAGATCGTGCGAGGCCACGACTGTATCAACGCACGGCCGAAGTTCGTCATATCGATAGCCCGGCCCTCCAGGGGAGGGTAAGCTAAAACGCGGCCGCGAGATCTTTCGCGCCCGGCAGATTGCTGTTGCTGTCCATCCTGCGGTCGGTCACGTCAAGCAGTTTCGCCACGGTGTTGTTGCGGATCGCCACCGGATTGCGCTCGTAGCCGCCGCGCTGGAAAAAATTCGAGGTCGGAACCTGTTCGCGCATCGGCTGCGGCATCGTCACCATGTCGAGCCCGGTGCCGTCGCCGGTGAGATTCATCATCTCCAGTTCGGCGGCGCTGAGCGCGCGGCCATAGCCCTTGGCGCGTGCGAAGATAACGGAGGTCAGGAGTTTATGGGTCTGCAGCAACGGGCCGACATCGATATCCAGCACCATGGCATGAAGCGCCCAGCCCTGCGGCGTATCCCCGAGCTTCTCGTGCTGCGCCCACTCGTCCGGCACCGAGCGCGCATAGGCCACCATCCGCTTCAGCACCGCGATCTTGCGATCCATCGCCTGGCGCGGCGCGCCTGACAATCGCGCGGCCTTTTCCGTCAACGCCTGGACGAATTCGTGCCCCTGCTCGGCGAGCAGCTCGACGCTGTTGGTGGTGAGCAGCTGGTTATAGCCGATCGCGGTGGAGATCGCGCGCGAGCCCGGCCGCGAGGCGCTCAGTCCGGATTGCATGTCGTGATTGCCGTTGCCGCCGGTCTCGAACGAATAGACCCGCACCGCCTGCTCGCGCGTCAACCCTGCCGACGACGCCACGCGGGCATAGGCCCGCTTGAACTCGACCTCGTCGGCGGGCCGCTGCGGCGTGAACTGGAAATGCTCGAGCGCTGCCTTCAACAGATCGGCGACCACCGGAATGGTTTTGCGCTGGCGCGGCTTCTCTTCAGGTTCTGGCGAAGGCTGTGGATCCACCGGCCGCTTCGGCCCGCCGTAAACCGGCGGCTGCGTCAGCACGTAGTCATCGAGCGCGATCGACTGGCGATCTCGCCGCTTGGCGTTGCGGCCCCGCCGCTTCTCGGCAATCGAGTTCCAATAGGCGCTGGCCTCCTGCTCGAACGCCGCGCGCGCTTCCTGATATTCCCTGAGCTTGCGGCGATATTCCGCGATCGCCTGCGGCGATGCCGCCTGCGCCATCGCGCCGGCCGTTGCCGCCGGCAGCGTGGCCGCGTCCATGGCCACCGCCTGCGGCGCGATCAGCAGCAGCGCGAGCGCGAGATACCCTGGACCATAACGAATCGGATGAGGGCGCATCCGACCTCTTTAGCAAGCCCGCGGCTGAAGTCAGCCAGGGAATTGAATCGTTCAAAACAGACCGGATGCCCAACCTTGGCCCCGGATCGATGTAAGGTTCTCCAAGGGAACGCGACGTTCCATGGAGCAAGTCCATGAAAATCACGCCTCTCGCTGGATTCGCGGTTTTAATGGCCCTTACCGCCCCTGCACGTGCCGAGCCCGTGGATTGCGGGCTCTTTCCGGACATGCATTCAAGATTTGCCTGCTACGACAGTCTTTCGCGGGCGCCGAAACCGGATCCTCAAAAGACGGTGAAACCGGAGCTGGTCAAGCCCAAGGCCGCGATCGCGCGCGATCGAAAAATGATCAGAGCGGATTAGCCGCCGCTCACTCCTGCTCGACGCCGCTGGCCTTGACCAGCTGCGCCCATTTCTTTTCGTCCTTGTCGATGAAGGCGGCATAATCTTCCGGCGTGCCCGGTGTGATCTCGGTGCCGTCGAGCCCGAGTTGCTTCTTCACCTCATCGGAGGCGAGCGCGGCCTGCAGGGTCTTGTTCAGTTTATCGATCACAGGCCGCGGCGTGCCGGCCGGCGCCACCAGGCCGTAATAAAGCGACGCATCGAATCCGGGCAATGCCGATTCAGCAATCGTCGGCACCTCCGGCAGCAGGCAGGAGCGGGTCGTGCTGGTTACCGCCAGCGCGCGCAGCAATCCGGCCGTAACACTGGGATGAGACGCGGGGATAGGCGCGAACGCCATCGGGATATGTCCACCCAACAGATCAGTCAGCGCCGGGCCGGTGCCCTTGTAGGGAATGTGGACCAGCTTGATGCCGGCGGAAGCGGCGAAATATTCGCCGGTGATATGGCTCACCGTGCCCGCGCCGGCAGAGCCGAAATTGACCTTGCCGGGATTGGCCTTGGCATAGGCGATCAGCTCGGCCACGGTCTTGGCGGGGAACGAGGGATGCACCACCAGCGAATTCGGCGCGTTGCCGATCAGGCCGATCGGCGCAAAATCCTTGCGTGGATCGTAGCCGGCATTCTTGTAGAGCGACGGTCCGATCGCGAGCGTGCCGGTATATCCCAGCGCGATCGTGTAGCCGTCGGGCTCGCTCTTGGCCACCGCCTTGGTGCCGACGGTGCCGCCGGCGCCGGGACGATTGTCGACCACGACTTTTTCGCCGATCAGCTCGCTCATCTTGTCGGCGATGACGCGGCCGACGATCGAGGTGCTGCCGCCGGGCGCGAACGGAATCACCAGCGTGATGGCGCGGCTCGGAAAGGATTGCGCCTGCGCCTCATCCGATGCGCCGGGCAAGCCGAACGCGAGGGCCGCGGCGCAAAGCCATATCTTCCGGATGCGCATGCAGGACCTCCCCTATTCTTGTTGGCCGCATCGTCGCCGAAAGGTCAGCAGTCTGCAACCCACTTTCGGTCTCTCGTTCGTCATTGCGAGGAGCGAAGCGACGAAGCAATCCATTCTTTCTTTTTGTGGCGCAATGGATTGCTTCGCTGCGCTCGCAATGACGATCTCAAGCACCTACTTCCAGGCAAATACCGGCTGTTCCAGCTCGGCAACGCGGGTATCGCGGCCTGCGCACTTCGCGGAACTGGTAGATCAGCGCCGCCGTCGGCGCGTGGATAAATTGGCCGGCGTGACGAAACCGGATCACGCGCCGCGTGCTTTCGGGAATGGTGGTGAAGTCGAACGCATCGGCCCGTTCGATATCGCCAAGCGCGATACGGTGTACCGAGGCGACTTCTTCCGGGTTCGGCGCGATTGCAGCACTCGCGTCCGCCCACACCACGACCGGCGTGATGAGATAGCCGGAGCGCGTGGGATAATCGTCGAGCAGGCCCAGAACATTCGCTTCGCGGAGATCAAGGCCGAGCTCCTCGTGCAGTTCGCGCAACGCCGCCGTGACCTGTGTTTCGCCCTCGTCGCAGCGCCCGCCCGGCAACGCCCATTGACTGCTGTGCGCGCGCAGCCCCGCAGCGCGCAGGGTCAACAGGACGGCCGTTCCGCCTGCCGCATCATCGGCCTCGGTGAGCGCGATGGCGACGGCGGCCCGTTTCAGCGCCAGCATGGATTCGCCGGCCGGCAGTCGCGCAAACGCCGCACAACGCTCTGCGATATTCCGCCGGGTGGTATGGTCGAATGGCCTGGTCATCCCGCTTGACTACAACACGTCAGCGATTGATGAAATGTCCACGAGACCTGAATTCTTCGCGGAAGACTGGAAAGACCTGACATGACCGACAAGGCCACGGAGAAACTCAAATCCTCCGGCTGGACCATCGTTGACACAACCGGGTTTCTTCATCTGGTCGGGCCTTTATGGCAACGGGTTGTCGATGACGAGCACGAATATGCGCTGGTCGCGCAGGACAAGCACCACAACCGCCGCGGCCTGGTGCAGGGCGGGCTGTTGATGACGTTCGCGGACCGCACCTGCGGCATGACCGCGCGATACGTATCGGGCCGGCCGACGCTGGCCACCGTCCAGCTCGACACCCACTTTGTCGATTCCGGCAAGATCGGCGAGATTTTGATGTCCAAGCCGCGCGTGGTGCGCACCGCCCGCAGCCTGATTTTCGTGACCACGGAGGTGACCGCCGGCGACCGCTGTATCGTCATGGCCAGCGGTGTGTTTAAGATACTGAAGAATGAGACGTAGCGCTCCTTGGCGTTGCGAGAAGCGACAAAGCAGTCTCCGTCATTCCGGGATGGTGCGCTAGCACCAGACCCGGAATCTCGAGATTCCGGGTTCGATGCTTCGCATCGCCCCGGAATGACGACGCACAAACAATAAAAGGATTTGACCGATGCAATATCGTCAACTCGGCCGCAGCGGCCTGAAGATCTCGCCGATGTGTCTCGGCACCATGATGTTCGGCGGGCCAACCGACGAGGCGACGTCGACGCGGATCGTTGCGAAGGCGCGCGAGGCCGGCATCAATTTTATCGATACCGCGGACGCCTATTCAAAAGGCAATTCCGAGCGGGTGGTCGGCCGCGCCATTTCCAACAGCCGCCAGAACTGGGTGCTCGCCACAAAGCTCGCCAACGCCATGGGCGACGATCCCAATCACGGCGGACTGTCGCGGCGCTGGATGTTGCAGGCCGCCGACGAAAGCCTGAAGCGGCTCGGCACCGACTACATCGACATCTATTATCTGCATAAGGAAGATCATTCGACACCGCTGGACGAGACCGTGCGCGCGATGGGCGAACTGATCCAAAAGGGCAAGGTGCGCTATTTCGGCGTCTCGAATTACCGGGCCTGGCGGGTCGGCGAAATCTGCAACATCTGCGATCGCCTTGGTATCGATCGCCCGATCGTCAGCCAGCCCTATTACAATGCGATGAACCGCATGCCTGAAGTGGAGCACTTCCCGGCCTGCGGTTTCTATGGCCTCGGCCTCGTGCCCTACAGCCCGCTGGCGCGCGGCGTGCTGACCGGCAAATACCGCCCCGACGCGCCGCCCGACAAGGACACCCGCGCCGGCCGCAACGACACCCGCATGATGCAGACCGAGTGGCGGCCGGAATCGCTGCAATTGGCGCAGCAGATCAAACAGCATGCCGAGGCGAAGGGATCACCGCCGGGCAATTCGCGGTGTCGTGGGTGTTGAACAGCTCGTTCGTCAGCGCCGTGATCGCGGGCCCGCGCACCGAAGAACAATGGGACGATTATCTGCGCGCGCTGGATTATCGCTTTACCGCCGAAGACGAAGCGCTGATCGACCGGCTGGTGACAAGCGGCCATCCCTCGACGCCGGGCTACAACGATCCCGCCTATCCGATCGAAGGGCGAAGGCCGCGGACGGCGGGGTGAAACTCGATCCGCTCACGGCGGCAACAGCTTTTTCAGCTTCTCGAGCTGGCTGGTCAGGCTATCCTCCTTCCAGCCAACTTCGTCGTTTGCGGTTGCGCTATTGCCGCTGGCTTTCTTGAGCCGCTCGCGCTCTTTGGCGACGACCTCGGATTTCAATTGCATGGCCTCGTCCTGCCGGCCTAACCCAAACAGGGCTTCGACCTTTGTCGCGCCGATCCAGAATGGTTCGTCGCTACCTTCGTCGGAACCTGGCGCAGCCGCCAACAAGCGATCGCAAATAGCCAAAAGCTGTTGACGTATCCGCCGCGCGAGAGCGCGATCCACCAAAGCGTCTTCGCCGGTTGTAGAAGCCGCACGAACATTGAGCATGAAGGCGAAGTTGATGCCGTTATAGTAGTCGTTCCTGATATAATAGCCTCTTGCATAGGCCCGAACCGCTTCGTCGAGATCGTCGTTACTTTTCAACTCCTCCCACAGCCGTTTGTGGATGGAACCCCATAGTCCGACGGTCTCCGCATCGCTCGATGTCTGCGGCGCCAGATCGCCGAGAATGATCTTGGCTTGTATCAGCGACACCTTTTTGTCGGGCCGTTCGTGTTTGTAGGTCGCAAGGGCAAGCTCCTGGAGAATGTAGGGGTCGGTGGGCTGCATCGTTTTCAGACGGCCCAACAGCTCCAGCGGCTTCGCCCAGTCCGCAGCTTTTTTTGCATCGCGCTTGGCGGCGCGAAATTTTTCCAGAAGTTCCGCGAAGCTGGTGCTGTCGGTCGGCCGGGAGGAAGGCGCCGGTTGAGGAGCCGCGGCTTCAGGCATCGCCGCCGCGCCTGCAGCGGGAAGGCTGGCCGGCTTGAGCGTCGGAATGAACAGAAAGACCGGACTGTCGACCTCCGGACTGCCCATCAGGACGCCGATTTTTTCCCTGAGAATTCCCCTGACGCGCATCACCTCGTCAAAGCCGATGTCTTTCCCAAGGTGTTCGTATTTCACAATGCTGAGATGATTGAGATCAAATGGAAAGCTGAAATTATTTTCCGCCATCACGATCGTTCGTTGTGGCCGCAATGCATGACGAATGCCGAGTTCGTAGATTGCATTCGGATTCGAGGTGGAAAGATCCGCAATCACCAGATCCGCCTCGAGCAGATTGTCGTACATCGGCTTGTCGATGACCATCGAGTGGATGATTTCGTCCGCCCGGATGCAGGTGTGACCGGCCTCGGTAACGGTCGGCTTGATGATGTTTGCGTAAGTCTTGTTCAGATTGAGGACGCGTTGGGGATTTGACTGGAAGTCCGTCTTTTCGCCGAAGCCCATGATGACAAAGCAGCTGCCCATATGCACCTCCGCTCACCCGGGGGCCCCCTCGCCCCTCGCAATCGAGGGTTGTTTCATAGCACAAGCCACACATCATCGCTATAATGGGGGATCAAACCCCAACGATCCCGCGTAGAGCGGGACGACTTTTCTTCGAATCGTCATCCCGCTCTATCTTTTTGTTTTGAGCATGATCTCCGCGCAAACGCCTCGCGTTTGTCGCGAGGGAAAACCGGTATCCACCCTCGGATCAAGTCCGAGGGCATGCTTTTCCGGATCATGCTCTAGCCGATCGTGTGCCGGCGGTCGCGCACCTCGGCTTGAAGAAAATCGTGGCTATTCGGACTGAAAGGGCGCACCGTGATTCCGGTTCGCCTCAGGCGCCGGATGCAGGGCTGTGTTCCGAGGCTGCGAACAGACGATTTGCAAAAAAGCTGACGAAAGCGCGCGAAAGCGATTCAATTCTCATTGAATCGCTCAGAGCCCGCGCCAACTCGAGGATGGTGAGCTTGACGAGGTCGCGACGCGAAACGGTGACGTTCAGGCATCCGTTCCGGATCAAGGGCATCGAACGCCAGCTGCAGGCGGGAGCTTACGAAGTCGTGACCGACGAAGAGCTGATCGAAGGCCTGTCGTTTCCCTGCTTCCGCCGCGTCGCCACCATGATCATGGTGCCCGGCGCTCCGCCGCATCATTCATCGATCGAGATGCTTTCCATCAGTTCGGTCGATCTTGCCGACGCCCAGCAGGCCGACGCGGTCGCATCGCGATGAACCATCATCCTACGCCCAACCACTCGCTGCGCTCAGCAATAATGCCAACGCCTCACAATCAAGGAATCTCCATGCAAATACTTTCCGCACGTCACGTCAAAACCGAGGAGTCGCTGCGTCTCGGTGTCGTCTCCGGCTGGTACAGCACCAAGGTGAGCGGCACCTTCGTCACCGGCCCCCACACCACGCAGGAAGATTGCCTTTCGAAAATCGCCGAGCTCAATCCGGCACCGGTCAAGAAGAAATTCTGACAGCGAGGAGGTTCACGACATGGCGCTCACCCAGGGCAGCTTTCAGGAATACGACTTCAACCGGATGGTCGTGCTGTTCACGATGAAGAATGACGAGGTCAACGTCGCCTGCGCCATCTCGACCGACGCGATGGACCAGCTTGAGGGTTCGTCGCGAACGCCGGCGGCCCAGCGCGAGCAGCAATTCCTGCGATTGCGCGACCGCATCGAGGCACGCGCGGCGCGGAAATTCAGCGATGTCGAACTGGAGGGCAACCCGCCGGGCGTGATCCTGCGCGCGATCGATTTTCGCGCGCCGTTGAAATGATCGGGCGAAACCTCTCCGGGGCGGGATCGCCGCACCGGCACTAACAGGGGATGTCGTCTGACATCCGAAACGATTTAGCGTCTTCGCTCCGATGCATCCGGAATCCCGATGCAGGTGGTGGTGCCGTCGGTTTCCCGGGCGACGGTGCTGCAGGGAACGGCCTTGACCGTTTTTGTGGAAACGCCGTCGCTGGCAACCACGTCCCGGCCGGTTGGCGTCCCTGGATTCAACGGACCGCCGGGCTGCGGAACAACGTCGGGGCCCGGAGATCCTGCTGGCGCGACCCCGACGGTCGAAGCCGAGGGAACCGTTCCCGGTGATTGTTGGGCAAACCCTGCCAGTGGTAGCATGGTAACCGCGACTGCCGCGATAAGGGCGATCCTGCGCATTGGAGCCTCCTATGGATTACAGCCATAGAATGGAAATGGCCCCGCAAAAGTTCAACCTGAGGCGGCGATTTTGCCACACCAGCCGCGCCGATAGCCGTGCGATTTTGCAATGAGAGGCTTTTCCGCGAACGTTCAAGCAGTCAGTCGATCCGGCACGGCCTGCCACCAATCACAGATCAGCTTTTGCCGTTTCTTGAACTGGACCGAAAGATCGGCGAACGGCCGTTCCTTCGCCGGAATAACGCTCTCGATCTTGGCGACGGCCGCCGCGCCTTCCCACGCATCTTCCTCGCCGCTGAAGCGATGAATTTCGAAGCCACGATAATTGGGCATCATGTGCTGGAAGCCGAGCTGCGCCAGCCAGCTGAGCTGCAGCAGTTCGGTCAGCGAGAGATCGACGCGGATCTTGCCTTCCGCGGGCGCCTTCCTTCTGATGCCGGCGGCATGCCCCTTCAGCCAGCATGCCTCGCCGATCGCATCGCCAACCGTCCAAAGTCGCGCATGATACGGATCGGTCGAGCCCTTCTTCCAGCGCTTGCCGGAGACGGCGTTGAATGCCTTGAGGGCTTTTGCCACGCTCTCGGGAACGGCCTGCCCCTCGAGTTCGTAGTGCGCGCCGATGCCCCTGGAGATCTCGCGCGTGGCTTCCACCATGCCCTGGAGACGGCCCTTCTCAAAATATGATTTTGCGGACGACCAGCCGGCGACGACGAGCGCCAACAGCAGGCCACCCAGTATGACCAGAATATCCACGGCCCCAAACCCCACTTTGGCCCGAAGCACGTTCGAGCCCACTGCCCCACGATAAAATTTAAACGAACTTCGTTAATTCAATCGTAAGCGGCGGTGGCGCAGCCGCGTCCGGGCTGCGCGCCTCGATCTGCTGCAACACCACAAAGAGCGACGGCACCACGGCGACGGTGAGCAGCGTCGAGCCGATCATCGCGGTGAGCGTTGCAAAGCCGATCGACTTCTGCGCGTTGGCGCCGGCGCCGCTCGCCAGTACCGGCGGCAAAAAAAATTTGCACTTGGTCGTCCGAACGGACGATACCGCCTCAACGAATTATCAAGCACATCTACATCGCAAATCAAGCACGGGGCAAAGTCTTTGGACTGCGATCCGGGTATCCTTGCGTGCGCTCGAAACAGAACAGAACTCGTGGACAGCCTGTCTTGCACGTCCAAACAACGTCGTCTTGTTTCCGGGGCGTTCGCATCATGAGTGGGACGAAGTTGTCGCGACATTTCAGAATGCCCCGCTCAGCCAAGCTGTTTGAAGGTCAGTGAGCACACCTTGGCGAAGCACGTATCCGCCGATCGAGCGCTCCTGGCCACGCTTGGGGCATTATCCACCATCCGCCACGAACCCATGCCGATGGTCCACGCGTGCTCATTTTGTCCGGCATCGGCCTCATTCTCTGAACAATACTGATCCGATTGGCCGCTACGGGCGCGCATGACGTCAAACCACAACCATCCAACACCGCCCAGCGACGCCTGTCGTTTTATCCGCGCCCGTCGCTGAACCAACCCAGAAAGAGGAGAACAAACATGAAACTGTCGTTGTCTCGCCGCGCGTTCGTGGCTTCCGCAATGGCCATGGTGGCAGCACCTGCTGTCAGCCGCGGGGCAGCAGCGGCCGACGAACCATTGACCCTGCGTTGTTCATTGGAAACCGCGCCGTCGCACACACGCAACGCCATCATCAGGGACTATCTCGGAAGAATCGAGACTGCCGCGGGAGGAAAGATCAAGACCCAACTATTCGAAAGCGGACAACTGTTTCCTGATCTGCAGGTTGGCAAGGCACTGTTGCAGGGACAGGTCGAGATGGCAGCACCCGGCGCCTGGAGCCTGACCGGCATCGTACCCGATGCGGATTTCTTTCAACTGCCCGTACTTTACGGACGCCCGATCGAAACAGTGCATCGCGTCGTCGACGGCAAGCCGGGGCAGCTGCTCGCGAAACAGATCGAAGCGCAGCTGAATTCGCACGTAATCGGTCCGTGGCTCGATCTTGGATTTTTCAACTGGTACAGCACCAGCAAACCGCTGAATTCCTACGGCGACCTCAAAGGCATGAAAATTCGCAACAACGGCGGAGCGGGTCAAGCGTGGCGTACGCAGTTCATGGGCGCGATCCCGAATACCACGCCCCTGCCGAACGTGGCGCTGGGACTGTCGCAAGGCACGTTCGACGGGCTGATCACGAGCTTCGAAACGGTGGCGAGCGGACAATACTGGGAATCGGGAATCCGCCATGCCTTCGAAGACCACCAATTTTGCGGCGAATACATTCCGATTGTGAGTCTCGCGTTCTGGCAAAAATTGTCTCCCGATCTTCGCCAGGTATTCACCGATCTTTGGCGAGAGAACGTTGCGGCCTATCGGGCCGATATGGCGGTCGCGCAGTCTCGCGCACGCGAGAAGGTGCAAGCGCACGGCATCAAGATCGTGGTGCCGTCGGCGGAGGAACTTGCAGCAACGCGGCGGGAGATGACGGCTAGTCAGGAACAAGTCGCGAGGCTGTCGAAGATGTCTTCCGAAATGGTCGCCTTCGTTTCGGCTGATCTCGCCGCCGCCGGCTGAAGACTTGAAAGCCGAAAACCTGGAAAGCCGCGTTGATAATGAAAATTTGGAATCGCGCCGAGCAGACGCTCGTCGGCCTGCTCGGCCTGGCCGCACTCGCCTTTGCGCTGTGGCAGGTTGTGTCGCGCTACTTCTTTCCGCAAGGTTCGATCAGCTATGCCGAGGAGGTCATCGTCTATCTGGTGATCTGGGCAATCATGATCGTGTCCAGTCAGCTGGTTCGCACCGATAGCCATGTCCGGCCCGACCTTGTGATTAACGTCGTCCCGGCCAGGGTGGCGCGATGGATGGAAATATTCAATTGCGTCGCGGCCATGGTTTTTTGCGGCGCTCTGGTCTGGTACGGCCGACAGATCGTCGAAATCGCGTTGCGGATCGACGAGCATAGTGCCTCGGATCTGCGGTTTCCGATGTGGATCTATTATGCGGCGCTGCCGACCGGCGGCCTGCTGATGTTGATCCGCTATGTCATCCGCTTGATCGGGCTTGTTGCCAAGTCGGGCCGCAGCGCCATGCCCCCGCGCCGCGCGGGCGGTCACGAGCTGCCAGGCATCGATTGAGCCGGCGACATGGCAAGTTTCCTCACGCTGTTTGTCGGACTGCTGGCGACGGGAATGCCGGTCTTTCTGGTGCTGGGGCTTTGTGCCGGCGCGATGTTCATGGCATCCGGTCAGCCGCTGGTGGGCGCCGCGCAGCTCGTCATCAATGAACTCAACTCGCCGTCCTTGATGGCGCTGCCGTTGTTCGTGATGGCGGCGGCATTCATGCGGTTCGGCGGCATCGCCAATGCCTTGGTTAATCTGGCCGCGGCCTGGCTCGGCGGGCTTCCGGGATCGCTTGGACTCGTCACGGTGGTCGCCTGCACGCTGTTTGCGGCGATCTGCGGTTCGAGCGTTGCCACCGCGCTGGCGATGGGGACCATCCTGATCCCTGCAATGCTCGAGCGCGGTTATCCACGATCGTTCGTATTGGGTGTCGTCGGGGCTTCGGGAACGATCGGCATCGTCATTCCACCGAGCCTGCCGCTGATCCTGTACGGAATTGTTGCCGAACAGTCGGTACCGCGATTGTTCCTCGCCGGCATTTTCCCAGGCCTGCTTCAGGCTGCCGCGTTCTTCATCTGGGTTCTGTACGAAGCCCGCCGCCGCAAATTTCCGGTCGAGCCGGTGTTGCCGCTCAGGGAACGGATGCGGGTGACGCTATCGGCCCTGCCGGCGCTGTTGGTGCCATTCGTCGTCATGGTCGGCATTTACGGCGGCTTCGTCACGGTGACCGAGGCTGCGGCACTCTCCGCGGTCGTAGCGCTCTGCGTCTCCCTGCTGTTCTATCGCGGATTCCACTGGACGGAAACGCTATCCGTTGTCGCCGACGGACTACGCAGCGCCGCGAGTATCATGTTGATCATCGCGACGGCGCTCGCGGTCGGACATTGGCTCACGGGTGCCCCCGCTCGTCTTGTCGAATTTCTGCTCAGCCATCAGTTCCCAACCTGGCAGTTTCTGCTGGCGATCAACGCCTTGCTGCTCGTGCTTGGCTGCTTCCTGGAAGTGACAGCGACCCTGCTCCTCGTGCTGCCGATCCTCGCACCCGCGCTTGGCCCGATGGGCGTCGATCCGGTTCACTTTTCGATCATCTTCACCCACAACATGGAGATCGGGCTCATCCACCCGCCGGTCGGCCTGAACCTCTTTGTGCTGTCGTCGATCGCGGTGGCGCCGATGCGCGAGGCGATCCGCGGCATCCTGCCGTTTCTCGTTATCTTGCTGATCGTGCTTGCCATCATCACCTACGTGCCGGTGCTCACGCTGTGGCTTCCCGGCGCGATCTTCGGGCGATGACGTTCCATACCTTACGGCGGGACGGGGCGCCCAGGGCGAGCAGCAATTCTCAAGACCGCGCGACCGCATCGAGGCGCGGCGTCGCTGAAATTCAGCGATGCCGAACTGGGGTAATCCTCCCGGCGCGATCCGGTGCGCGGTTGAGTTCGCGGACCGTGAAAATAATCCGACGCAGGGGGAATAAACCCGGGAGTGCATTGCCAACATCGTTAACGCTGGCCGCGTCCAAGCGTCGCATCGTCCCGAACATTCTTGCCAAACCCCGGCTCAAGCCTTTGTCTCGATCCCAATGAATAAGGCACGATCCCTTGAGGGATCGGCATCAAGAGGGGAGAAAACCATGACAACATCAAACAAGGACAGCGTCTCCAGCCGCCGCCGCTTTCTGAAAGTGGCCGCAGCGGGCGCCGCCGCGACGGTCGCCGCCCCGGCCGTTGTCAATGCCCAAGGCCCCATCAGCATGCGCTTTCAGAGCACTTGGCCGTCGAAGGATATCTTCCACGAATACGCACTCGACTACGCCAAGACGGTCAACGACATGACCGGCGGCGACCTCAAGATCGACGTGCTTCCCGCCGGCGCCGTGGTGCCCGCGTTCGGGCTGATCGATGCCGTGTCGAAAGGCACGCTCGACGGCGGCCACGGCGTGCTGGTCTACCACTACGGCAAGCAGAACGCGCTGGCGCTGTGGGGCTCGGGTCCGGGCTACGCCATGGACGCCAACATGCTGCTTGCCTGGCACAGGTGGGGCGGCGGCAAGGAGCTTCTCGCCAAACTGTATGCATCGGTCGGCCTGAACGTCGTGTCGTTCCCGTACGGACCGATGGCGACGCAGCCGCTCGGGTGGTTCAAGAAACCGGTCACCAGCGTCGACGATCTCAAGGGCCTCAAATACCGCACCGTCGGCATCTCCATCGACATGTTCACCGCCATGGGCGCCGCGGTCAACGCGCTGCCCGGCGGCGAAATCGTGTCGGCGATGGACCGCGGCCTGCTCGACGCGGCCGAGTTCAACAACGCCTCGTCGGACCGCCTGCTTGGCTTCGCCGACGTCTCCAAGGTCTGCATGCTGCAGAGCTACCACCAGAACGCCGAGCAGCTCGAAATCACCTTCAATAAGACCAAGTACGACGCGCTGCCGGACAAGATGAAGGCGATCATTGCCAATGCGGTCAGCGCCGCCTCGCAAGAGATGCAATGGAAGGCGATCGACCGTTATTCGCAGGACTACATCGAGCTGCAGACCAAGGACAAGGTGAAGTTCTACAAGACGCCGGACTCCATTCTGAAGGCGCAGCTCGAGATCTACGACGAGATCGTCAAGAAAAAATCGGCGGAAAATCCGCTGTTCAAGGAAATCGTCGAATCGCAGATCGCGTTTGCCAGGCGGGCGACGCAATGGGAACAGGACACCGTCGTCAACCGCAAGATGGCGTTCGATTACTACTTCGGGCCAAAAGGGACCGCGAAGAAGACCTGACGGCGTATTGAACCGGCGAAGCACCGTTCGGGACGACGACCGGATGGTGCTTTGTCATTTCATTCTCTCCTCTGATTAATCGGCGGCGACCAATGACGGTCCAAAAATTTCTGCTTATCATTGACGAAATCAGCACGTGGTGCGGCAAGGCCGCGGCTTGGCTGATCATTTTGCTGATGGCCGTCGTCTGTGTCGAAGTGTTCAAGCGCTACATCATGAACATGCCGACGGCGTGGATCTTCGATCTTGATAACATGCTGTACGGAAGCGCGTTTATGCTGTGCGGCGCCTACACGCTGGCGCAGAACGCCCATGTCCGCGGCGACTTCCTTTACAGCTCGATGCGACCGCGCATGCAGGCGTGGCTGGACATCGTGCTATATGCGGTTTTTTTTATCCCTGGTATCGCCGCCCTCATTTACGCGGGCTTTGACTACGCTGCCGACTCGTGGCGGATCGCGGAGCATTCGAATGTGACGGCAGACGGGCCGCCGGTTTATCACTTCAAAACCGTGATCCCCATCGCCGGCGCGCTGGTGATGCTGCAAGGCGTCGCCGAGATCGTGCGTTGCGTCGTCTGCCTGCAGACCGGCAAATGGCCTGGCCGACTCAGGGACGTCGCGGAGATCGACGTCATCGAGCAGCAACTTGCGCACAGCGAATATGTCGATGAGGAGTCGCGCAAGCTCGCCATCGAGCGGGCGCATGAAATCGACGAGAGTGCGCGCCAGCGCGGTATGGGCGGGGACCTGAACACATGAGCGATCCGGCACTCGGGCTCTTGATGCTCACGCTCATCGTGGTTGTGATCATGATGGGCTTCCCGACAGCGTTCACGCTGATGGGCCTGGGCATATTTTTTGGCTACATCGCATTCTATGACCCGACGCATTCCTGGGCCGACAACCGCGTGTTCGATTTGATGGTTGAGCGCACCTACGGCGCCATGACCAACGACGTCCTGATCTCCATCCCGCTGTTCGTGCTCATGGGCTACGTGATGGAGCGCGGCGCGCTGGTCGACAAGATGTTCTACTCGATCCAGCTCGCGTTCCGGAAAGTGCCGGCCTCGCTTGCCGTCGCCACGCTGATCGTGTGCACGTTCTGGGGGATCGCGAGCGGCCTTGTCGGCGCGGTGGTGGTGCTGATGGGCGTCATCGCATTTAATCCCATGCTCAAGGCGGGATACGACGTAAAGCTCGCCTCCGGCGTCATCACGGCGGGCGGCACGCTCGGCATTCTGATTCCGCCGTCGGTCATGATCATCGTCTATGCCGCGGTCGCCGGTCAGTCGATCGTCAAGCTGTACGCGGCGGCGATGTTCCCCGGCTTCTTTCTGTCGTTCCTGTATCTCATTTACATAATCGCCTGGGCGATGATCGATCCGAAGATCGCCCCGCCATTGCCGGAGGACCAAACGAAGGTTCCGGTGCCGGCGTGGCTGTCGAGGTTCGAGGACACCTATCGTTCGCAAACGATCCTGATCTCGCTGATCAAGGGGCTGCGCTCGCCGTCGAGGGCAAGGGAGATCGACGCGGAAGGCCGTCCGGTCAGCTACTGGATGCTGCTCTCAAGTTTCGGTTACGCGCTGGTGCCGTTTATGATCGTCGCCGGCACGATGGCCACCGTCTGGTGGTACGTCGTTATTCACCAGCAGCCTGCCATCGAACTCGCGGTAACCGGCGTGCAGCAATTGGGCACACCAGAGCTGGTTACGAACGAGGCCACGCCCGCTGAACTGGGGCCAGGACTCGCATTCTACCTCTGGTTCTGGAGCATCGCGGCTGTCTGCGCGCTGTTGCAGGTTCGTTACTACTGGAGGTTCAACGCCGAGCGGCTCTCGATTGTGAAACTACTGACCTCGTCGACCATGCCGCTCGGCATTCTCACCGTCGTCGTGCTCGCCGTTATCCTGTTCGGAATCTGCACCGCGACCGAGTCCGCCGCCGTTGGCGCCTTTGGCGCATTCTTGCTGGCGGTGCAAGCCCGCACGCTCGACTGGGAACGTACCAAGCAGGCGGTGTTTCTGACCGCCAAGACCACGGCCATGGTGTGCTGGCTGTTCGTGGGCTCGGCGCTGTTCTCCGGGGTTTTCGCGATCCTTGGCGGGCAGGCGCTGCTTGAGCAATGGGTGCTGTCGTTCAACATGACGCCTGTGCAGTTCATGATCCTGTCGCAGGCGATCATCTTCGTGCTCGGCTGGCCACTCGAATGGACCGAGATCATCATCATCTTCGTGCCGATCTTCCTGCCGATGCTGAAGCACTTCAACATCGACCCCATCCTGTGGGGCACGCTGGTGTTCGTGAACTTGCAGGCGGCGTTCCTGTCGCCGCCGGTCGCGATGTCGGCGTTCTACCTCAAGGGCGTCGCACCGAAGCATGTCACGCTCAACCAGATCTTTGCCGGCATGATGCCCTACATGCTGATTGTTATCCTGTGCATGGTAATCATGTATCTCTGGCCGGGAATGACGCTGTGGCTGCCGAACTATTTGTATGGGAATTGACCGCGGGCGCGCATCGCGCCCGTGTTGTCGTCCTGACAGAACACGCTCGCAACGATGATCCCGTTCGCGTCCTTCACAACGAAGGAGTCATGGTGAGGTCTCTCAACGGTCCACGGAGGCGGAAAGTGAGGAGTCTCGGTCATTGCCGCCATGTCTCAAATAGCTGATCTGCGCTCTAGAGCGGGATGACTTTTCTTCGAATCGTCATCCCGCTCTATCTTTTTGTTTGAGCATGATCTCCGCGCAAACGCTTCGCGTTTGTCGCGAGGGAAAAACCGGTACCCACTTTTCCGGATCATGCTCTAGAGAAAAAAGGCACCCCATTTCTGAGGTGCCCTAGTTCACAGTCCACCTCTCGGCACAAAGAAACAGAGCTCCTGCTCCGTGTACTTGTTGATGAACAGCACGGGCAAATGGTCCGGTGTATCTTCCTCCTTGATGATGTCAGGCGGCACCACTTTCCATTGACCGTCTTTTAAGTATTGCCACTGGTCTGAGCGATCTTCACCAACCCTGAAACGGGTTTTGAATACATCGCCATTGTCGCAGCATGACTTCCACGGAACACCGAGCCGCTGCCGCGCGGCAGCAGTCATTTCCTGCGCGTTGAACCATTCGTGGTGCGCCATCGACGGATCGTGAGCGTCAGCACGAAAGCAGAGCAAAAGAAGAATACCGAATATCAACAGCACGCGATCGAACGCTTTCATGGCAGCCTCCATTGTGGACTGTCATCTATTTTAGCATCCGCGAATCACACGAACTCTCCGGCAACTAAGGAGGCCAGATTCTAAAAGAGAATGGCAGCCCCTTTTCTGAGCGGCCTTCTCTTTTCGGCAAGACTGTTGCTTTCCTGTTCGTCGTGGGACGAAGTCGAAGTCATACCAGCGAAGAAGAAGTTCTCCGTACTTTTACGGTCTGCAAGGTGGTCGATGAAGCGGTGCCAATAGATGCGCCCTTTGGCTTGCGAAAAGCATGAGCGCTGTTGAACACCGCAAGGGCCTATGCCTTAGTGAACTGCTTCAACCAAATATGATGGAGGATACCGTGAAACGGACACCGCTGATCGCTATCGCACTCCTGATCGCAACGAATGTAGCTTTTGCTCAGGGCAAGCACCCGGCCGACATTAGAGCAATAGACGCTGCCATGCAGACGACCAAGCTCACGCCAGCGCAGCGGGCGGAAGTCATCAGGTATCGCAATGAAGGTGAGCGGATGCACAATTCAGGTAATCACGGAGCAGCCGAGGTAGCCTTGCGAAAAGCGAAGAGTATCCTCAAAATCTGAGTTATCTGCCGCACAAGATGCATTTCACGGCGCTTCAAACGAACTGACCGTCTGGCTTTGTGGTAGTTTCCTGCCATCACAACGGGGAGGCTGAAATGCGGACTGCACTCATAGTCGCAACTACGCTTGCATTTCCGATTGGCGCGCAGGCGCAAACGAATCCATCAGGCGGATCTGCACGGGCCGCCGGCAAAGGGCGCGTTGAAACACAGGCACAGTGTGAGGCGCGGCAACAGCAGATACGCGACCCCGTCTCCGGCATTCGCATTCAGGCAGGTGACGCCGAGCGGTTCTGCAACAGACAACGGTCGAGGCGATGAGTCCGATACCAGCACAGTAGCTCGGGCACTTCATCGCATGTTGTGTTGTGGGTGTTCATTGAATCATGGATCGGCTGCAACGTATCGGTAGGAGGTAAGCCTGTGGAAAACGCCTACGCAGACTCCTACCCACATATCGCTTCACTATGCGCCATCACTCCACAACATCGGCTGTGGTTCGGTTCCGCTTTCGCATCATGTTGTGGGTGGGCTGACGGGAAGAAAGCTGTGGTGCCCAGGGGCGGGATCGAACCACCGACACTGCGATTTTCAGGCTCATTTTCTATAAACAGAATCAGCACATTAGGGAATGAGACGTGTCTAATCGGCTAACGGAGATCAATGAGTTACATCGGATTCGTCTAACCTTGTGCGGTCATCGCGGGCAAGCGAGCGGTTTCACATGGGGTCATCCTCAGAGCGTTCGGTGTGCTCGCAGCCCGGGCTCGTGCGGAGGTTGGCTCGATTCACAGCACGTCCGGGACGTGGATACGCGTGTACTTAGCGCTCGGCCTATTTGATGGCATACGCCATCCACGCGCCTGTGTTTTGAGAGAGTGAGCCGCTACCGAGATTCGCCCATATGCCGCTACCAAACAGCATTAGTGCAACGCTCAGTCCGAACAGCTCCCGCCAGGTAACTTTCATTTTCACGCTCCACGGTTGGACTCAAAAGCATCCAGCCCCGGACGGGTTCCCTGCTGTGGTACATTTAATATCGGTGTGCGACCATACTGCCCCTTGTGCCTATTGGGACTGCGATGACCCCGAGCGCGCATACGGAAACGGCAAGCTGGACTTCACTCTGGAGGGTGAGAAGCTTCTGGCGACTGGATTCTGACCCGGATGCGCAATCCCCAGTCCGAGGGTATTAAAGGACATGGCCGATCTCGCGGCTCACACTCCCGCTACACGCCAAGGCGTCGCAGGATGTCGAGCGTCGTCGGATCTTTGCCATCACTAAAACATGACCGAAGCTTAACGGGAATGCTCCGGGCGGTCCAAGCTGGGTCTTGCCTTTCTTCAGCAGGTCGAACGCGAGAAACAAAGCCGGAGTTTGCTCCGCCAATCTCCAGTGAGCGAGGCAACACCATGAGCCCATCCGTTCCACAAGCCCTGATCGACGCTGCAAACGCCTACGAGATGCTGTTCGTTCCGGCGCTCTTTCGGCAGTGGGCGCCGATCGTGGCAGATGCCGCCAGGATCAAGAGCAGTGATCGCGTCCTCGATGTTGCCTGCGGCACCGGGGTTCTTGCGCGCGAGGCGGCCGCGCGCACCGGGCAATCC
>Ga0193724_1000030_pt1 | contig 29885 bp, 25 predicted proteins | sample H2a1metaG_FD_146005 | JGI IMG/M metagenome (GOLD analysis project Ga0193724, IMG submission 146005) | Soil microbial communities from a riparian zone of the East river system, Colorado, United States - H2a1 | ecosystem: Environmental > Terrestrial > Soil > Riparian zone | place: USA: East River... | reverse complement strand
ACGACAGCCTCCAGCGAGCCGAGCCCGACGCCGTATAAAATGATTTGGGTAATTTGCTTTGGAAGCATGATGCCCTTTATCCGCTCTCGGCTATTCACTTCGTTCGATAAAGATTTCGACGCGCCGGTTCTTGGCCCGCCCCTCCGGCGTCGCGTTGCTGGCGATCGGCACGTCTGGCCCCTTTCCTTCGATGTCGACCCGGTTTGAATCGGCGAGGCCCCGCTTGAGCACGGCAGCGACGGCCTTCGCGCGCTCGACCGAAAGTTCGAAATTGGAAGGGAAACGCACGGTACGGATCGGCGTCGTGTCGGTATGACCTACGATCTTGATGTGCCCCGGCTCCTTGTCCAGGGTCGCGGCGACGCGAGCCGCGACCGGTTTGAAGGCGTCAAGCACGGCGGCCTGTCCGGGCTCGAAGAGAACGAGATCGCAGACCCGGATGATGATGAAGCTCCCGGTCTGATCCGCGGTCATGACACAGGCGAGATGTTCCGCCGCCAGCGCGTTGCGAATCCGCTGCAGCTGAGTAATGCGATCGGGAGGTGGCGGCGGCGGAGGCGGCGGAGGCGGCGCGATGATGCGGCGCTTCAATTCGATGGGACCGACGGGATGTAGCGCAAGCGCCACCTCGGCGGCATTTTCAGATCGCGCTGACAGTAGCGTCCGCAGCGTGAAATAACCTGCCATCAGCAGCGCCGCGATGACCGCTGCGACCATCCACACCGGCACACGCGCGCGCTGGCGACGATTGGCCAGTTCCTGACCGCGCCAGTGCGGCGACAGATCGGTGTCGGATTTCGGACGAACCCGGCGCAACGTTTCGTAAAGGTTGCGCTGAATCATCTGTTGGCTGGCGAGACCGTTTACCGACGCACGGTGCATACCCTGGAAGCCGAGCGCCAGGCACGCGTGCTGCAGCTCGAGGACCGGGTAGTTGACCAGCGGATCGGTTTTGAGGCGATCAAGGATTTCGAAAAACCGCACACCGCCGACGCGTTCGCCGAAGAAGCGACTCAGCATCGAATACTGCGTCCAGACATGGCGGTCTTCGGTCGGAATATGCTGCACGATGTCGTCGGCCGTCGCGCACAGAACGTATTTTGCGGTGTTGGCCTGATGCTCCGAGATCCCCGCCGATCGAATATCGGTCTCGAAAAATTTTACGGCATCGGCGACCTGCTCCATCAGGCTTGCAAACGATGCGCGCATCAGGGCGACGCGCAGGCGGCCGAGCAGTTGCAGCAGCGGCCCGGCAGCGCGCATGATCGGATTGGCATTCGGCGCGACCAGTTCGTCGACGCGCAGCATCGGTGCTGCCGGCTCCGTGAACCGCGGCTGCTGCGGTGTTGCCGGTGTGGATACCCAGTCTTCGGGCGGGTGGCTCGTGGGCGGAGGCGCATAGCCGGACGATTGCGGTGAATATGCTGAGGACGGACTTGTCGAAGCAGGCATCGGCGAATACGGCGCACGCGGCGGCGCCCGACCAGGGTCGGCAGACTGCGGATAAGGATCAGGCGCCTGCGGCAGCCTTCCACCCGGATTAGGACGTATGATCGTCCGCTCGACCCGACCGAATGGATTTGCCGGCTTGTCCTTGTCGTTCATTGGCGGTCTTCCAGAATCGCCCACAAATGCAGTTCGAGTTCCGGCCAGTCGCCCGAGAAGTGCATCCCGATCGATGCTGCCTTGCTGAACTCCGACCACAGCAGCGATTTACGATCCAGATAAAAGTACACGTGATCGGTGATTGCACGAATATGCGGCGGCGGCGTCGGCAGATGCACCAGCGGCACGCCCGGCAGGTTGGCATGCACGATCTCGTTCATTTTGGAGTTAGGCCCGACCTTGAACAGGTGCGGAAAGTCGTTCTGGATTTCGACCAGCGGACGGCGCGCCGCAACTTCAAGGACCAGCGTCGCATTGCGGAACAGCGACCTGTCGCGAATGGGCGATGAAAATGCGTTGGGCCGCAACTGGATGATTTCGAGCCGGATCGCACGTCGGCCGAGCTGCGCACTCAGAAAATCCTGCAGGTCGCGCATCACCGGTCCGAAAACGTTTTCCAGATCATCCTGGTCGTATGCGGGATACGTGCGGGCCCGCCGCTCGGCCGTTGCGAACGTGGCGAGTTCGCCGACCAGCCTCAGAAATTCCTGGAACAGGCGTTCGGGATGGACATAGCTGGAATTCCGGAAATGCCTGAGCACCGCAATGTGCCGATTCAGCAATTGCAGGACCAAATACTCAACGCTCTGCAGTCCGCCACCTGCAGTTGGGTCCGCCGCATAGCGCGCAAGCTCTTCAAGTTTATTGTCGATCCAGCCGATCGCACGATCGATCCATCCCTCCACGACCGCATGGGCATGACACAGCAGGACCGGAGGAACATATTTTTCATCAAAAACGATCGTCTTGTCTCGCACTTCGGTAATTCTGGCAATGCCAAGGCCGACGTAGCCGGGCTTGGCAGTCTTGCGCAGTTCGAAGCTGAGGCGCGGAGAGGCAAGGTCGATTTCCTCCTCGACGCGCAGCGCCGAGGAGGAATCGATAAAGGTTTCGGCGCCGATGATGTAGCGTGCCGCGCTTTCGGCCTCGCGGTCATCCGTTTCACGCGTGTTGGCGGAGGCGATCGGCATCAGGAGCCAGACGATCTGGCCGGCGGCCGCCTCCGGCACGTTGATTGCGGGAGGCAGCGGACTATCGGCCGGGATGCTGAAAGGGGTGCCGTCAGGCATGATGCCGGCGGCTCGCCGCAGCGCGAATTTGCTTTGCTGGGTCAGATCGCGATCAATCTCGAGCTCGGAGAAGCCCCATGGATAAGGCGTCGAAGTTCGCACCCGGGATTCGAGCAGGTGCTCATGATAGCGGTCGTTCTGCTGCAGATGATGGGGCCGAAGGAAGAGACCTTCCGACCACGCTACTTTGGTGTACCAGGACATTATCGGATCTCTCGAATAGCCGGATGGGGTCCCCGAGCATGATCCAGAAAAGTGGGTACCGGTTTTCCGAAAAAGATCATGCTCAAACAAAAAGATAGAGCGGGATGACGATTCGCAAAAAAGTCATCCTGCTCTAGAGCGCGCCAACCTTTTCCGGATTTATTCGGCTGACTCCAATCTTGGTTTCGCTCAATCCGATCTTGATTGAAAAGCGAACAGGATCTCCGCCTGTGAAAACCGGCAAGCAACGCTCGGACCTTACCCAAGGTGTATCTTACGCAATGTGTATTATGAGGCTCTTCCGCAATAAAACCGAAGCTGCCCAGACGACTGCAACAATGCCAGCTCATTTTGATTCACCCTCGTAGCATCGCGCGAAGTAGTCCATGAACGTGTCGAGTATCCCGTTATCATGCCGCTGCGCATGGGCCTGCCAACGAGCCACGTAGATGTCCCACAACCGCGCCTTGCGCGAACCAACCATACCCGCAAGACCACGATCGGATTGCGAAGCGGCTTCGATCGCTGCAGGGTCGACGTCCTTCATCAACAGCGTGACGGCCCGCTGCATCGCCGCATAGGTTTTGATTTGATGCCTTTTCAGATCATCAAAGCCTTGGGCGAACGCTCTCTCGGCGTCGAGATAACTCTGGCCCTGGAATCCAAACATGATGCGAAGGGCGTCTTCCGCAGTTGGCGCGAACTTGAGTGGGTTGTTGTTGATCGCTTGGACCGCGGTCTGGTTGGGGCTGCGCGCCAATCGTTTGGCTTGCTGCCGGCCCTCAAGCAGTTGCTTCATGTTGTCGGTGGCGAGCTTCAGCAGTCGGCCAAATTGCTCGGCCAGTTCGCCAGGGTCGCGTCCTGCGAAGGCATCCTCCTGCAGACCGGCGCCGCGCGCGACGAGCTGGGCAAACTTCGCCATTGCGTTGCCATCCGCGCTGCGCTCCGAGATCGCCGCCGGATCCGATTCCGTAACGGACCAAGGCCGTTTCGCATCACCGGTGCGCGGACGGCTCGGGGTCGGCACGGGGATGATTTCGGGCTGCGCAGCGGGCAGCGGCGGCGGACCCTCGGCCCAACCGTCGTGTTCGGGCCCGGTGACAACGGGCTTCACCTGGACAGACGAAACAGTAGCTGCCGCGGGCGCTGCACGATGTGCTGTCGGTGTGGGCACGTCGACCGCCCAATCGAGAAAATCCGGTCGAACCGGAGCCGCATCGCGCGGGCCCTTTAGCTGCCGCGGGTCAATGGGATCGGCCGCATCCGGCCCCCCGTCCCAGAGGTTATCGTCGCGCGATGGTGGACGCGGAGGCGCGGCCTCACCCGGCTCGGCGACTTCCTCCTCCAGCGCCGCGGCGATGATATATTGACCGATGACAAATCGATCGCCATTGCGCAATCGATGCGCGGCTTTGAGGCGACTTTCAGCACCGTTCAAAAACGTGCCGTTAGTTGAAATGTCGTGGAGCCAATAGGCGCCGTCGTGCCAGCGCACCTCGCAATGCCGTCCGGAAATGAAACGGCTCGGATCCGGCAACGTCCAGTCAAGATAAGGATCGCGTCCAATGTCGAGGCCGCGTCTGCCCTTGATCGAGACGCTCAAGGGCCCGCCGTCCGGCAGGCTCGTCTCATTCTCGATGTGCAGCGTGAGCGTCATGCCATCTCAATGAAGTGGCCTGCCTCATGCGCCATGAGCTCGCGTTGCGACGTCCGAGCGTCACCGATGAGAGATATTCCGAGCGCAGAGTCTGTTATCCCATCCACCCGTTTTGCATGCGAGTACAGGAATCTTGACACGATCATTCCAGGGAACGGCGTGGCACCCTCATCGACTCCGGCGGCTGCAGATACTTCCTGGAAAACGGCAGGCATGGCTGAACTCTCTTGTTCGCAGATTCCTCGCGACTGAATCCCGACCTCGGTTAGTGCGCTCGGAAATAACATGGTTCAACTCTTAAAGAACGCAGATTGTTTGCCGCCGGCGCGCGCGTCAAGGTGGCGCGCTGCAGTTTCGCATCACCACTGGCAGAGTGGCCATGTTCAAGCAGCTACGCGCATCATCCAATCGGTGGATGTCGCCGGATTTGAATCGTGGTACCGATCGTCCTGTTACCCGCTTTGACCGTCATGTTGAACGCATTTCATTTCATTAATTTCGCATCGCTACTAGCAGAGTGTCCATGTTCTCCAGCCGCGCATCATCCAATCGGTGGATGTTGCCGAATTTGAATTATGGTACCGATCATCTTGTTATCCGCTTTGACGGTCATGTTGAACGCATCGCGTTTTATTTCATTGCCGCGTGGCGCAGGAGCAAAACTTTTTAATTGAACCTGGATTTCTCGCGGATCACTAATTGTCTGGAATTCTATCGCTCAAGGAACGACAGACGGGTTATCTGTCCTGAGGGGCTCGCGTTGACGGAACTGGCATTCTCGGCTGCTCTTGACGATGACGATGCGGCGGCGATGCCACCGTCCGCGGAGCAGATCTCCTCTCCCGCGATGACCGCCCTGGAATCGGAAGCGGCGGCCGACGAGCCGGCACCAATCGATCGCCCTGTTTTGGTAACTGCGAAAATCGGCACCGCCGCGCAACCTGCGATGATTGACCCCACGGTTGCTGAGCTGTGCATTCCGCTGTCGGAAACCGATCCGTGCGGACCCGATCTCGACCTGTCTGGTGATGCGGAATACCTGAACTTCTTCGCCCAGACGGAAGGGATGCTTCCGAGCGTGTTCTTTTCGACCGAAGACGGAAAGCCGTTCGATCGAGCCAGTGTCGATTTGCCGCGTCAGATCGAAGCGATCGCGCCGCTGTGGGAGCGCTCCCGCGACTTGCGGCTGCTCGTCATAAGGGCGCGGCTGACGATCCTGAATCGAGATCTCGCTGGCTTCGCGGTGAGCATTGCTGCGATTGCGGAGTGGCTGGAACAATTCGGGGACGAAGTCCATCCGCGCGCCGCTGACGGCGACCTTGGCCCGCGTGTCGCTGTGCTTGGCTCGCTTGAGCTGCCCACCGTCGTATTCCCGCTGCAGTATGTACCATTATGCGAGGGGCGCCGAATTGGCGCGGTGACCTACCGGTCCTGGATGATCGCATCCGGCGACGTCAAACCGCGCGCCAACGAGCAGAAACACCCATCGGCTACACTCGCGGATGCGATAGCGGATGCACCGGCGGATGTACTGTCGGCAACGCGCAAACATGTGACGATGCTGAAGACATCACTCGCCCGCATCCGGAATGTCTTCATGCTGCAGGACGTTTCGCTCGGCTTGGAGAATTTGCCGGCGCTGGTCGACAGGATCCAAGGGCTGGTCGATCCGCAAGCTGCGCAACGCGAAGAGACGGTGGCCGGCGCGGAATATGACATTGCACCGGCAGGTGATGCGCCGGCCTCGCTTGCGGAAGCGCAACAGGCGCTGGCGGCCATTGCCGATTATTACGCCCGTTCGGAGCCTTCCAGCCCGGCACTGCCCCTGGTGCGCCAGGCACACCAGCTGATCGGCAAGTCGTTCTTCGAAGTGATGAGCATCCTGGTTCCCACCCAGATGGAGAAGGCGGCATTTCAGATCGGCGCCGACCTGTTCTTCGAATTGCCGGTCAGCAAGCTTTCCAAGCTGCCGGAGTCAGCACCCGCGCCGGAAGCTTCGCCGTCATCTTCGAGGCCTGGCGGATCTCCTCAGTGCCGCGTCGAGTCCCGCGCGCAGGCGATCGCGCTGCTCGATCAGGTCCAGCGGTTCTTCCGACACGCCGAGCCCTCCAGCCCGGTTCCGATGCTGTGCGATCGTGCGCGCGCATTTGCCGAGCGTGATTTCATGTCCGTGCTGAGGGACGTGCTTCCGAAGGCTGCGCTGAAGACCATCGGCGCCGAAAAAGAAAGATGAGATCAGCGATGTACGGCGATTCAACAGTGAGCAGGACCGAGGATGTTGTTGCCGTTGCGCTCCGCAACTGCTCCCCGCGTCCAAACGTCCAGGCAATGGCGTGCGTCGCTCGCCGCACTGATGCGCGAGGCCCGACCATCCGGAGCCCCTGAACTCGCCCATTCCAATTGATATAGCACCGAAAGTTCCTTCTCATCTTAAACTCAAAGGCAAGGTTGAACACATGGCAAAGGAAAGTGGTCAGAAATTCATTCGCCGGGTTCGGCCGCCGCGAGTCCACATCACCTACGAAAATCCGGCGAATGCCGAGGAAAAAGTCGAGATCCCATTCGTCATGGGCGTCCTGGCCGATCTCTCCGGCAACGCGCCCGGCGAGGAGAAGCCCGAAATCGTCGATCGCAAATTCCTTGAATTCGACATGGACAATCTGGATGCGCGAATGGCCGCCATCCAGCCGGGCATCAACTTCCGGGTAGCTAACAAACTCAGCGAGGATTCCGGAGAGAAGATGGGCGTCGAGCTCCGCTTCGACAAAATGGCGGATTTCGAGCCGGCCGCCGTTGCAAGGCAGGTTCCGGCAGTCGCAAGGCTTCTCGAAGCAAGAACGCAACTGGCGAATCTGCAGCGCTATGTAGACGGCAAGGCCGCCGCGGAGGGTCAGTTGCGCAAATTGTTGGCGGATCCGCAACTGATGCAGGCGTTGAAGAACCGCACCGTCGAGCAAGGCGACGATAGCGAAAAGTAAGCAGCACCATAGTCGATCATCGTATTGGATAGAGCGTAATAGAAAGCTTGTCATGGCAACCGAAACAGTCCAGCAGGAAGCGCGAACGCAGACCCAGGATGCGGACGAGTTTGCTTCGCTCCTGAAACAGACCTTTAGGCCGCGCACCGAACGCGCGGCGACAGAAATCGAGAACGCCGTCAAGACACTGGTCGAGCAGGCGCTCGCCGATACCAGCGTCATCAAATCCGACGTGCTCGACACCATCGGGGAGATGATTGCGCAGCTGGACAAGAAGCTTTCGGCGCAGATGAATGAAATCATGCACGCGCCGGAATTCCAGCAGCTTGAGGGCGCCTGGCGCGGCATGAAATATCTGGTGTTCCAGTCCGAGACGGACGCGCAGCTCAAGATCCGCGTGATGAATGTCGGGAAGACGGAGCTCTATCGGCACTTGCGGCTGTATCCGAACGCCGCCTGGGACCAGAGCCCGCTGTTCAAGAAGATCTACGAAGAGGAGTTCGGCCAACTCGGCGGACAGCCCTATGGCTGCCTGATCGGCGACTATAACTTCAGTCATCTGCCGACAGACGTCCAATTGCTGCGCGACCTGAGCAAGATCGCCGGCGCCGCGCACGCGCCGTTCTTCGCCGCCGCGGACTCGACCTTGATGGGTATGGATTCATGGAATGAGCTCATGAATCCGCGCGATCTCAGCAAGCTGTTCGATACGCCGGAATATGCCGCCTGGAGATCGCTGCGCGATTCCGACGACGCGCGTTATGTCGGACTCTGTATGCCGCGCGTGCTCGCCCGGTTGCCATACGGCGCCAAGACCGAGCCCGTTGAGGAATTTGCATTCGAAGAAGACACTGACGGCCATAAGGGCGAGAAATACGCATGGATGAATGCGGCCTACGCGATGGCCGCCAACATCAACCGCGCGTTCAAGGAATACGGATGGTGCGCACGCATCCGTGGTGTGCAGTCAGGCGGCGAAGTGGAGGATCTGCCGACACACACATTCCCAACGGATGACGGCGGCGTCGATCTGAAATGTCCGACGGAAATTGCCATTAGCGACCGCCGCGAAGCCGAGTTGGCGAAATCGGGTCTGATCCCGCTTATTCATCGCAAGAATACCGACCGTGCCGCCTTCATCGGCGCCCAGTCGCTGTTCAAGCCGAAGGCCTATCAGAACAACCCCGATGCAACGGCTTCGATCAATCTGTCGTCCCGCCTGCCCTATATGTTCGCCTGTTGCCGGTTCGCGCATTACCTCAAGGTGATGGTGCGCGACAAGGTCGGATCATACTACGAGAAAGAACAGTTGCAGCGCTGGCTCACCAACTGGATCAGCGAGTACATCGATGGCGATCCCAAGAATTCCACGGAGCAAACCAAGTGCCGTCGTCCCCTTGCGGGCGCGCAGCTTTCCATCTTCGAGAACGAGGAGAACCCGGGTTATTACTCGGCAACTTTCGAGCTCCGGCCCCACTTCCAGCTCGAGGGCATGGATATCGGACTGCGGCTCGTCTCGCGATTGCCCGTCGCAAAAAATTAGCTTTCGTTGTGAACCCAGGATTGAAATCCGACAACCAACATGCAGCTCGCCTGAATGAGCTGAACCCGGCAACTCAGCCAATTTAACACTTCTGGAGAAACTCAAATGGCCGATGAAATGTATGCATTCCTTGACCTCAAAGGTGTCAAGGGTAGCGCCATGGATCCCGACTTCAAGGACCAGATCCCACTTCAATCCGTGTCATGGGGCGTCACCAACCACGGCAATTTTGGGCATGGCTCGGGCGGCTCGAAACACCATGGTCAGATCCACGAGATCTCGATCAGCAAGATCATGTGCCGGGCCACCCCGACGATAATGCAATTCTGTACAAGTGGTGAGCATATCGCGGAGGGAAAGCTCAGTCTGTGCTGGCTAAGCGGCGATACCAAGAAAGCGTATTTCGAAGTGAACTTGAAGCACATACGGATAACTTCGTATCAGATGGCCGGTAGCGGCGGCGCAATGCATCCAATGGAATCGATGTCGCTGCAGTTTGTAGAAACGGAAGTCTTCCATAACCCGCAATCCAACGAAGGCAGTGCTGAAGGCGGCGTCAGATTCGCGTGGAACCTGCAGGAAAACAGGAAGGCGTAACCGCCGTAACCATGCTGACCAGGGCGGCGAGTGGATGCCCTCCATCCACTCGCTCCGGCTATTAGATGTCGGGATTGCTTCGCCGATCGGCCGCAAAATCACAACACGATCGCATGAGATGTGATCTTTTCTGACATGATCTTTCGGGCTGGTTTGGAAGGGAGACTGAGGTTGCTCATGGACAATCCGAATCGGCACTCGCGTCTCAGCCCGCCTCTGATGCATGTCTTCCGGGCTGCGCATGAGGCCAAGGACGCCAAACGGATCATCGATCAACGCAACGAGGCGGGCGAACGCGTCATTGCGGGCCGCCGATTACGCGCGCGCCAAATCATCACCGAGAGCATGCTCCGCCGCGAAGTTTCACGCGATCTCGACGCGCTCTTGAACACGGTATCGCTGGACGCGACGGTCGACATGCAAAATGCGCCCCACGTTCGGAAATCGATTTTGAACTTCGGACTTGCCGATATTGCGAATCGTACCATCGACGAGAACGCCGTCGGGGGGATTCCAGAGGAGATCCGGACCGCGATCGTCAACTATGAACCGAGGATCGCGGCCGATACCCTGCGTATAGCGCGCGACGAAACGCTCGATCCCGTGGAGCTCAAGGTGCGCTTTGTGATCTCCGGCGAACTCGTGTGCCATCCCGTGCATGTTCCAGTCGAATTCGTCGCCGATATCGTTGAATCCGGAAAAATTGTCGTCAATCGATTGTGAGTGCGCGTGAACCCGGAATTTCTCGATCTCTACAACACCGAACTTCAGTTGCTGAACGAGCATGCGCGCCAATTCGCCGAGGAATATCCGGGAATTGCGGAGCGCCTGGGCGGCATCCTGGAGGACCGCGTCGATCCGCTGATCGGGGGGCTGCTGGAAGGAGCCGCTTTTCTTGCCGCACGGGTGCAACTCAAGCTCAAACACGAATTCCCCGAATTCACCGAGAATCTGCTGGAACAACTCGTTCCGCACTATCTCGCGCCGACGCCTTCGATGATGCTCGTCAAAGCGAACCCCGTGTTTGGCGATCCGGCGCTCCGCGAGGGCGCTGCGATAGCGCGCGGTTCCTATCTTGATGCGAGTTTCCGCCAGCTCGATCGGCAGATCGCGTGCCGTTACCGCCTGTGCGGCGACATCACGATATGGCCGTTCGAACTGGTCGCGGCGGAATATCATTCATCCCCGGCGCCCCTGCAGGCGCTCGGAGTCTCGGTCGGCGGTGAGGTGCTGGCGGGCTTGCGGCTCAGCCTGACACACCGTTCAACGGCACGGTCCGAGGATGAGCCCTCTGAAGCCGATGCACGGAAGAAACCCGAACTCCTGATAGCCGGTTGCCGAACCTCGCAGCTCCCGCTGTATTTTGTCGGCGCGGAAGCCGACTCGGTCGCGTTGTACGAACAGCTGTTCGCCCATTGTCGGGGAATCTATTTCCGTCACCTCGATCAATTCGGCAATCCGGTCGTCTTCGAGGCCCCGCTGGAATGTTTGCAGCAGATCGGATTCGACAGCGACGATGCGTTGTTCACCAGGGACCATCGGGTGTTCGAGGGGTTCGACCTGCTACGCGAATACTTCGCCTTTCCGCGCAAATTTCTCGGCTGCCGTCTCACCGGCATCGACGAGTTCCTGTCTCGCATCACGTCGAGAACGGTCGACATCATATTTGCCTTTGACGAACTGAATGCGCGGCTCGCAGCCACCGTCCGGCCCGAGGCATTTGCCATCTATGCCGCCCCCGCCATCAATCTGTTCGAGAAGACCACCGATCGCATTCAGTTGAAATCGAGTCAGCACGAATATCACCTGGTTCCCGACCGAAGCCATTACCTGGATTACGAGCCCCACCGGGTACTCGAGATTTATGCCCACTACCCCGGCGGGCGGGACAAGGTCCCGGTGCGGCCGCTCTATTCGGCATCGCTCCACGATACGCCGGCTGCGTCCGACCTTTGCTTTTCGATCCGCCGCTTGCCGCGACGGCGCACGGTGGAAGAGAAGCGCTCCGGCACGTCGTCGGATTACACCGGCACCGACATGTTCATTTCGCTGAGCGAGTTCGGCGGCATCGACGACCAAGACGCGATCGCCGAGCTCAGCGTACGCGCCCTTTGCTCGAATCGGCATTTGACCGAGCATCTGCCGATCGGGGTGGGCGGCGCCGATTTCCGGCTGGTTGACGATTTCAACCTGGATCTCGTATGTGTCGCGGGGCCTACGTCTCCGCGCGAGCCTATTATCAGGCAACTGCGTAGCCGCAGCGAAACGGCGCACACCGGCACGGTCACCTGGAGGCTCGTGAACCTGCTTTCGACCAATCATCTCGGACTGGTCGAGCGAGGCGCTGGACACAATGCCGAGGCGGTTCGGGAGACGCTGTCGATTTTTGCCGAGATGGCCGATAGCGCCACCGAGCGCCGCATCCGCGGCGTTCGTCACGTCGATAGCCGGCCGATCGTGCGGCGTATCCGCCAGCGCAGCGGCATAGGCGTTGGACGCGGTATCGAGATCACCGTCACCATCGACGAGAAGGCGTTCGAGGGCACGGGCGCATTCCTGCTCGGCGCCGTGCTCGACCGCTTCTTTGCCGAATATTCAGGCTTCAATCATTTCACTCAAACCGTGATCCGCTCCGTCGATCGGGGCGAAATCATGCGATGGCCTCCCCGCATGGGAATGCGCCGACCACTATGAACCAGTCCCCTCACCTGAACGCGAGCCTCGTGCACGAGCTGGAAGCCGAGCCATGGCGGTTCGACTATTTCACCGTGTTGAGGCATCTCGAACGCGTCCATGACGACCAGCCTCGCATCGGCGAAAGCGCGTCGCTGCGCGACGAGATGGTCCTTCTTGGACAAGACCCGTTCATGGAGTTTCCGGCGTCGAACCTCGCCCGCGTGGAATACGGCGACGACGAAGACAAGCCGCTGAGGATCTTTGTCAAATATATGGGATTGCTCGGCCCCCAGGGCGCACTGCCGCTGGCGATGACCGAGGAAGCCTATCACTACGTCCTCGCCAACGACGACGCTTTCCCGCGCTTCCTTGACATCTTCAATCACCGCTTTCTTCAATTGTTCTTTCGTGCCTGGGCGAATTCACGCCCGATCGCGCAGCACGACCGTCCGACGGCGGACCGTTTCTTCGCCTATATCGGTTCCGCAATCGGCATCGGCTCCGAACCCTACCGGAATCTCGACAGCATCCCCGACGCCGCCAAGCTCTGCTTTGCAGGGCTGCTGGGAAGCCAAGCCAAATCCGCCTCGCGTCTCACCAGTGCCGTCTGCGGCCTGTTTGAGATCAGAGCGGAAGTCGATGAGTTCGTCGGAACGCGGCTGATGCTCGACCCTCAGGACTATACGATTCTGGGCAAAGGCCATAACGCGCTCGGCAAAGAGGCGATGCTGGGCCGAGGCGTCTACAGCGTTCAGGACAAGATCCGGATCCGCATCTACACCGAGAGCCTGTCCCAATACATGCGATTTCTGCCCAGCGGCGACCTCTGTGAGCCGCTCGCGGACCTCGTCTATTCTTACAATGGAGCCCAGCTCGATTGGGATACCGAACTGGCGATTCCATCGGCCGCTGTCGAACCCATCCGTCTCGGCCAGTTCGGGCAGCTGGGCTGGACGACCTGGATGGCGCCAGACTGGACCACGACAGAAGCATATCGGCGCGACGCCAGGTTCAACCCGGCGGAGCGTATGGAGAGAAAGAGACGCATGCGGCAAGCCCGCAGCGAGGGAGGCGTGAGTGGCCGACATTAATCTTGAGGCAGTAGCAGGCAAGCTCAACCGCGTCGGCTACGAAGCCTTGTTCAAGGGGCTGCGGCAGGCGAAGGGCGCCGGCAATCGCAATGTCGAACTCGCGCACTGGCTGGTCCATGTTCTGCAAGACGAGCGTACCGACATCGTACTGACCGCCGATAATTTCCGGCTTGATCGCAACAAGCTCCTGATGGACATCAACGCTGCCATCGGCGGATTTCGCAAGAACGAAACCGAAATGCCATCGGTGTCCAACACCGTGATGGACATGCTCGACCGCGGCTGGCATTACGCCACGCTCTTCTTCGGGGAAACACAGATACGAACCGGCCACGTTCTGGTCGGCGCGCTGCAATCGCGCGAACTCGACCGCGCACTCAAGAACATCTCATCCGAATTCAACAAGATGTCGGTCGACGTCTTGACCAGCGAGTACCGCAGGATCTGGGCGGGCTCCGAGGAAGAAACCCTGCGCCCGATGGATGGTTCGGGGTTGGGGACTGCGGCGAGTGCTGCACAACAGACCGGTGCCGCGAAAGGCACCACACCGCTCGATCGATTTTCGCAGGATCTTACCGCAAGGGCGAGATCCGGCGAGATGGATCCGATTCTCGGCCGCGATGACGAGATCCGCCAATTGATCGATGTCCTGATGCGCCGGCGGCAGAACAACCCGATCCTCACCGGCGAGGCGGGCGTCGGCAAGACTGCGATCGTCGAAGGCTTTGCCCAGCGTATTGCATCAGGCGAGGTTCCGCCGTCGCTGAAGAATGTCCGGCTCTGTGCGCTCGACATCGGCCTGATGCAGGCGGGCGCGTCGATGAAGGGCGAATTCGAGCAGCGGCTGCGCTCGGTGATCGATGAGGTGCAAAGCTCGCCGACGCCGATCATCCTGTTCATCGACGAAGCCCATACCCTGATCGGCGCCGGCGGCTCCGCCGGCACCGGCGATGCCGCCAATCTCCTCAAGCCCCCCCTCGCCCGTGGCACGTTGCGCACCATCGCCGCGACCACCTGGGGCGAGTATCGCCAATACATCGAGAAGGATCCGGCGCTGACCCGGCGCTTCCAGCCTATCCATGTCGACGAGCCCGACGTCGCGACCTGTTGCATCATGCTGCGCGGGCTCCTCGGGCCGATGGAAAAGCATCACGGCGTGCGGATTTCCGACGCCGCGATCGTGGCCGCGGTGAATCTGTCACACCGCTACATCCCGGCGCGGCAGTTGCCGGACAAGGCTGTCAGCCTCCTGGATACTGCCGCTGCCCGGGTGGCGATCAGCCAGAGCGCGACGCCGGCCCTGATCGAGGACGCGCGTGTCGCCATTGCCGCGCGCGAGGCAGAGAGAGCCGCGCTCGTCAGCGACAGCGATTTGGGAGTCGACGACGCAGATCGCATGACAAGCCTCGATGCGGATATCGCGGCGCTCAGGGAGAAGCTCACTGGCCTGGAATCCGAGTGGGCCATGGAGCAGGCCCTCGTCAACGATATTCGAGGCATCAGAAAGATATTGGCAGAGCCTAAGCAAGGCGACGAGACGACCGCGAAGCGCGCCGAATTGCGCGGCAAGTTCGACGCGCTGGAGGGCATCACACCCGAAAAGCGCATGATCTATGCCCATGTCGACGAGCAATCCGTTGCTTCGGTGGTGTCGGACTGGACCGGCATCCCCGTTGGCCGCATGGTGCGCGACGAAATTGAAACCGTTCTGAAGCTGCCGGAAATCCTCAACCGCCGCGTCGTTGGCCAGTCGCACGGGTTGGCGATGATTGCCAAGAGGATCGAAACCAGCCGAGCCAAGCTCGACAACCCATCAAAGCCGATCGGCGTATTCATGCTCGCCGGCCCCTCCGGCGTCGGCAAGACCGAGACCGCGCTGGCGCTGGCCGAGGCGCTCTATGGCGGCGAGCAGAACATGATCACCATCAACATGTCGGAGTTTCAGGAGGCGCATACCGTCTCTTCGCTGAAAGGCGCACCTCCAGGCTATGTGGGCTACGGCGAAGGCGGCCGGCTCACCGAAGCAGTACGGCGAAAGCCGTATAGCGTGATTCTGCTCGACGAAGTCGAGAAGGCCCATCCCGACGTGCACGAGATTTTCTTCCAGGTGTTCGACAAGGGCATCATGGAAGATGGCAACGGTCGAAAGATCGATTTCAAGAACACCCTGATCATCCTCACCACCAATGTCGGCAGCGAGCTGATCATGGAGCTGTCGCGCGATCCGAAATATCGCGACGACCCAGAGCAATTGGGGTTCAGGCTGCGGCCAGAACTGCTCGAGGTGTTTCCGCCAGCACTGCTCGGGCGCATCGTGACCATTCCCTATTTCCCGCTGACGAATGCCATGCTTGATGGCATCGTCCGGCTACAGCTTGGTCGTATCGATCAACGCATTCGCGACAACCATGGCGCCTCATTCGTCTACGCTGACGCGGTGATCGATCATATCGTTTCAAAATGCAACGATCCGGATTCCGGCGGCCGCATGATCGACAACATCATCACCAATACGCTGCTGCCGGCACTATCCCGGGAATTCCTGAAGAAATCCCTGGCCAAGGAAGAAATCACGCAAGCACGAGTTACGATCGAAGATAACGATTTCGCGTATGCCTGGACATAAGAGACGCTCATCTTTTGCCTACCGAACAGCTCATCACGCAGCGGCGACTGAACAAGATCAGGCTGCCGCGGTGTCTTGTGATTGCCGCCAGGTGATGTTATCCCCCCGCGATCCGCATTCTTCGGAGCCATCAGCGAGGCCGCCATACAGATGGCGAAGCCTCAGAGGCCTGCAAATGCCTCGCCAGAAACTCATGTATGGAGAGTGATGTGGTCATCATACCGGTGGACGCCCACCTGCTTACCCTGACGATTTCGACGCCGGAGATTGTGATGCGACCGGTGCGTATGGGCCGCGAAACCCGCATGCAGCGCGAACGCATTCAACGTACGCGTGAGATCCAAACGCAACGCAGCGCGGCCTCCCTGACATTGTCGTTCATGGAAGTGAACAAGATTTTCGGCGCCGCTGATATCGAGTTTCGGCTGCGGAATACCACATCCGGATCCGTCGAGGCGCCGAAGGGATCCGAAGCGCTTGACGATGAAGGTTTCTTAATGCTGGCCGCCGGCTTTCCAATGAACAATGCCGTCAGTCTGCTGCTGGTTCGCAGGTTCGCAGGCTCGGAGGGGGGCGCCTCCAATGAGAAACTTGGCGTCTGCGCGGTCGGAGACAGCTCTCCCGACACAGCACTTGCCCATGAATTCGGGCACCTGCTCGGGCTCGATCACCAGGGCGACATACGGGATTTGATGAACCCTGGCCTGTCGGCTCCCGGCACGCCATTGACGAGTAGCGAAATTACCGGCGTTCGCGCCTCGCGGCTTTTTCAGCGATTTGGCGGGCGTCCATCCAAGGACTCGCGCTAGAGCGGGATGACTTTTCTTCGAATCGTCATCCCGCTCTATCCTTTTGTTTGAGCATGCTCTTTTCGGAAAACCGGTACCCACTTTTCCGGATCATGCTCTAGCAAGCGGAACGAGCCTCACTACTATCTGTCGTTTTTCGATCCCTTAAGCGCCGAGGGGTGCTTTAGACCTTGGTGCGCTCGGAGCGTTCGCGGATGGCGCCACGCCGTTGAGACGGCCCTGCACCCGCGGCGACACGGCCGATGAAATCCATCAAGCCGCGGCCGGTCTGCCGCCAGCGCGGTGGGATCGAGCGTCGCGAGCTGGTTGCCGGCCAGCACCGCCGGGTCGGTGAAGCGGCCACCGGTGAAGCTGGTGTTGATGACGCCGCTGAAATTGATGAAGCTCGGCAGCGCAGCAGCGGTCGTGGGCGGCAACACCTTGCTGCCGGGCGCGACGGTCACGGTATTCACGGTGTCATTGCCAAAACCCATGTCGACCGTGCCTACGATGCGCGATCCGGTCAGCAGCGTCAGCGTGTCGGCGGTGTTCGACAGCTTGATCGCGGTGCCGCTTGCGCCGGCGGTAGAGATGATGGCGCTCGAGTTGGTGATGGTCGCGGCGCCGCCGGCTTGAATGCCCGTCTTGCCCGAGATGATGCCGGCGTTGGCGATGGAGGCGACGGTGTTTGCAACAATGCCGAACGTCCCACCCGATATGGTGCCGGCGCCGGAGCTGGTCACGTTGGCGGTACTGGCAAAAATGGCTGCGACGCCCGCGGCAATGGCGCCAGCGTTGATCCCGCGGGCGGTGTCGCCGATAATGCCGAGCCTCCCACCTGAGATAGCGCCGGCATTGTTGACGGCAGCGAGGGTCGAGGTGCCGATTCCGCTGAATGTTCCCGTGATATGGCCGGTGCTCGTGTTGTCCACATCGGCGGTGTCGGCAGAGATGCCAACGCCATTCCCGCCGGTCGAAGAGACGCCCATCGCAGAGATGAGGCCGGCATTCCTGACGGTTGCCGTCGTGGCCTGGACGCCGTTTGTGTCACCTGTGATGACGCCGGTGCTCGTATTGTTGATGGTCGCATCGCTACCGCTGATACCAATACCGCCCGTGATGGTGCCGTGATTGTTGATCGTTGCCCCCGTACCGAACACCACGCCGAAATCGTCTCCCGTCACCGTCGCGCCGACCTGGATATTGTAGGTGTTGTTGTTGTCGTTAACCGTGCCGTAGCCGTTGGTGCCGTTCTGGTTGGTGGTCTTCCCGGTGCAGGTGACGATCGTGTTGTTGACCGGCGAGGCCGGCGTGCAGGCCGCCTCGACGCGCCCGCTCATCGCGAAGGAAGCAATCAGCAGCGCCTGCAGCAGCGCGTGTCGTCGCAGAATCAGCTTCAGGCCGGCCACGTATATTTTTGCTCGCGCGTCGGATTTTTTTCGCCGACGCTGGCGAGAGCCAATACTCTCAAGCCAAACCTCCGTCCGAGCAGCCGCAGCACACGCTGAATCGACGCGCGCAGACCCTAGCTGCGGCGGCAATGTGCGGCTTGGACGGAGGTGACGGAGACTAGGACCAAAGCGAATCGGCGACCTATTGTCGCGGCTGGCGCAGTTTGCGACATCGACCAGCGCCGTTTGGCCCGGATTAACTCAACCGTTATCATTGCAAGGATGCACCGGCGCGGCCGGGTCGACGCAAGCGTCACCCGTATCCCTCGAACGCAGGAGACGGCGGCGCGCGGGCAGCGACAAGCTTCGTCACAAACTCTAAGCGCAGCGAGGACGCGGAGGATGAGCCGCCAACTCAATTTGCGCGACTTCGAGAGGGCCGTGTTGAACGGCATGCGCGAAGAATTGAAGGACCCGCGGTTGAAGCTCACGCTCGCAATTACAATGGGGAGCGACAGCGTTTGGCAGCGAGTTCGACATCCACGCGTGCAAAGCTCGAGGCGAAGCGGACTCGGATCGAAAGCGAACGCCAGCGCAATATCGACCTGGTCATCAAGCAGATCATTGGAGGACGATGCTCGTGAGCGCATCGCCGAACTCAAGGCCCAGCGGCCACAAGTTGAGACCGAACTCGCAGCACTCGAGGACGCTCCGTCCATCATCACGCTGCACCCTGCCATGCTGGATCATTACATACGGACAGTCGACGCGTCGGCAGCAGCGCTGGCGGATCATGCGGGAGCCGAGGACGATCGCGGATCACTCGTCGGCAATTTTCGCGCCTTGGTCCACAGCGTCAGAACGCGGGACCGGTAAGAGGATGCGCAGGGGGTCGGCCCGGCGGATCTTGCCGCGTCGGTTCCAACCTTTGCTCGACGACCTGCGGTCAGGCCACGCGACGTCCCTCACGCCTTAGCGAAGTTTCACCGTAACGTGTTCGAAAGGCGAGCGCGGTGCATCGCTCGGTTTCGCGTCTTGGCGGACACGGTGCGCGATCTTGCTTCCGAGCGCACCATATAATTATGAACGCCCAACCGCTCAAAGTTGGGGCGCTTGCCGGAATCAGCAGCCAGCTTTCCGTCTTGATCTTCGTAGGGTGGCTTCGTGTCGAGGGTGGGTTGGAACCATTCGAGCCACAATTTCTTCGATGCGTCCTTTGACCGAGCCATGGACGGTCATCGAGGGCGTGCTCGGCGCCAGCCATTTGGCCAAGCCTTCCTGAGGCTTTCGGACGACGGCCCCGGCGCCAGCTGCATCGTCGTGATGAGCCGTCGTCCGAAAGCCTTCACAAAAGCAGACTTCTTGCCTTCACTCAGAGTGAAGCTTCATCCGAGGCTAGTGGCGCGAATCTGACACTTGCTACCCTGAGACAGACATCAGGCGCAGCGTGCCCATGCGTCGATAACCTTTAAGCCAAGCCCCTTGGTGTCGATCGTCAGTGGAGCTTCGATTATGCCTTCAGGGAGGTCTCGATATCCCCTATCAGGGCCGATGCTTCCACCGTTGCGAGTGGGGGTGAAACGCAGATTTTGTCCGACCGTCGATATTCCCACGAGCTTGCTGCCGTTCATGAATTGCCGCTCAGACCTGACACCGACCGCATGGATTCGCGCCAGTCGCAGCGCCTTCCACGCCGGAGATCGATAGTCCGGTACCGGGACATTTGGCTGGAAGGCCAGTAACACCTCTCGGATCGCCGATCCCAGGATGGCGTGGTTGACATTGCTCGGCAGCGCCATCCACGGCTCGGCACTGATGTAAAACCCAGGCTCGGTTCGCGCCAGCGCGTGAACCAAAATCATCTTCCCTGGCCACCAATAGGCTTGGGCACAAGGCCCGATCGGCAGTGCTCCCGAACTTTGGCTCATGGCTATCCGCTACGAAATTGCTCTGGCATCTCGCCGTTTCCTCCACAATAGATTGATACTTTGTGCATCCGTGTCGATCGAGTAATCTGATATGATCCAAAAGCTATCGATTCCCCTCCAAGGGGCGGACATTTATTGCGATTTTGAATCGGACATCGGTCCTGCGGCTGAATGTCCTCGTTTTGAGTACAGCATGAAGGATGTAAAACGCGCTGGCGAAATTATCGCTGGCGAGCTTCCGTGGAACGATGAAACCGCTCCGCAGATCAGAGATGCGTTCCACATAGCCAACAATTGGCGCGATGCTCACGCCTATCCCATGCGGAACCTCCGATATTCGCTAATGTGGTTCATGAGGCACCACAATCTGGAAGGGGTGACCGTTGCGCGTCTTAAGCGAATGCAGCAATCCGGCGCAAGCTACGCCGCATTCCTCACAATCTGAGCCAGCTTCGGGATTTAGGCGGTTGCCGGGCCATTCCACCGTCCATTGCTGACGTCCGTTCCTTGGTTGCTCTCTTGCGTGATCGCTCTCGCCATCATCAGAGGGTTGAGGACGACTATATCGCAAGGCCAAAGCCGGACGGCTATCGAAGTCATCACTTGATGTTTTTGTATCGTGGGCGCGGCCCGGCAGCCGTTCATGACGATCGGCGCATTGAGGTGCAGATCAGAACTCGATTGCAGCATTCGTGGGCAACCGCTGTAGAGGCAGTGGGTCTGTTTCGTGGCGAGGACCTAAAGGGAAACCAGGGAAGCGCCGATTGGCTCAGGCTCTTCCAGCTTATGTCGCTTGAGTTTGCTGTGGCTGAAGGTTTCCCAGAACTGAGGGATGTGCCCCCGCGCCACAGCCGCATTGCCGAGATCAAGGAGCTAGACCAAAAGCTCGAGGCTGCGAGCACCCTACAGAACATGAGCTATGCGGTTAGATGGACCGATATAGCTATCCAACCAGGTGACAAGGTTCGCTATTATTTGATCGAATTTGATAATGCGACCAAGCAAGTCCGCTTGGAAGTTCAAATCCGCAAGGGCCCCGCACATTACAGGCTGGCGCAGAAAGTCCCGACGCTCTTCCAATAAAACATAACAAAACCCCGCTTCAGACTTTGCAGGGTGCAATAGGAATCTTTTTGCTGGACATAACCGCGAAAAGCATAAGCGCTAAATGCAGCTAACGTTTGGGTACGACAAGAAAACAACGAAGCTCGTCGATATGTCTTGCGAGACTTAGCGCCTGTGCCTTCAGCACATTCACCGCGTGGCTTTGATGCCCATCTTTTGCCAGTTCGGCGATGCGGTCATTGAACGCGTTCAGTTTGCCGAACAATCCCTCAAGCTCTTGCTGGACCGGAAAGCGCCAAGCTTGTTGTTTTGGGTCCAAAGCTACCGCTAAAGGTCTTTGTTTTTTCACGCCCATATTGGGTTTCCTCGCAAAACTCATACCGATTTTGCACGAAAGCCCTCTTACCGGAAGCACTGGCCGTACACGGAACAAATAGAACAACCGGCAAGAAGCTAGAAGTAGTGTTATTCCGTAGAACACCCATAGCGTTAAATAATGGCGCGTTTAAGTTTGGCAGTTCTGGTAATCGAAGACGTCGAAAAATAATTTTCGACAGTCGATTTTTCAGTACCTGACGAGTACCTAAACGACTCAGAGGTTCCGGCTAACTGATTGAAATACTTGGTAGCGGGAGAGCGCTACAACGCATTACCCACTATAGATGAAGCGCTGTTTTCCGATCGGCGGCGAGCAGCCTAAGCGCTTGTGCGGGTTCCAGATTTTATCGCAGCGTCAGTGGCGTTCCACGATCTGGAGGCAATACCCGGTATGTTCGAATCGGGTACACGCAACCGATACCGACATTCGCTGATAGTAGCCATTTGAGGCGGTTTGGTCGGAGGATTTGAACACCCGTATGGTGGAATCAAAATCAGCCCGGTTCCTCAATGATTTCAATGGATTTTCCGACGAAACAGCGAATTCTGCCCCTAGATACATCAATAGGTTCGAAGCGCGGTCAGAACAGACCGCCCCGAGAAAATGAGCCCCGCCAGTACGTGGGCACGTCACTGCAAAGAGTTGAGATGCGTCTTCGCAGCCTTCAAGTCGGCGGTTTCGACGCCATCAGCGATCGTACACCCGCTACTGAAGTTTGCGTGCCTCTCGGCACGAACCGGCAGCTCGCATAGCAGGAACAATTTGCGAGGCTATGAATTTCGGGATGTGGTATTAATCGCCCCGACCCGCGCAAAAGTAGTGGCCCCAGTTTCTTCAGAGGGGCGGTCCTGTGTCTACGTGCCGACCACACATAATGGTAAAGTGGTCGACAGCCAACGGATTCATACTCGACCCGGACGAAGAATGAGCGGCGGTCGGTGCGCCGCGTTGCAGGGCATAGAATTATTCTCGAGCGTTTACGGCTTCGCGGTCGTCAATATGCCAAGGCCAAGAGCAAGGTTGATCGATCAACAACCTGTTGCGAGAAAACCCATGCAGAAGCCGCCGCTTGATCCCCCATGTCGCCGATACCGTGCTCTCCGATTCCGTATTGCCCGCGTACGACGAGGAGCACCTCATCACGCATCTGCGCCTGCTCGACGCGGATGCGAAAGGTGCTGATTGGCGCGAAGTCACACGAGTGGTGCTGCATCTTGATCCGGAACAGGAATCGGATCGCGCCCCCAGGGCGTTCGAAAGCCATTTGTCGCGTGCCAAAATGGATGACTGAGCATGGCTATCGGCACCTGCTACGGCGCGGCGCGGTCTAAAAGCCGTCCTCTTGCGAAATCCGGGCCTCGCATACCTATCGGGACGAAAGTGTTAATCAAAACCCAACCGATTTAGGAGAGCGTTTTGCATAAATGGCAGCGAATAGTGCGCGCGTTGGGCAGGCTTGCATTTCTTTGCATTTTCTGCGCCTTCGCGGGGCAGTCGGCTTATGCCGATGGCTCCGTATCATCCTTACGCATGGGCTACGGCGCGCCCAATCAAGCAGCGTTTGCGCAATTCCTGGCCGTGATACAGCAGTATAACGCATCGGGCGAGCGCTTTCGCATCGACGCCCACTGTCAATCTGCCTGCTCGATGTTCCTTTCAATACGCAATGTCTGCATCGCGCCAGGCGCGACGCTGTTGTTTCACGCCGGCGGCTCTATGCAGAAAGGCATTATCAACCCCTCCACCACGCAGCAAATGCTCAGCACTTATAACGCTGCCTTGCGCCAGTATGTCACCGACAACCATTTCATGGATACATTCACCTTTCATCCGATTTCGGGTAGCGACATCATCAAGCGCTTCGGCTATCCGGCATGCCACTAGACAGGTTGACCTACAATTTGGTTGCCCACCGTTCGCCTGTGCGCATCCGCTTTTTGGACAAGCTGCACCATCACCAGCGACGGCTACTGATGTCGGGTTGATGTGCATTCGCGTCACTTGGTGGGGTGCAGCGACATGTCCGAAGTTGGGGGTAGACCGGAAGTAACCGGCCGATTGTCAAAACGGCGCTTTTGACCCACATGAGACATCGGTCACCCATTTCGCGTTGCTGGCCTAAGCCGATACGATGGCTTATCCTGGGGGCCGGGGAAGGCAATGAGACGAAGCTCTGGAGCAGACGGCGGACCGAATAAGCCGCGAAGCCGCACGGCGATGCTGCGAAAGCGCGGCAATGCGGCAAAAAAAGTGGCGCGGATCTCCAGCCCCACGAAAACGGAAGTCGAAGGCCCCGCGAAAACCGAAGCCGCACAACTTGCGCTCGAACTTCAGGAAGCCAGGGAGCGGCAGGCGGCGACAGCCGAGGTCCTGAGCCTCATCGCCGACGCGCCGACGGATCTGCTGCAGGTGTTCGACAGGATCGTCAGGAACGCCGCGCGGCTCTGCCAGAGTGTGCTCAGCGCCGTCTATCGCCGGGATGGCGAGCATGTCCATTTGGTCGCGCACGATCAGTTCTCGCCAGAATCGGTGGCGGCAGTGCGCGAAGCCTACCCTGCCCCGCTCACCAGCAACAATCTGATCTCGGTCGCCATCCGCGAGCGGCGCGTCGTGCATGAGCCGGATGTGCTGGTCTCCGGCGGATACAGCGAACTGCAGCGAACATCGGGCTATCGCAGCATCCTGATCGTGCCGATGCTGCGCGACGAGGCCGCCATCGGCGCGATCGCGGTGATGCGGCTCGAGCCCCAATTGTTCCCCAAGGCGCAGGTCGAGCTGCTGAAGACCTTTGCCGGTCAGGCGGTCATTGCCATCGAGAATACGCGGCTGTTCACCGAGGTGCAGGAGCGCACAAGGCAATTGTCGCAATCGCTTGAAGACCTGCGCGCCACGCAGGACAGTCTCGTGCAGACCGAGAAGCTGGCCGCGCTGGGACGGCTAGTGGCGGGGGTCGCTCACGAAATCAACACCCCTGTCGGGACCAGCCTGACCGTCGCCTCGGCCTTTATCAACAAGACCAACCGATTTGAAGCCGATGTCGCCAGCGGCAATGTGCGCCGGTCGACCCTGACTGAATTTATTGCGGCAAGCCGGGAGGCGGCGTCGCAGATCATGGTCAATCTTGGCAACGCGGTCGAGTTGGTACAGTCGTTCAAGCAGGTTGCGGCCGATCGCAACGTTTCGGATCGCAGAAGCTTTGATCTCGGCCAGGTGACCGAACAGGTTGTCAAAGGACTGCGGTTCGGGTTGCGAAGTCAGCTGACGGTCAACGTCGAATGCGAGCCCAATCTCGCCATGAACAGCTATTCCGGCCCTTACGGCCAGGTGCTCACCAACCTGGTTCTCAATTCTGCGGTTCATGCCTTTCCAGACGGCGCACGGGGATCCGTCCAGATCACGGCGCGGGCGTCGGGCAAGGACAATGTTGAAGTGCTGTTTTCAGACGACGGCTGCGGCATGAGCCCGGAGGTCAGGCGCCAGGTGTTCGACCCGTTTTTCACGACCCGGCGCGACCAGGGCAGCACCGGCCTCGGATTGCACATCGTCCACAACATCGTGACCAATCGTCTGGGTGGCCGGATCAATCTGGAAACTAGACCCGGCGCGGGAACGAAAATCCGCATCGTCGTGCCGCGCGAAGCGCCGCTGGAGTTTGCTGCGGAATAATGCGAGCGACGTCGCACGCCTACGGCGTCGTGGCCGGCGATGAAAACGGCTTGGTGGCATCCACCACGAACATGACAAGAGCATTCAGATCGCCGGTGCCGGTGCTTGAGATTTCCATGGGCATGCCGGGACCATGTCCGGGCATCGACTACCCCGCGTCGACACGACTGACGCCATGCGGGCTTTTTTGGCTCAGTTGCCCGGTTAGCACGTAAAACGTTTCCGAGCCCGCATGGGTGTGCACGGGCGTGGTCTAACTCGGGATGGCCGCTGACGGAGGCATTGCAGCCGCACTAGGGCTCAAGGTCGAAATAAGGGCCCGAACCTAGGACCTGCTGATTAAGAGTCAGGCTTTTCAACGATGGGGAAAACAGTGCGTGGCGCAGATGCCGATCTCTCAAAATCCGCGCCCAAGAGCCATAACCGAGAGCCATGCCGCGGGGAGCTGTCAGCCATCACCGCAGAACCGTCATGGCGAGCGCCTTGCCCCTCGACTCCGCCCGGATTGTCATGTGGAATATTGTAGCAAAAATGCACATGGCGGGGTGATCCAATGGCGGAAGCTTCTGTTCTGGCCGCGCCGAGCGCGCATCTGGCGGACAACTCCCGCAAGGCGATCTGGGCCGCAGCGATCGGCAACCTGCTCGAGTGGTACGATTTCGGCGTCTATGCCTATCTCGCCTCGCTGATCGCAGCAAAATTCTTCCCGAGTGCCGATCCGACCGCATCGCTGCTCGCCGCGTTTGCGGCCTATGGCGTCGGCTTCCTCGCGCGGCCGCTCGGCGGCATCGTGATCGGCCGCCTCGGCGACACGCAAGGCCGAAAGACGGCGCTGGTGCTCACCATCTTCCTGATGGCGTTCGGCACCGTGGGGCTCGGCCTGTTGCCGTCCTATGACGCAATTGGCGTCTGGGCGCCGATCCTGCTCGTCTGCTTGCGTCTCGTGCAAGGGATCGCGGCCGGCGGCGAATGGGGCACCTCGACCGCCTTCATGGTGGAATGGGCGCCGCAAAACCGCCGCGGTCTGTTCGGCAGTTTCCAGCAGGTCTCGACCGCTGGCGGCTCGCTGCTGGGCTCGGCGGTGGCCGCAATCATGACCTCGTCGCTGAGCCAGGCCGCGATGCTCGACTGGGGCTGGCGCGTGCCGTTCCTGCTCGGCGTATTCTTGCTCTTCGTCGGCGCCTATCTTCGCCAGAACGTCGACGAGACGCCGTCTTACGAAGCAAGCCGCCAGGCAGCCGCCGATCAGCCTGTTGTCTCCGGCTTTCCGCTCGGGGCGCTCGCCTTCGGCTTCACCATTTTCTGGACCATCGCCTATTACACGCTGCTCGCCTGGATGCCGAGCTTCACCCAACGCTTTGCCGGGCTTACGCCCTCGCAGGCGCTGTGGTCGAACACGATCGGCCTGATCGCCATGGTGATCGCGGTTCCGTTCTGGGGCGCGCTGTCGGACAAGGTCGGCCGCAAGCCGCTCCTGATGGCGAGCGCGATCAGCATCGGGCTGCTCTCCTATCCGTTGTTCTCGCTGATGACCAACGGCACCGGGCTCGCGCTGGTGATGCCGCTCCAGATCCTGCTCGGCATCCTGCTTGCGCTCTATTCGGGCGCGGGACCCGCGGCGATCTCGGAAATCTTCCCGACGCATCTGCGCTCCACCTGGATGTCGAGCGGCTACGCGCTCGCAGTCGCCATCTTCGGCGGGTTCGCGCCGTTCATCGCGACCTGGCTGATCCAGGCCACGGGATCGCCGGTGTCGCCGACCTATCTCTATCTGTTGCCTTCGGCGGTGATTTCGCTCGCCGTGATCTGGAGCCTGAAGGAAACCGCTGGGACAAAACTGAGCTGAGTAAAGCGAACGAGCGCAATCCATGCTCATCCGGTTCGACGGACGCACCGCGATCGTGGCGGGAGCCGCGCGCGGCATCGGCCAGACCATCGCGCGATCGTTGGCAAATGACGGCGCGCGCGTCATCGCCTGCGACCTCCTGGTGGAGGACCTCGCCCCCATCGGGGGCCGTGTCGAAGGCGGCGGCGAGATCATCGCCGCCAAGGTCGACGTCACCAATGAGGCCTCCATTGCCGAGGTCGTGCGCACAGCCGGCGGCGCCGACATCCTTGTCTATGTCGCGGGTGGGGTACGCGGCCAAAGACCGCGGCCGCTGGAAGAGGTGAGCGCCGACGATTTCGACGCCATCGTCGATGCCAACCTCAAGGGCGCTTTCCTGTTCATTAAGGCCCGTCGCGCCTGGCATGAAAAAGAAAGGCACCGGACGCATTGTCACCATCTCGAGCCGCGCCGGCCTTGCCACCAGCCTCACCGGCATCCAGAGCTATCCCGCCGCCAAGCACGGCCAGATCGGTCTGGTCAAACAGCTTGCGCAGGAGCTTGGGCCGTTCGGCATCACCGTGAATACGGTCGCGCCCGGCTTCATGGCGACCAGCCCCGATTACGAGGGGCAGTGGAACAACTGGCCGGCCGCGTTCCGCGACAATTTCGTCAACACGATTGCGATGCGGCGCATGGGCGCGCCGCAGGACATCGCCAATGCGGTGACGTTTCTCGCCTCCGACCACGCCTCGTGGATCACGGGGCAGACCATCCCCGTCACCGGCGGCCCGCTCTAACAAATCATTCGGGAGGACCATCATGAACGAGACGTCGAAGCTCGAACCCTGGCAATGGCCGGAAAAACACTGGCGCGGTCTGGTCAACCAGGTCCGCGCCGGCAAGACCTATCGGCCCAAGACCTGGAAGGGTGGTGCGCGATGCGCGTTCGCGCTGTCGTTCGATTCCGACCACGAGACCAACGAGCTGCGCGACGGCGGCAAATCGATCGGGCGTATGGCGTGGGGACAGTACGGCAATCGCGTCGGCGTCCCGAGCATCCTGAAATTGCTTGCGAAGCACTCGGTGCTGGCGACCTTCTATGTGCCGGCCGTGTGTGCGCTGCTCTATCCGGACGAGCAGCGCCGCATCATCGCCGAGGGGCACGAGATCGGCATCCATTCATGGATCCACGAGCTGAACTCGGTGCTGCCCTATGAGGCCGAGAAGGACTTGATGACGCGCTCGGCCGAGGTGCTGGAAAAGACGACCAAGGTCCGGCCCGTCGGCGTGCGCACGGCGTCCTGGGATTTCTCGCCGCATACGCTGCGCATCACCAAGGAAGCCGGCCTGCTCTACGATTCCTCGCTGATGGCCGATGTCGATTGCTATGAGCTGCTGCTCGACGGAGAGCCGACCGGCGTCATCGAATTTCCGGTGGAATGGATCCGCGACGACGCGGTCTATTTCATGATGCATCGCTTCCAGGGCCTGCGCCCCTACACACCGCCGTCGGATGTGTTCGATGTGTTCAGGCGCGAGTTCGAGGCGGCTTATGAGGAGGGTGGCATCTTCCAGCTCACCTGCCATCCGCACATGATCGGCTACCGCTCGCGGCTGTGGATCATCGAAGAGCTCATTCGCCTGGCCAAGGCGAAGGGCGACGTCTGGTGCGCAACCCATGCCGACGTGGTCCGCTACGCGCGCGACCACGCCGCCTGAGGCCTGACACATGACAAAAACGGCCCTCGTCACCGGCGGCGCCCGCGGCATCGGCCGCGCCTGTGCGCTGGCGCTTTCCGATTCCGGGTTCGACATCGCCCTCGTCGATCTCCTGGAGAAGGAGATGGCAGCGACCGCGCGCGGCATCGAGGTGCGCGGCAGGAGAACGCTCACCTTCCAGGCCGATGTGAGCGACTTTGCCCACGCGCATGCGATCGTCGAGCGGGTCAACGCGAAATGGGGACAGCTCGACGTGCTCCTGCCAAGGCCGGAATTTTGGGCCTCACCCGGTCGCTCGCAAAAGAGCTCGGGCCGAAAGTGTCCGTATGCCTGCACGTCCTGTCGACCGATGCCAACGACCTTGGAACAGAGGGTTGCTCGTTGGCCAGAAGAAGCCTCTTGAACCTAAGCACGTATGGTCTATTCGAGTTCGCCTGGAAATAGCGCACTCAAGGCGCGATCTCGCGATTTTTAGCCTAGCAATCGACAGTAAACTTCGCGCCTGTGACCTGGTCAAACTGCGACTGGACGACATTGCTCGGGAACAAATGTGCGGCGTCGAGCAACGATCGTGCAAAAGAAGACAGGTCGACCAGTCCAGTTCGAGATCACGGAGCAGTCGAGGAGCTCAGTTGAAGCCTGCCTACCAATGCTGCGGGCCACCGGTTCCCGATACCTCTTCCCAAGTCGACTTCGTGCAAGTCCTCATATATCAACCCGCCGATATGCTCGGTTGGTGCATCGCAGTGCAACTGCTCCTCGGTCATACCAGATTAGAAAGTACCGTCCGATATCTCGGGATTGAGGTAGATGACGCATTGAATATGGCCGAGCAGATCGAGCTTTAACCATCGACCACCGGATCCACACCGGTGGTCGCTTTCGCGTAGAGTCGAGGTGTGACGCGGTAGCTTTAGGTTCGAACATATCTGTTTCCGCCCCTTTCGTTCGGCGGTGCCTCACTGGTTCGACCATGTCCCCGTTTTCACACCCCGCTCATCCAACCGGACAGGC
>Ga0193724_1000029_pt1 | contig 30059 bp, 22 predicted proteins | sample H2a1metaG_FD_146005 | JGI IMG/M metagenome (GOLD analysis project Ga0193724, IMG submission 146005) | Soil microbial communities from a riparian zone of the East river system, Colorado, United States - H2a1 | ecosystem: Environmental > Terrestrial > Soil > Riparian zone | place: USA: East River... | reverse complement strand
TATGTTTTGTCTAAGCCCGGTTGGGCCGACGCGACTCCGCAAACTTGACGCCAGCGTCGGGGCGTCAGGACCACACGACTTCGCCGTACGCTGCAACATCTCTCGTCCGCTCGCTTGGTGATCGCTCACAGGCCTTTCGCCAACCCGCCCTGCAATCCCATCGCGCGCAAAACGCTGCCGCGTCCACCGCATCCCATCCCGCGTCCGTGACGATCGCGATACGCCCCTCTGTGGGGTGGGATGCGAAAAGTTCTAGATCTGATTTGGGTCAGGTGGCAACAAATATTTTTCGGAAAATCAGAAAAAATGACTCGACACCAAACGGCCCGACGGGCAAATCACCACACGTGCGCAAGCGGCTGTAGCCCGGATGGAGCCAACGGAAGCGGAAATGTTGCCGGCGTGATGCCTTAGCCAGCACCTCGAATTCCATAAAGGCGCGTCAACCCAATACCGGACCACCCTCGCACGATGATGATCGTAAGCATTCGTTAAGCAGAACAATCCTTCAGCGGGGAGTAATCGAATTACATAACCGACTTTTACTCAACGTTAGACCGATTATTCTAAAAAGCACGCAGAGCCCGCAGGAGGTTCGCTTCGATCGTGGGGCTCATTTATGGACGCGCTGGAGGCTTGGGGCGACTCTAAGTTTGATCGATGGCCAAAGACGATCAGGGCTTACTTCCAGCGGTCGGGAATTTATATCTTCCTGATCTCATTCGCATGCGTGTATTACCTTTCAAACGGGCCGCTCCTGCTTGAACACTATGATTTGGGATGGCACCTGGCCGCCGGCGACTTAATCAGAGACCGAGGCAATATTCCTTTCCAGGATCCATGGTCATTTACCCTTGGAGACAGGCAATGGTATAATCTTTCGTGGCTTTGGGACGTGATTGCCAGTGTATTATTTCAATATACGAATTTCAGTGGTCTCACATTATTTGTAGTTGCGTGTGGCGCAGTCATAGTCGGATATCTCACGTCCATCTGCTTAAGCAGCGGAGCCTCGGCAGTTGCAGTTTGTATATCCGTTTTCTCCGCGTGTTTGCTTTACCCCTCTTTTGCGACGCCCCCAAATATTTATCTCGCCGCTTCGCCGAACACTGCCACTATGTTGTTTTGCGTAATTTTCTACGGCGAGTGTTTGAAAAGAACGAGATGTTTTTTGTTGCCTGTAATGATGGTCCTTTGGGCTAATCTGCATGGCGGCTTTGTGCTTGGTTTTCTTATTGTTGGCATTTTTTGCGGCGCGGCTTTGCTCAGACGGGATTGGGTAAATTTCAAGATCTACAGCTTCGCGGGCGTCGGTTGCCTTGTTGCAATATTTATCAATCCTCTTGGCTTGCATATCTACGACGGCGTCGTGGCTACGTTAGGCCACTTTGTGCAGGCATACATCACCGAGTGGCTGTCTTATTTTCAGAACATAACCATGCCGGGGAGCATTCCAGGCGTCGTATATATTTTGATATTTATTGGGTTTGAACTGCGTTACAGAGGCTCTAGTCCTATTCCTCTGGAGTCACGGCTGCTTTCCTGGCTCTTTTTGTTTTTAGGATTTTATCAGTTCAGATACATGTCTTTCTTTTTTCTTTTTTCAACGGTTGCATTAGCTCTTCACATTGATCGGCTGCTACCTAAACGGCTGAATAATTTTGAAGTCCAAAAGTCGTTGTTGGCTGCCGGCATCATTGGAGCGTGCGCTCTGCCATTGACTTTTATGCAAATAAGACCAGCCCTCGAACTTCCGCAAATGCTTTCAGAGCAGGATGCTCTTTATCTTCAAACACACTTTTCGCATGCGCGGCTTCTGAACCACTGGAACGTCGGTGGACTTTTGATTTTCCGCACTCAAGGTGCGGTACCCGTGTTCGTAGATGGTCGGGCAGCTACCGCTTATCCGGATGATTTACTACGTGACTATTTCAAACTGGTCGAATTAGAGATTAGTGAGACCGCCTGGGACACGGTGCTCGAGAAATACCAAATCGATACGGTGCTTTGGGTGAAGGCGCATGAACAGTTAAGGCGGTTTCTCGTGGATAAGAGAGGTTGGAAGGAGGATTACGCAGGAATGTATGAGAGCATTTACGTGAAGCCATAACGCAGCATCATGTTTTTGTGCGGCAAATCGGGGTGGCTGCTTACCAGAGCGGGATGACTTTTCCTCGAATCGTCATCCCGCTCTATCTTTTTGTTTGAGCATGATCTCCGCGCAAACGCTTCGCGTTTGTCGCGAGGGAAAACCGGTACCCACTTTTCCGGATCATGCTCTAGGGTTAGAGCCGGACCGCCGGTGAAGCAAGAACAGTGCAAGTAAGCTGCCGCAGCCGTAAAGTCTTCTTATCTATACCAGCCATGTCTGGACCAGCCGTCCGCAGCACCAAATCGCGAGAGCACGGAGTATGGGTCCCGGCGTTCGCCGGGACGACGTGTTGATGGACTTCGCTAGCGAGCATCGTCGCACGCGGCCCGACGAAACTATTTCCGCGCGGCCGCCGGCTTGCGTTCGACCGGATGGATGTCGACGGTGCGCAGGCGTCCCATCCGCAGCACATCCATTTCGAGCGTGCGGTCGATCCTGTCGCGATCGAGCGCGCGGATCAGATCGTCGACGCCGTTGACCTCCACGCCATCGAGACGGATCACGACATCGCCGGGCAAAAGCCCGGCCCTGGCCGCCGGCCCGTCGGGTTCGATCTGCGCCAGCAGCGCGCCCATCTTGTTGTCGACGCCGGCGACAACCGCATGCCTCCGCGGAATCGGCGCGGTCTGGCCGGACACACCGATATAGGCGCGCCGCACATAACCGTGGCGAATGATTTCCGACAGCACAAACTGCGCGGTATTGCTGGCGACGGCAAAGCAGATGCCCTGCGCGCCGCTGATGATGGCGGTATTGATGCCAATCACCTCGGCCGCGGACGACACCAGCGGCCCGCCGGAGTTGCCGGGATTGAGCGCGGCATCGGTCTGAATCACGTCCTCGATGGTCCGGCCGCTGACCGAACGGATCGAGCGGCCAAGTGCGGAGACCACACCGGCGGTCACGGTCGACTCGAAGCCCAGTGGATTGCCGATCGCGACCACCAATTGCCCGCGACGCAGGGTCTTGGAATTGCCGAGCGAGGCGTAGCGCAGATCCCGCGCGCCGTCGGCGCGCAGCAGCGCCAGATCAGTATCGGGATCGACGCCAAGCACGCGCGCATCGGTGACGATGCCTTCATTGTCCCTGAGCCGGATCTGTCGGGATGACCCGACCACATGGCTGTTGGTCAGCACCAGGCCGTCGGGAGAGATCACGATGCCGGAGCCGAGCCCGCCGCGCTCGCGCGCGCCAGGCAATCCGGATCCGGTCTCGACCCGCACGACGGCGGGGCCGACACGTTCGGTAACGTCGATGACGGCATTGGAATAAGCATCGAGCAAACCCGCGTCGTTCGCGGAAGCAGACTCGGCGGCTTGCAACGGTATCCCATCGCCAGATGGGTCACGGGTAACATCCAACATGGCAAGATTCCTTCGGTGGCTCAAATAGTGAGGGAATCTTGCCGCAGCAAGAGGCCTTGCAATGCCTGCGGCGCGGCCACAGATGAAGCATAGGCGGTCCTGAATCGCGCGCTGCTGATTGCCGCGCGATCACGCCAACCAGACTGGACCAGATTTTTTCAGAATCGAATTCGCCGTCGCGCGGCGACCGCCGCGTCGAACCTCGACGCGGGGTGCCACGGTAAGACCGTTCGTGATGACGAGGGTTTCAGACCGAGCAGGGCCAGCACCTGCGTGGCACGTTCAAGACTTGGCGCGACCAGCTTGCACGGCCAGGATCGGCCTCTCGCTCACGCTCGGCGCGGTGGACTTGCGTTTCGCACCGCTGCCCTGGGCATCGAACTATTGCTGAAACGCAAAAGGCCCCGTCGGGGCCTTTTGACATTTACACCGCGTCTTTTGCGGCCTTGACGGGCCGTGCTCTGACGATCTTTCGAGCAGGCTTCGCCTTGAAGGTCATTGGTTCGCCGTTGAAAGGGTTCACACCCTTGCGCGCCTTGGTGGCGGCCTTCTTGATGACGACGAACTTGGCAAAGCCAGGAACCAGGAACACACCATTTTTCTTCAGCTCTTTATAGCCGATGGTCGCCAGCGTCTCCAGCACTCCCTTTACGTCCTTTTTTCCTACTTCATTCTCAACAGCGATTTTCTCGATCAGCTGCGACTTAGTCATCTGTACTGCCATTTTGTCTCCTGTAAGTTGATTCGCGCCACGGTGAGAGTATTTGGAATTCAGCCCGGAAACTGCGCATGTTTCGATCTACACAGCCTTTTTAAGGCACTTGGGCACCCTACCCGTCTTCCCGCTGAAAGCCAAAACAGGCGGATTCCCTAGCCGGCAAGGGTCTGGATGGTTTTGCGGTGTCGGTCGGGCGGTGGGTGATTTTTCGCGAATAAAGAGGTATCGCAGATCGCGGCCTTCTCGCAAGGACGTCACACCGAGCCTCGATGCCGGCTATCCCGGCCGCCACTTTAGCGTGTGGAGACGGGGTTGCTAAAGCTGCTCAAAGCTCGACCAAATGATCAAGAGCTCTGGTTTTATGCTCAATATATCAATTACTTAGATGCACACTCTAAGCTTTCGCGATCTCATGAGATCAATACGGCAGGCCCCGATTGTAAATGGCAGATTTCGAAAGAGGCGGTTCGATCAACCGCCCTTTCATGCGCTCGAGCCGCGTCACTCGCACGGATGCCGGTGACCATCATAGCCGAGAAAGTACCTGAAGCCGGGTCGTAGGAACGGTAGCGCTGAGCGCAAGACGAGCCGTTCGCGTTGCCGCCCATGGCGGCATACGCGTCGCTGGCGCCGAGCTGAACCGATGCCAGGGCGCGTGAGGCCGCCGGCGTGGGCCGGCCGCCATTCAGAACGTCCGCGTTGGGATGGTAGAACGCGAACGCGCCCGGCTCCTGGATAGCGGCCTGTGCGAACAGCGGCGTTGCCATCAGCATCGACAGATGTTCAGACTCTTGTCGAGCTGCTGATCAAGCTTCTGCTGCTCGGCATCGAATGTCGACAACCGCTGTTGTTCAATCTCCTCCGCAGGGGCGCTCGGAGAAATCTGATGCGCGCGCGGCTGCAGATGGCCGATCGGCGCTTGTGGCACCGTTGTTACCGGACTTGTTACAGGACTTGGGAGCGGGTCGGCATCGGCCATTGCGCTGCCGAACAAGACAGCACCGACGAAGACAACTGCGGTTAGAGGACGTGAGGACATCGGCTGCTCCATCGGTTGTGCGCACGGCCATACATCAGGCGCCGGCCTTGGGTGCGCTTCATGAATTGGACCAGACAAAAAGATAAGCGGGGAAAGCCCGCATTCCCATTAAATACGCGTTCATTGTCGGGTTCGTTGATCACGCCTCGTTGAAATGATCGCGAGCGACGCACGGGTGCTATGGCAAAACCATTCGCGATGATGAGAATGGCGCGGGCTTTCAAGATCGAGGCCACCGTGGCTTCGAATTTCGAACTCCGCACGACTGACGCATCTGCTCGGCAAAACAGCCTGCGCGTCCGTGCCGTGGTCTTTCCATCCGACTTGCCATCAATCCTGCCGGTTGGGACAGACAATCTCCACCCGGCAGCCCGGCCCGGAGCGGATCGCCATCCGGAAGCCGTGCAGCTTTACGATCGCAGCGACCAAATTCAGGCCAAGGCCCACGCCCGGCGTGTTTCGCATCTTGTCGGAACGGTAAAAACGCCGCAGCACAGCCTCGCGCTCCTGTTCGCTGATGCCGCAGCCGGTATCCGTCACGCACACGATGGTTTCGTCCTCGCCGCGCAACAACGCAATGTCCACCTTGCCGCCTTCAGGCGTGAACTTGATGGCGTTGTCGACCAGGTTGGCGACCGCCTCGATCAGCAAGTCGCGGTCGCCGCGCACCGTGAGAGGTTGCGTCGCTCCGACACGAAGGGCGATATTCTTGTTTTCGGCGATCGGCTCGTAGATATCGCAGACCTCGCGCAGCATCTCGTCCAGCGCGACAGTGCCGAATCCCGCCGACCGCCGGCTGTTTTCGATCTCCGCAAGACGCAATAGCGCGGTGATGATGGCCAGCGACTGATCGATGCCCGCGATCGCCTTGTCCGCGACCGCCTGAAGCTGCTCCAGAGTGGCTGCGTTGGTGCGCCCGCGCTCAAGCGTGAGTCGCGCCCGCGTCAGCGGCGTTCGCAGGTCGTGAGCGATATCGTTGCCGACTCCGGCGAGTGCGTGGATCATGGTTTCCATTTCATCGAGCATGCCATTGACGATGACCGCGAGTTTCGAGAACGGCTCATCGACGGTACGGTGCGGAAGCCGCTCGCGAAGATCACCGGCGATGATGCGCTGAACCCGCTGGTTGACCTCTTCGACCCGCTTCTGCGCGCGCACGCTCAGCCACGCGCCGGCCAGCAGGCAAAGACTAAAGCCCGGCAACAGGCCCAGCGCGAGTGCCTGGCCGACGACGTGAGAGATCTCCTTGGCCTCGTCGACATTTCGTCCCAGCACCAGCACGTCGCCGTTTCGCATGCGCCGCGCGATCGCACGGACAGTTTGGTGCTCGCGGCCGTTGCGATCGGTCCTGATGATGTCGGCGCCTTGGGCTTCGGCATCGATCCGAAGATCGGACGGCAGGCTCTCCAGATTGCCGGTAATCCGGTGACCGTCGGCGGCAAAGATCGCCGCGAGTTGCACGCCCCGGGGATCCTGCCTCAGCCGCTCGTCGATGGCCTCGAGCCGCCGTTCAGGCGGCAGCGCGGCGATCCCCTCCAGTTGTGCCGTTATCACACGGTCGGACCGCGCGGTCAGATAGTCATCGATTTTCCAGTAGATGAATCCGAACAGAACGATGATGAAAACCGCAAACACGCCGCCGACCATGAAAGCCCAGTGGAACGTGTTCGAACGCATGAACTGCGGTTGACGCATCGGATTTCGCCGCCCCCGATATCCTGCTCGACGGCAACAGCGGCGCATCGCCGCCGCGGCCATCTGAAAGTTTAAGATCCGGCGCGAAGAATGAACCCGGCACCGCGGACGTTGTGGATCATCGGGGCGTCGTCGGGTCCGTCCACCTTGTGACGCAGCCGGCCCATATGCACATCGACAAGGTTGGTCGCCGGAACGAATTTATAATTCCAGACTTCCTCGAGCAGCATGGCCCGCGTCAATAATTGGTCGCTGCGCTGCATCATGTATTCAAGCAGGCGGAACTCGCGCGGCAGCAAATCGATCGCGCGATCGCCGCGCTTGGCGGTGCGCTCGATCAGATCGAGTTCCAGCGGCCCTACCCGCAATACCGTCTCGCGCGATTCCGCCGGCCGGCGAAGCAATGCTTCTATTCTGGCGACGAGTTCCACGACCGCGAATGGCTTGGTGAGATAGTCGTCCCCACCCATCCGCAATCCGCGTACGCGATCGTCCACCGCGCCGAGCGCGCTCAGCACCAGCACCGGCGTGCGCACCTGCTCCTTCCGCAGCGCTTCGATCACCGTGAGGCCGTCCATTCCGGGCAACAGCCGATCGACGATCATGGCGTCGGGCCGCGACGACCGTGCCTTGTCGAGGCCTTCGATGCCGTTGGCCGACCATTCGACTTCGAAACCGCGATCGGCGAGCTCGGCTGTAATTTCTTCAGCCGTTTCGCTGTCATCCTCGATCAGAAGCACTTTCGCCATCAACTGATTCCCACCTGCCGCGAACGCATTCGCGGCGCCCAAACCTGACATCCCTGCAACCGTACGCTTGCTGCCCGCCACCAATGCCATAATGTCAACGACCTGCAAATGCCAAGAACGCCGTCCTTGAATCGGTTTCGCCGTTAGTTAAAGAGCCGGACAGCGCCGCCCGTCTCATTCGGGGGCATAAGACGGGGCGTGCGCCGTCCGCTCTGCGGCATCTGACCACCGCCTCCGGGGGCAAGCGCGGTGGGGCCGCTCGAGAAAAAACATAGGCTCGAAAAATCGGTCCCGCCATTAAATAGGGTTTTAGTATTGGCCTACGGTGCGCCGCGATAAGCGAGGTGAACTCTCGGGACCGGCCGGGAGCAAGTTTGGTGGATGCCCGGACGCATCGGACGCATTCCGGAAAGCGCGTCAGGCGGCGTTGTTGCCGTCAGCAACCCGCGGGCGATACGCCAGGTGTTGCGGCGGCTCCCGTCGCGTTGGCCGGCGCCATCATGCCGGGTGTCGCCAGATTCATCGTCACGCTCTCGGCGCATGCCGGCGTGTTTGGCGTCGGCATCACGGCCATTGTCGGATCGATGCTGGTGCCTGCAAGCTGCGTGACCGCGGGTTGGATCGTTCCGGGCGGAGTGGTGCTCGGAACATCGGGGGTCGAGAGCGGCATAGCGGCGCCATTGGTCGGCGGCCCCCCCGGCGCAGAGCTGCATACGGTCGCCGATATGCTGCCGAGCGGCGACGCTGGCGATATGGTCCCGGTCGTGCTGCTGACGAATGGCGTGGGAATAGTCCCCAAGGGGGTCGTCGGCATTATTGTGGTCGATAGCGTCATGGTCGATGGCGTCAACGTGGCTGTGCTGCTCGCCATCGATGTGGCGATGGGCGCCGCGTTGATGGAGGGCGGAGACGGAGCCGGTATTGCCGGCGTCAGCGCCGGTGCGGTCGAGCCGGGAATTGTGGACATGAATGATGTAGCTGGTTGCGCAGACAGCGCCAGAATTGGCGCAGTCGTATTGTCCGGTGCTGCTGACATCGTCGGCGCCGCGGGAATCGATGGCAGCGGTCCGGTTGACATGGAGGTGACCGTCACCGTCGGCGTTCCAGGCCCGATCTGCCCCGTCGGCGTGGAGCAGATCACGACCGTCCCCGGCGTTGTCGGGTCAGACGCCAGCGGTATCGGCGCCAGCGTCGTGTCGGCAGTTCCGGGCTGGGTTGTCGCCGAGAACGGACTCGGGCCATTGAGTGGGGATGTGACGATCGTCCCTGGCGTCGATGGAAGGCCCATGGCGGTGCTGCCCATGGTGGAGACCTGCGCCAGGCAAGCGTTGCCGCCTGCCAGCAAGATGGCCGTTGATGTGAACAGCAAGCGTCGCATCGCCAATCCCTCCTCCGCGCCGGTCTAGCTGATCTGCGGTTTGTTCTTGCGAACCGCGACCTTGCTGCCTTCCGCCAGGTTCACCATCGGATTGAGGACCACCTGGTCGCCGGGCTTGACGTCGTCGTGCACTTCGACCTGTGTGCCGAAGTCCCGCGCAATCGCGATCTTCTGCAGATGGACGATGCCGTTCTCCACGACCGCGACATGCAGGCCGTTCTGATCGAAGACCACAGCGTCGGCGGGGATGATCATCGACGGTGTCTTTCTCGGGATATACAGTTCGACGGTACAATAGATCCCGGGACTGAGCGCGCCGTCCGGATTGGGAACGTCGATCTCGGTCAGCAGCGTCCGGCTGCCGGGCTGCAACGCGGTCGCTATACGCGTGACCTTGCCGGGAAAGGTTCGATCCGGAATCTCGGGGACCCGGACCACCGCGTCGACGCCGGGCCCAAGTCCGAAGGCCTGATCCTGGGGCACGAACACCTGGGTGCGGATCACATCAGGGTGCATCAATGTGAACATGAAGGTCGATCCGGACTGCACCAGACTGCCGTTGTCGATGGCGCGCTGCGTGATCACGCCGTCGAATGGCGCCACGACGCGCTGGTAAGCCTTTTCTTGTTCCAATATTCGAATCTGGGCCTGCTGGGCCTCGATATTCGACTGAGCGACTGCCACCGCCGCCTGCTGCGCCTGCAGGGTCAGCCGATCATTGTCGCCCTGCTGAAGCGTGAGCCAACCCTGCTTGACCAGCTTGCTGTCGCGCGCATTCGTAACCTGGGCGAGCTCATGGCTTGCCTGTGTCTGCTGCAGTGTCGCCTGGTTCTGGGCCAGCGTCGCCCTGGCCTGCGTAATCTGGTGGTCGAGCTCCGGGGCGATGATGTCCGCCAGCAGGGCTCCTGCCTTGACCCGATCGCCGATGTCGACATAGCGCTTTTCAATGTAGCCGCTGGTACGCGCAAAAATATTCGCCGCCTCGAAGGCCGTCGTGGTCGCCGGCAAGCTGACGGTAATCTTGCTGTCGCTGGCGCGGACCGCGGCGACGCGAACCTCGGGAACCAGCGTCCGGCTCTGTTGCGCGGCGACGGCGAGATCGAGTGCGGTCTGGTAGTGGCGCCAGCCTCCCAATCCAAGGCCGCCCAGCAGCAACAGCAGCGCGCCTGCGCCGAGCAGCGCGCCTCCGTAACGCCGCCGCTCGCGCGCCACATTGGGCAGCGCAATGACGCGATCGGCATCGGGCTCGATCCGGTCGTGAACACCTTCATTTTTCTGCCGCACATGAATCTCGGTCATTCCTGAACTTCCTCGAATACGCCATGGTGGGGCTTTCCGTCATTGCCTTTGCGCAGCATCGCGAACAGGTAAGGCACGATCAGCAGGGTTGTCGGCGTCGCGAACAGCAGGCCGCCGATGACGGCGCGCGCAAGTGCTGCGTTCTGTTCCTCGCCGGCGCCGCCGATCGCCATCGGGATCATGCCGACGATCATCGCGGCGGCGGTCATCAGCACTGGCCGGATTCGGGTGTGGCCGGCACTCAGCGCGGCCTCGAAGGCGGAGTGGCCCTTGAGCTGTTGCTCGCGCGCGAAGGTCACGAGCAGGATCGAGTTCGCCGAAGCAACGCCGACCGCCATGATCGCCCCCATCAGCGACGGCACGTTCAGCGTGGTACCGGTGATGAACAGCATCGTGACGATGCCGCAGAGGGTTGCCGGCAGTGCCAGGATCACGACGAACGGATCGCCAAAGGTCTGGTAGTTGACGACCATCAGCAGATAGACGAAGACCGCGGCGAACAGCAGCCCGATGCCGAGGTTCCGGAAGGAGTCGTTCATGCTCTGGATCTGGCCGACCACCTGAATTGAGTTGCCGGGTTTCAGCTTCTTCTGCAGCTCGGTTGTGACTTTGCTGATGGCTGCTGCGACGCTGCCGAGATCGCGGCCCTGCACACTGGCATAGACGTCGAAAACCGGCTGGATGTTGGATTGGTTAGCGTTGGTGGGCAACGTGTCGCGCTTGAAGGTCGCGACATTGCTGAGCATGCCGGGGACCGTCTGGCCGCTCACCGACAGCGAACTGGAAACCGGTGTGTTTCCAAGTGCGTTCAGCGAGTTGACTTTGTATTCCGGTGTTTGCACCGCCAGATAATACGGAATTCCCGATGTCGGATCGGTCCAGAAGTTGGGCGACACCTGCTCCGAAGAGCTGAGGCTGACATTGATATTGGTGGCCACCGTGCTGGCATTGAGGCCAAGCTGCGCGGCCCGGGTCCGGTCGATCTGGGCGTAGAACGCCGGCGCGTCGACTTCCTGCTGCAGATGCGCATCGACAATGCCGGGAATCTCGGCGAGGCGTTGGCGGAGCTCCTTTGCAACCGAAAGATTGTTCAGGTCATAGCCCACCGTCCGGACGTCGATCTGCGCCGGCAGTCCGAAGTTCAGAATCTGGGTTACAATATCGGCCGCCTGGAAGTAGAACACGACCTCCGGGAACGCCGCCGGCAACACCTGACGCAATTTCTTGACGTAATCGGCGGTCGGCTTGTGGCCCTCCTTGAGCGCCACCTGGATCACACCATCATTGACCCCGATCGTCGAGCCGTCGGAGAATGCCAGGTTATAGGCACGCGCCGGCAGTCCGATATTGTCGACGATCAGCGAGCGGTCCTGCTCCGGAATGACCTCGCGAATCTTGTCCTCGATCGCCTGGAATACCGCCTCGGTGCTCTCGATGCGGGTGCCGGCGGGGGCGCGGACGTGAAGCTGAATCTGGCCGCCGTCGATGAGCGGGAAGAAGTCGCGGCCAACACAATGGAACATCGCCCCGCCGAGGCTGAGCATCAGGACCGCGACGACAGGCACGATCGTTCGCCGTTGAAGCAGCATCCTGAGCAATCTCGAATGTCCGTCACGCAGGCGCTCGAAGCCGCGGTCAAACGCGGCGGAAGCCCGCGAGAAGAAGCCCGCCGGGGTCCCGTGGTCCGCGCCATGACGTTCGCTCTTGAGCAGCAAGCCGATCGTGATCGGCGTCAGGGTTCGCGACAGTCCGTAGGACGCCAGCATCGCAAACACCACGGCCAGACCCAACGGCGTGAACAGATATTTTGCCGGACCGTCGAGGAACACAACTGACGTGAACACGCAGCTGATGGCGAGCGTCGAAACCAGGGTAGGCACCGCGATTTCGGCGGCGCCATGCAACGTCGCCTCGGAGAGCGGCATGCCCTCTTCGGTCCACAGGCGGTGAGTGTTCTCGATGGTCACGGTCGAATCGTCGACCAATATGCCGACCGCCAGCGCGAGACCGCCCAGCGTCATGGTGTTCAGCGTTTCGCCGAGAAAGTACAGGACGACGAGCGACGACAGGATCGCCAGCGGGATTGAAATCATCACCACCAGCGTCGATCGCCAGGAACCAAGGAAGACCAGGATCATCAACGCGGTGAGGCCTGCCGCGATGGCGCCTTCACGCAGCACGCCATTGACCGAGTTCGTGACGAATACCGACTGGTCGAACAGTTCGTCAATCTTGAGTCCGGGTGGCGCGGCGGCGCGGATCGCCGCCAGGGCATTCTTCACGCCGTTGACGACTGCCAGCGTCGAGGCATTGCCGTTCTTGATCACGCTGAGCAAGACCGAGCGGCGGCCATTCTCACGCACGATGTTCTGTTGCACCAGCGATCCGTCGCGTACCTGCGCCACGTCTTTCAGGAAGATAGTGGCGCCGTTGGCGAACTTGACCGGCATCATGTTGAGATCGTCGATCGATGCCGGCGTGGCGTTGGTCCGCACCACATATTGGGTGTTGCCTATTTTCGCCGTTCCCGACGGCAGCGTCAGGTTCTGGGTATTGACCGCATTGACGATGTCGAGCGGCGTCAGTCCCCGCGACAGAAGCTTGTCCGGGTCGATGTCCACCATGATCTGACGATATTTGCCGCCCGCCGGCGTCGGCAGCGTGACGCCGGAGACCGGCGCCAGTTGTTGCCGGACGCGGTAAATGCCGAAGTCGTAGAGCTCCTGCTCGTTCAGGCTATCCGAATTGAGACTGAGCTGCAGCACCGGAACGCTCGATGCATTGAACTGCACGATGATGGGCGGCTGGATGCCGGGTGGCATCAGGGCGCGAATGGCATTGGTCGCGGAGACGATTTGCGCGATGGCCAGGTCGAGGTTGACGTCCGGTTGGAAATAAATCTTCTGGACCGACAGACCATTGAGGGTCTGCGCTTCCATGTTCTTGATGCCGTTGACGTTGGCGCTGATGGAATACTGGCTGTAGGTACTGACGCGCTGTTCCATTTCAGGCGTGGTGAGCCCGGTGTAGCTCCAGATCACGGTCACAACGGGAATGCGGATCTCCGGGAAAATGTCCGTCGGCATCGATCGGATGGCGGCGATGCCCAGAAACAGGATCAGTGCGGCAACGACGTAGAAGGTGTGCGGGAACCTCAGCGCGAAACGAACAATGCCCATAATATATCCTCATGGCGCGCCGGGCCCCGCACCGGCAGCGCTGGTTATTTCAACTGCACCTGCACGACGGCGCCGGGCTTATCGGCATGGCCTTGCGCGATCACCAGATAACGCCGCTGGATCCTGTCCTCGCCGTGCACGACCTGGCGGATAGCGCCGGTGGCGTTGACGATCGCCGAGCCCGCCGGATTGGTCATGAACGCGGCCAGCGGCTCCAACGGCCCCTCGCCGTCTCGCCCGTATGCAAGCCCGAGAACGTAAGGCTGCTTCGGCTCCAGTCCGGTCACCGACGCCTGCAGCACCTGGATCAGTCCCTGATCGAACAGCGAGACACTGGTCGGCGCCTTGTCGTCGCTCCCAACGCTGCCGGCACTACCAACGGTCTTGCGGCCTTCCACGGCGCCAAGCGCGAGATGCGTAGCCCGGCCTGCCACATCAAGCGGCTGCAGGCCCTGCGTGCCGTCGCCTTCCGGCACTGCGTTCGGAACATAGGTGATCGCCTGCGGCGCCTGACCGATCGGGCTGGTCGCGATCAATTTGTTGGTGGCCGTGTCGATCGCGGCTATGCCGTCGGCATTTTCGAGCCCGACATAAATTCGGCTGCCGTCGCCGGATGGCCAGACGCCGTGCGGCAGCTTGCCGACCGGAATCGTTGCGACCTGCGCGAAGTCGTCGGTGCGAAATACCTTGACCTCGTTCAGTCCGCCGATGGTCACGTAAGCAAAGGTGCCATGGGCGGTCCGGGCGAAATTGACGTGGTTGGTGATCGGCCCGGTGTCGATCGACTTCAGCACGGCGAATGGCGGCTGCGCGTCGAACACCATAGTCTTGCCGACGTCCTTCAGCGTAAACCAGACCTGCTTGCCGTCGGGCGTGGCGGCGATGTTCGGACAGAACGGGCTGTCCTGCTTGACATGGCCGACGATCTGATGATCGGCGACGGTGATGACCACGGTCTCCGGATTAAAGGAGGAGCAGACATAGCCGTACTTGCCGTCTGGCGAGAAGATCTGCATGCCCGGTCCGGCCGGCACCTTGATGCGCGATTTTTCCTCAAAGCTCTGCCCGTCGAGCACGGCGACGTAGTCCTCGCCGCGGACCGTGACCCAGAGCTCCTTGCCATCGGGCGTGAAAAACGGCTCATGCGGCGAGCGGCCGACATAGGTGGTGTGCTTAACCGCGTTGGTCGCGGTATCGATGAAGGTGACGGAGTTCGAGCCGATCGAAACCACCGCGATGGTCTTGTGATCGGGTGAGAAGCCCATGCCGTGGACCAGAACCTGTCCCTTGTAGAGAGGACTGAAATTGCCGGGCTGCGGATCGCCAAGCCGGATAACGCCGACGAGCTTGTTGTCGACGGGATCGGTGACCGAGACGGTGTTGGAAAACTGCTCCGCGGAATAGACCCGGTCGTGATGGCTGACCGGAATATCCGGATCCGACGCCGCTCCGGGCGCTTGGCCCGCCCAGGCCGCCGTTTGTCCGGCGAAACAGACACTCGCGAGAAAACTGAACGTCAAAAGGCCGCGCCTCATTGGAGCTCTCCTGTTTTACTAAACGACGTTAGAATCGAAGGCACCCTGGAAGTCGGGGTGGCGGAGATTTGCGTTGGAGACGGAACCGACGGCGGCAGCGGGTCCCCAATCGCCAGCCGCATCGCCGCGATCTCCTGCTGCTGCGTCACGATCACCTCCTGGGCGAGCCGCCTGATCTGTTCGTTACGGCCGCTGCGCAGCACGGCTTTCGCCATCTCGATCGCGCCTTGATGATGCGGCGTCATCATCGCAACGAAATCGCGGTCGACGTCGCCCGTTGGCTTGATCACCATGTCGGACATCATCTTGTTCATGGCCGCGTCGTTTTCCTTCAGATACGGCGTTTCCTCGGGAAAGGCCGCCTCGGTCGCCCGCGAGCAAAGCGTCAACGGCGAGATCAGGAAAGGCGGCTGACTATTCCGCCCCACCACAAAGCCGGCCGCGCCCACCACCGCGACGGCGGCCAGCAGGGCGCGAAAGGAAATCGATGCGTGCGAGAACGAAATCATGGCGAACGCTCCGAATGACTCAATATTCGAGTGGTTCAGGGGTGAGACGCGGCATTGCGGGACATCACCATCGCGTCTTGCGACATCGATGGAGGACTGGAAACCGTCTCGGGCCTGGTCGGTGAAGCCACCGATGGCGGCAGTCGGTCGCCGACAGCAAGCCGCATCACGGCGATCTCCTGCTGCTGGGTCACCACGATTTCCTGCGCCAGCCGTCGCAGCTGCTCGTTATGACCGTATTTGAGTTCAGCCTGCGCCATCTCGATAGCGCCTTGATGATGCGGCACCATCATCGCAACAAAATCGCGATCGACGTCGCCAGTCGGCTTCACCGTCATGTTCGCCATCATCTTGTTCATGGCGGCGTCATTTTCTGACAGGAATGGCGACTCTTCGTAATAGTCCGGCCGATCCGCAACATATTGGACCGGCATCGCTCCGCGAACGTGATAGCTCGACGTCGATCCTTGAGCCAGGGCCAGCGACGTCGCGGCAACCGACGCCGTGGTCGCCAGCGAGATCACACGTTTGCGAACAAAGGAGCGCGAGAACACAGTCATCTTACCTCCGAACAGATTCAGCTCACGCGGACTTGAACTTCCGCGTCCGGCTTGTGCGTTCCCTGTTATTTTCTTGGAAAGTCGCCCAAAGAACTCCCGAAAACGCAAGCATCGGCAGTGCAGCAAACATGGCGACCAAACCTCATGTTCTCAATTAAAAACCAGTTTATGATTCTCAAATCGAATTTAAGTGATGCGGCTGCAGCCGGACTGGCGCGAAGCGGTCGCCGGCTGCGATCACTACTTTGGACGCGGCGGCAAGCGCCGGATAACGCCGATCCGCCGCCGGACGTCAGGCGATTTCCCTCGCGTCGCGCCGGCGATAGACCATCAGCATCAGCGGCGCGAGCCGGCGCAGCAATCCATGTGCGGCGATCGGCGCCGGATCCGAGAACGGCAGTGCAAGGTTGCTTTCCGGGAGTCCACGTACGGCTTTGGAGAGTTCGTCGCCGAGCGCGATCGAAAGCGCAACCGCACGACCATTGCAGCCGGTCCAGCCATAGGCGGCGGGACCGAGACGATGAATGCGGGGCAGGAAATCCGTGGTCATTCCGACGTAGCCGTTCCAGACATAATCGAAACTGACCTGCCCGATCTGCGGCCACAACCTCTGCAATCGCTGCGCGACCCTGAGCTTGAGCCGCTCCGCCTTGTTGCCCGGTCCGATCACGGCGCCTCCGCTGACGAGCCGGTTCCGCGCATCGTAGCGCGCGAAATAGAGCTCGCCATGCGTATCGGACATCGCCTGGCGGCCGGGGATGATGGACTTGCGGACATCGTCCGACAGCGGCTGCGTCGCCATTTGCCAGGACAGCACCGGCATGACTTCGTGCGCGATAGCCGGCAGCAGCGATTTCGAAAACTCGCCGGTGTAGGCGTTGGTCGCCACGATCAAGGCGCGGCCGCTGATCTCACCCTTGTCGGTTTTGACCACCCAGCGGTCGCCCCGCCGTTCGAAGCTGGCCGCGGGTGAACGCGCATAGATGCGGCCGCCGCGATCCAGCACCACGCGCGCCAGACCGCGCGACAGCGCCAGCGGATTGATATGGCCGCCGGTCTTGTTCCAGAAACCGCCGAACCAGGCATCCGATCCCAGCATTTGCCGGGTCTGATCGCGCGAGAGCAGCTCGACCGACGCGCCGAATTTCGACCATTGCCGCACGCGCCGTTCGGCGATCTTGATGCGGCCGGGCGAATGTACCGGTTGAACCCAGCCGGCCTGTTCCTGCTCAGCCTGAATTTGATAGCGCCGCACGACGTCGAACAAGACAGAGGCACTGTCGCGCAACAGCGCGACGAACCGTTCACCGGTGGCACCGTGCCTGGCGATGATGTCGTCCGGATCGGGCCGTGACAATGTCGGAATCACCTGTCCATTGTTGCGCCCCGAGGCACCCCAGCCCGGCTCCATGGCTTCGACGATGGCGACGTCCACGCCCTCCTCGCGCAGATGCAGTGCGGTCGACAATCCGGTGAAGCCACCACCGATGACGATGACATCGGCCTCAGTCGTCCCGATGAGTTCAGGTAGATCGGGACCGGGCGGGGTCATCGCGGCCCACAGCGATTCAGGCCAGGAGACATTTGCGACAGGCATCGTTGTCCTTTCCTTTTCGATCGTCGCCGGTGAACCGAGCATCGCCCCTGAATTGGCCGGCTTGTGGGCGCCGGATCGATCTGGTTAGCTTAGTATGCCTGTTCATGCCGGGGAAACAAAAGAGTGGCACTCAAGAACCTCATCGGAATCGATCACGCCGTCGTCGTGGTCAGGGATCTCGACAACGCCGCCGAGAACTGGAAGCGCCTCGGCTTCACGGTATCGCCGCGCGGTACGCACAGCGCCAAGATGGGATCGGCCAATTACACCATCATGCTCGATCCCGACTACATCGAATTGCTCGGCGTGCTGGTTGAAACCGAACATAATGCTCCGACGCGGGCATTTCTCGCCAAACGCGGCGAAGGCATCGAACGCATCGCATTCACTGCAGTCGATTCGGCCGCCGGCGCCGAGGAAATTCGTGCGCGCGGCTTTGAGCCTCTGGGCCCAACCGATTTCGAGCGACCGGTAACGATGCCGGATGGCAGCCTGTCGGCGGCTAAATTCAGAGTCTTTCAATGGCCGATTGCCGAAGCGCCGGGTGGACTGCGCATTTTTGCATGTCAGCACAAGACGAGGGACACGGTCTGGATTCCGGAGCTGATGAAGCACGGCAACGGCGCAAAACGTCTCAAGCAAGTGCTGATCGTTTCAGGCGAGCCCGCGAAGGATGCCGCGCACCTCGCGCGCATGATCGATCGAGAGGTCAAGGCCAAGCCCGATGGCGCTGTCGCGGTGCCCTCCGGTTCGGATCGTGCCGATTTCATATTTCTGACGAAAGACCAGTTGGGCGGGCGCTATCCTGAAGTCTCGCTGGCAGGATTACCCGAGCGCGGCGGTGCGGGCCTCGTGCTGGCGACATCCGATCTTGCCGCCGCGAAGAAGGCGGTCAGCAGTTCCGGTGTCGGCAGTGGAGCCGCCGTTTGCGTCGCGCCTGCGGCGGCCAATGGTACGCTGTTGGCCTTCGTCGAGGCATAGCGGCGGGTGGCAACGCCTCGTGATCACCGAACCACACCGGCCGGCAAACGAAAAACGCGTTGCCGCAAAACGTGTTGGGCGACATTCGCACAATAAATCCTTTTAATCGCAGTCCCACAGGACATGCGCGGCGTTGGTTGCGGCACGACGGGCCGGTTTAGGTTCATCGCAGCAATCCTGGTCGATTGGAAACATGAGAGCCGCTTCGCTCCCATCCTCTCCAAGATCAAATTGAAAGTCCGCGCCAAGCGCCTGCGCGAGTGCATCAATGATCCTCAGTCCGGTTCCTGGCCTGACGTCAGCCGTTGAAGCCGATCCGTTATCCGACACCCGGCATTCGACAAACCCTCCGAATGTCCGGCACTCAAGCCGGATCGTGCCGCCGTGCTGATCAAATGCGTGACGCACGGCGTTGGTGATCAATTCGGAAACAATCATTCCCATCAACCAGCAGCGTTCGGAAGATATCTGGAACGGGCGTTCCACCAGCACGAGCTCGATGTTCCGGCTCTGCAGTTTGGAGCGGCTGATTGAGCCGCAAAGCTCGCGCAGGTACGCCGAGGCGTCAATGCAATCGTTGTTCGCCGGCATCTGGAGTGCATGGTGAACCCTCGCATAGTTGTGCAATTGCTCCATCACACCGGTCAGCGCAGCCTTTACATTGCGGTCGCCAGATCTTGCGGCAGCAACAGACACCACCTGGATTGCCGATGCGAACTCGTTGTTGACCCTGTGGGTGATTTCCCGGAGCAACAATCGCTCTTCCGAGGTGGAATACGTAGTTGATGCCATAGCTCTCAAGACACTGGCTCTCAAGACACTGGCTCTCAAGACACTCTCCTGGTTTTCCAAAGAACCCATACGACCGGGCCGGTCGCCTCGGCGCGACCATCGGATCATGGAATAACTCCTGTCACTTCTCTTTCGAATGCGAACCTCGATTGCGAAATCGAACGTAAGCCCTTCGATGCGAAGCATCCCATGACCGGTCAGAATGGACCCTTGAGGTATTGCGATCGTAGGCGCGTGATCCGCAATCGCCACTAAATTAAATTTCAGGGAATGGCCCGGCCTATTTCATATATGGTTCGCAATCGGAACATCGGCGGGAATGCCGCAGATGGAGGATGACCGAATGCGCCAAATCCCGCTGGGAGCTAAGGGAACGTTCGCGCTGCGCGTGCTGCCCGAGCATCTTGCCAATCAGTTCAAGGACGCCATGCTGCCGCAGGTGCTGGCGACCCCGGTCATGATCCTGATCATGGAAAACGCAGCCCTCAATGCGGTCAGGCCATTTCTGGATGTGGGCGAGAGCGCGGTGGGCACTGCGATAGATGTCCGGCACCTTGCCGCTACGCCGGTGGGCCACAATGTTCGAGCCGAAGCCGAGATCATCAAGGTCGAAGGAAAGCGAATTGAATTCAAGGTTTCGGCCAGCGACGAGATGGAGGAGATCGGCAACGGCCTTCATCAGAGAGTGGTGATCAATCTTCGCTCGTTCAACGAGCGTCTCGCCACCAAGAACAAGCGTTAGCTGTGCGAAAATAGGACCTTCGGCCGCCTGCTCTCATCGGGACATTCCGCGTCCACCGCGCAGAACGCGGCCCTTGCGGGCACTTTGATAAATTTCGTGCGTTTTTTGAATTCGTCATGACCTTCAAAAGACGAGGGTGGAATGGCGTCGCGTATATTTTGCCCGCGGTTGCTCGCCGGCCGGCGAGGACGGTATCGACCGACAGATCTTGTGCGCCAACGGCGGGGCCATTTGTCCGTTCGATGTGATGAGCCCTGGTTCCGTGAACAATCCAGGAACGGATCGGATATTGGAATGCGCAAGATCATCGTTGTCACCGGCGCCTCAAACGGTTTCGGCCGATTGGCATCCAACGCGTTGGCCCGAGCCGGGCACACCGTATACGCCTCGATGCGCGAAACGACGGGCCGCAATGCGTCCCGGGCCGCCGAGGTCAAGGCCTTCGCCAGGCAACACAGCGCCGATCTGCATGCGATCGAGCTCGACGTCGCCTCGCAAGAATCCGTGAATGCGGCAATCGCCGAGATTATTTCCAGAAACAACCAGCTCGATGTGGTGGTGCATAGTGCCAACCATACGGCCTATGGACCAGCGGAGGCCTTCACGCCAGAGCAACTGGCCCAGCTTTACGATACCAACGTCCTGGGCGCGCAGCGGGTCAATCGCGCCGCCCTGCCGCAGTTGCGCAAGCAGGGCCAAGGCCTGCTCGTGTGGGTTTCTTCGAGCGGTACGCGCGGTGGCACCCCGCCTTATCTGGGTCCCTATTTCGCCGCCAAGGCGGCGATGGACGCCCTCGCGGTCAGCTATGCCGGCGAACTCGCGCGCTGGGGAATCGAAACCACCATCATCGTGCCTGGATCCTTCACCAAGGGAACCAACTATTACGCTCACTCGGGCAGGCCGGCCGATGCGGTAAGGGCCGAGGAATACGCCGATGGCCCGACCGCTGACATCAGCGAGATCATGCTGAGAGGTTTAGCCGCTCTTGGGCCGACGAATGCGGATCCGCAGGCCGTCGCGGACGCCATCGTCGAAGTGATCGACGCACCGTTCGGCAGCCGCCCGTTTCGGGTCCATTTCGAACCATCCGACGATGGAGCTGCCATCGTCAACGGTGTCGCCGATCGCGCCCGCGCGGAACTCCTGCAGCTGATAGGCCTGGAGGATATCCTCAAGCCGACGATCATAGGCTGACAGGCCACCGGGGCATTTCCGGGTTGCGACGGTCAGCACTCGCCTGCGCCCAGGCTCGAAGCGGCATTCACAAAACTTAACAAACGCTAATCAGCGATAACGGGCGTCTTTGACAGGCCGGACATATGTTTTTGGCATCGCAACGACGCCGCCCTGCGTGAACCGTCCGGACATCGTCGAGCGAATAGGACATCAGCCGCCTCGCACCAGGCGGAAGCTCCGAGAGGAAAAGCGATGGATTTGCAAACCTTTAAGACGAAACCGAGCCTCTGCTACCCGGTTGCCTGTCACCCGCTGCGAACGTCGCGCGCCGGTTACGCTTTGGACAGCCTTTACGAGGAGCGGAGCTGGCGTTGCCCCGCCCAAGACGACAGAAATGCGACAATCGATGCGGACATTCTGGTTTCACGATGGGTCGATCCCAGGAGTTCCAGCCGCCACGAGAAGGCCGTGTCGTCACCCGACCGCCACGTGATTGGCGTCGCCCTGAAGACCACGAGCCTCAAGCTCACAAGGGGCCCACACACCATATTCGACGGGCTCATGCCCGCGGGAACGTTGCACGTCACGGGCCCGTCTCAGCCATTGACCGCCGAGTTTCGCGCGCCGTGCGACTTCATCCATTTCCATGTTTCGAACGAGTACCTGCGAAAGCGCCAGGACGCAGCGCGGTCCGGCCTGTCCCAACCGATACGAGACCTGAACGATTTCGTTATCCGTGACCCGTTGGCGGAATTGCTCGGCCGGACGCTCGTCGAGGGCGGCAGGGCCGGCGACCGACTCTACGCGGAGAGCATCGGCCAAACCCTGGTCATGCATATCGCGAGACTCGAGCTGCCGCGTCCCACCGTCAATGCCCTGCCCAAGTGGCGGCTAAAGCGTGTGCAGGAGTATGTCGACGCGCACCTTGACGAGAGCATCAGCCTCGCCGACCTGGCGCAAGTGGCCGGCCTGTCGCGAATGCACTTCGCGGCGCAGTTCCGCGCGGCGACGGGATACCGTCCGCACGACTATCTGCTCTACCAGCGAATTGAGAGTGCGAAGGCGATGCTGTCGAGCACGGACACGCCGCTCGCCGAGATCGCGCTTAACGTGGGCTTCCAGGCTCAGGCACACTTCTCGACCGTGTTCAAACGCCTGACCGGAGAAACTCCGGCGCGCTGGCGGTTTTCTGTAATCCGCGACCGCCATTCCCCCGAAATACCCCGCCGACCCGCAGCAGTGAACGGCAATCACACTGCGGCGTCGCTATGATCTTGCGTTACTCGTTACACGTGAATTTGCGAGGCGACGAATGAGAAGCGACAAGATACGCGACATCCCCATGAACTTCGACAGCATTGCCGCGACATCGCTTGATGTTTCCTATGGCGATTCCGGCACGTCGGCGAGCGATCCAATGGAAATCGCCGATCGCCTGGCCAGGCTGGAAGGGCTACCCCTAACGCAGATCGAAGTTCGCGAAACGGTGCTGCAGGTGGGGCCGCTGGAGCTCGACCTCATTGAACGTACCGCCAAGCGGGCCGGACGCACGATTGATTTGCTGCCTAAAGAATTTCGTTTGCTCAGGTACATGATGCAGCACAGTGATCTCTTGCTGACACGGCGCACGCTACTTGAAGAGGTGTGGCATTACAGATTCATTCCGAAGACGAATCTCGTCGATGTGCACATGGGCCGGCTGCGCCACAAGGTGAATGGACCGAATGAAACACCGATGATCCACAGTATCCGCGGCGCCGGATTTATCCTGCGGACACCTTGCTGAGTAATCCGCAAGTCCGCGCGAAGCAAATCCTAGCGAGGCTTCGCCTCAGACCGACGAGGCGTGTGGATTTTGTGGCTCCGATCGCCTGTTCATGACGAGCTCTGGTAAGACCAGTCTCAAGGACCGATGAACGGTCTAAACGCCTGCGGGCCGACGCGGCTCTGGCTTCCAACTAAAATATCGAAAACAACCCCATGCAAAGTAGCATGGCCGTCGCTGGCATGGATGTTTTGAGCTATCCCTGCGAAAACATTTGACACGTCGGGCAAATCAGTGGCACTTTTGCATCATCGCGCCATTTGCAAAACGCCCATAGCCCTGCCCGACAACGGGCTCCTCTAGCGCGATTGCAGGCAAAAAATCCTTACCCACAATTGAAGTTGCACCGGCTCGAAGTTGCATCGGCTCGCCGAAGTAGCATGGGCTCGCCACAGCGAAGGGTCGCCTCTCGCGTATCCGCCGTGAACTGGGTTTTGCGGACTGGGAAAAAAAGCGGGGACCGTCCGTCAGGTGGGACAGGGGTAGGACGGCCCCAGGGCTCGGCTACCGGGGAAAGCGCGCGAGCCCAACTCTTCCGGAGCAAGTCTTCGGGAGCAGCAGGTCTTCAGGAGCAGCTTGATGTCCTTCAGTGGTTCAACGAAGTCATCATGACAGACCAGGCCAACCAGATCTTTCGTATGCGCACGGGGTTTTCGGTTTCGCCGGAAGATCACACTGGTCGCATATTCCAGGCCTGAGCCAGATCGAGAAATACCTGGTGACAGCGGTGCCCGGCCTAGCCCTGCCGTGTGCATTCGAACAGGAACCAGGTACGCCTCTCGGTCTCGTCGATCCAGTTTTCCAGCAGGCTTGCCGTGGCAATGTCGCCTGCCTCGTCGCACAGCAAGTGGGTCTGACGCATGCTGCGCGAAAGCTGCGCGTTATCGTCCCTAAGCTCGGCAAGCATATCGGGCGGGCTCACATACTCGGCATCGTTGTCCAGGATGCGCTGGACCCGGGTGACGTGCCCGGCAGAACGAAGCGTCGTGCCGCCGATCTTTCGCACGCGTTCGGCCAGCGGATCGGTCATGGCGAAGATCTGATCGCCCTGATCGTCCAGCAGCAGATGATAGTCGCGGAAATGCGGACCGGACATGTGCCAATGGAAGTTCTTGGTTTTCATGTAAAGGGCGAACACGTCCGCAAGGAGCGCGGTCAGCGCAGCTGAAATATCGCGAACGGCGTCCGCGGAAAGCGCGGTAGGCGTCGAAAGCGGAGCGGTGCGCAGCATGTGCGCCAATTCCTTGTTCATCGCTGAATTCCTTATCGGGGGACGGCCGGATGCCAAAGCATGGTATCCGGTTATCTGGATTCATCGCCGCACCATGCAAGGAATGGACGCCCGCATCTTCCGGGAACAGAGACATTTTTTCTTGAACGCACGGCTTTCAGCCATCAAGCATTCGTGTGCAAAGACGCGAGCATACATGCCCGCGACACCAATACGCGTCGATGTCCTCGATCAGGCGCCGGTTCGTATTCGCAACTCGTCCAGCAACTGCCTGGCCGTCTTCAGGCCGGGACTATCGAAACCTTCGGTGAACCGGTCATATGCCGGCGCCAGCACGTCCCGCGCCTCGCCGAAACGGCCCTGCGTCACCCACAACCGCGCCAGACTTGTCGCGGTTCGCAATTCCCATGCGAGCGCCGCCTGCTGCCTCGCCATCTCGAGCGACTGAATCAGGAGACCCTCAGCCCGGACTGGATCCGGCGGTTGCGCCGAAACCAGAATATCCGCCTTGATACGCAGCAGTTCGGGCATGCCGAACAAATCCTCATTGTGCTCAACCAATGCGATGGCTTCGTCGATGGTATCGAGGGCTTCGTCTCCCCGTCCCGTCATCGAGAGACCTTCCGCCAGCGCAGTGCTGAAAGCCGTCTGCAAGCCGTATCGATGAGCGCGCAATGCTTCCAAAGAACGGCGTAGCAGGACGATGCCCGCTTCCACGTCACCGCGCCTGACCAGGAGCTCGCCCTTGGCGCCCAGGCCGATCGTCTGGTATGGCGCCAGCGCGTGTTTCTCGGCCTGCGCGGTGAACCTGTCGGTGTATTCCTCGGCGCTTTCCAGATCCTCGTTCCACAGAAAAACCGACATCGCCCAGAGCAGCGCCATGCACAATTTGATCGGATGATTGAGGCGGATGGCTTCCTCAACGGACTGTCGCGCGAACGTCACCGCCTGATCCGGGCAGCCCCGAATCCAAAGGACTCGGGCCAGGGTAATGCGAGCGCGATTGCGATAGTCGAAGCCGAGATGCAGAGAGTTGATCTGTGGCGAAAGCGGCAGCTGCGCCAAAGCTGAATCCAGATAGCCGAGAGCGGCGATGCTATCGCCTCCCAGATGGTGGGAAATCCCAAGCGCCACCTGAATCTGCCCGAGCAGAACCGGGTCGCCGATCTCTGTCGCAACACCTTCGCCACGTTGGGCAAATGCCAGCGCTTCCCGGAAATTCCCAATTCTGACATGGAAGAGGTGAAGTCGTTCAAGCAGACGAAGCTGACTATGCAAGTCGTCCAGTCGCTCCGCAAGCTCGAGACCCCGGAGCAGCGAGTTGCCGACCTGCTCGTTGTTGCCTCTGGTAAACATGAGCGACAGGCCAAGAGCCGCGTGAAGGTCCATCTCACGTCGAGTACCTCGATTGCCGTCATCGAGCGCCGCGACCGCCCGCTCCGTCCAGCGATGACATTCGGTCAATAGTGACATCTCAAGAAACAGCGGGGCCGAGGCCGCGGCGAGAGCAACGCCCAGCAGGCCATCGCCGCGTTCCGAGAAACACCATTCCAGCGCGGTGCGGACATTTCCGATCTGATCTGCAAATATCGCAAAACTCTTCGCCTGCAGGGGCGTAAACGAATTGCCGTCGACCCGCTCAAATAACTCAAGGAAGTAGCTTGCGTGACGTCGCTTCACGTCGCCCGCTTCACCGCTTTCGGACAGCTTTGCGGAAGCGTAGGCCCGCGTGGTGTCAAGCAGGCGATATCGCGTCGCCGGCACACTGGTGTCCGCGGATATCAGGGATTTCGCAACCAGACCGACCAGGACCGTGACGACCTGAGTTTCATCGATGTCATCGCCCGTCGCGACCGCGCGAGCCCCTTCGAGAGTGACGACGCCGACGAACACCGAAAGCCTGCACAGGATCGAACGCTCAAGCGTCGATAACAGATCATAACTCCAGTCCAGCGTCGCGCTCAGCGTCTGATGCCGCGGCAGCGCCGTGCGCCGGCCATCCCAGAGCAGCTTGAAGCGGTCGTTCAGCAACGCCATGGTTTCCTGGACGCCGTAAACATCGATTCGGCCGGCTGCGAGTTCGATCGCAAGGGCCATCCCGTCGAGCCGGCGGCAGATCTCACCAACGACGGGCGCGTCGGCGTCGTTCAATACAAAGCGTCGCCCTTTGGCGATCGCGCGCTCGACGAACAGTTGCACCGCCGGGAAATCGAGCGCCCGTGCCGCCGTGAGACTGGCGTCATCGGGCGGGCTGGCCAGCGGCGACAGCCGATAAACATGCTCGCCTTCGACACGCAGCGATTCCCGGCTGGTCGCCAGAATATGCGCCTGCGGCGCGCCCTCGAAAATCCGCTCCGCCAGCGCCGCCGCCGTCTCGATCACATGCTCGCAGCTATCGAGGATCAACAGCATCCGCTTGTCTCGGAGGAAGGCGATCAGGCCGGGGATTGGATCTGCCGACTGAACCAGGAGTCCAAGTGTCGAGGCGACCGCGCCCGGCACCAGAACGGGATCGTTGAGCGGGCCGAGATCGAAAAAGTGAGCGGCACCGGCAAACTCCGCCAGCAGTTCATGGCCCACAGAGACGGCGACAGTGGTCTTGCCGATGCCACCCGGTCCGGCGATGGTGACGAAGCGCTCGGTCTTCAGTTGCTCCGAGATTTCCTGAACGGTTTGGTCACGCCCCACCATTCGTGTCGGTCGGGTCGGCAGATTGTGAGTCTGGCCAGACTTCGAGTTCGCCGTCATCGGAAGCGCCGGCTCGCTCGAACGCGAGACCGGCGCCACAAAGCAATAACCCTGTCCGGTGAGCGTGGTGACATATCTGGCGCCCGCCTCGCCGTCGCCCAGCGCCTTGCGAAGTGCGGCGACATGGACGCGCAGGCTACTCTCGTCGACCGTGGCGTCCGGCCAGACCCGCGCCATCAGTTCATTCTTGCTGACAACCCTGCTCGCTTGCTCGACCAGAGCGATCAGGATATCGAGCGCCCGGCCGCTGAGATGAAGCGGGGCACCCTTCCTTTCGATCAGTCGCTGCGCCGCGTGCAGCCGGAACGGACCAAATGAGATGACTTCGTCCGTCGTCGCGCCGGCATCTATTCCATTTTCGCGCTGAGTGCGTTTACCGGGCACGCCCGACATTGTTTGGGCCCTCGAAGATAAGTCCAACTCTGTGATCGACCACGCCGACAGGCGATATCGGACGCTCAATTTAAGCGTGTAGATCGGCGATCTCAAGTTTATCCGAGGCGGCCTGGGGTGACGATCTCCCTGGAAGCGGCGGATTGTCGCCCGGTTTACCTATAATGTGTTCAACAGGATACCAGGGAGACGACGGGGTCCCGAACAGGCCAACGGATTTGACCTGCGACACGGCCTGCCCTTGGTCACAAAATGATCGCCAGCCTGTCCAGCAACGCTTTCGCTGCTTTCAGATCGGAACTCTCGAAGCCTTCCGTGTACCGATCAAATACCGGCGCCAGCAGGTCCCGCGCCTCCTGATGACGGCCCTGCATCGACCGCAACTGCGCGAAACTCGTCGCGGTTCGCAGCTCCCAGGCCAGCGCGTGCTGCCTGCCGGCCAATTCGAGGGATCCCTGCAAAAGCTCTTCTGCCCGGGGCAGATCCGCCTGTGGTGCGGACATCAGGATCGTCGCCTTGATACGCAGCAGCTCCGCCAAGCCGACAGCCTGCCCGTTGGACTCGACCCGGGTAATCGCGTCATCGACGGCAATCATGGCCGCATCTCGCTGGCCGGTCTTCGCGAGGCCTTCCGCCAAAATGCCGAGAAATGTCGGATTGTGCAGCTCGTAGCGATCAGCCCGCAACGTATCAATGGCGTGACGCAACAACTGAACGCCAGCTTCGGCTTCACCGTAATGGATCGCCAGTGCGCCCTTCAGGCCAAGGCCGACCCCATGTATTAGCGATGATCCCAGCGAAGCCTGAAGCTCCATTTCTCGCCGCGTGCCACGGTCAGCGTCGCCGAGTGCCGTGAGCGCCCTGCCGGTCAGGCGATGGCATTCGGTCAGCAGCGACAGCTCGGATAAGAATGGCGCGGCGACGGCTGCAAGCGATGTGCCGATGCCGACATCGTCCCGCGACGAGAAGCTCCATTCCAGTGCGACGCGGGCGTTGCCGAGCAGCTCCGAGCGCAAATTGGGATCGTTGGTCGATACCAAAAGATCGGTTTCGGTTCGCTCGAACAGTTCACGATAGTAAACCGCGTGGCGTCGCTTGATCGCGTCCGCTTCGCCGCTTTCGACCAGCTTGTCCGCGGCGTAGGCGCGGGTGGTGTCGAGCAGCCGATAGCGCGTGGTCGTATCGCCTGCACTCACCGCGATGAGAGATTTCGTAACCAGACTTACAACGGACGCTACAATTTGCGCACCGTCAACGTCATCGTCCGCGGCAACCGAGCGGGCCGCATCGAGGGTGAAGATGCCGGTGAACACCGAGATCCTGCGGAGAATTAGACGTTCATGCTCCGACAGCAGATCATAACTCCAGTCCAGCGTCGCGCGCAGCGTTTGGTGCCGCGGCAGCGCCGTGCGCCGACCCTCCCAGAGCAGCTTGAAGCGGTCGTTCAACAGCACCAGGGTTTCCTGAATCCCGTAGGCATCGGCGCGGCCGGCGGCGAGTTCGATCGCAAGGGCTATTCCATCCAGCCGGCGGCAGATTTCAGCGACGACGGGCGCATCGGCATCGTTCAATTCAAAGCGGCGGCCGCTGGCGATCGCGCGCTCGACGAAGAGCTGCACCGCCGGAAAATCGAGCGCCTGCGCCGCGGTGAGACCGACGTCATCGAGCGGACTCCCCAGCGGGGACAGCCGATGAACATGTTCGCCTTCGACACGCAGCGATTCCCGGCTGGTCGCCAGAATGTGCAGCTGCGGTGCCTCTTCGAAAATGTGTTCCGCCAGCGCCGCCGCGGTCTCGATCACGTGCTCGCAGCTATCGAGGATCAACAGCATCCGTTTGCCGCGGAGGAAACCTATCAGACCGAGGGTTGGATCCGCGGACTGAACCGGCAGCCCGAGCGCCGAGGCCACCGTGCCCGGAATGAGAAGAGGATCGTTGAGCGGTCCAAGATCAAGAAACTGAATGGCACCGGCAAACTCGGTAAGCAGCTCATAACCTACCGAGACCGCGACGGTGGTCTTGCCGATGCCACCCGGTCCCACGATGGTGACGAAGCGCTCGGCCTTCAGTTGCTCAGATATTTCCTGAACGGTTTGGTCGCGCCCTACCATTCGTGTCAGGCGGGTCGGAAGATTGTGGGCTTGACCGGGCTTCGAGGCCACCATCTCCAAAGGTTTTGGCGCGCTCGAACGCGAGACCGGCGCCACGAAACAATAACCCTGCCCCGTGAGTGTGGTCAGATACCTGGCTCCGGACTCTCCATCCCCCAGCGCCTTGCGAAGGGCGGCGACATGGACGCGGAGGCTACCCTCGTCGACCGTGACACCCGGCCAGACCCGCGCCATCAGATCGTTCTTGCTGACAACCTCACCCGCATGCTCGACCAGAACAATGAGA
>Ga0193724_1000028_pt1 | contig 30242 bp, 27 predicted proteins | sample H2a1metaG_FD_146005 | JGI IMG/M metagenome (GOLD analysis project Ga0193724, IMG submission 146005) | Soil microbial communities from a riparian zone of the East river system, Colorado, United States - H2a1 | ecosystem: Environmental > Terrestrial > Soil > Riparian zone | place: USA: East River... | reverse complement strand
TCGACCCTGCCTTCGGCGGGTCTCGGCGCGCTGCTGGCGCTGCAGGTGACCAACACGCCGCTGACGATCATCGCCTTTGTCGGAATCATTCTGCTGATCGGGATCGTCAAGAAGAACGGCATCATGATCGTCGACTTCGCGCTGGACGCCGAACGTCACCGCGGATTGTCGTCGGCCGACGCCATTTTCGAGGCCTGCAGCGCCCGGTTCCGACCTATTCTGATGACGACGATGGCAGCATTGTTCGCCGGGATTCCGCTTGTTATCGCCACCGGTCCCGGTACCGAGTTGCGTCGGCCGCTCGGCATCACCATCATCGGCGGCTTGTTCGTCTCGCAGATATTGACGCTGTATACGACGCCCGTGATCTATCTTTTGATCGACCGGCTGCGGCGGCGATCCGAGCCGGCCGCGATCGAGGCCCCGGCGGAATAGCTCGGGGATAAGCCTTGAGTTGTTGAAGCGCACGCCCGCGCAGCGTATAGCGGGCCCATGTCAAAACAATCCGAGCCTGATCCCGGCACCGCCGCATCGGAGGCGATACCGGACTGTCCGCGCTGCCTTAAGCCTCTGCCGCTGTGCATTTGCGACAGCATCACGCCGATCGAGAACAAGATTGCCTTGCTGATCCTGCAACATCCGCAGGAGCAGGACAGGGCGTTTGGCACGGCGCGACTGACCGCGCTGCATTTTAAGAACGCGGTGCTGAAGATCGGCTTGTCGTGGCCAAGCCTTTCCAAGGCGCTGGGACGGCAGGTCGCCGATCCCAGCCGGTGGGCGGTGCTCTATCTCGGCTCGGCGAAGGTCGCCGAACTCGAGACCGACCGCGATATCGTCGCCATCGACCGCAAGGGCGAGATCGAGGACAACCAGCGCGGCATCCTGAAAGACATCGAAGGCATCGTGCTGCTGGACGGCACCTGGAGCCAGGCCAAGGCGCTGTGGTGGCGCAATGCCTGGATGCTGAAATGCCAGCGCGTCATCCTCGGCCCGGCGCATCCGTCGCGTTATGGCAAGCTGCGCCGCGAGCCGCGCCGCGACGGCCTGTCCACCATCGAGGCCGCGGCGATGCTGCTTGCTGGCATCGAAAAGCGGTCCGACATCGCCGAGACGCTGCATCGCAGTTTCGAGCGGATGCTGGCAAAATATCGGGAGGCGCAGAGCGTGCTGCCGGAGCTTGCGCCCAAGCCGAAACCCAAGCGCGACTACCGACGCCGCAAACGGGGCTGATCATGGCCAACCGATGGGTTCGCCGGATGGAACCTGAGCTATCCCCGAGAATTTCCTGCAAGGTGGAAGCCGGTTTTGGCGCAAGAAAAAGCCCCGTTCCAATAAGTTGTGCGTATTCTATCGCAGACAGGTTCAGGCAATCTGTGCAAACCTGATTGCGAGGTAGAACCGGAATCATCCGCTGCGGCCGAACAGGCCGGTTGAAGGCACGTTTGGTGATGACCGACGATTCGGAATCCGTTGCTTTGCGTCCGACCGTCACTGACGGGAAGCAGCAGGAAGATGACTACGAGGTGACTTGGCGCGGGCTGCCGATCGGCAGGATCATGAAGCCGCCCGGTGACCCGCATTGGTGGTGGGGCTGCAATGTCTACGGACAGCCGCCAACGGCCAATGACCGCGGACCCGCGATCAATTTCAAGGACTGCCAGCTTCGATTCAAGATCGCCTGGACCAGGATCAGGGCCGGGCTCACCGAACAGGACATCGCGGTCGCGTCCCGGCACGCCGCAAAACTGGCCGAGGCGCAACCATCGAGCGGTGACGGGCAGCCAAAACCCGAGGAGCTCCGAAATCTAGAGAATAACCGGGCCGCGCCGCGACAGCGTACCTTGAAAGCCGGCACCATCGAGTTCAATGGCGGCACCATCGATTGCGTCGTCCGCAACATTTCGGACACCGGCGCCCAGCTTGAGGTCGCGAGCCCGGTGGGCATTCCCGGCGAATTCAATCTTCTGATCTCCGGCAATATCGCCAAACGTCCATGCCGGGTGGCTTGGGTCAAAGACAAGCGCATTGGCGTGGCGTTCAACCCGGCCTAGGGCATGATCCGGAAAAGTGGGTACCGGTTTTCCGAAAAGATCATGCTCAAACAAAAAGATAGAGCGGGATGACGATTCGAAGAAAAGTCATCCCGCTCTAGGGCCGGTCCGCCGCTGACCGGCCCGGTTGGTTGCCTATCCTGAGGAGGCCGTATATGAGTTCGCCGCATGGGGCCACGTGGCGGAGTGGTTACGCAACGGTCTGCAAAACCGTGTACTCCGGTTCAATTCCGGACGTGGCCTCCACCTTTGAGATCAATGGCTTAGGCTCCGTTTCAGCATTGGTTTCGAGACCCGGAATGGCTCCGCGGACACGCCGCGGCAACCCGGTCGTGTGGCGTTCTGACGACGGTCGTTCAATGAAACATGCTGTGGGCGATGGCGCGTCGCATGCTGTCCAGCCCATCCAATAATTTGCCGTGGTTGTATTCCCTGTCCCAAAAGTAGAGGACGGACAGAACGACGAGCAAGGCCACGAAGATTCGCATCTCATTCCCCCTTCGCCTTCAAAAGCTAGCTAGGAATCACCGACCCACGATAGTGGATTGACCGCGGGGAAGGGGGCTGGCCACCAAATAAAAGACCGCCCAAAGGCGGTCAGGTTATCAAACAAGTTGTCCTGTCTTGGCAGGATAATAGCCTTGGCAATTCCCGTGCGGCGAGCGGGTTTGCGGTGACCATATCGGTCGTTGAATCCGGCGATTTGGTGTCGCGACTATTCAATATGCGAAAAGAAGCTGCCCACGATCAGCAGACGGCGTTCCAGCCTTCCGGAAACGGAACGAATCCCCAGGCAAGCTGGTTGTCGTTGGCGGCTTTCGGCAACGGATTGAACGTCGACGGGTTGGTCAAGAAGTCCTCCTCCGGCGCGGGAGCGATGGCCGTTCGCACGGCGTCCAGCAAACACTCGTACTCAACTTCACTCATCACGCTCTCCGGGTACCAGAGCGCACCATCACAAAATACTTTTGTGTTCAGATTGAAGTGATCGATCAAATTGTATCGAACTTTTCAATCCGGGCGCACTTGGTTACCGCCGTCTTTATTCCGCAGGAAGAGTAAGCCAGCCTGATGGTGACCAAATGTGTGGAAAATCACAGTTGGTCAAAAATTTTTGACGTATTCGCCCTGATGAAGACGGCGCCGCTCCGGCCGCCGGTAGCATCAGGGGGTTGTCATGAAGGCAAGATTTGCCGGATCCTGGGGTATCGCAAGCCGCGCCAATCTTGCTTTGGCGCTCACAGTGCTCGCAACCGGGTCCGCGTTAGCTGCGCAAGCAACGCCGGAACAGAAAAAGGCCTGTACCCCCGACGTCTATCGCCTTTGTCCAGGCGAGATCCCGAATGTGCGGGCAATTACGTCCTGCCTGCGGCGGCAGAAGGCCAGCCTCAGCGAAGCCTGCCGGGCGGTGTTCGAGCAGTGAAGATCTGACAGCGCGCGAAATTGCGGCCGCATCCGACGACGTATCGCGCGAAGCAACTTGCGGCGTTCGCAAGAATGTTTGGCTCCCCGGGCTGGAGCCAAAAAATTCTCTCAAGCTGTTGTATTATCTTGTGTTTATCTAACCGGCTATGATCGAAAGATCAGATCAAGCAAGAACGGCTTGACGTCGGTCGCCGCCAATTTCGTTTTACCGAGCGGCTCACTCGAAATCACGAGTGGGCCGTCCTCGGTTTTGTCGGTGAGGCGGCCATGCGATCCCCGTACCAGCGACGCGTCTAGCGGAATGACATCCATCAGGGTGCGGAATCCCAGCTTGCGCATGAGCAGACGCTTGCCAATAGCGAACTTCGGTGACGAGATGCCGGGATCGACGAAAAGCTCGACTGGATCGTATCCGGGCTTGCGGTGAATTTCGACCGTGCGGGCAAAGTCCGGCGCACGGTCATTGTCGTTCCAATAATAGTAAGTGAACCACGACCGAGAGTCGGCGATCGCGACGAGTTCACCGGATCGTCGATGATCAAGATGGATAAGGGACTTGTCCGTTTCGTCGTAAACCCGTTCTACGCCATCCAGTCCCGTTAAAAGCTCCTTCACTTTCGCTTGCAACCCCACATCGGACAGATAGATGTGCGCGATCTGGTGGTCGGCTACGGCAAAGGCTTTGGAAGAGATGGGATCGAGCAACTCGCCGCCGTCCTCTTCTCGCACGGACAACAGGCCGGCGTCGCGAAGCACCCTGTTGATGTGGATGGGCCGATTGACGGGGGTGATCCCGTATTCCGACAGAATGATGACTGAGCGCCCGCTGGCACGCGCCGCGTCGACGAGGTCGCCCACGACGGCGTCAATTTCGGTCAGTGATTGCCGGACCTTTGGATGAGTTTCATCGGGGCCGAAGCGCTGCAGATCGTAGTCGAGATGCGGAAGGTAGGCGAGGGTCAGGGTTGGGTTGGCCTCGGCCATCACGAACTTGCTCGCGTCGGCGATCCAGCGCGTGGAGACGATCGAAGTTCCTGGTCCCCAAAACTGAAATAAGGGGAATGGTCCAAACCGTTCCGTCAGTTGATCCCGCAATTGACCTGGCACGGTGTAGCAATCGGGCAGCTTGCGACCATCCGCCTTGTAGATAGGGCGCGGGGTGGCACCGAAATCATGGCTCGACGCCATGTTGTACCACCAGAACATGTTGGCGCAGGTGAAAGCGGGATCACGCTTCTTGCCGGCCTCCCAAATCTTCTCTCCGCCGACGAGTCGATTGGATTGGCGCCACAGAAGGATTTCCATCTGATCGCGGAACAACCAGCCGTTGGCCACGACGCCGTGATCTCGCGGGGAGAGCCCCGTCATGAAACTTGCCTGTACGCTGCAGGTGACGGCGGGAGTTACGGTATCAAGCGCGGCCATACCGCCTTCGCGGGCGAGCGCCGAAAGTCTTGGCGTCAAAGGTCCCAGGTGCCGTGGCGTCAATCCGACCACGATCATCGCCAACACTGCCTTCAACGCCTGCCTCCGCCTGCTGAGTTGCGACGATTTCCGTCACTTCGGTCGCATTGCAGCGACCGAGCGAAACGGCTTGCCAAACTGGCAAGCATAGTGGCACGCTGTCCAATAAAATGGTAAGCGAGAGGCGGGTTTTCAAGCGAGCCGCGGATCGCTTCGTGACCATTCGCCGGCGCCGTCTGCACCACAAGAACACGGGCGCCGCGTGGGAGGATGCCATGCTCGATACGCCCTCGCAAAGCGCCGAAGACGTTCGACTGCAGTCGTTCAGCGTCACCTATGAATATCCGGTGGTCTTTACCCGCGATGCGTTTGCGCTTGGAAATCGTTGCCTGGTTGATGCGCTGTCCCGGCGAGAACCCTGCAAGCGGCACAGATGTCTGATTTGTGTTGACGAAGGTGTCCTGGCATCGCTTCCGGATCTTGCTTCGCAGATCGAAAACTACGCTGCTGCGCACGCCGGAAGCATCGACCTGGTCGGACTTGTACCGGTCGCGGGAGGCGAAATCTGCAAGAACGATCCGAAAACCATTCCCAACCTGCTTGAGATCCTTTCGCAACGCGCGATTGATCGGCACTCCTTTGTAATTGCGGTCGGCGGCGGCGCTGTCCTTGACGCGGTCGGTTATGCGTCGACGATCTTTCATCGTGGCGTCCGCCACATTCGTTTTCCGACTACGGTACTGGCACAGGATGACAGCGGCGTCGGCGTCAAGAACGCCGTCAATCTGTTCGGTCTCAAGAACCTGATCGGCACCTTTGCGCCGCCCTGGGCGATCATCAACGACAGCGCATTCGTCGACATGCTGCCGCCGCGCGAGAAGCGAGCAGGCATGGCCGAAGCCGTGAAGGTTGCCTTGATACGCGACGGCAAGTTTTTCGAGTGGCTCGAAGCTCATTCGGATGCGCTTGCGCGCTTTTCCAGGCCGCATCTTGATCATCTTATCAAGAGCAGCGCCGAGCTTCACATGCGCCAAATCAGGCTTGGCGGCGACCCGTTCGAAATGGGGTCGGCGCGTCCGCTGGATTTCGGTCATTGGTCCGCGCACAAGCTCGAGCAGTTGACGAAAAATCAACTCAATCACGGCGAGGCCGTGGCAATCGGCATTGCGCTCGACACGCGCTATTCGGTCTTGTCCGGCCGTCTTGCCGCCGGCGAAGACGACCGTGTCGTGGGTCTTCTTCAACGGCTTGGTTTCGACTTGTGGCATGACAAGCTGCGGCAGTGCGACTCGCGGGGATTGCCGGTGGTACTGAAAGGGCTCGCGGATTTCCGGGAACATCTCGGTGGTGAGTTGACCGTTACGCTCCTCGCAGAAGTCGGCCGCGGCGTGGAAGTGCACGAGATGGACGACAGAATTGTCAGGAATTGTATTGACTGGCTTAAACAACGGGCGTGACCGCATGAAACTCAACCAGCTTTCGGGCAACGTTCATCTGACGTATTGCACAAACATTCATGCCGGCCAAAGCTGGCAGGATATTCGGGCAAGTCTTGACGAATATGTTCCGGCCATCAAGTCGACCGTCGCCCCGAGCCAGCCGATGGGCATCGGACTGCGGCTTTCCGGCGAAGCTGCCGCCGTGGCAAGGCAGCCGGAGGCGTTAGCTTCGTTCCGCGATCAACTGTCGGTGCTCGGCGCTTATGTTTTCACTATTAACGCCTTTCCTTTCGGGCCGTTTCACGGCGTCCGCGTGAAGGAGGACGTCTATCTGCCTGATTGGCGCGACCGCGAGCGTGTTGCGTTCACGGCGAACAGTGCTGCGGTCCTTGCTGGAATCCTTCCCGACGGGATTGAGGGCAGTATTTCGACGGTCCCGGGCGCCTTCAAACCGAACGGCCGGTCGAGCGAGGCCGTTGCGGCGATGGCACGCAATCTCATGATGGCGGTTGCTGATCTCGTGGACCTGAAGCGGCGCACCGGCAAACACATTGCACTCGCTCTCGAGCCCGAGCCCTGTTGTTTCCTGGAAACAACGGATGAGAGCATCGCCTTCTTCGAAGGCGCACTTTTGAAGCCAGAGACGCTTGACATGCTCGGCGGCATCACCGGTGTTGGCCGCAGTGAAGCCGAGATTCTGCTGCGTCGTCATCTGGGCATTTGTTATGATGTCTGCCACGGCTCGGTTGAATATGAGGATACGGTCGCCGCGCTGGATCGCCTGCTCGCTGCGGGAATCGCGATCCCGAAAATCCAGCTTTCAGCGGCCATGCGCATCCCGGCGATGACAAAGGGTCTGATCGACGCCGTCATGCGATACAATGACGGCGTCTATCTGCATCAATCAATCGTCCGTAGTGGCGATAATCTGTCGCGTCATGTTGATCTGCCGGACGCAGTAACTGCGTTCGGAGCAGGCCAAGCCGACGGGGAGTGGCGAATCCATTGCCACGTACCTGTGTTCCTCGCCGATCTCGGCGAAATCAGTTCCACCCGCAGCGATCTCGTCGCGACGCTGGCGGCGCTGCGCCAGCGAACTCGCTCATCCCACTTGGAAGTCGAAACGTATACCTGGGACGTTCTGCCCGACGACGTTCGCACCGGTTCGAAGTCGGCGGACATCGCGCGCGAGATCGCATTTTGCCGCCAGGAACTGGTGGGATGAATACCGCCGTCGTGCGAGCACCCAGCGCGCAGACCCTGTTGAGGCTCGGTCGGGTGTCCAACCTGCCGACTGTATGGACCAATGTCATTGCCGGGGCAACGATCGCAAATACTGCTGCGACCGTTGCCGACATCGCCACCGTCGGACTTGCCATGACGGCATTCTACGTGGGTGGGATGTATCTCAACGATTTTTTCGACAGGGAGATCGATGCCAGGGAGCGTCCGGGCCGGCCGATTCACGCCGGCGACATTGGCGCAACCGTCGTATCGACCATCGGATTCGCGCTGCTTGCGGCAGGCGTTGCGTTGCTGGCGCCGTTCGGTCTGTTTACTGTTATCTGGGGCTTGGCGCTGGCTGTCGCCATCGTGCTTTACGACGCCTGGCACAAGGGCAACCGCTTTGCACCCGTCATCATGGGCCTGTGCAGGGCGTTGGTGTATCTGGCTACTGGCGCAGCGGTGAGCGGTAACGTTGTTCCGGCCCTGATCGTCGGCGCGACCGCGCTTGCCGCACATGTTATTGGACTGACCTACGCCGCAAAGCAGGAAAACCTGAATAACGTCGGCCGCCTGTGGCCGCTTGCCGTTCTGGCCGGCCCTCTGCTGCTTGCCTTGTCCGGCATCTCGACCGGGTGGCTTGTTGTCGTCGCGTCCCTGTTGTTGTGCGCGGCGGATATCGCCGCCGTACGACTGCTCGCGCGACGCGCCACGGCGGATGCGGTGCCGCGCGCGGTTTCGATGCTGATCGCCGCCATCTGTCTGGTCGATGCCCTGGCTGTGGCGCTGCATGGGGGCGGGATCGTTCTTACCTGTGTCTGCGCGAGCGGCTACCTTCTGACGCGGCTCTTCCAAGCGGCGATTCCAGGAACGTGAGGTGCCAGCCTTGACAAGTCGTTCTGGTCACAATGGGAGGGGCGATGTCGCAGCAACGGTTTGCGACGGCTTTCTCGCCTTGGCCGATGAGTGGATTGTGCGTGCGGTTAGCGACAATGCAGCGTCCTGGTTTCGCCGCGCCCTTGAGAGTGTCAGGGGCGCGTCCGACGGCAATGCGCTCGCTGTAGCGATCGGTCTTGCGCCGCGCCGCGTAGGCAAGGCTGATCTGTCGCTGACACCGGATGACAGGGCGCGGGCGAGGGTATTGCGGGCGGGGCTCGATCCGAGCGACTGGAGCATCGATCAACTGGCACGCAGTGCGTTGATGGTAGCGAGCTACGCCGGAGACGACGCCGCATTCGCCGCACATTTCGACGCGTTCTGCAGCACGGCCGAAATCAACGAATTGATCGCTCTTTGCCGGGGACTGCCGGTCTATCCGGCCGCCGAACGGCTGGAACCGAGAGCGCGGGAGGCGGTGCGATCGGGCATGAAGCCGGTTTTCGAGGCGGTCGCCCATCGCAATCCATATCCCGTCGAATTCTTCAGCGAAGACGCCTGGAATCAGATGGTCGTAAAGGCGTTCTTCATTGGCTCGCGTCTGTGGCCGATCCAGCAACTCGACGAGCGCGGCAATCCTCGGTTGGCGCGCATGCTGGTCGATCTTGCCCAGGAGAGATGGGCCGCCGGGCGGCCTGTGAGCGGCGAAGTCTGGCGTTGCGTCGCTCCCCACGCGGACGCCGAAGGGATTGGCGCGCTGGTCCGTGCGTTCGAAACGGGTGGGGAGAGGGAACGTCTCTCCGTGGCACTGGCGTTGCAGCAACTGGCGTCACAGCGCGTCGATGCTGCTTTCAGCCGGCAAGACTTGAGAGGTCAGCTTACGGATCTCCAATCGCATCTGGTAACGGAGAAGATCGACTGGACGTCGCTTGCATGAGCGAGACTTTGCCGCGTCTCGCTCTGAGAGTCCTGTCAGCGTTTCTGTCCCTTGCTGTTTTGATCCAATTCTTCATTGCGGGAATGGCCGCGATGACGAATCCTGAATGGTGGACTTATCACAGCGCATGGATTGGAATATTTCAGTGGCTTGTCGTGCCACTTCCAGTCCTCGCCTTCCTCGGCGGTCGGCCACGCTATTGGCGCACTGCGTTTGCAACCATCCCAATGATTCAGGTAGCATTGCAGTATGTTTTGGCACATCGTGCGCTGGAAGGGCGATTGACCACCGGGATCGGTCTGCATGCGGTTAACGGAGCCCTTCTATTGATCGTGGCGACGTTCCTGGCGATAGGCTGTGCCGATCAAAAGATGTCAGCGTAAGCAGGGTGGACTGCGGAGCTCACGAGAGGCTGGCGTGGGCTTGTCCTTTCGGCCTTGTCCTTTCAATCTTGGACATTTTCCCTATCCAGGCATAACCGGGAGACCCCCCGGCTCTGCCGGGGAGGCAGTATTAGTTTGACATTTACGGCGGTCGCCGCCATTGCGCGGCCAGGTGTGCGTTTGACGGATTGTGCGATGATGAAGGAATGCCGCTGATTTGCCCGACGTGTCAAGTATTTGCCCAAAGCGCGTCCTTACCGGCGACCGCCTGCTACTTTGCATGGGGTTGTTTTCGATATTTTAGGTCACGGCCGCAAACGATGGTTCCGGGCGCTTATTTGTGGTCGAGCGCGCCGGTCGCGTCAGACTCGTTGACAACAACGGCAAGGTATTGCCGGAACCATTTATTGATCTGACCAACTTCAACCCGCTGGGTTCCGGTGTGCGGCTATCGCAGTGATGCCGACGCGATCGCCGATGGCAAGAAACTCTACACATCAAACTGCATCGTCTGTCACGGTGCTGATGGTACCGGCAAGATGGGTCCCGATAGTCGGCAACGAGGTGGTCTATAAACAGGTGCTGACGGACCGGGGGATGTTTGCTATTATCTATGGTGGGGCCAGTGGCGCGATGCAGTCGTTCCATCGCCGCGGCATGATGAAATGCGCCGGATCATCGCCTATGTGAGGACTCTGGACAAATGACAGGATCACCTCCAATTGGAATGTTCGCCTGCGACGCAGGTTCGCTTCAAGAACTGATGGCAGACAAGACGATCGCTTGTCCCTGTTGCAATGGCCCGTTGACTGCCGAGAAGCTCGCGCGTCTGCTCGCCGACGTGCAGCGCCTCGCGGCTGTCGGGAAAGATCAACCGCACAGCGGGTCGAACGGCGCGTCCAGAAATCAGCATGCGGGCATTATCATCGATCCTCACGCCCACATGATATCGCGCACGACAGACGACTACGCAGCAATGGCCAAGGCCGGCATTGTCGCAGTCATCGAGCCGGCATTCTGGCTTGGGCAGCCCCGCACCAACGTCGGAAGCTACGCGGACTACTTCGCCATGATCTCCGGCTTTGAGCGATTCCGCGCCGGTCAGTTCGGCATCCGCCATTACTGTACGATCGGCCTCAATCCGAAAGAAGCCAATAACGAGCATCTGGCTGAGGCGGTGATGGAGATGTTGCCGCGCTTTCTCGTCAAGGAAGGCGTCGTTGCCATGGGCGAACTGGGTTACGATGAACAGACGCCCCTGGAAGACAAGGCGCTAAGGAGACAGATCGAACTGGCGAAGGAGTTCGACCTGCCGATCATGATTCACACCCCGCACCGCGACAAGCGGGCAGGGACATTGCGCACGATGGACGTGCTCAAAGAGCATGAATTCGACCCCACACGCTGCGTGATCGACCATAACAACGAGGAGACCATTCGCGAGGTGCTTGATCGCGGCTACTGGTGCGCCTTTTCGATCTATCCTCAAACCAAGATGGGAAGCGATCGCATGGCAGTTGTCGTCGAGAGCTTCGGCCCCGAGAGGATCATCGTCGATTCTGCATGCGACTGGGGCGTGTCGGATCCGCTAGCCGTCGCCAAGACGGCGCGGCTCATGGCGCAGCGTGGCATAAGCCCTGATGCCATTCATCGGGTGGTCTACGCCAACGCGCTGGCCGTCTATGGATTGAACGGCGAGATGGACGAACAGCATTGGCTTGCGCCGGCGGCGATCGACCAGAGGACGTTATACGAGGGCAATTCGGTCCTGCGCGGCGGCCAGACGCCGCGTATCGAGCAGCCTGGACGTCCAGCGGACGATTTGTTCATTGCGTGAAGCGTGTGGTGGTGCGTCTTTGATACGGCTACTCGTAGTGGCGACTGCATTTGCCCCGGTTAGGAAGATCGACAAATTTGCTGGCTTGCAGGTGGACCTGAGGTTAGACTGAAATAGTAAGGTGAGGATGCGAGGACGACCCGGCAGCAGGAACGAAGGTCAGAACAAACAACTAGCGTCAGAACAAACAAAAAGACGAGCACGTGCAAATGGGGAGGAATGGCGCGCAGGCGGCGCTGTATTGCTGCCTGATAGTTGTTGCGTCGTCGCTGTCGCCGGTCACGCTATCTGTGGCGATTGCGGCCGGGGATGCGCGACACGGCGAAACCATCTTCCTGCAATATTGCCAGGGCTGTCACGGCCCGGACGGCAGAGGCGGCGGCAAGGGCTTCATGCCACATGTCGGGCCGCTTGCCCGCAAAGGCTACATCGAGACAATGCCCGACGAATATTTGGCCGCGGTGATAACCGAAGGAGGCCTCGCCGTCGGCAAGAGCGCATACATGCCGTCCTGGAGGACCACGCTGACGGAACAGGACATCGCGGACGTCATCGCATTTATTCGAACTTTCGTCGTCGAGTGAGTCATTCACTCCAATAAAACCCGGACCACCGGGAAACAAACCGAAAGCAAGGAGGAACGCATGAGAATGGTGAAGTGGACGATGTTGGCTGCATTTGTCGCGATTCTGCCAGCCGTCGGAGCAAAGGCCGATATGGAAGCCAAGCCGGGTGGCCCCCAGGCAGGCGATTGGGCGAAGCGCACGGCCGTCACCCCCAATCCCGACAAGGTGGTGGTGCCTCCAGGTTACAAGGTGGGAGTATTCAAGGCGGGGCTCGACACACCGTCCTCCGCTGCCGTCGACAAGGACGACAATCTGTGGGTCGCCATTTCCGGCCCTTTATTCAACACGCTTGACACGCTCGATCCGCCGCACGTCAAGATTTTCGACAAGAGAGGAACCCTGATCAAGGAGGTCGGTCGCGACATCTTCAAGACGGTCATGAACGAGATCGGCTACTGCGCCGAGAACGACACGATGTACATCCCGGAATACGGCGAGAAGATCTGGGAGATGAAAGGCGTCAGCGGCGAACTCAAGCTCATCGTCAAGGATCTGCCGGTCGGCGACCACCGCAATGGCGGCATTACCTGCAAGGACGGCTATCTGTATTTTGCGCTCGGCTTTCCCAGCAACACCGGCTTTGCCGACCCCGACAATCATGGCTGGACCGACATCCCGAATGATCCATTCTGGGTCAAGCACAAGGATGGCCTCGGGACGACCCCGCATGATCCGGTCTGCCGTGACATCGTTCACACCGGCCTCAACGTCCGCTCGTCGGATGGCCGAATGACCGGTGCGCTCATGCCGGTCGGCGTGCCTGCCAAGCCTGGCCAGGTCGTCAAGGCGCAGGTGCCCTGCGGCGGCTCCGTGATGCGGGTGAAGTTGGGCGACAAGGATGCCGACGGCATCTATCCGCACGAAAAGATGGAAGTCTACGCCATGGGCTTCCGGAACCAGTCGGGCGTCGCCTTCGGGCCAAAAGGAACCAAGTGGGAGAACGCGCTCGCGGTTTCCGACAACGGCGCCAATGATCTCGGCCATCGCCGCATCGCCAATGGCGCAGAGAAACTCTGGATCGTGACGGAAAAGGGTCAGGACGGCGGGTACCCCGACAAGGAGGGGATGAACTTCGTCTCCAACAAGCGCTTCTCTCTGATTCCCTACCTCGGTAACGCCGCCGACCGCCCTTTCCCGCAGCTCTACATCGGGGACAAGCCGTTCGTTAAAGCCCCCGGTCCCTACCACTTCCAGCGCCACGTCGACGGCTACCGCGGTGTGCCACTGATCGTCGCCAATCCGAATCCGAACGGCTACATCAACCCGGTGCTGGAATGGGATAGCAACAATCCGATCGATGGGATTGCGTGGAGCGCATCGAACTTCGGCGCCAACAACAATCTGTTCGGGGCGGTGTACGGGATCCTGGACACCGGCCCGGAGAGTCTGATCCCGACCTGGCCGTTGGTGTTGCGGATCGAGTTTCTCGATCCGACGGGTGTCAAATGGTCGAGATTTGCGCAGAACATCGATCCCGGGCCGAACGCCTATCAGAAGCCTGAGAACCGCGGTGGGCTGGAGCGCCCGAACAGGGTGGTCTTCAGCAACGACGGCAAGACGATGTATGTGGTGGATTACGGCGAGGTCTACACCAACTTCCAGATGCCGACGCCTTTCTACACTGTGGCGAAGTCCGGCGTGATCTGGACGATCACCTATACGGGCAGCAACTAGAGCATGATCCGGAAAAGTGGGTACCGGTTTTCCGAAAAGATCATGCTCAAACAAAAAGATAGAGCGGGATGACGATTCGAAGAAAAGTCATCCCGCTCTAGCCGTCGGTTCGGTCGAGCCCAGCAAGAAGCAGCTATCGCGCGCCCGCCGCGCGGTAGGCAACCTCGAAGAAGCGCCCAGTAGGTGAAGGCCAGCGGGTTTGTCGGGACCCTTCGCGGTCCCGGCAGGCTCAGAAGTGGATATTGAGCAAAGTCCGCGCCAACGTTCCCATCCCGAAGTTATCGAACGATCGGCTCCGTAAGAGATTGCAATCGTTTGAGCCGGCGGGGTCACGAGAGCTCGCCGAACTACAGTGTTGCATTGCAATCGCCTAAAAATGCAACTCAGCCATGCCGCCGCCACAAACGTCAACACCAATGGATCGACTATCGGCTCTTGCTTGGACGCGCCGACGCGTCAGTAGAATGCGCTTCAATTCGTGGCGACAGGGGATAGCCATGGACGTTGATGATTTTCGCCTTAGCATTGATACGGCATCTTCGGAAGTCGGGCTCGGGTCGGACGCTGCGACCGAAGGGTTGGCCTTTGCCGCCGCTGTCGTGCCGTTGAGGAAGATCCCTCCGACATACACCAATCAACGCCTCTCACCCGATCGCCTGCGGCAAATCGATCGCGTATTCTTTGGGCCGTTCTTCAGAGAGAAGTACGGTATGGGAGGAGACAAAGCGCTTGAGAACGGCCGTATCCGCTACTACGGCCCGGTTCAACCCGCGAAACAGTGCGCGCGAGTTGCCGGGCGTCGGTACGTGCACGAATTTAATACCGTGACCGGATGCACGCGCGGTTGGCATGAGACCTTGGATCGAATGGGCAATGTTCGACAGATTCGTCCCGAGCGGCGCGATAGGACGGTGAGACACTATCAATTTGATAGCAACGGCCGATACAAGGGGAGTTGGTAAATGGAGGTCGATCTCCGAGCTGTCTGTCGGGTGTTCGAGGATCTGTTGAATGGCTCCATGTTACGAGAGCAAGCGGACCGCTGGGCGTACGCGGTGGTGCAGGAGGAAGAAACCGGTGTCGTTACATACTCGCCACCTTTCGAAAGAGAACGCATTTGGGCCGGTGTGATGTACCTTTACGGGATCAACACGATGAAGGCTCCGAACGAGTACCTTCACTCCAACGACGACATCAGGGACGCCATGATGGCGATCCTCTGCGGGGGTGACGACGAGCTGGCTGGCGACGATTCTGCGAACCTTCGAGCGGCCGTCGCGACACGCATTACGGTCTTAGTGTAATTGACGGTCTTAGTGTAATTGGGCCACTCATTTTCGCGCAGTGCTTCGACATCAATTGAATGTCTTGCGGGCGAAGACTGCATGGTCGCGTCCACTACGGGACATCGGGTTGATTTCTGGCGACTGCATCCATGCGTTGCAATGCCATCAGCGCACCGTGCGTTCGCTCCACCGGGCCTGGGCTGATGTATTGCCAGCCCCGTATTCGGCTGAGGTCCGGGCCCCATCGATTGGAAAGGCAAAGGGCGCGGGACTGAAGCCCCGCGCCCTTGCCTAGTGAGAGCTGATCTCTCGCTTGAGAGCTCTCATCCGCTTTTCATCCCCATCGAAAATGGCATCTGCCCCCTGCGGAGCGATCGGGCCAGCAGTGACTTGGCGGACCACGTCTGCCTCTAGCGCTGCCAGTTCCGACAAAGACATCTTTTCAATGTCCGCGACCAGATCATCCCTTCCCATCTTGTGGTTCCTCCCATTCGGCACTTTCGGCCGATTTGATTTCAAAGCCTGAATCAACCAAGCGTTGACAGACGATCTCAGCCACTTCCGGCGAATTTGTGATCGTCGCCGGAAAGTCTTCGCTGTCGAAGGGATCGGTGCCTCAGACGTCTGTCGCCCTATCTAGATTAAGCCCGAGGGGCAAGGTCACAAACCCGTGGGTGGCGGCCGTAGCTTCCTGCTCAGCGAACCACAGAATTGCAGTTTTTGCTGTATATCCGTCACGAATTGGAGGGAGGGGTGTGTTGTCAACCGCGTTGATTTGACGACTGAATTTCTAATGCTTCAGAAGAAAGCCACGGTTTAAACCACGTAACGGGCAGGGCGAAATCGGGATTCGAACCGACGAATGAGGGGTGACCGGGTTGTCCCGATCACCTGTCCTGAGCCCTGGGGCCAACCACTTGGGTCAAGCCTGGATTGCGATTGAGTCAAGCGGCCTTGGCGGCTAGTTCCGGGCCGGCTGTTTCCATCGCCCTCATATACATATCAAGTAGAGTGTCGCGCTCGTCGCGCTCGTCTTTGTCCTGCTTCCTCAGCTTGATGATTTCCTTTAGGATTTTCACATCAAAACCCTCAGCCTTGGCCTCTGAAAAGACTTCCTTTTTCGACTCGTTCAACTCCTGCAATTCGGTGTCAATATGCTCGATTCGCTCTACGAAAGAACGGATCCGTCCGCCTGGAATGCTGATGTCAGACATGGTGCCTCTCTGTTGAATGAGATCGTGAAAATGAACGCAAAGAAATGACCAACGCGTTAACGCAAATCCGCGGGGCTGCCTTATTACACACGCTTATCAAACGCTGCTCGCGTGATCGGATCACGGCGCGCTATCGCGCGTGTGGGCCACCCACCGCTTGCTGGACACGTCAGTCGTCTCTGCGGGTAAGCGCTCCGGTAAGGCGAGTTCTGAAAATGCGGTGCGGTCTCGCGCCAGCGACAGCTGTCGTGACTGGAAGACGGAGGTGCGTTAACTTCCCAACATAAACCAAAGGGAAGCGCCAAAGTGTACGACAAGATCATTGTTGGTGGCGGCTCAGCCGGTTCGGTCTTAGCCCACAGGCTCTCCGCCAAAAGCGCTAACAAGGTCCTCCTCTGCGAGGCGGGTCAGGACACGCCGCCCGGCAACGAGCCGCCCGAAATTCGAGACAGCTATTCGGGCATGGCTTATTTCGATCCACGCCTCCATTGGACCGAGCTCAAGGTCACGACCCAGGTCGTCAGCCACAACAACCCCGAGGAGGATCGCCCGCCGCTGCGCAAATACGAGCAGGCGCGCGTGTTGGGTGGCGGGTCCTCGATCAACGGCCAATTGGCTAACCGCGGGGCGCCGACCGACTACGAAGAATGGGAGGCCCGTGGCGCCGCGGGCTGGAGCTGGAAGGATGTGCTGCCTTACTTCAGGAAGGTCGAGCGCGACCTCGATTTCGACGGGCCCTTCCACGGCAAGGATGGACGCATCCCCGTCCGACGCATCCCGCAGGAGCACTGGACCCGGCACTCGCAAGCCGTTGCCGAGGCCTGCAGGCTCGCCGGCTACACGTTCCTGCCCGACCAGAACGGCGAGTTCGCCGAAGGCTACTTCCCGGTGACGCACTCCAATCACGCCGAGCAACGCGTTTCGGCAGCGATGGGTTATCTCGATAGCGAAACGCGCAGGCGCGCCAATCTGACGATCTCGACCGACACGCAGGTCAACGAGCTCATTTTCGAGGGCACATGCTGCGTCGGCGTCAAGGCGCAAGTCGACGGCCGGGAACAAGAGTTCCGCGGTCGCGAGATCGTCCTCTCATGCGGCGCTATTCATTCGCCGGCGCATCTGCTACGCGCCGGCATCGGCCCGGTCGGGCACCTGAAGGAGATGGGCATTCCGATCGTGATGGGCCTTGAGGGGGTCGGGCAGCGCTTGATGGATCATCCCTCGATCGCGCTTTCGTCCTTCATCCGCCCTGGCGCGCGCATGAATGAGCACACCAGGCGCCACGTCCAGGTTGCGCTGCGATACTCCTCGGAGCTGCCCGGCGTACCAAGGGGCGACATGTTCGTCGCCGTCCTCAGTAAGTCGGCCTGGCATGCAGTCGGTGCGCAGATCGCCTCGCTGCTCACCTTCGTCAACAAGACCTACTCCGAGACCGGGCAGGTGAAGCTCGCCTCGCGCGACCCGCTGAAGGAGCCGATCGTCCAGTTCAACTTGCTGTCCGACAGGCGCGACCTCGACCGCCTGATGAGCGGCTTTCGCAAGATGGCGGCGCTGCAGATGAGTGCGCCGCTCAGGGCGGTGACCGACAAACCATTCCCGGCCTCGTACTCGGACCGCGTGCGCAAGATCGGCGTGGTCAACGCCAAAAACAAGATTCTTACCGCAATTGCCGCCGCGCTGATGGATGGGCCTTCGGCGCTGCGCCACTACATTATCGACACGTTCGTCGTCGAGGGATTCACGTTCGACGAAGTCATGAGCGACGACGAGGCGATGGAAGCCTTCGTGCGCAAGGCAGCGATCGGCGTGTGGCACGCCTCGTGCTCCTGCCGCATGGGCCGGCCGGACGATCCGATGGCGGTTGTCGATACGCAAGGCCGCGTAAAGGGCGTACAGGGTTTGCGCGTGGTCGACGCCTCGATCTTCCCTGTGGTTCCGTGTGCCAACACCAACTTCCCGACCCTGATGGCGGCGGAAAAGATCGCCGAAGCCATGCAGTGAACGATGTGGTGGAAGCAGGTGCTAGGAATCGGGAAACTTCGAAAGGCTTACAGAAAGTTTGGTGGTTACAAGCGGTTGGATCGTTGAAAGGAGCCAAGGCGATGGAACTCGGGCTTGCGAACAAGACGGCTCTCGTCACTGGTGGCAGCAAGGGAATTGGCCTTGAGACGGCGCGCGCGCTCGCGCGGGAGGGCGTGAAAGTCCTGATCTGTGCGCGGCGGGAGTCGGCGCTCGCCGATGCGGCGCGCGACATCATGCAAACCACCCAGGCGAAGATCGAGACGCACCCGCTGGACGTGACCAAGATCGAACAGATCGAGACGATTCCGCGCGTCGTCAAAGACAAGCTCGGCCACATCGACATCCTGATCAACAATGCCGGCACCGGCACCTACAAACCGTTTCTCGACGTGACCGACGAGGAACTCGTCGACGGCATGGCGATCAATTTTTTCGCGCAATTCCGCATCTGTCAGCGAATAGTGCCGATGATGATCGCGCGGGGCGGTGGCCGGATCATCAATGTGAGCGGCCAGACCGGGATCATGACGCTCAATCCGCCGTTTCTGTCCTCCTGCACGGGACCGGCGAAATCGGCCGAGATCCGGTTCTCCAAGGTGCTCGCCAACGAGCTTGCTCCGCACAACATCCGCGTCAACTGCGTGATACCGGGCTTCATCAATACGCCGGAGCGCTTTGCCAAATGGGAACGAGAAGTTGCCAAGCGCCAGCTCAGTCCCGAGGACGCCGCGCGCGAGCGATCGCTTTGGTCGAGCAATCAGGGCATGCGCGATACGCGCTGGGGTACGCCCGAGGAGATCGCCAATCTCGTCGTCTTTGCCGTCTCGGATGCGGCAAGTTACATCAACGGCGCAGAGCTCGTCGCCGACAATGCCATGGACAAGTCCTGAGGCGTGGGCTGGGCTACGTATCAACGATTTCGAACGCATCACGCCAACTCACCACGCGACCGGTGGACGGCGAGGGAAGGTGCGCCGTGCAAAACAGCGTAGGCGTATCGCAGAAGCGACCGAACAATTCCCGCCGCGACTGTCCCGCCTGCCTGGAGTCGTAATCCGACATCATGCCCAGTTCGGGGTAGCGGGCTTGCAGCGGCGAGTGGATCATGTCTCCGGTAATGATGGCATCGACGCCGGGCTTGCCGACCTGAACCGAATAGTGGTCGATGGTGTGGCCGGGCGTCGGGATGAGCGTCACGAGATCGTTGAAGGCGTGCGCGCTCTTGACAATATCGACGCGATTGGCGGCCACGATCGGGAGCACAGAATCGGTGATCCAGGGACACGCCGCCGGGTCGTCCTTCTGGCGCTTGGTCCAGTAGGCAAGTTCGCGGTCAGCGAACACGTAGCGCGCCTTCGGGAAGGTCGGCACCCACTGGCCGTTCTCGAGCCGCGTGTTCCACCCGACGTGGTCGGTATGTAAATGCGTGCACATGACAAAATCGATATCGTTCACGCTGAACCCGCTTGCCGCGAGATTTTTCTGATAGCGATCGGAATTCATCATGTGCCAGAAGCTCCGCGTCGGCCGCGGCTTGTGATTGCCCACACAGGAGTCGATCATGATCGTGTGGTGAGGCGTCTGCACGATGTAACTCTGGATGCAGAGCATCAGCCTGTCCGCGGCATCGAGGAATCTGGGCTGCAGCCAACCTCGATTCTCGTCGAGAAGCTCCCTCGTCAGGGTCGGGAAAAATTGCATCGCCTCGAAGAATGGACCCTCCTGCTCGATGATGCGGTGGATCGTGGCGCTACCAATTTCGATCTTGGCGAGCAAGATGGGCCTCCATCTCCGTGTCAATCTAGAGCGCCGTGAGATTAGATCGAATCGCCATCGCACTCTAGAGTTTTGATTGAGCATGATCTCGGGGCAAACGCTTCGCGTTTGTCCCGAGGGAAAACCGGTACCCACTTGTCGGGACTAGCCGGCCGGAAGGCCGATGACTTGCAAGCGAGGTTCAGGCTCCGAGATAGGCAATGACCACCTCTCGATGCATGCGGATCTCGGACGGCGTGCCGGCCGCCAGCACTTTTCCGAGGTTGAGCACGGTCACGCGATCGCAAATGTCAAAGATCAAGTCGGCGTGGTGCTCGACCAGCAGCACGCCGGTACCCGCTCGGCCAATCGCCTTGATCAGTTCGCCGAGGCGGCGGATTTCTTCCGCGGAGAGGCCGGCCGCCGGTTCGTCGAGCATCAGAAACGTCGGGCGCAACATCAGCGCGCGGGCGATCTCCATGAATCGCAACTCGCTGTGTTGCAGGCGGTCGGCGCGCACTGCCGCGAGTTGGTCCAGCCCGACGGTTTCGAGCGCTCGCATCGCCGCGGTTTTGAAGTAGGCCTCGTCGCGACGGTGGCGCGGCAACCCCATCAGCGATTCGACAAAGCTACCCTCGCCATTGCAGGTGCCGCCGATCATGACATTCTCGATCACAGAGGCGCCGCCGATCAGGCGTGGCGTTTGGAACGTGCGTGCTATTCCGTATCCCGCACGGGTGTGTGGTGCTTTGAACGGCAGGGCGATGCCATTCAATGTTGCCTGGCCGGACGAGGGTGCATAGTAGCCCGAGATCACGTTCAAGGCCGTCGTTTTGCCGCTGCCATTAGGGCCGATCAGGCCATGTATCTCACCCGATCGCATCGCGAGGCTGAGCCCGTCGATCGCCCGCACACCACCAAAATTCAGCGCGATGTCCGAAAGGATGAGCGCCGCGCTGTCGCGGTGCTCGCCCAGCAACTGCGGCAGCAGTTCCGGGCGCGGCGCTATCTCACGATGCTGCTTCATTGGCCGGCGGTTCCTGTAGTCCAGCAGGTCTGCGATCCCGCCGGGGACGGCCAGCACGATCACCAGCAAAAGTGCGGCATAGAGAAAAGTCGACCAGGCTACCAGGGGTGCTGCGAGTTCAGGTAGCACGGTCAGGATGATGGTACCGAGCAGCGGGCCGAGGATCGATCCGCGGCCGCCGATCAGGATGGCGATGAAGAACAGGATCGACAGATCGAAAGTGAAGGCGTCAGGCGTGATGTAGGATTGCAGCGAAGAGAATAGCCCGCCTGCGATGCCTGCCAAGGCACCAGCGAACAGGAAGACGGTCATCAACCATCGCGGCCTGGCGATGCCCGAGGCCTCGGCGGCGACTTCGGCGTCGCGGATGGCGACGAGGGCGCGGCCAAACCGGCTGGCGGCGATGTTGGCCGTCATCCAGGTGGCAAGTGCGGCAAGGCCGAAGCAGAGATAATAGAAACCCCAGCCCGGATCGAAAGGCCAGGGGAACACCGGACCCGGCGTGCCGATGCCGCCGCCGGTCACGCTCTTCCATGCAAGTGCGACCTGGGTGACGATGGTGGCAAAGCCCAGCGTCGTTATGGCGAAGTAGAAGTTGCGCAGGCGGAGCGCCGGCAGGCCGACGATGCCGCCAAACACCGCGCCGCCGAGGCCGCTTGCGGCGAGCGCCAGATAGGGATCCCAGGCCGAAGTTACGGTCCCGGCAGTCAGCACGGCTGTTGTGTAGGCGCCCACCGTCAGCAGCGCCACCCAGCCGATTGCGATTTGACCAGCGAAGCCTACGACCAGGTTGAGGCCGGCCACCAGGATCCAGTAGATGCAGGCGCGCTGGGCGATCACGCCGACATAAGAGTCATCGAGCAACGGCAGGCCGGCTCCTGCTGCGGCGAGCGCCAGCCACGGCAGGGCGATCTCGAACCGGGCCTGCCGGCCGGCACTTGCCACCTCGGTCGCTATCGGAGGATCGGTCACCGCCATCAGACACGCCGGGTCGTGGATACGCCGGCCAGGCCTTCAGGCCTGACCAGCAGGATGGCAATGAAGACCACGAAAACCGCGACGGCTGCGAAGATGCCGCCGAGCAGGAAATTTGCCGCCTGCTGGAAAAGACCCAGCGCAAGGCCGCCGAACACGGCGCCGCGGTTCGACCCCATGCCACCCAGCGCCACCGGAATGAAACCGTAGAAATTGAGGATCGACTGGTTGCCGAAGAATGCAAGCAGCATCTCCGCGCCGGTAAAGCCTGCCAGCATACCGATGATGCCGGCAAGCGCGAAGCTTGCCACGCGCAATCCCTGCTCGGGCAGGCCGAGTGCACGGGCGGCATAGTTGTCTTCTGCAATCGCGACGAAGGCGCGGCCGACCAGTGTGCGACGATACAGGAATTCGAGCCCCACGATCGTCGCGGCGCAGGCAAGCATCGGCAGCCAGAACTGCTGATCGAGCCAGCCCGGGCCGATCGGTATCAGACGCGGGAAGGGCTGGGCGTCGGTGCCCCACTCGATGGCCACGAGTTGCTGAACCATCAAGGCAAAGGCCAACGTGGATAGCACGTACAGATGCTGTTCTAGACTTTTCAGGACCGGCCGTACGGTGACGATCTCGGTGATAACGCCGATCGGCACGCCGCACGCGAGCACCAGCACCAGGCCGACGACAACCGGCAGGCCGAACTTGGTAATGAACAGGGCCCCCAGCACGCCGCCCAGCATCCCCAACATCCCCGAGGTGAAGCTGAACACCCGCGAGGCCGAGAACATCACGTTGTAGGTGATGCCGATCATGGCATAGACCGCTCCTACTGCCAGGCCGTAGGAGACGATCGACTCGATCATCGGCTAGGCGCCGTAGCCCGGCGCGAGGTTGAACGCACCGTCACGGAGAGAATTGACCTCGCACATGATGACCTGGTCGTCCTGGAAGCCGTTGTGCAGCTCCGGCGTAAAAGTGATATCGCCATAAACGCCAGGCCACGCCTTGAGCTTGTTCCAGTAGCCCGTGATCTGCTCGGGCGAGCTGCCGGCCGCCTTGATTGTCTCGGCCATCAGGCGCGGCGCGTCATAGCCGAGGGCGATCCACCATAGCAGCGTGTCGCCCATGTCAAGCTTGGCCTTGCGCAGCCGCTCGACGAATTCCTGTGCGCGCGCCGGCAGCTTGCCGTCCTTGCTGAAGCAGACGTTGCGGAAATTGTTGGAGTAGACCTTGTTCCAGTGCTCCGGCTTCTCCAGCAGCGCCTTGGTCTGGCCGGAGCCAAGCGTGGTCTGGCCTACCACCGGCACCTCCCAACCCATCGCGCCGCGCGTATTGAGGATGCGCGCCAGAAAACCTGCATTCACGCTCCATGGCATGATCACGTCGGCGCCGGCGCTGCGCATCCGCAGCATGTCGGGTTTGAGGTCGGGATTGGCGGCGTCGATATGCCCCGAGAAGACTACCTCGGCGCCTTTGGCTGTCAGCATCGGCACATAGGCATCGACCGAGGCCGTCCCGTAGCCGGTCGTATCGCTTACGACCGCGACCTTCTTCAGCTTCAGCACATCGATCACGTATTGGTTCGCCGCGCCGCCGATCTGTTGGTTGGTCGGGGCGTTGCGGAAGGCCATCGGGTACTTCTTGACGTCGATCAGCTGGTCGACCCAGCATGGATGAATCATCGGGACCTTGTCGCGCGCGATCAACGGCGTCGCCGCCAGCGCCTCACCCGAATTGAGCGGGCCAAAGATGATGGCCACTTTCTGACGCTGCGTGAGCTCGGCCACCGCGTTGACAGCCTTTGTCGGGTCGCTCTGCGTGTCGCGTACAATCAGCTCGATCCTGCGGCCGTCGATGCCGCCGGCGGCGTTGATCTCCTCGACCGCAAGCTCGGTGCCGCGGTTGATGCCGACGCCAGTCGACGAGCTTGGACCCGTCAACGCCGGCAAGTAGCCGATTTTGATCGGATCGCTGTTGGCGATGGCCGGTGCGGGAAAGCCCGAGGCTAGCGCGGCGGCGCTGACGGCAGACCCCGCCAGGACTTGACGACGCGTGATGGTGCGCAGGCTGGTCGACATCGTATCTCCTCCCATGCAGGCCGTTTTATTGACCACAGCATAGACCGGGTCTTGCCGGTTTAATACTGCGTCCGCGCGGTTTTTTCAGACGGCTCCCGGCCCCATTGTTCATTGCCATTGTGAAACTTGTCGCAAAATCCATGGCTCGGCCTTTTCATCGGTCAGCCGTTTCTCTCTCGCCTCTTCACCACAAAATGCTAGAGTTTGAATATATCCTGGAAGATTGAATGATCCGGCGCCAGCTCGTCGCTTTCGGCGCTTCGGCTTCAACTCGCGGGAATGAAGAAAAGAGCGCAGGCTCTCGCCATCGGCACAAGGGAGGACACCATCATGCTCGACAAAGCCCCGGACGGAAAAGTGTCTGATTTGCTAAGCGCGCTCGACAAGGCGCTGTCCGCTGGCGAGGTGGAACACGCCGTCGATCTCTTTCAGGTGGACTGCTACTGGCGCGACCTCGTGACCTTCACCTGGAACATCAAGACCATGGAGGGTAGGGACCAGGTTCGCGACATGCTCAAGGTGCGGCTCGCCGATACGAAGCCGTCGAACTGGAAAATCGCGGAGGGTGAGGACGCTTCTGAAGCGGATGGAGTAACAGAGAGCTGGATACAATTCGAAACCGAGGTCGCCCGCGGCTTTGGTCACATACGCCTGAAGGACGGCCGGATATGGACGTTACTGACGACCATGAGCGAACTTAAGGGGCACGAAGAGCCAGTTGGCTTCGACCGTCCAATGGGAGCGAAACATGGCGCCGAACGCAATCGAAAAACGTGGAAGGAAGAACGCGAGGCGGAAGCTGCCGAACTCGGCTACTCGCGTCAGCCCTATTGCGTCATCATTGGTGGCGGTCAGGGCGGCATAGCGCTTGGGGCCCGGCTGCGCCAACTCAACGTGCCAACGATCATCATTGAAAAGAATGAACGACCCGGCGACAGCTGGCGTAAGCGTTACAAGTCGCTCTGCCTGCACGATCCGGTTTGGTATGATCATCTGCCCTATCTGCCATTTCCCAGAAATTGGCCAGTCTTCTCACCGAAAGACAAAATCGGCGACTGGCTCGAAATGTATACAAAAGTGATGGAGCTCAACTACTGGGGTTCGACGGAATGCATAAAGGCATCTTACGACGAGAAGAGCCAGGAGTGGACCGTTGTTGTGGAGCGCGACGGCAAGGAGGTCGTTCTCAAACCACAACAGCTCGTGCTTGCTACAGGAATGTCAGCCAAGGCCAACATGCCGAAATTCGAAGGCATGGATATATTCAAGGGTGATCAGCACCATTCGTCGCACCATCCAGGGCCGGACAAATATAAAAACAAGCAAGCCGTGGTGATCGGTTCGAATAATTCTGCCCACGATATTTGTGCAGCGCTTTGGGAAGCTGGTGCGGATGTCACTATGGTACAGCGCTCAACAACTCATATTGTGAAATCGGACTCGCTGATGGAGCTCGGATTGGCTTCGCTTTACTCCGAACAGGCGGTCCAAGCTGGGATGACGACGGCTAAAGCCGACCTGATCTTTGCCTCGCTGCCGTACAAGATTCTGCACGAGTTCCAGATCCCGGTTTACAACGCGATCAGGGAACGCGATGCTGATTTCTACAAACGTCTGGAGAAGGCAGGCTTCCTGCTCGATTATGGTGACGACGACTCTGGTCTGTTCATGAAATACCTACGACGCGGGTCCGGATACTACATCGATGTTGGTGCTTCGGAGCTGATCGCCAATGGCAGCATCAAGCTGAAGAGCGGCGTTGACGTCGAAAAGCTCACGGAACATTCCGTCATCTTGAGCGACGGAACCGAACTGCCGGCCGATCTCGTGGTTTACGCCACCGGCTACGGTTCGATGAACGGCTGGGCTGCGGACCTGATCTCCAGGGAGGTAGCTAACAAGGTAGGCAAGGTCTGGGGACTAGGCTCGGATACGACCAAAGACCCCGGCCCATGGGAAGGCGAGCAGCGAAACATGTGGAAGCCGACACAGCAGGAGGCGCTTTGGTTCCATGGCGGTAACCTGCACCAGTCACGCCACTACTCGCAGTTCCTGTCCCTCCAGTTGAAGGCCCGAATGGAAGGCATTCCAACACCGGTTTACGGTCTTCAGGAGGTCCACCATCCTGGCTGATCGTTTACCAGCATAGTCCGGAGACGGCACGAAGGATTGCGACTACGATATTCGAAAATTCGTATCGGCTGGCAGTCCATACGGCAAACGAGGGGGCAAATCTTGTATAAGAAAGTTCTTCTCGCCTATGACGGTTCAATTGAAGGACGACGAGCTTTGCGGGAGGGTGCGAAGCTTGCGCAATTATGCGGCGCCGAGGTGTTCCTGCTAGCTGTTGTAGAAATTTCTTCCGGCGCCGTGACCTTGGAAGGAGGCTTCGCGGTCCCGGTAGAAGAACAGATTGCAACTTATAAAGGGATCCTTGCGGAAGGGGTGGACCGGCTCAAGGCTATGGGCTTCTCTCCGACGGCACGGCTGGGCATGGGAGCCGCGGGACAGGAGATCGCTGGGGTCGCCGAAGAGATCGGAGCAAACCTCGTCGTCGTAGGCCATCGTCCCACGGGGCCGCTGGCGCGATGGTGGTTCGGCTCAGTCGGCACCTATCTGATCAAGCATCTGCGCTGTAGCGTCCTGGTCGCGCAAACCGAGATTAGCGATGATCAATTCGGCCAATTGCTGACGATGCCCGCCGAGCAGGCGTGACATGTTCCGCGATTGGCACTAACCCAGGAGGCTTGGTCCGGACGCGATCAGAGCGCTCCCAGATCCACTCGTGCGGTTAGAGAGTGGTCATGGGCTGCGGGTTAGTGAAGTGAAGAGCTTCAGATTCCTAATGGCGGCAGGTAGCAAAAGACGTTATCGGCTCGATTCAAAAATATGATTCCATGACCCACGGGATTGCCTTCGTTCCATTTGATCTTGTTGTTCGGAACAACAATCCTTGTTCCAATATCGCGGTGCCGTCTTCCTAGTGGCTCGTCGTCACGCGGATCGGTGATGATTGCGATATATTGACCGTCCGACGTTGCCTCAAAGGCATCAGCCCAATATGCGTCTGCTTCGCCGCAACACGACATTGCGGGGTTATCGGGTTGCTTTAAATCCTGATACCATCTTTTCAAATCGGCGTTGGCCGGATCGTCAAATTGGCCAAGGTCGCGTGCGTTGATTGCGGTGCTGGCAAGCAGCGCGACAACAGCGACTAAAATTATTCTGATGATGACGACGTTGCGAGCCATATCGCAGCCCGAATGACGAACAATGAGGGAATGCACGCCAAGTCGAAGTCAAAAGTTAGGCGTCGGTATCCGGCGCTGCAATTATTCCGGATTGAGCGGTTGTCCGAAACGGCAGCGCGACGCGGCCAGCCTCCTGCCGGAACCGACCGCACCGGTGTTGTGGATCAGGTCTCGCCACCGGCGAAGATATCCTTCTTGATGACCGCGTGGACGCCCCAATTTCCATCAACCACCTGGGCGATGCCGAAGTCGACTCCGATCGATCGAAAAGAAAAAAATAGATAGACGTTCCTGCGTCACCGACAAACGATATCGCGACCCCTATAAACTACAACGAAACTCGCTCGTTAAGCTGAATGCCAGCGTTGCGGGTTAATTCGGGAACCGCTTCGCCAATTACTGGTTCACCAGTTTATTGAGAGCTGAAGCTTTCAACCGGTCGATATCGCGCTCGCCGGTAGCGGCCTGAGCCAGCAAATGTTCGGCGATTTGCAGCGCTGACGTAGATCTTCGATTTAGAAATCTTGGATCTGTGAAAACATCGTCCAACGCGCGCCTCAAAATCGCGATCGTCTCGGCATCGTATTGCTGGCTTGCAACCATGGCGATCTGCGTTTCCGACAATTGCCCTTAACGATGGCTATCGCAATCTCGCGGAACCATTAGTGAAGTAGCTCACAGGGTTCCAAACAAAAAGACCGCCCGAAGGCGGTCTCCGTGCGGCGACTTGGTGCGCAAATCCGCCTTACCTCTGGGTGCATCCGGACGAGACGAAGATTTCGGAACCATCGTAAGGTTGATCGGTTAGGTTAAATCGCAATCGCGGTTGTGTCGGTTGGAATCTCTCGTCAAGGTCCCGGAATCTTGAGAGAGGCTTACCATTGGCAAAAATTAAGATTTCGAGCACCGACCTGATCTGGATTTTTCGGGAGGAGTTATCGTCGTTCGACGACTGTTCGCCATCAATCCCCATTGCGATCGTACCGAGTAGGGAGGGTTGGACCGCCGTGACGACACACCGCGACCGAACCGGACACCCTAATTGCGTCAGGCGTATCGAGCAGCTTCAAAAGCAGCTTCGTGAAATCTATGTGCTGGCGAAGGATTGAGAACGCCGCAGCCGTTCCTGGGAGTGGTGGGCCCCCGCCGCTTGCCATGCCCGCTACCCAGATCAATCAAGGGCGCAAAGCTATTCGTCGGGCATTAGATTATGGATCTTTTGATAATACCAACGAGCCCAAACGCCTTGTCTCTGCTGGCTAGAAAATTCAGCGATGGGTGGCTTCTGAGAACGAGTGGTATTTGGTGCCTGATTTGAGAAACGTTCCGGACGATGGCACCTTTACGGGCCGCCCTCTGTTGCCGAAAATCATCAGGGCGGCAGCAACTTCCGCTGCACGACGAATCACTTTGACTGTGCATTGCGCCGCGCTCTTACTTCGTGGGACCGCACAGGATTGATCATGCTTACGGCTATAGCAGCGATTATTATCATTCTGAGCATCGGCATTTTAATTGCCCACGCTCTCGATGCCTTTCGGTCGGGTTAGTGAATCTACTCGTTGAGCGACGTCCTCCCAAACCAGAACTGCAGCGATTAAAAAGTATGTAGTATCGTTTCAAAGCAGCTCATTTTTTTCCTTTAGCCCGTCATCTGCAAGGCGGACGATTGAACGTCTGCCGTTGAAGAGCAATGCCAGACTGCGTTGGCGAATGCGCTCAAAACTGGATTTCGAAACTTCAAAGCCGTTGCCTAAAGAGCGTAAGGGCAGTGCGCTAAAGATGCTGCCCCCGGTCGGAGGAAGCGAGACACGTTTCCGGGCGACCTATCTGGCTCCGCGCATGACGTGATAGCTGAGCTCGCCTGGATCGCTGAGATCGGGGACCTTCCAGCCATCCAGATCATACTCGGCCATGCACTCCTCGGCGAATCCCTTGAATTTATCGGCATTGCCGGAGGCTTGTGCGCCGAACAGGCAGTAGCGCCGGATCTCTTCGGTCGACCCGCCGTAGTTGATTTCGTAAAGCTCGTGCCGGCCGCCGAACTCGCTCGCCAAACAGTCCCACAACAGCTTGAGCAGCTTGACGCGTTCCTCGGCCTTGTAGCCGTTCGAACCTCGCAGATATTGATCGAGATAGGGCCGGATTTCCGGATTCTTGAAATCAAGCGCGTGGCTGTTGAGATAGATGAGACCCGAGGCGACGGTTTGCTCGATCAGGTATTTGACCCGCGTGTAGGCCATCGTGGCGATGATCTGATATGCGTTGCCGGGATCCATATTCGGCAAGACAAAGTCGCCGATCCACGGCTTCGGATCGCGCACCATGGCGTCCGAAAGTCCCCAAAACAGGTTGCGCCAGGCGATCACCTCGCCGACATTCGCCTGCACGCCGCGATAATCCTTGGTACCCGCGGCCTCGGTGGCCTTGAGCAGCAGGCCCGCAATGAAATCGAGCTTCACCGCGAGCCGCGTGCAACCGTGCACCACGAAGCGGGGCAGGAATCCGGTGCGCGGAAAGAAGTTGTTCGCCTTCTCGAGATCGCCGTAAACGAACACGTTCTCCCAAGGCACCAGCACTTTATCCATGATGAAGACCGCGTCGTTCTCATCGAGTCGGCTCGACAGCGGATAGTCGAATGGACTACCCATGACCGTCGAATTCATCTCGTATGACGTGCGGCAGATGAACTTCACGCCTG
>Ga0193724_1000027_pt1 | contig 31187 bp, 34 predicted proteins | sample H2a1metaG_FD_146005 | JGI IMG/M metagenome (GOLD analysis project Ga0193724, IMG submission 146005) | Soil microbial communities from a riparian zone of the East river system, Colorado, United States - H2a1 | ecosystem: Environmental > Terrestrial > Soil > Riparian zone | place: USA: East River... | reverse complement strand
CGCCCGCTTCGAGGTCGAACTTGGGTACGGTCGTGTCTTCAAGAGCCGCCTTCACCTCGACGTCGAGCAATCCGCGACATCAACGAGGTGCTATTGCGGCAAGCCCTATCAGCGCCGGCCGACGCGATCCACCGGACCGCCACGGTTTGTGGGTGTGCCTACCCGGCCGACCCCGGGGGTCGCCACCGCGCGCGCGACCGGCCGCGGACGCAGCACGACGCCTGCCCTTACGCTGCAGCCCGCGGGATAGTCGACATACTGGCAGTATACGATAGCGCTGGCCGGTTCCGTCGTTACGGCCATGAATCCAGTAATCAGCAATGCCGATAACGCGATCGAGAGTTTCATGTTGCTCTCCCTGTATCAGAGGCTCCAGATGACCCCGGAACGCTCGGCACTTCGATGCAGCTCTCTCAAGGCCCAATCCCGAGCGCGATGGAAAGCCTGACAACGGCCTCTCCTGCTGGATTGATACAGATCAAGGGTGCGCACGGCGTGCGTCGGGCTACTTCGACCATCCCCGCTTCGGTTGAACTCCCTCATCGCCTGCCAGCAAGGTCATGCGCAACACCTCAAAAATCACCGCAGTGGACCAGCCGAACAACAGAACGCCGTTCATAGCGGTCATCGGCCCAAGCAAATTCCAGCGCTTGACCGGCGTCACGTCGCCATAGCCGAGCGTCGTGTAGTTCACAAAGGCGAAATAAACGAGGTCTGAGCCTTCGGGCGTGACGCCGAGTATCGCGTAAGTCAGTGCCCAGACCATTATCTCGGCAAGGTGGGCTATCATCAGGACCGTCACGGCGGCAATCATCACCGCAATCAATCGCAACGTTTGATATGCCGTTGCCAGCTCATCCGCGCGGCGCGTCACTCTTATAACGGCCACCATCACCAAAGCATGGATCGCAATGTTGCATCCGCTGGCGGCGGCGCCCACGAGAAACTGACGCAACATCAACTTGCCTCCGGAGATGGAGCGCCCTGCCGGGACCGGCAATCACGACGACGGGATATGATTGCGCTATGACACTACGTCTCAATCGATGATGTGATATCCACCGTCGATATACATGACGCCGCCGGTGATTAGCTTCGCGCCGTCGAGCGCCAGGAACGCCGTCGCGGCACCAACGTCGTCGATGCTCACGAGACTTCGCGCGGGCGCGGTGGTCTGCGCCTTGTCCATCAATTCGTCGAATTCTGGAATCCCAGACGCCGCGCGCGTCGCCAGCGGCCCCGGCGAAATCGCGTGCACACGGATGCCCTTGGGGCCCAGTTCGGCCGCGATATAGCGGACAGCGGCCTCAAGGCCCGCCTTCGCAACGCCCATGACGTTGTAGTTTTTGACCACCATCTGGCTGCCGTAATAGGTCATAGTGAAGAGTGTGCCGCCGTCCTTCATCAGCGGCTCCGCCAGATGCGCCATCCGCATGAATGACCAGCAGGAAACATCCATCGTCTTGAGGAAGCCCTCGCGATCGACATCGACCACGCGCCCGTGCAACGTTTCCTTCGGGGAAAAGGCGATCGAGTGAAGCAGAAAATCGAGCCGTCCCCACTCCTTCTTGATCCGCTCGAACACCTGCTCCGTTTGGCCTTCGGTGTTCACATCGAGCGGCATGAAGATCGGCGCCTCAAGCTCCTTCGCCAGCGGCTCGACGTGCTTTCGTGCCCTTTCATTCAGATAGGTGACTGCAAGGTCCGCGCCTAATGCTCGAAACGCCTTGGCGCATCCCCAAGCGATCGACTGATCGTTGGCGATCCCGATGATCAGTCCTTTCCGTCCCTTCAGCGCAATCTTGGTCTCCGGAAATACGGGAATTGTCATGACGCTCTCTCGCGTTTCGGTCTGGAGGAAGAGTGCCGATTCCACAGCAGCGATAATGTGTGCTGTGCAATCATCAACTCTTCATCGGTGGGCACGATGTAAACGGGGATGCGGCTGTCCGCGCGCGAGATCCGTGGCGCGTGACGAGCGTTCTCGACTGGATCGAGAGACACGCCGAGCCATTCGAGCCGCTCCGCAATCCTTGCCCGAATGCCGACGGAATTTTCACCGATCCCTGCGGTGAAGACGAAACCATCGAGACCTTGCAGGGCCCCTGCCAGCATTCCCGCCTGCAGAGCAACCCTGTAGACGAAATAGTCGACGGCAAACACCGCGTGGGGATCGCTGCTGTTCTGAAGCTCCCGCATGTCGTTGCTGACGCCGGAAAGGCCCTTCAGCCCGCAATCGCGGTAGAGAAAGTCCTGCACCTCGGCAGGCGACATGCCCTTTGCGGTCATCAGGTACAGAAGGACGCCGGGATCGATCTGGCCGGTGCGCGTTCCCATCGGGAGTCCATCGAGCGCAGTAAAGCCCATCGTGCTCTCCACGCTGCGTCCGCCGTGTATGGCGCACATGGAGGCGCCGCTCCCGAGATGCGCCACGATCACCCGGGCCCTGGCGATTTCGGGTGCAACGTCCGGCAGGGTCTTTGCGATGTACTCATAGGAAAGACCATGAAATCCGTAACGACGGACGCCCTCCTCGTGCAGCCGGCGGGGTATGGCGTAGTGGTCCGCGACCTCGTCGTGGTCACGGTGAAAGGCCGTGTCGAAGCAGGCGACCTGGGGCAGAGCAGGAAAATTGGCAAGCAGGGTTCGGATCGGCGCCAGATTGTGGGGCTGATGCAACGGTGCAAGTGCCGTCAGCCGCTCGAGACGCGCGATCACACCGTGGTCGATCAATACGGGGCGGTCATAATCAGGACCACCGTGAACGACCCGATGGCCGACGGCGAGCGGGTTCAATTGATGCTCGTCCCGTAACCAAGTGCTTGCGAGCATTAGGGCCGCCGGAACGTCTGGCACAGCCTCGATCGGATAGCATCGATCCGCCAATGCGTCGCCCGCTGCGCCGGTTGCACGTAGGCGTGGACGGCTGCCGATCCCGTCCATCTGCCCCTTGATTTGCCGGCGCAGTCTGCCGTTGCCATCCACGGCAAACACCTGGAACTTGACGCTTGAGGAGCCGCCGTTGACGACGAGGATTGTGTCCATAGCCATCACGCGGCAATTGTCTGGGCGCGGCGCCGCCGGGCATCCGCATAGAGCGTCGCAACCGCACAGGATGCCATGCGCGCTCTCGGTGAATCGGCCCGCGACGTCAACACAACAGGAACGCGGGCGCCCACCACGATGCCGGCGCTGTCCGCCTTGGCAAAGTACGCCAGGTTCTTGGCCAGCATGTTGCCGGACTCAAGGTCCGGCACCACGAGGATTTGCGCCCGTCCCGCAACCTCCGACTTGATACCCTTGATCCTTGCCGCCTCTTTGTCGATCGCGTTGTCAAATGCGAGCGGTCCATCAAGCAACCCGCCCGTGATCTGGCCGCGGTCCGCCATCTTGCAAAGCGCGGCGGCCTCGATGGTCGAGGGGATCTTCGACGTGACGGTCTCGACTGCCGAAAGGATGGCGACCCGCGGAGATGTGCCAAATCCGGCCTGCGTGTAGAGATCGATCGCATTTTGCACGATGTCGCGTTTGCCATCGAGATCCGGAAAAATGTTGATCGCTGCATCAGTGAGGAAGATGGTTTCGCTGTAGGCCGGGACATCCATCACGAATACGTGGCTGATCCGCCTTTCCGTACGCAGACCGCCGGCTTTTGCAGTAACGCTCCGCATCAGTTCGTCGGTGTGCAGGCTGCCCTTCATCAGCATCTCGCCCCTGGCCGCGTGAATCAGCTCAACGGCCTTCGCCGCGGCGGCCTCGCTGTGCGAGACATCGATCAGCTCAAATCCGCCGATGTCGATACCGTGCTTGGACGCAATGGCCTTGATCTTCGCGGACGGTCCGACGAGTATCGGCTTGATGATGCCGGCCTCGGCAGCATCGGCAACGCCGCGCAGCGAGCTTTCGTCGCACGGATGGACAACGATGGTTGCTGCCGCCGGAATCGCCTTCGCCGCCGCGATCAGACGATCATATTTGGCGCCTGGTTTGGCTTGGTCCGCGTGCTTGGATGCAATAGCCATATCCCACTCTCCGATCTACTCGCCAAGGCCTATGACGCTTTCGCCCGCGATTCACTGGCGAGGCCGAACAATTGTGCCACGCGATCGAGCCGTTTTGCGGTCTCGCCGGATATCTCCGCGCTGGCCGAAAGCACGTCACGAATGGAAGCCAAGCCGGCGCGGCGCGCATCTTCGCCCGACGGCAACAGCTTGGGGATGGCAGCAAGGCTCGCCTCGGGTTCGAGCAACAGCATGAAGAATTGCTGGCGCACAATGGTCTTGAACTGCGCGAGCGTAAGACGCGAGCCTTTGTCGTCCGAACGGGCCCGCCGCAATGCCTCCAAGCTCCGTTCGTCAACCATTCCCCGTGACATCCCGACATAAAGCAGGCCGCGGATGACGCATTCCCTGAGACCACCCTTGCCGACCTGCGATTTCAGCTCGGCGATGCGTGCCTGCAAACGCTTGCTGTGCTCCGGCGACATCTGCGGTTTTGGCGAAACTTCCGCATTGGGCGTGATGCCGACCGCAGCCTGAACCATAGGCGACCCATAGATGCTGAGAAAGAGCGCTTCACTCAGCGCTTCCTGGGTGTCGCGCCACTTGTCGAAAACGTCGATGATGTTCTTCGAGACGGTCTCCTGGAAAGTAAGGAACGGGTTGTCCTCCGCTGCCGGCTTACGCTGCTCGCGAATCTTGTCAGCAGCTTTCGCGACGCCCTTCATGGCGACCGTATCGCCTCCAAAGGCCTCGTAAGAGACGCGTAGCGGATGCCCTTGGCGCATCCAATCCGCCACTTGGGGCGTAACCGTCGCACGGACCCACGGCTGCACGAAATTCCGATAATTCGAGAGATTGATTTCGGATACACGCGCAGCTGTCGCAAACCGCCGTTCGTCTTCGGCCGCATTGCCGCCCATGGCCCTGATATCGTCCAGCGTGCGCCGTTCGCATCGCATGATCCACTTTCCAACGACAAGCTCCGCATGGGCCGTGTCGGCGGATTTGGCTTCGAAGGTCGCCTCGTAAAGCCCGGGCGGCAGCACGTCGATCAGGTCGATGTTGCTTGAGAATTCACTGTGCTCCTTCTTGGCGACGCCACCGGAGACAAAGATGCCGAGATGCCCGACAGTCTCGTGAACGGTGTAAACGATGGTCTGTCCATACGCCCGGATCTCGTCGACATCGCTGTAGAGATCGAGAATCCAGCCGAGCGCCTGCTGCGGCGGCGTGATGTTGTCACCCTTTGAACAGAACACGACGATAGGGGAAGATATTTTTCTGAGGTCGACGACCTGGCCGTCCGACGTCTTGATGCGTCCGGCGGCGAGGTTGTTGCCGACGAACAGCTCGTCGACAATGAACTGGATCTCCTCGGCATTCAAATTGACGTGCCCGCCCCACCAGCGTTCGAATTCGAGATAGCGATCGGCTTCGCTGTCGACTTTCGAATAGACGTTGTACTGCTTGGTCCAGAGCGTGTTCGAGGGATTCATGTTCTCGAAGTTCTGGACAAGCCACGCCCCGTCGAACTTGCCGCCGCCAAGGTCGCTGGTGAGCGCGGTCAGCCAGCTTCCGCCGAGCAGGCCGCCCGAGTAGCGCATCGGGTTCTTGCCACGGACGCCCGCCCAGTAGGACAACGGCGCGCCGGCGATGATCAGCGGGCCGAACAGTTCCGGCCGCAGCGAGGCTAGGATCATGACCGCCCAGCCGGCCTGGCAGTTGCCGATCACGCACGGCTTGCCGTCGGCTTCCGGATGCAGGGCGATAACCTTCTCGATAAAGACGGCCTCGGCTCTCGCGATGTCCTCGATGGTCTGACCGGGCATCGGTTCGGGCAGGAAGCCGATGAAGTAGCAGGGATGGCCGGCTTTCATCGCCACGCCGATCTCGCTGTCGGCCTTGAAGCCGCCGATTCCCGGCCCGTGACCCGCACGAGGATCAACCACCACGAACGGACGGCGCTTGTTATCAATCTCCACTCCACTTGGCGGAGCAACGCTTACCAGCGCGTAGTTGACTGGTCGCCGAAGTGTTCTGCCGTCGACGATCAATTCAACTTCATAGTTGAGGACATGAGGCGCGGTTTCGGCGATATGTTCGCGGTATTGCAGTCCGCGCTGGCGCATGACATCGAGGAACAGAACGCTGCGTTGCCCGGTATCCACCAGATATTCGAAGGCGGATGCAAAGAGCCTGGGCAGCGAATCGCCCGAGATAGCCGGCTTGTCGGTAGACATGCTCAAATCCCTCACTGCTTGCAGCCCATTGCATCAAGATTGCGCGAGGCCCGACGGGACCATTGACATAGGTCAAGGGAAGGAACGTCCGTTGGATGCGCAGTTGCGTTCAGTTGTCGGATCCGGCATGCGGCGAAAGAGGGTGGATAGCTGGTCGAACGCTGCGCCTGAGCGCTAGGCTTCGGCTGCGAGTTTTTGTGTGCCCGGTTCAACATCAGGCGAAGCCACCTCGGCCCGCTCTTCGTGGATCCATGCCATCATCAATTCCCAGGTCACCGCCAGGATGATGGGCCCGACAAACAGGCCGAGGATTCCATGCGCCAGCATGCCACCCAGGACACCAATGAAGATAACAAGCATCGGCGTGTTCAGCCCGCGCCCCATGAGCATCGGTTTCAGGACATTGTCGGCGAGCCCTACGACCAACAGGTAGATCGTCAGCGGGAGCGCCACGGCGAAATCCTTGGTCGCCCAAATCCATATGATGACGGGAATAAGGACAACGGCCGACCCCATCTGCAGGATTGCAAGAATCAATACGGCGAAAGCCAGCACGCCCGCGTGAGGCACCCCTGCGAGCTTCAATCCGATTCCCGCCAGCAGCGATTGAAGGACGGCCACGCCAATGACCCCCTGAGCCACCGTGCGTATCGTCAGCCCGGCCAGCGCGACGAAATCCTGGTTTCGCTGCGTGATCAGCCGCGCCTGAATTCTCCTTATTTCCGCAACGAGCCGCGGGCCATAGTGGAACAGGAAGCCGGAAATCGCGACCGCCGCAACGAATTTGAGCGTTCCGAAGCCTGCACTGCCGGCAAAGGCGAGTACCGGACCTGCCAATGGCTTCAGGTGGGGAGCGAGTTCGCGTAGCGCAGCCCTGAGATTTGTCGAAGCATGGTCCCAGAGGGTGTAAATCTGCCCGCCGACGACCGGCCAATCCTTGACGCCTTCGGGAGGCGACGGAATGGCCAGGGTGCCGGCGCCGAGCTGGCCCGCAAGGCCTTGCAGGCCATCAACCAGGCCGAAGCCAAGCCAGGTAACCGGTCCGATAATGATCGCGAGAATGACAACCGTGATGGTCGCGGCCGCCAGCTTCGGCCGATCGCCAAGATGCATGGATAGCCAATCGTACGGCGGGTACAGGGCGACGGTCAGGACCATGCTCCAGACCAGTATCGGAATGAACGGGCGGACGAGAACGAACGACCAATAAACCAAGAAAGCCAGCAGCCCCAGGCGAACCGCCAGCTGGATGATTTCGTCGCCGGACATGTTTTGCCGAAATACCCTCGGGGCCATCGCTTCAATACCTCGTTCACTCGCGCGCAACAAAACGCCCGAACCGGATGAGCACGATAGAATTTCCCTTTGCGTCTGAAGCCTATCGGCGCTCGCCCAGGCTCGCGCTTGATCCAGATCAAGCACGAATACGCAAAAGGTCATTCTCGCTCTTTGGGAATATTTCCGTTGGAGACCAGGAGCCATCCATCATGGCTGAAGCCGCCGATTATTCGGCCCTAGAGCATCTTCGCGACGGCCGTCCGGTTAAAATCCGTGCGCTTCGTCCCGATGACCGGGCCGAAATGCTCGCGGCGATCGGACGGACCAGCATGCAATCGCTTCAACGACGCTTCTTCGTACCAAAGAAGGGCTTTTCCGAACGGGAAATGGCCTTTTTTCTCGATATCGATTTCGAATCCCATGTCGCGCTCGTTGCGCAAATCGACGAAGATGGACATCCGATCATCGCGGGCGGGGGACGATTCATCGTCGTCCAGCCAGGCCACGCAGAAATCGCTTTCGTCGTGGTCGATGACTATCAGGGTCAGGGCATTGGGACGATCCTGATGCGCCATCTGGCTGCCCTGGCGCGTGACGCAGGTCTCAAGGAACTGATTGCGGAAGTGTTGCCCGAGAACAGCGCGATGTTGAAGCTGTTCAAGAAGTTCGGCTTCAAGACCGCCTCGAAAGGCTCCCCACAAGTGATCCATCTTGCATTGCAACTACCCTGAACCGGTACTTCGCTTCATGGTTCACTCGATTGGGACACGTTACCGCAACCCTAGAAGCGAGCGGCGATATCCGCCGGCGCGAGCTTCCTCCTGGCACACGAAACTTCCGGTAAAGCCGCGGCCATACCACCGCTGCCGCTTCGAGTAGTAGATCCCCTTACGGAGATCGAGCCAGACGATGACGTCCGCAGGGCAGTACCGCTGCGCTTGCGATTCATACCGGAACGGCGTCAGCGGAATCGCAAAAGCGCTGGTGACACCGCAACCGACCAACAGGGCGGTGATCACGCTCGCAGCGCACAGCCGGAAGTTCTGCATCAATGCAACGCCTGCGTTTGCGTGACGTAATGATGGCAGCAGTTCGATCGAAGAACAATCGGCCTTGTGCTCGCCGATGGGCCAAGAGCGAGGGAGCGCACGTTTAAGAGACGCCCTACGTCACCCGAATGGCACCATCGCGACCCGCGTGGTTACATTTCAGCGGCAGACATACGAGCCGTTCACCAGCACGCGGACGCAGGCGGTGCCTGCAGCGGCCGCACCTACGGCCGCTCCGCCTACCACCGCGCGGCGCGTCGTCCGCCGTGCAACGCCTGCGACGCTTACCGGGGTCAACGGCCGCCCTACCCTGGCCTGCGCGCTTTCAACGGCGACAGAAGGAACCCCGCCCGGTGACCAATTTATCGATGCAAGGGTTCCGAAAGCGAGAGTAGCGGTAGCCAGCAATGCCTGCTTGATGCTGATTTTCCTCATTGCAACCTCCTGTGCTGAACAAGCAAACGATAATGATCCGCGGTCAGCGGGGTTGATCTAGGTCAAGGGATTCCGTTGGCCGGCGGGTGCGGACGCGCCAGCGAAGTGATTCGGAGAATGCGCCGCCTGTTGAGAAAAACACCCTTCGAGCCGAAAAATATCGACTTCAACGACCTGGTGCGAGAAACGATCGGCTTTCTTTCAGCTCTCGCCGTTGCACAGAAAGTCGAGTTAGCCAGTTTGATTGCGCCGGCCCCACTCCCGATCGTCGGCGACCGTATCCATCCAGCTTCAGCAGGTCATTCCAAACCTAGTCGTCAATGCGATCGACGCGATGTCAGGCACGCCCGGCGAAAACCGCATCGTCAGCCTGCGGACTTCGCGTGTCGAGAACTTTGCCGAACTTTCAATATCGGATCGCGGGCCGGGGATTCCCGCCGAGAGGCTGAAGGATGTGTTCGAACCGTTTTTCACCACCAAGGCGGAAGGGATGGGCATAGGGCTTTCCATTGCGCGAACCCTTGTGGAAGCGCACAACGGGCAGATATCCGCGGTTAACGCGCCCGAAGCCGGCGCTGTGTTCCGGGTTAGATTGCCGATCGCTCGCCACACAGCTGCTCCCGCTCAACGGGCGCTCGGCTGACCGGGATACCCGGCGGCGGCACAATCACGGCTCTGTTTTCACACAACGCTTGCTACGCCAGGATGAACAGGAATCTGGTCGATTGCGCGTGCAAACGCGCCAAAATTCCGGAATCAATCTCTACGCTGTCCTCGCGGTGAGGCTTCTTTTTCGACAGGCGCGACCAATTTTCCGCCTCCGCCATCCAGAGCGTTCGGTTGGCCGGCTCACGCTGTGCCAGCTTTCTGCATAGTGCAGCGCGCGAATTGAGTTCCGACTGATCGGTCACTTGCGCCCCCTGCCTGAGCGAATTGTTGCCGAAAGCGTACGACAGGTGCGCATCCGGAACTATTGCCCCGATGGCCAATGTCCTAACAGGCATGTGGACTCCTGACTGAAGCAAGTGTCCCTTGGCCAGGCCGACACCAATCGCCGCAGCGGTTGATCTAAGTCAAGACCAGGCACTCCGAAAACGCAACGACATGCATCGCTATCGTGTTCTATGCACAACGGAGGAGACCATGAAACAGAGTACGAAAAAAATTACTCTCGCTGCTTCCGCTTTTGCGTTTGCAGCGCTGTTTTCGTTCAGCTGGTCAGAACAGAGCGGCATCGCGCTATCGATCGAGAGCGCTCAAGCACGGGTCGGTCGCCCGCTTACTCCCGTCAGCGTTGCCGGCGTCGCGCGCCGGCAATACAGGCGCGCTGCAATCGGCACCGCGGCCGCTGTAGGTGCCGGTGCGGCTTACTATGGCGGTGCCGGTTACTACGCGGGCAGCCCTTACTACAGTAATACGGTCCGGGGAGCCCGCGCAGCCTACGCGGGTGGCTACGCCGCAAGCGTCCCGGAAAGCCGCCCTCACTATGCAGTGAGCGCCTATTACACGGGTGGCCCCTGGTACGGCTACAGCGGGTGGGATGACTACGCAACCCGCAACGCCATCAAGTGCACGCCCGGTACCACGGTCAAGCTTGACGACGGCCTGATGCACGTCTGCCAATAAACATCTGAGATCCGGCCGAGGCGGTTGAAAAACCGCCTCCGGTCGACTGTACAGCCCGTGGGAGGAGAACAATGCTCAAGTTGATCGCTATTGCCGGCTTCGCCTTAACAATTGCAACCTCGGCACAAGGCATGACGCCTGCACCGCTTGCTCCGCCGGACGATATGGTGACACAAGTGGCCGTCGGATGTGGCCTGGGCAGGACCAGAATCAACGGTGTATGCGTCGCGCGGACGACCGTACGCCAGACTCGCCGCGCCGTCCGCAGATGCGTGCGATGGCAGGGCGGCGCCTGCGCCCGATATGAGTGAGCCGAGAGGCAGCACGACGTCAGGAATCGCCACGGTACCGCCGGTCGGTTGTAAAGGGCCCCGGCGGGTGCGGCCGGTTTTGCACGGGCGGCGTTTCGCCGCCTACGAGCTTGCGGAGTGTTTCACTTTTGCAGGCAGATTGGCCTGAGCGCGTCCTCCAGCCCACGGGCCTTGGCATCCTGCGCCAACGCAAGCCGGGCTGCCTCGCAGCGCTCTGCACTGGTAAATTCCTGGGTCGATACGGCGGCGCCATTTACGGCCCCGCCGAGCCAGCTGACGACGATCAGGACATAGCTCACAATAACCTCCATGGTCATGGTCTGCGGCGGCCGCGTTCGGCTGCGATCCGATCTGGTTCCCGACTTTTCGCCGAGGAGAGCACCGGCAAGGCGCGCCGATGTCCTTGATCGGTTTAGTCAGCGACATGGCCGAGCAGCGCGGTTAGCTGAGGTTTGACGCAGCCGCGGGCGATTCGTATCTCGGCATCCGTCGTGCCCTTGCTGCGAGCCCACGCCTCGGCAGTAGCCGCCGTGTATCTGGCGACGTAATTAGACGCTTCAACGATTGTCTTTATCACGCCGTTGGTGCTGCTCGAGACGCAGTCTCTGCGTTCGCATGCGCTCTATCTCTTCACCGAGTGCGTCGATCTTGTCGTTGAACAGCGTGTCCTTCGATTGCTTTGCATCACCCGCACGTAATTTATTGAGCGCCTTCTCAACAGAGAGTTTGTTGATCTCAGCCATGATTGCTGCCTTCCTCGAAGGCGAAAGGCAAAGCGACTCCGCATGGACAACCGCAGGAAGTCATTTCGCCTGGATGTTTCGTTGCTCGCGGCACCCCGACAAGGCTGCCTCGCCCTCATCGAGGATTCGGGTGGGCGGAGCGAAGCAGTCTCATCGAAGGCGCGCTGGCCAGTGCGGGATGCTCTCAGCACAGAGATAAAATCCCGTCTATCACCATGGTTGCTGAAATGGCCGGATCGTTGATCTAGGTCAAGCCTCCAGCCGCTCATCGTCGAAGGCTGTCCTGGGGTGCGGATCGCTGCGGGCCTTGCATTGTTGGACCCGTACGCATGAGAGGAGAAACGGCCATGCTTCGAAATGCCCTCGCTGCACTGGCAGCAATCGTTCTAGTCGGCGCGACCCTCATGCCGGATGATGCTTTGGCACGTCGGGGCGGTGGCGGCGGTTACCGGGGTGGAGGCTATCACGGAGGTGCCGCCCATTTCCGGGGTGGAGCGGTTCGTGGTGGTCGTTACGGCGTTGCCGGTCGGGGATACGGAGTTGCGGGACGCGGCTATGGATATCGTCCAATACCCGGCCGCCCGGTAGCACGCGCGGCGGTCCGCGGAGGCGTCTATCGCGGAGCGGCTTACGGGGCGGCGGCCGGCGCCGCGGCAGCCGGCGCGTACGGCTACTACCGCGGTTCTTACAACAACGGCTGCTATCAGGATGGTTACGGCAATACGGTCTGCCCGCAGCAATATCCCTATTGACCGGAAGCCGATCCATGAGGGCGGCACTGAGCAATGCTTGCAGACGCCGCTGCGATTCAGCGGCGGCTGCAGGCCAAGCATGGCACAGATAGTCCGCGAGGCCTTGCGGCGCCATCTTGGTGAAGTTGTCGCGTCAAAATTGTTCGCACCACAAAAGGTCGAGTATGCCCGACGATCCCAAGGATACGATTGAGTTCGCGATTCGCTCAGCCTTTGTTAGTTATCCAAAGGAAGACGACCCGGATTGGCGAAGTCCGCACTGGATCAGCGGGAAGGAATCCGCATATTTGGCGATGGCCATCGTACTGGAATTGCAAGCCAAGGGCTTTCAGATCGTGAAGAAAGCGTCCTGACGCGCCGCGTATAATGAGTCCAAACGTTTCCGGCGGTCAGCTCAATTACTAGGTTGAGCCAATAGAATGCTTCTGTTCGGGGACTTGCCCCCTGGGATAGGTCGGCGATGCGCTCGCTAATGGCCCTATCATTCCTATCATTTCTCGCGTGGGCCGTCGTTGCTTCGCTGGCGATCACGATCCTGCTGGGGATGTCGGCGTCTGGTCATGCCGATGGCGACCACAAGCGCGTAATGATCCTCCATTCGGTGGGACGGGAATTCCGACCCTGGAATGTCTATGCCAAGGACATTCGAGCCGAACTTGATCGGCAGACACGATGGCCGATTGATGTGCAGGAGCATTCGCTGGTCGCGGCGAGGTCGGGTGACCCAAGAGCCGAGGAATTATTCGTTGAATACATCAAGGCATTGTACGTGGGCGCGCCGCCTGATTTGATCGTCAGTATAGGCGCACCTTCGGCCGCATTTTTTCAGCGCCGCCGAAAGGACCTCTTCCCCACAACTCCAATTGTATTCACTGTGTTGGAAGATCGCCGCGTTCAGTACTCGAACTTGACCGAGAACGACGCAGTTGTCTCTGCCAGAAATGATTTTCGATTCTTGTTCGAAAGCTACCTCGGCATCGCACCAGACACCAAGATTATTGCAATTATCAACGGCAACTCGCAGAACGAACAATTTTGGCAAGGGGAACTGCGACGGGAGTTGAAGCCACTGGAAGATCGCATCGAGATCAGGTGGTTCGACAAATTGTCTTACGAAGACACATTGAAGCAAACCGCTTCATTGCCGCCACACTCTGCGATTTTCTGGTATCAGATGGTTGTCGATGCGGCTGGCGTGGCGCACGAGGGAGACCGGGCGCTGACGAGGCTATATGCCACGGCCGACGCGCCGATCTTTACCCATGATGATGCGTTCTTCGGCCAAGAGATTATCGGTGGACCGATGTTCTCGGCTCTTGATCTGAGCCGTAAGGCTACAGCCGTCGCCATGCGCATCCTCGGTGGGGAGAAGGCTGGTGACATCAAGACAGCCGTAAACAATTTTGTAGCGCCCAAATACGATTGGCGAGAGCTTCAACGATGGAACATCAGCGAGAGCCGCCTTTCCCCGGATAGCACAATCTACTTCCGGGAACCAACGGCGTGGGAGCAGTATTCATGGCAGATCGCATCCATCGTCGCGGTCATCCTGACACAGGCCGGGCTTATCTCGGTCCTGCTGCGTGAGCACCGTCGGCGTAAATTTTCCGAAGTGCAGTCGCGGCAGCGCATGGCAGAGCTTGCTCATGTCAACCGCTTCTCGACCGCTGGCGAACTGACCGCCTCAATTGCGCATGAAATTAACCAGCCGCTGGGCTCTATTATGACCAATGCTGAAACCGCAAACGCGATCCTGAAGTCGCCAACGCCGGACATTGCAGAACTCAAAGATATTGTGAACGATATTTTGCTGGATGACCGGCGCGCCGCCGAAGTCATTCGGAGAATGCGCAGCCTGCTGAAAAAGGCGCCTTTTGAACTGAAAAATATCGATCTTAACGACCTGGTACGAGAAACAGTCGAGTTTCTTTCCTCGCTGGCCGTTGGACGAAAGTTTGAACTGGTTAGTTTGACCACACAGAATGCGCTGCCGATCCTCGGCGACCGCATTCAACTTCAACAAGTCATTCTGAACCTTGTCGTGAACGGGATCGACGCGATGAGGGATACGCCTGGCGAAAATCGCATCATCAGCGTCCGGACCTCGCGCGTCGAGAACTCTGCCCAGCTATCTGTGTCTGACCGCGGCTCGGGCATTCCCGAAGACAAATTAGAAAAGGTCTTCGCACCGTTTTTCACCAGCAAGGCGGAGGGAATGGGCATGGGATTGTCCATCGCGCACACCATTATCGAGGCGCACCATGGGCTGATATCGGCAAAAAATCGGGATCACGGCGGCGCGACGTTTAGGATCAAGCTTCCTCTTGTGGGGGTTGGCTGACCAACGGCACCTTCCAACGAGATGCGACTTCCGCAGTTGGCCCGGTGCGTGCGTCTGGCGGGTCGGCCTGCTCGGCCCGGTATGCTCAATATCCGTCGCCCCAACGGTACTGCCACGCGACGCCGACCGCGGTGAATTCGCTGCCGGTGCGCGACGTTATGCCGGTGCTGGCGGAAAGCTTTAGTGAATTCTGGCGGTCGATCGGCAAGGCGACGGTGAAGCCGGCCCGCGTGTTGCGCTGCTCGTTGTCGCTCTTCACGCCGTTCAGGCTGGTGCGACCGCCTGAGAAATAAACCCCGTCCAGGGCGAACCACGCACCGGACTGGAACGTGTAGAGGATATGTCCCTGCACGGCATAGAACGGCGCTTGCACGAAATTATTGCCGCCGAAGAAGTTGGTGTTGTCGGTGAAGATGGTCACGCTGGGAGCGAGCTCGAACGTCCACGGGCCCACGGCCTTCGAAATCCCGAGCTCGGGCTTGAACGACCAGCGATTATTGCCGAGGTTGAGCAGCTTGCTGCTGTCGTACTGCCCAAGTGGCGCGGAAACCTGAAGGCTGATGCCAACAATGAGATCCTGCCGGTAGTTCGCAAAGTCCTTCACCGACAGCGCCGGAGCCCCGATCAGATTGACCGAGACACGAAATCGCGGATCACCCAGGCCCGCCATCTCGCGCTGCCGTGGCTGGCCCTCGACACGCCCCCAGGCGGAGAAGGAGGACGCCGGTACGATCACATCGAACTTGGCCGACTGGCCTGCGAAATCGAATGAGCGGATGTAGACCAGCAGGCCGGTCTTGGAATGGAAATTGGCATCGGCGACAGACAGGTCCGGATCGAACGCCAATTTGCCTGCGGAATAGAGCGCGCCTGCGATCAGGAAGTTCAGCCCGATCGGCGTATTCGAATAGGATCGTGGCTCCGCATCCTGAGCCTTCGCAACCGTTATCCCGAGCAACGCTATTGCGCCGAACGCCCCGCAAAGCGAGAGCAGGCGTACGGCAGATGCCTTAACTCCTCCGCGGTTTCGATTGCCCATCATGGGCGCGCCCACCGGCGCCGAGATTTGACGGTGCATGCGGACGCTCCGGACATGACGACGCGGACCGGCTTCTCAAAGGAGCAGGAACGCAGCGGCGCAGCAGAAAATCAGAAGTGTCTGGCAAGTCGCCCTGAAAAGGCTTGTCAGTCCGGCCTTGACGCTTGTTTCTACAGGCGAGTGGTTGTCGTTTGCCGGAATTTTCTGCGTGCGCAACAAGACGTCGGCGATCTTTGGCGACTGACACATCGGCACGATAACGTCCTCCAACGAATATCGACGCTTTTTGCGGCACTGTTGGCAAACAATGCCGTCGCGATCCAAACGCAATGACGCAGATCAATTGGTAAATAATACTGATCGAATTGCCTCAAATCGAAATGGGGCGGGAGGTGCTTGTGCGCAGAGTTTCTCTGCCATAAAAACGAAATCGGCCAGAACATTGATCGAAGCAGGCCCTACTCTTCGTCAATCCTGAGTCGGATGAGGGTTTGCCGCCGATCGCAGCACTGGCATTCACGCATTGGCATAAGTGCCGTGCTCAGGCAGACCCTTCAGATGCAGACCGGAGGACACCAGCACGATGGAACCGCCTTTACGCAGTAAAGGCAGCGCCTTCTGGACCGTGAAATACACACCGCGCGCGTTGGTGGAGAAGGTCTTGTCGAAATGCGCGGGCGTTACGTCCTGGGTGAGGACGCGTTCGACAAAGCCGGCACTCGCGACGATGATGTCGACCGCAACCTTCTCGTCTTTCACGGTTCGATATGGCCGATCAAGATCATCGAGATTGGCGACGTCGCCCTGTACGGTTGTAACGTTCTTGCCGATCTCGACTTTCGCCTTGTCGAGTTCGCTCTGCCGGCGTCCCGTGATGAACACATACGCGCCCTCTTCTACGAACTTCTTCGCGGCCGCCAATCCTATTCCGCTTGAATTGGTAACGATAGCGCCGGCAATCGACGCCTTCACCAGCATGTACTCTCCGAAATTAGCGATGGAAACATCGCACCGGGCAGCAGTGCCATGCTTCAATATTGTTGGCATTGCGCGATCGCTTCCCGCGAGGTGCTATTGTTATGCCTGACCCACCTTCGACGCTTAAGGTTGCGGCCGTCACCGGCGGAATGGGTGGGATCAGCCAGGGCATTGTGATCGCCCTGACGCAGCCAGACTTCGACGTGGTCGCCGGTGACCGAACGATCGATCCTGCGATCGCCGAACGCATGACAACCAATGCGACAACCAATACAACCAATGCGGCCCTTGGCGCGCGCCTCTCCTTCATCAGAAGTGATCTCGCCGATCCCGGTGATCTTCCCGCGTCGTCGATGCAATACTCACTACCTTCATTCACTGCCTTTGGCCACATCGAGCGTTTGGTCAATAATACTGGCCTACCTGCGAAGTCACGAGGCGAACTGTTCGACGTCTCCGCCGAGAGCTATGACCTTCGCCGTGAATGCGCGCGGTGCGTTCTTCCTGCCCAGGCCATGCTCGCTGCCGAGGCCGACTTTCCCGAAAGCGCGCGGAGGAGTATGCGATGTCCAAAGCGACGGTCGCCAGACGGCTAAGCTGTTTGGCATTCGCCTAGCGCCGAACGGTATCGCCGTATACGAGGTTCCGACCCTGTCTGATTCACACGCCGATGATCGATGTGGCTCAATCGCGTTTTGACATGCTGCTTGTGGAGGGATTTACTCCATCAACCGCCGGTGCAGGTCCGAGGATGTCGGACGCGCGGTCGCGGCCATGGCCGCGGGTGAACTTCCCTTCACAACTGGCACCGCAATTCAGGTCGATGGTGGAATGATGCACATCCACCAATACTGAACCGGAATCTAGAACGAGACGCACGACAAAAGCGATCAACACAGTCCAAAGAAGCCCGTCGACGGGACGCGATCAAAGCAATTTCGGAGGGGACGGAGATGGCAAACGCCACATATGACGAACCTCACGGCATGAGTCAGTCCAAAAAGGCTGCTGCAAGCGGTTGGATCGGCTCGGCGCTGGAGTACTACGACTTCTTCATCTACGCGACGGCGGCATCTCTGATTTTTCCGCAGATCTTCTTTCCGTCGGACAACCCCACGACCGCCATCGTCGCGTCACTCGCGACCTACGGCGTCGGCTATGTTGCTCGGCCCATTGGAGCCTTTGTTCTTGGACATTGGGGCGACACGCATGGTCGAAAGACGGTGCTGATCGTGTGCATGTTCCTCATGGGGTTTTCAACGATGGCCGTCGGGCTTCTGCCGACATATCAGCAGATCGGCGTGCTCGCTCCAGTGCTTCTCGTGATACTGAGGCTCATACAAGGCTTCGCTGTCGCCGGCGAAATATCCGGCGCCAGTTCGATGATTCTCGAGCATGCTCCGTTTGGGCGGCGCGGCTTCTACGCCAGCTTCACCCTCCAGGGCGTGCAGGCCGGGCAGATCCTCGCCGCGGCGATTTTCCTGCCGCTCGCGCATTACATGCCTGAGGAAGCGTTCAACACCTGGGGTTGGCGAATTCCCTTCCTGCTCAGCTTCTTCGTCATCATTGCGGGCTACATCATTCGCCGCAACGTTGACGAGACTCCGGCATTCGCCGAAGAGAGTGAGCACGGCGAGGTTCCAAAGGCGCCAATTATCCAAGCTTTCCAGCTTAGCTGGAGGGACATGTTGCGAGTCGTCTGCATGGCCCTGATGAATGTCATCCCGGTGGTCGCCTCGATATTCGGTGCAGCCTACGCGGTCCAGGCTGCGTATGGCATCGGCTTCCAAAAAGACGTTTACCTTTGGATTCCGGTTCTGGGCAATATCCTGGCGGTGCTCGTCATTCCCTATGTCGGCAACCTGTCGGACAAAATCGGCCGCAGGCCTCCGATCATTGTCGGTGCGCTCGGTTCGGGGCTGCTCGCGTTCGGCTACCTCTACGCGATCAGCATCCATAGCGTACCGCTGGCGATCGTCATGTCGCTGCTCATGTGGGGCGTCGTCTACCAAGGCTATAATGCCACTTTCCCGAGCTTTTACCCCGAACTCTTCCAGACCCGCACCCGCGTCTCGGCGATGGCTATCTCGCAGAATGTCGGCACCACGATCACAGCCCTGCTACCGGCGCTTTTCGCAACCGTGGCGCCGCCTGGCTCGACCAACATCCCGCTTACCATTGGGGCGATTACCTTTGCTATCACGACGATCGCGGCGGCTGCGGCCTGGAGCGCCCGCGAGACCTATCGAATCCAAATCAAGGATCTCGGTCAACCAGACGCTGTTCCCGTCGACAAGGATGATTACGACCGCATGCGGGCGGCAGGCTCAGCAGACGCCCGGCTGGCCAGAGCATGAGTTCGCCCCATGGTGATGATCTAGCGTCCACCTGTTTTTATCAACAGAGGCGACGGCGGGACCTCCGGACCGTCTCGGTTAAGCGCACGTAAGGGGGCGAAGGCATGACGCCTGAAGCCGAATTTCACCAACGAGACCGCGATCTCCATCCGCCGGCGCATACGCCCATCTACAAGACCAGCGTGCTGCGCTCGCCGCGCATCCCGCTGTGGTCGCTACAGAACTCGCTGTCGGAAGTGACCGGTCCGACATTTACGCCCGATGAACTTGGTCCGCTCGATAATGATCTGATCAATAATTACGCCAAGACCGGTGAAGCGATCGGAGAACAGACCATCGTCCACGGCTATGTTCTCGATGGCAACGGTCAACCGGTGTCCAACACGCTGGTCGAGGTGTGGCAGGCGAACGCGGGTGGACGCTATCGCCATCGCAACGACACTTATATCGCCCCCATCGATCCCAATTTCGGCGGTTGCGGGCGGATGTTGACCGACGTGCACGGCTATTACTTTTTTCGAACGGTCAAACCGGGCGCTTATCCCTTTCGAAATCGCGTCAACAGCTGGCGGCCGGCCCACATTCATTTTTCTGTTTTTGGGACGGGCTTTGCGCAGCGGCTAATCACCCAGATGTATTTCGAAGGCGACCCGCTCATCCCTCACGATTCGATCATCGCAACCATCCCCGACAAGTCGGCTGCGGACCGCTTGACCGCCAGGCTCGATCTCAATGCATCGCGGCCGCTGGAATGCCTCGCTTATCGCTTCGACATCGTACTGCGCGGACGACGCCAGACCTTGTTCGAGAACAAGCTGCAGGGGAGCTGACATGACACCGACGCCTTTCATTCCGACCTATCTGCCGGAGACGCCATCGCAGACGGCCGGTCCGTATGTCCACATCGGTCTCATACCGAAGCAAGCCGGCTTTGAAATCTTCGAGAATAATTTCAGCGGCGACATCGCAGGTTCCGGCGTGGCCGGCGAGCGTATTGTCATCGAGGGGCGCATCTTCGACGGCGCAGGCCACATTACCAAGGACGTGCTGGTTGAGACGTGGCAGGCCAATGCCGCCGGCCGCTACAATCATCCGTCTGACAAGCAGGACAAGGCGCTCGACCATGGCTTCCGTGGCTGGGCGCGGACCGGGACGGATTTCGCGACCGGTCTCTACACGATCCGCACCATCAAACCGGGAAGTGTGGCAGGTCGCAAGGGCCGCAAGATAATGGCGCCACACGTCAATTTCTGGCTCGCCTCCCGCGGCATCAACGTTGGCCTCGCCACACGCATGTATTTCGGTGACGAAGAGGCCGCAAATTCCGAAGACCCAGTACTGAATATTATCGAGCAACCCGAGCGCCGCAAAACCCTGATCGCTCCGCGATCAGAACGCGACGGCGCTACAGTCTACACATTCGACATCCATCTGCAGGGCGATCGCGAGACAGTTTTCTTCGATGTTTGACGAGGGTTTTTGCGACGCGGCCACACTTTGGTCGGCATGACCTTTGGCAACAGGAGGCTCACATGACGACAGACGAAGAAGTCCTGGCATCTGTGACGCGGGGCAAGCCGCCTGCCGATTGTGCCGTGATCGGAACGTGGAGTCTGCGATCCTATGTTCGTGAGCGCTTGTCCGACGGGCAGCGCCACAATCAATTCGGCGACGCTCCAGTCGGCTACATCGGCTACGCGCCGGACGGCCGCATGTACGCGATCTTCACGCGCGATGACCGCATCGCGCCGCGCGACGCGGTGCCAACGGACGAAGAAGGCGTGCAACTGCTGGGTACCATGGTGGCTTATGCAGGCACGTTCTCCTTGGGCGAGAACGTCGTGGTCCACCACATCGACACCTCGTGGAACCAGGCCTGGACCGGAACTGACCAAATCCGCCACTTCGTGCTGGAGGGAGACGTGCTGACGATCACGACCGCGCCCTACCGGAGCTATCTCGACGGCACGATGGGTCGGTCGATCCTGATCTGGAACAAGGTGCGATGATAATGCGAAGCGTGTTTGCAAGAGGTGAGCAATGAGTGATCTGTTTTCGCTCGACGGCAAACATGTTCTTGTCACCGGTGGTTCGAGCGGTCTCGGGCGCTTTTTCGCGGTGTTGCTGGCGGCGCGTGGTGCTCAAGTGACGGTCGCAGCGCGCCGCGCTGAAGCGCTCGCCAAAACCGTCGATGATATCGGAACCGCGAACGGTCGAGCCCAGAGCGTCGTGATGGACGTCACCGCAGCGGCGAGCATCGAGAGCGCACTGGACACTGCAGAAGGGCGCTTCGGTCCCATCGACATCGTCGTTAACAACGCCGGCGTGACGGCAACGCGGCCAGCTTTTGATCAAGATGAGACAGATTGGGACAAAGTTGTCGACACCAACCTGAAGGGCGTTTGGCTGGTCGCGCAGGCCGCGGGGCGGCGAATGGTCGCGCACAAGCTCAGAGGCTCCATCATCAATATCGCCTCGATTCTCGGTCTGCGGGTTGCCAGTTCCGTCGCACCGTATGCGATCTCGAAAGCTGGCGTTGTGCAGATGACCAAGGTGCTGGCGCTTGAATGGGCGCGTTATGGCATTCGAGTCAACGCGCTTGCGCCAGGGTATTTCGAGACCGAGCTCAACGATGACTTTTTCGGGAGTGATGCCGGTCAGGCGCTCATCAAGCGGGTTCCGCAAAGACGGCTCGGCGAATTGAGAGAGCTTGAAGGACCCCTTCTCCTGCTGGCTTCGGAAGCTGGCTCTTACATGACCGGTAGCGTGATCGTCGTCGACGGCGGTCACCTGGTCTCAAGCCTGTGAGCGTCGACAATGTAGTCCTGAACCTACGAGAACTTGTCGCAGAGGCGCGCCCGTCGGCGCAGAACATGATTGGGGTATACCGATGACGTTGAAAGACGTGCACGCATTCGAGGCAGGCCTCGGCCCACATCCAGCCAACTACGTGCCGCTGTCCCCCGTGAGCTTTCTCAACCGCGCCGCGAGCGCGTTCGCGGACAAGGTTGCGGTGATCGATGATGCGCGCAGCTATACTTATGCGCGACTGCTTGATCGCTGCGTGCGCCTCGCCTCCGCGCTGGCGAATCTCGGGGTCGGTCGGCTCGATACCGTGGCGATCATCGCGTCAAACATCCCTGAAATGATCGAAGCGTATTTTGCCGTTCCGATGCTCGGCGCTGTACTCAATCCGCTCAACACACGGCTTGATGCAGCAAATATCGCCTTCTCGCTCACGCATGGGGGCGCCAAGGTTCTGATAGTCGATGGGGACTATGCACCGCTGGTGGGGCAGGCGCTGGCGCAGGTCGATCACGAGATCGTCGTCATCGACATCGATGCTCCCGACTCTTCTGCGGCACCGTTGGGCTCGCGAAACTATGAAGCGCTTCTTGCTGGCGCCGATCCAGCGTTCGCTTGGCCAGGAATCGCGGACGAATGGCAGTCGCTTTGCCTGCTCTACACCTCCGGCACCACGGGAGATCCGAAAGGCGTCGTCTACAGCCACCGAGGCGCCTACCTCTCGGCGCTTGGTAACGGCTTTAGCTTCGGACTTGGTTTCGACAGCATCTATCTTTGGACGTTGCCGATGTTCCATTGTTCGGGTTGGTCCTATCCGTGGGCCGTCGTCGCCGCCGGCGGGACACAGGTATGCCTTCGCAAGGTAGAGCCTGCAGCAATCTTCCGGCTGATTGCCCATCATCGGGTCACGCATCTCTGCGGTGCGCCAATCGTGCTCAATATGCTGGCTCATGCGCCCGCCGACCAGCGGGTGCCGTTCGATCACACCGTCACTGTTGCGACCGGCGGCGCGGCGCCCCCGTCTGCCGTCTTCCGGTCCATGGAGGCTCTCGGCTTTCGGGTCACGCATCTTTACGGGGCTACGGAAACCTACGGACCCGCGACTTCCAGCGTCTTCCTGCCGGAATGGAACGCACTGCCGGCCGACGAACGCTTTGCCAAGATGGCACGCCAAGGCGTCGCCTACCCCATGGTCGAAGCGATCACGGTCGCTGACCCCAAGACAATGCTCCCCGTGCCGCGCGATGGCACATCCGTCGGCGAGATCATGGTACGCAGCAATACCGTCATGAAAGGTTACCTCAAGAATGAGGCCGCAACGGCGAAAACGCTCGTCGGAAACTGGTGCCTCTCAGGTGATCTTGCCGTTTGGCATCCGGATGGGGCAATCGAGATCAAGGATCGCTCCAAGGATATCATCATCTCAGGTGGCGAGAATATTTCCAGCCTCGAGGTGGAAGAAGTCCTCACGCAGCACCCGGCTGTCATGCTTGCGGCTGTCGTCGCCCGTCCCGACCCGACATGGGGCGAGACACCCTGCGCGTTCCTTGAACTCAAGCCCGGCGCCGCGCAGCCCGACGACAAAGAGGTTATCGCCTTTTGCCGTGCGCGCTTGGCACGCTTTAAAGTTCCAAAAACCCTGGTCTACGGCTCGCTGCCCAAGACATCGACCGGGAAGATCCAGAAGTTCGTGCTCCGCGATCAGGCAGGCGAACTATGAAAGAGAGGTGCAAGCCCGATAGCGTGGACAAGCTGCAAGAACAGATCGCCCACTGGCTGGCCGCGCGATGACGATGTGCCACACTGAGGTTAACGGCATCAAGATCGCCTTCGATATCCGTGGGTCCGGGCCACCCCTTATTCTCATCATGGGCTATCGCCTCAACTCGCGCGCGTGGCCGCTCGCATCGCGCTGCTCGATCGGCCCTAGCCCGCCTGTGTCGTAGGATTTGAGTATGAAACGACTTGTTTACGTCATCAACGGACCGAACCTCAATTTGCTCGGCAAGCGCCAACCCGCAATCTACGGGTATGAAACGCTCGCCGACGTGGAAGCCGCATGTCGGCGTGTCGCTACGGAAAACAAATTGGAACTGAAGTTCCATCAGAGCAATCGGGAATATGAAATCATCGATTGGATTCATGAGGCCCGCGAGACTGCCGCCGGCATCGCAATCAATCCCGCCGCATTCACGCATACGTCGGTCGCCATCCTGGACGCACTGAATGCGTTCGACGGTCCGGTGTTCGAAATTCACATTTCTAATGTTCACAAGCGGGAGGCCTTCCGGCATCATTCTTATGTTTCAAGCCGTGCCGACGGCGTCATCGCGGGGTTCGGCACACAGGGCTATACGCTGGCCTTGCAGCGACTTGCGCACCTGATCGACGAAACTGCCGCCAAGAAGGACAAGGGCGGGTCGGCAACAGATTTGGGATCCTGACCATGATAAGCGGTACAACAAAACTGATCGCCCATCTCGGCTATCCGACCGAATCCTTTAAGGCGCCGATGATATACAACCCCTACTTTGAAAAATACGGCATCGATGCTGTCGTCGTGCCGATGGGCTGCAAGCCTGAAGAGTATCCAGCATTTCTCAAGCTGGTGTTCAAGCTATCCAATATCCACGGCGCACTTATCACGATGCCTCACAAGGTCACGACGGTCGCGCTCCTGGATGAGGTGTCGATCTCTGCAAAGGTCGCGGGCGCCTGCAATGCGATCCGCCTCGGAGCAGGCGGTACGTTGATTGGCGACATGTTCGACGGTGAGGGTTTCGTGCGCGGCGTCCTGCGCAAGGGCCGCATGCTGACCGGTGCGCGCGTCCTCGTGGCGGGCAACGGTGGTGTCGGGTCCGCGATTGCAGCATCGTTCGCCAAGGCTGGCGTGGCGGAGCTTGCGCTGTTCGATGCCTATGCGCCGATGATGAACGGTCTCGCCGAGCGTTTGCGCGCCAACTATCCGAACCTGAAAGTTACGACCGGCTCGATCGACCCCTCCGGTTACGATGTCGTGGTCAATGCGACGCCACTCGGTATGAAAGACGGCGACCCGCTGCCGATGGACGTCACCCGCATTGCACCGTCAACATTCGTCGGCGAAGTGGTGATGAAGCACGAGATTACGCCCTTCCTTGCCGCGGTACGCGCGCGCGGCTGCGAATTCCAGATCGGCACCGACATGCTGTTCGAACAGATTCCCGCTTATCTGGAGTTTTTCGGGTTTCGAACCACGACGCCAGATGAGCTACGGGCTGTGGCGCTGATCAATTACTGAGCTAACCGAGAGACGATGCTGACGAGCGAACAATAAATATGGGATGAGTCCGGCCATGAAATACTCGATAGCAACCGTTTCCGTCAGTGGCACTTTGGATAAGAAGCTGCAAGCCATCGCGGCAGCCGGCTTCGATGCGGTCGAGATCTTCGAAAGCGACTTTATATCTTTTGACGGCAGCGCAAGCGATGTCGCAAAAATCTGCCGGGATCTCGGTCTCAGCATTTGCGCGCTTCAGCCCTTCCGGGATTTCGAGGGAATGCCGGAACCTCAACGCACACAGAACTTCAGGAGGGCCGAGCGAAAGTTCGACCTCATGCACAAACTCGGCACTGATTTATTGCTCATTTGCAGCAACGTGTCGCCTGCCTCACTCGGAGGCATTGATCGCGCGGCTGAGGATCTTCGTGAGCTCGGCGAGCGGGCCAGTGTCCAAGGCCTACGCGTCGGATTCGAAGCATTGGCCTGGGGGCGTCACGTTAACGACTATCGCGACGCGTGGGAAATCGTCCGTCGCGCCGACCACAAATCCATCGGTATCATTCTCGATAGCTTTCATACTCTTGCGCCGTCTCTGCCTATCTCGGCCATTGGCGCTATTCCTGGAGACCGCATATTCCTCGTTCAGTTGGCGGACGCGCCCCAACTAGATCTGGACGTGCTGTCCTGGAGCAGACATTTTCGTTGCATGCCCGGCCAAGGAAATCTCAATATCAACGACTTTATGCAATCAGTTGTTGCTACGGGATACTCGGGCCCATTGTCGCTCGAGATATTCAATGATCAATTTCGATCTAGATCAGCCAAAGAAGTAGCAATTGACGGGATGCGTTCCCTGATTTTGCTGGAAGATCAAGCCAAAATCGGAAGAAGCATAAAAACGAAGGCACTTGGCCCAAGATCTGAAATTAGAGACGTAGCCTTTGTCGAGTTCGCGGTCGACAAGAATCATGCAGGTGATCTTGCAAACATCTTTCGCCAACTTGGCTTCCGCCTAAGCGGTCGGCATCGCAGCAAGCCAGTGGAGCGATGGTCCCAAGGAGCCATCAACCTTTTGATTAATTGTTCGGAAGAAGGTTTCGCGCGATCCCACTACGTGGCGCACGGTTCCGGCGTTTGCGCTGTCGCTTTAAGGGTCGATGATGTCCACCGCACTATGGCGCGGGCGAAGGCGCTTGATACAACGGCGTTTCACCAGCCCGTGGGTACTGACGAAATGAAGATTCCGGCCATCCGGGGTGTGGGCGGAAGTCTAATGTATTTTCTTGACTCCGACGCGTCGAATTGGGACCAGGATTTTGTGGCTATCGTCGATGACGTCGGTTCAAATCATCTCAACACTGTCGATCATATTTCGCAGTCGATGCCATACGAACAGATGCTGTCCTGGCAACAATTCTACACCGGCATTTTTCACCTTCAGAGGTCACCGCAGCTTGAAATTGCGGACCCTCTCGGGCTCGTACAGAGCCAGGCAATTCTGAACCCTGAGAAAACGTTCCGTATCGTTCTTAATGGATCTGCGGCGACACGGACCATGTCTGCGCGCTTCCTGACGGAGTTTTTTGGCGCGGGAGTTCAACACATCGCGTTCGAATGCGATGACATTTTCAAGACGGTCGCAGGGATGCGTTCCGCGGGAGCATCTTTTCTGAAAATCCCCGACAATTATTATGACGACGTTGAAAGCAGGTTTGAGCTCGATCCCGCCATCGCAACGCGCATGAGAGAAAACCATATTCTGTATGATCGCGATCATACCGGCGAATTCTTTCAAGTCTACACGCGCGCGTTTGATGAACGGTTTTTCTTCGAAATCGTGCAGCGACGCGGTTACCAAGGCTTTGGCGCTCCCAATGCCTCAGTTCGGCTCGCGGCTCAAACAAGAGAGGCCCGTCCGGTAACCATGCCGAGACCGGATAGTGCGTCCGGCTAGACTAGCCCGTCCGCTACGCGCGGCGCTTGACGAACCCGGAGCGCGACGGCTTCGGCACCCTCGGCAGCGTTCATCGCCGTCATCGGCACCGCTTGAGCGAACTGATCGCGAGGCGAGATGTCGTCTTTTGTAATACGGCCAACTATCGACGGTAGTTCGTCCAGAGTGCTGGCGAACAAACGAGATTAGTTAATGCACACGTGAGTCGATTTGCGAAAGTATTCCGGCTCTCGGAAGCGCATTAGTTGGATTTCTGCTTCACGTATCGGCCGGGCGCGGGTTCGATAGTCTGATACTGGGCGTTACCCGGCTGGGCAGGTGCCGGGCGGATTCCGCTAGAATGACGCTTCATCCAAGCATCCCAATCCGGCCACCAGCTTCCGGATTTCTCCTCCGCTTTTTCCAGCCAACTATTTGGATCCGATACAAGCTCATTGTTCAGCCAATGGCTGCGCTTGTTGCGGGCCGGAGGATTAATGACGCCCGCAACGTGGCCACTCGCAGCGAGGACAAAGCGCGCATCTATCCCGATCAGATCCTTTGAGCCGTAGGCCGATTTCCACGGCACGATGTGATCCTCGCGGGATGCGAGGACATAAAGCGGTACCTTTACTTTCGACAAATCAATCGGCACGCCACACTGCGTTGTCTTTCCGGGCTCTTTGATGTTGTTTTCGAGGTACGTGTTACGCGTATACCAACAATACATGGGGCCTGGGAGGCTCACGTTGTCGGAATCCCAATACAATAGATCAAATGCGTCGGGCGTCGCGCCCTTAAGATAGCTATCGACGACATAGCGCCAGATCAGGTCATTGGCGCGTAGCGTGCCAAAGGTGAAGGCCAGCTCCTTTCCAGGAAGTATGCCGCCCTCCCCGATCGCGGCCTCTCGCAAAGCGACTGACCCCTGGTCGATCAAGAGGCCGATCTCGCCTGTATCAGAGAAATCGAGCATGGTGGTCAGCAGCGTGAGCGTCGCAAGCTTATCCTGTTGTCTCGCGGCCAATACCGCGGCCGTGCAGCTGAGGATGGTGCCGCCCACGCAGAAGCCGAGCGCATGAATTCGTTCAGCCCCTGTGATTTCCAGGACGACATCGATCGCCTTGAGCGGTCCCATCTCAAGGTAATCATCCCACGTCAAATGACCGATCTCAGGTATCGCGCTGCGCCATGAGATCAGAAAAACATGGTGGCCCTGCGCAACGGCATATTCGACGAGCGAATTCCCCGTGCCAAGGTCAAGCAGATAATATTTGTTGATGCATGGCGGCACTACCAGTAGGGGCGTCTGCTGAACCTCGTTCGTATGCGGAGCATATTGAATTAACTGAATCAACTCATTCTCGAAAATCACCGAGCCCGGAGTGGTCGCGAGATTGCGTCCCACTTCAAAGGCCGACTCATCGACTCGTGTAATCCGTCCCTTGTGGAGGTCATCAATCAAATTCTTCATTCCGTCTGTGAGGCTTACAGAGCGGGTTTCGATCGCCTTGCGGATCACTTCAGGATTGGTTGCGGGGAAATTGGAGGGACTCATCGCATCGATAAACTGCCGCGCATAAAACCGAAGTTGCAACTTCGTCTTGTCATCGACCTGCGCTCTATCGACGAACTCATGCAACTGTCTTGACCCCAATAGATACGACTGTTTGAGAAGATCGTAATAAGGCTGCTCTCTCCATGATGCGTCTTTGAACCGCTTGTCCCCCTGTGCCAACGCGACGCTCGAATGCGAGCCGCCGGCAAACATCTGGAGAAACATGGAGTTCCAAAATCGCCACAGCTGCTTGAAATACTCACGTTGGAGATCAGCAATTAGTGCGAACGGGAAGAACAGGTTGGTCGACGAAGGCCGCTCCTCGCCATGTACACCCATGGCTAATGCGAGTGCGTCCTCGAATTGCTTCGTCGCAGCTTGGCCCGTCCACATGAGATTTTCGAGGTAGGTCGTTGCGTCGGTAGACGATGGCGTGTTGGTCATGGTGTCACCCTCCAGTGGACTCACGCGGTTATCCAGGAACCTGATCGTCCATAACGGTCGGGTTCTGCAATTCGACGGGCGAGCATCATAGGACGATATGCAAGATAGACTAAGCAAGCCGATCGCTGGCGGTAGCCGGTGCAGGGGCCCGTCCCGCGAGCCCAGGGCCACCATCGACCGTAGCGTCGGTATCCGCAGAATGTAACGTTGACATGGCGCGACGGGGGCGAACCTCATCTGTGTGCCACTGGATGCGCGGCATCTCAATTATCTAGGCCGCGGTACCCACCCCAACCACAGACTGTGCTAAACTTGGTCAAAAGCAGGGGTCAAAATGACGGATGAAACGATAGAACAATTGATTACGAATTCCATTCACGCGGCTTTTGTCAAATATCCCGAGGGCGATGGCGATCAGAACCTAAACTATGAATGGATCCCGCCTGAGCATAGTTTGCATATCACCAAGGCGATTCTCATGGATCTCGAAGCCAACGGATTTCAAATTGTGAAGAAGGCTTAGTCGCAAAATCAGCCTGACGCCCCGAGAATATCAGGCTGGCCTAGAATTTGTTGGCTCAACGGCGCTGACCGCGGAGCTGGTTTGCCGGCATGGGACTCGTTCTTGTGGGGATTATGGTTGGCAGCGGTGCCTACGCGAACCTAAGGAGAGTTTACCTGAGTGGACTTTTTAGATTGCGCTAGGTCGGCGGCACATCGGTTCGTGATTTCCGGATGGAGTCGTCTGTTACGGGCACCGTCTGATTACGACGGCGTTCAGCTCAGCCTGCTGACGTTGATTGCCGTTGGATTTTCCTTGGTCTCTAGGTGCACGCATCGTGCACACGCGGCCTTCCAACACATTTGAAAAATTTAAACTCTCGCTCCAATCCATCATGGGCTGGTTTGAGCAAGCTCCAGCAAACAAAGTCTCACGAGATCATCGCGAAAATGGTTGTCTGCCGTCGGAATGTCGTGGTTGGGGCAAGACTTCCACGTTGGCCCGCGCCGGTCAATCCTCAGCTTGTCACTTGGGAATTGTCGCCGCCCCTGCCCGACGACGCGATCATCCAGCCGCCGCGGTGCTCCTAAATATCTTTGCCCCACGACGTGCATCAACTCTTGAGAAGAAGGGATGATCGCAAAATACGAAATTCTCGCAAACGCGACCATTAACATCGAGCTTTACGCGGTCGCAGCCTACGAATTCGAAGCGGCCATTCTCGTCGGTTCCCGTTGCAATCCAGCGAATGAAGTGAAGGTTGCCTGACCGTGCTTCCTCCGGCACGGCCAGTGTCCAGTCGGGACAGATCGTTAGTATGTCGGCGATGACACCAAGATAGAGACCCGGGTCGGCGATGTCTCCGATCGGCCTTGGCCAGTGACCGACGATATCATCAGTCACTACCTGACGAATGGTTGGTAAGAACGAAACGCTCGGTTTGGCCCAGAAGGTTCTAAAGCCCTCAACCGTCCATTGTCTTGCGGGAGCTGTTGCTGCTAGCTCATTCATCTCGTTATCTCCTCTGTCGTGTCTTGGCACAATCGTTCCTGCGGCCGCTTCCTCGTTGCTCGCGAGAGCGCCGTTGCTTTCCAGTCAATGAATTACGCATGAGCCATTGAATGACTTGGGAAACGGTCGAGCAACTACCCGACAGGTAATGGGCTCAACCAGCAACTCACTCAGGCGCTTAGCCAGGCGTAGTCGGTGGCAAGGATTAAGGCCCGATCGAGCTGCTGCTAAGAGAGCACGACTATCACGTACTCGCAGCTCCATATTCAGCGTGGCGCCATTCACACCCCCAATCGGGGCTCTCACGTTGGTTGTCTCAAGATTTTCTTTGATCTCCCGGTGCAATAGTTGGGCCGACAATTGATCAGAGATTTAGAGTTAAAGCGCTTTCCTTTCGTTTCAAGCGCTTAGCATTACAGTTGCCGTTTTGCTTTGAGGTGCGCGCGCCGAGCGATCGCCTGGTGAGCTCTGCGCCAGAGTGACCATGCGATGATGTGGGCGGGTTGGATCCGCTTTCGAGCG
>Ga0193724_1000026_pt1 | contig 31291 bp, 29 predicted proteins | sample H2a1metaG_FD_146005 | JGI IMG/M metagenome (GOLD analysis project Ga0193724, IMG submission 146005) | Soil microbial communities from a riparian zone of the East river system, Colorado, United States - H2a1 | ecosystem: Environmental > Terrestrial > Soil > Riparian zone | place: USA: East River... | reverse complement strand
AGGGGAAAATTTGCCGATATGGATTGCAATTCTTGCATAGCTTGCCAGATATCCTATCTTGGATTTGACACTTTCGGCGCCATCGCGAAGCCTTCCCGGGCGCATTCCGCTCAAGCGCTGACCAAATTCCCTTAAGAGTGGGATCTGCTCGATGCCTGCCCCTATCCATGCCAAGGTCGTCATCATCGGTTCCGGCCCGGCTGGCTACACCGCCGCGATCTATGCTGCCCGCGCGATGCTGGAACCCGTCTTGATTCAAGGCATCCAGCCCGGCGGCCAGCTCACCATCACCACTGACGTGGAAAACTATCCGGGTTTCGCCGACGTCATCCAGGGCCCATGGCTGATGGAGCAGATGGAAAAGCAGGCCGCCCATGTTGGCACCAAGATCGTCACCGACCTCGTCACCAAGCTTGAACTCGCCCATCGGCCGTTCCGCCTGACCTGCGACAGCGGCGACGTCTATCTCGCCGAAACCGTCATTCTCGCCACCGGCGCCCAGGCGCGCTGGCTCGGCACGCCGTCGGAAGAAAAATTCAAGGGTTTTGGCGTCTCGGCCTGCGCCACCTGCGACGGATTTTTCTATCGCGGCAAGGAAGTCATGGTGGTCGGCGGCGGCAACACCGCGGTCGAGGAAGCGCTGTTTCTGACCAACTTTGCGTCTCAAGTCACCGTCGTGCATCGCCGCGATCACTTCCGCGCCGAGCGCATCCTGCAGGAGCGCCTGTTCAAGAACCCCAAGATCAAGGTGGTATGGGACTCAGCCATCGACGAAATCTGCGGCACCGAAAACCCCGGCAAGGTCACTCATGTCCGGCTGAAGAATGTCAAGACCGGCGCGCGGACCGAACTGCCGGCGGACGGCGTCTTCATCGCGATCGGACACGCGCCCGCAACCGAGCTGATCCTCGGCCAGATCAAGCTGAAGCCATCCGGGTATGTCGAGGTGGCGCCGAACTCGACCGCGACCTCGGTGCCCGGCGTGTTCGCCGCCGGCGACGTCGCCGACGAAACCTACCGGCAGGCAGTCACGGCCGCAGGCCTTGGCTGCATGGCCGCCCTCGAGGCCGAACGCTTTCTCGCTCTGCGCGCGAGTGATCGCGCGGCGGCGGAGTAGTCATGGCTCGAACGCGCAACGGAAGCGATATGGATTGGGACAAGCTGAAAGTATTTCACGCGGCGGCGGAAGCGGGCAGCTTTACCCATGCCGGCGAGCAGCTAGGTCTGTCGCAATCGGCGGTGTCACGGCAGGTCAGCGCGCTGGAGCAGGAGCTTTCGGTGTCGCTGTTCCATCGCCATGCGCGCGGTCTCATTCTTACCGAGCAGGGCGACCTGTTGTTTCGCACCGCGCATGACGTGTTCATGCAGCTGCAGGCGGCGCGCGCCAAGCTGACCGACAGCCGCGAGCGGCCGAGCGGCGATCTCAAGATCCAGACCCCGCCGGCGTTGGGCATCAACTGGCTGATTCCGCGGCTCGACGAATTTACCGCACTTTATCCGGATATTCGTATCTCGCTGATCGTCACCGACGAAGACCTCGATCTGTCGATGCGCGAGGCCGACGTCGCGATCCGCACCCGCAAGCCGACCCAGCCGGATCTGATCCAGCGCAAGCTGTTCTCGATCGGCTTCCATGCTTATTGCTCGCCGGAATACATCAAGCGCTTCGGCACGCCGCGCACCCTCGACGACCTCGACTCGCATCGCATCGCCATGCTGAGTGATACACAGGTTCAACCGCACTTGCAGAACCGCAGCTGGCTGATCGATGCCGGCCGCAACGGCTCAGGTCCGCGCGAGGCCTTCTTCAGGGTCAACAACATCCTCGGCCTGGTCCGCGCCTGCCAACAGGGATTGGGTATCGCGGCGCTGCCGGACTATCTGATCGAGGAAAATACCCGCCTGGTGCAGCTGTTCGGCGAATCGGATTCGATCCAGCTCGATACCTATTTCGTTTATCCCGAAGAGTTGAAGACGGTGGCGCGGGTGCAGGTATTCCGCGACTTTGTGGTGAGCAAGGCGCAGCGCTGGCCGTCCTGATCAGCGGAGTTGGCGGCCCCCGGTCTCCGCATGACTGACATGCGGTGCGGGCGCTTGCTGCAAGGCGCCATCGCGGATCATAATGGCTGCACGCTGAACGTTCGTGTCGCGCATTTGTCCCCCTCCTCCAGTGGCGCGGAAGTTCAGTAATCCCTCTTGGAAGGTGATTGTGTCGGCCTCACGTGGCCAATACCTTAGGCCGGGCTCTTTCGAGCCCGGCCTTTTTTTGCGGCAACGCAACGTCACGCGCTGTGTCGTGATTCCGACGTTGACAGACTGGGCGTCGCCAATCATCATTGCCGAATGATCACCAATATGTGCATCGCAGCGCCGTCGAAAAAAGCTCCCCTTGCGGGGACTGGAGATCGACGCGCGCGATAGACTTCGCCAATATCGATCCGCCAAAACCCCGCCGTCTGGACGGGGTTTTTTATTGTCCCGTCTCCGGCTCAACCTCAAGGAGATGGACCAATGACTGACCTTCGAGCTTCCGATCTTCGAGCTTCCGATCTTCAAGCTTCCGATCTTCGAGCTTTCCTGCATGGCCTCTGGCTGCCGCTGGTCACGCCGTTCCGGAATGGCGAACTCGACGAGACGTCGCTGCGGCGGCTGGTGCGGCATTACGCGGCGCTTCCCCTCAATGGATTGATTCTCGCCGCCACCACGGGCGAAAGCCTTACACTCACACCTGAGGAAACCGAACGGCTTGTATTCGCGGTGCGGGACGAAATCGGCAGGGCCAGGAATCTTCCGATCTGCCTCGGCCTGTCCGGCAGCAACACACGCACGTTGCTGGACACACTGGACAGAACCGCGGCGTGGCCGATCGACGGATACCTGATTTCCTGCCCGTATTACTCGCGGCCGTCGCAGCAGGGCTTGCAGCGGCACTTCAGTGCGCTCGCCGATCGTGCGCGCCACCCCGTCATGCTCTACAACATTCCGTACCGGACTGGCGTCAATCTCGGCAATGAGGCGATGCTGCGGTTGGCCGATCATCCTGACATCGTCGGACTCAAGGATTGCTGTGATGACCGGGAGCAATCGCTCGAACTCCTGCGCCGGCGCCCGGCCGGCTTCGCCGTTCTCACCGGCGAGGACGCTCAATATCATGAGGCGCTGGTCGATGGCGCCGACGGCGGCATTCTGGCCTCCGCGCATATCGAAACCGAAACCTTCGCGTTGGTTCGGAACCTGGTGGTGGCGGGCGAGCGCGATGCCGCGCTGTCTTGCTGGCGGTCGGTTGCGGATCTCACCCGATTGCTGTTCTCCGAACCAAGCCCGGCGCCGATCAAGTACTGGCTGTGGCGCAGCGGATTGATCGACAGCGCGGAAGTGCGGCTGCCGATGACGGAAGTGAGCGCCGAGCTTGCCGCGCGCCTCGATCTGGAAATCGAACGCCGAAGCACTGTGGCCACCGCGGGCACAGGCCGTCATCGGGTGGCGTAACGAAGGCGTTAGGTTAATGCGCGGTAATTTCGGCATCTCGCATCCGAACGATACGGCGGCGCTATCCTTAAAATTTGTGGCTCATTAACATCCCACAACAAAAGAGGGGGAAACGATGACTACTCGCATTCAAAAAGCCAGGTATCCGGTTTCCGGTCACGCCCAGCGAATGCAGGATGTCTTTCTGGTGTCGTCATTCGGTCTGTGGGCGGTTCTGCTGGGCCTGTCGCCGGTTCTGGCGTTCCGCCTGCTGATGGGCGGCTGAGCCATCAGGCGCTGACCTGGTTAACCCGTGGTAGCGCCTGTGTTCAAATGCGAGCGGTCCTGCAACCGGCTTTTTAAAACTCGACGCGTATCAATATCCCTGCAAGGGCAAAAAACGCGGGGGCGTCGTGAGTATTCAGAACCATTCATTCCCTGAACAACAGGGGTTTTCCACCGAGGACATTCTTTGGGCGGTCGGCATCTGGTCGGTGATTTTAAGCCTGTCGCCGGTCGTCGTCTTCTACGTGCTGATGGTGAATTAGTTGGTAACGTCATCCCCGCGTGTGCGCGACGGCGCTCACGCGGGGATGACGCTTGTTCACAACAATAAGACCGCGCGGAACTCGCGCGTTCTTTATCCGCAGGCCGCTCGGCGAAACTATGCCGCCTGCTTGTGCATCGTGCCGGTTGCCGACACCGTTCCGCGGATCGCCTTCACCGAGCGCTCGATCGCCGACCATAGCCGGGCGATTTCCGCGGCCGCACGGCCTTCCGCATAATATTCGCGTGCGCCCTCGCCGTGGCTCAGCGCCATCAAGAGATCGGCACGGTTGGTGATCTGGCCACCCCACACCGGCGCGCGGAACTTGATCAGCGCTTCACGTGCGATGGTGACGATGGGGCTCTCCGCCTCGTCTCTGCAGGCAGGCGCGCCATTGATCACGACGGCATAGGGCTTGCGCGCCGCGCGGCAGGTCAGAATCGTTTCCTGCACGGCGTTGACGTCGAATACCCCCGGCCGCGCCGGAATAATCACCATCGTGGCGTTCCTGATGGCATCCTCCACGACGGCCGACATGTTCGGCGGCGTATCGATGAATACCCATTCGATTCCATCACGCTTTGCGGCGGCGACGATCCCGCTGACGGAATTGACAGCGGTCTTGATCGCCGGTTCGTTGGTGCCGCGCAGCTTGTGCCAGAGTGTCAACGATCCCTGCGGATCAGCATCGATAAGCAGACACGGCTTCGTCGCTTTGTGGACGTGCGCAGCAATATGCGCAGCCAGGGTGCTTTTCCCCGAGCCGCCTTTACGCGATGCAAAAACAATGACGTTCATACCTCAGCCTCCAGATTGACCCTGGAGACAAAATGAATCAGCTGGCTGATTCGTGAAAGAAAAATGTTGGGACAATTATGGCCTAGTTCCGGATTATTCAGGGCATTGGCATTTGAGTCACACCTTTCACGCCAAATGCCGCAACGCCGCACAGGCCAAAATCGAATCGCGACGGCGTTTGAACAGTCACCGCGCGCTTCTTGCGAGTTCACGCTCGGTCCATTTGCGCCTGATCCATCCAAGCATCTTCGCGATCGGCTTTTGCAGCATCGGCACGTCTTGCGCGAACAAAACGAGTCCGAGCGGGAGCATCCACAGCCCAAGCACCGGCAAAATGCTGAAAATGCCCCCGGCGATCAGCAGGATAGCAACCGGAATGCGAACCAGCCGGGAAGATGGCTTGCGCAGCCATCCAATGAACTTGGCAGCCCGCGGCGATAGCTTGGTTTCAAACCAGGCCAGCTGCCGGTCAAGTTCGGCTTTGTGATCTTCACTCGATGTATCGCTCGTCATGTCTTGGGAGATGTTGATCGGCGGCGCCACCGCAAGGCGTCAGCTTGTCGCGCGGGGCTTGGGGAACCATATGCTGTGGCTGCCCGCAATATCCCCGCCCCCTCCGCGCGCCCACTTCACCTCATGCAAGCTTGCGCCGTTGAAACGCTGCCGCAGGCGACGACGCGATATTCAGTCGAGCCGGTATTAATACGGGCTATTCGGCAGCAGCAGGAGCTTCGGTTCTGATTCAATCAGAACCGAATAGGCTCTAGGGTTTGCGCTTTCGCTCGGCCGCCGGGCTGAGGCTGAGCGGCATCCCCGCCCTGACCGCGGGCTCGGCCTCGGACGATTTGAAATACGCCCGACAGCCCGGCGTGAGCTGGTCCTGTTTCCTGATCATGCAGGCCGTGATGCGGTCGACGTCGGGAATGTCGGCGCTGCAAAGACGAAACGCATCGTCGGAGCAGGCCTGCTGCTGCTCGGGCGTGTAGGCCTCGCTCGCCGCGGGCCACATCGAAACCGCAAGCGCGGTTGCCAGCATCAAAGCCAACTGGAGATTCCTGGACCGGATAATAAACATGATTTCCCCCAACCGTTGATTTGCAAATTGTGGGTGAGCGGCAGGGGATTGGCAAGCGATTGGCCGGCTTGGGAGAGCGGCCGCTCTCAGCCTGTGTTGGAAAAGCAACGGCTCGCTGCGACATCGAATACGGCGATTTCGGTTTGCAAAGCTGCCGAAGGCGCCCGGAAGCCAAAAGCGGTTGAAGATTTATCATCCGTACGGCGGATGCGCGCAAGCATGCCGGTTGCAATAGTCGCGACACAATCGGCGCGTCATCGACCGCCAGGATAGATCAGGCGGGAGTCAGATCATGCCCATTCGCGCGCGAGTCGGAAAACACACAAGGGCTGGCGGACGACAATGCCAGAACTTGGCCGACGACCAGAGAACGGTTGTCGACCTGCTGAACCGGATTCCGACCGCTAGAGCGGGATGACTTTTCTTCGAATCGCTATCCCGCTCTATCTTTTTGTTTGAGCATGATCTTTTCGGAAAACCGGTACCCACTTTTCCGGATCATGCTCTAGCGGCGGGGCGGGCGGAGGCCTGAGGCCTCGGATCATTGGCGGCATCGCGAGCAACGAACTTTAGCCCCGTCGCGTTCCTTGACGACGGCCCGACAGCCACAATGGTGCGTCAGATCCTCGGCGCCGTGAGCCTGTTCGAGAAGGCGATGCTGGTCGCGAAGCTCAAGGGCGCGCGGGAACGCAAGCGCGCTGCCACCGGCAAGTGCGAGGGCCGCAAGACCTATGCGGAGCCCAGTCCTCAGATGGTGACGCTCGCCAAGCGGCTACATCGCTGCACCATCGACAAGCGCCAGCGGTCACTGCGCGACATCGCAGCGGAGCTTGAGGCCGCAGGGTACACCGCAGCCGGTGGCAAGAGATACACCGCAGCCGCCATCTCGCGCATGATCTCTGCGTAACGTCCGGTGGGACGCGCCGAAAGGCAAACGCGAAGGTAGTGCCGTCGAAGAGGCCGCCGCTGTTCTCTTCCGCCGGTGGCGTCGTCCCTCTCCCCCTAGCCGGCCTACCCGTAGACCTGCTTCGAGCGCCCGTCCCCGGGGTACTACGGATTTACCGTCAGCCGAGTATCGGGGATGATTGAGACCAAACGTGTAGGAGGCGTACCATGAAATCACCTGTCGTGAAGCGCTCGATCGTGGTTGGCGGCCACAAGACCAGCGTCAGCCTCGAAGAGGCGTTCTGGAACAGCATGAAGGAGATTTCCCACGAGCGCAGCGTGGCGTTGTCCGAGCTGGTCGGCGAGATCGACACCAATCGTAACCAAGGCAACCTGTCGTCCGCGATCCGCCTGTTCGTGCTCGACCACTTCAAGACCCTCGCCGTGGGACCGACCGGCGGGACCAGGCCGCGCGCGAGTCACGCTCAAGGTCTGGAAGAGTCGTCTCTTGAAAGAAGGTAGTTGGAAAGGCAAACGCGAAGGTAGTGCCGCCGAACAGGCCGCCGCTCTTCTCTTCCTCCGGTGGCTGATCTACCTGTAAGGCCAACTTGTTCTCTTTCTCCGACGGTGATCTGCGCGGTCTACGGGTAGAGGCGAATACAATTCTTTCACGCCCGGCTATTTCCCGAATATGTCGCCGCACATATGGAGCTGGGGCTACAGCATGGCGTCCCACGCGAAGGCCGCCGTGTTCGTGCATGAGATGGTGCATGTCTGGCAGTCGGGCCACGGTAGCCACAACCTCTTGAGAGGCACCTATCTGTACGTCAGGTATCGCGGTGACTACGAGATAGCCTACAAATACAATCTCGATTCATCGACCAAGCTCAGCGATTTCAACCTGGAGCAGCAGGCGGCGATCATCGAGGATTATTACTTGGTGTCCAAGAACCTGCCGCCGGAGAGCAACGTCGGGACGCGGAAAACTGTGCCCGACTACGTGCCCTATGTGGAGCAACTGAAAACAGCGGGGCCGTTCCGCTGGCCGGTCACCAACACCAGCCATCGGGACAACATCGGGAACAAGATCTGACCTGCCCCCACCGGATGCAGCGGCGAGGGATCAAGCTGTGATCTCGACGTATTGCTATTGCTAGTGATGAAGGCTGCATTCCATGGAGTTTTCACCTCGGGAAGTCGCGGTCTACGGTGCGCGCTGTTTTGCAGGCAATCCGAGAAGGCTCCGGTGGTAGTCGACAGTCGTGATTGAAAGGTCCAGCATCCTCGCCATAAGCTCCCACAGTTCTTCGAATGCGTAGCCCCAAGATGGCAACCCATCTGGGCCGTGGTTGCGGAGGGCGAACAGCGGTGGGATTAGGAGAAACTGTTTCCGGCCATCTCTCAGGTCAAAGCGCTCTCGTATTCCTGGATGCGGTCATTTTGCCTTTGCGTTTACCCGAAATCGCGAGCGGCCAAGCGCGATCCGTAGGGCGTGGGCGCGCGCCCTCACTGCCTTCACGGTTCGCCCGAGGTCGGCGGCGATGTCCAAGACCGAGGCATTGGAGATGATAAGCTTCCGAAGTCGCTCATCCTCCTCTGAGGTCCAGGCCTTCGTGTTGCTTGGCTTTTTCGTATGATTTTCTCCGGAATCATGCTCGTTTTTCGGGATCTCGACCCGCGGTTCCCATGGGAATCGAATTAATCGCGAATGCTGCGGCGCAAGGAAAGGACCTGAGGAACAAGCGACGATCGATTAGGTTGCCCTCATGAATGGGAGGTCGCCATGGGACGATTTTATTTCCATCTACAAGCGGACGACCAAATAGTTCCCGATGACGAAGGCGTAGACTTGCCGGACCTTTCTGCAGCTGAGCACGAGGCGATACTAGCGGCGCGTGAAATTTTGGGTGAGGCCATCAAGAGCGGTAGGCCAGAGGTTTCGAAGGCTTTCGTGATCGCAGATGAGGAGGGCCGAGCGCTGGCCATCGTACCGTTTACGGCGGTTTTGCCGAGGCCCCTCAGGAAGTAGGGCGCCCGCCGGAAGATTGCATAGGATACCGTCGTGAAGATCGTGCTTCGGATCGTTGGTCCGCTATTTATTGCGGTTGGGCTTTTCTGGTTAGTACGAGGGACAGGATTGCTCCCATGGCCGCACAATTCAGCGACGGTCGACTACGGCGCCGGCGTCGCAGCCGTAGGTATCGGCCTTGTCTGGTTCGGATGGCAGTAAGTGCTCGCGCTCACCTCGGCGTCGTGCCGGGTTTGGGATGGGTTGTCATTCGGCATCCCTAGCCGGGCAGGCAATGAATCGATATCGAGGAACCCAAGCAGAGTTCCAATTCTCGATAGTTGCACCGCACACGGCGCATTCAAAGCTGCTGATCTCGCGCGCCTCTGCGATGTGCTCGCTGCGGTCATAAACCGCGCCGCATTTACAGGACCTGTGACCCGACTCTGACATGCCGACAATATGCGCCACGGACTGTCCGTTTTCCAGTGGGGTCATCATCAGAGTTCCGCTGGGCTGTCGCAGGAAGAGCAGTAAAAGTTGCTGCCACTCTCGGATTGGATAAAATAAAAGCCTTCGGGAAGTTTATCAACGTGTACGGTCCATCCGTCCGCCTGCGAAAGCCGGGCTGTACCGGTCTTTCCGCAATATGGGCACCTAAGCTTTTCAACCCAACGCTCGACTACGATCATCCTTCAAATATGAGCGCATAGCGGGTCACTGCCAGTCCGCAACATACCGGGAACATCATCCCCCCAGGCTCAGTAAGCTAGTCGACTGTCAGGGCGTCAAAGAAACGGCCCCAGCGTTGGGGGACGCTGAGGCCGATATAATCTAGAATACCCGATGGTGTCGGGCAGTGCACCGCGTCGGGGTTTCCTCTCCGCGCCCAACGTTGCGGGCGCAGACGAGTCCAATCTGCCTGGCCCGGAATAGTTCCGTTCAACAGCGGCTTATTTTGAATCTGCGAACGGCACCGCGTTCCCGTTGGCGGAGCGCATGCGATCACGTTTCGCCACGGGTGGGGAATTGCTCATTGAAAATTCAGCAAGTTGCACCGAAACCTGTGGCAAGTTCCCGACGTACCTTACCATGCTGGGGTATTGCAATTCCCGGTTCTAGCCATCGCCGCCAAGCATTCATTCAACTTGGCCGCGATGTGCTAGGGGACACCTCCTACAATTTCGGCCGCGCCCACGTTCACCTGAACTTGGTCGATATGACCGCAACTTGCGCAGCGAAGCGTCCAGTGCTCGAAGCCCATGCGCGCCATTGCGGTGCTCAGAATTTTCGTGCTCGACTGGCACATCGAGCAGCGGATCTCAGGGATGGTGGACGGCAACATAGGTTTTTCAATCTCTGACATGTGCGCACCAACTCTTTCCTGTTCGATCATTTCTTCCCCTTCAGCCCGATCTCGACCAGGCGGCGGATGGTTTCAGGCCCGAGGGTGCTCAGGGCGTCAAGCAAGAGTCGAAGCCGATCCATTTCGCACCTGCCCAGCGTACCTATGCCATACCTAATAGCAGTCCCATGTTCCTAGTATGCAGCGTTTGGTCGCGGGGCGGCCCGCTTCATTTAAACTCATTGTGGGCGAACTCCTTGAGGGCGTCGAGCAATGCTTCGCGCTTTTGAATATAAGGCATGGACACCTCCTTGTACCCGTCCGCGAGTTGGGCGGGGTTATTGGAACTCTCTTGCCCTCTGCTCTGTGAATCCAGACTTTACAAATCCAATTTTCTTAGCGCGTTTGAAATTTTCATCAAATGCTCCGCTTCCCCAGCAACATCTTTAAAAAGCGGCTCGATCTCTGCGGCCGGCCACCCGGGAACCGATAACCGATGCCCAAAAACGTCAGCCAATTGAGTGAGTGGAAAGGCGTTGTTTTCGTTTAGCTCCACCGTTGCACGAGCGACATCAGATAAGCGCTGATTTCCGTAATGCTCCAAGGTCTCGGGGCTGTCCTCGTTGACGAACGCCTCCACAACCACATCGTCGACACCCGCCAGCATCTCGGCAGCGATCGAGCCAGATTGAAGTCCCCTTATCGCGTTTGTGACAATGGCGGCGCGAGCAAATGCCATTTCGCAGGTTGCAACTGGTCCTGGCACGTTGTAGGCGCGCAAATGGCAAACATCACGCCAACAATCATCAGGGTCCATTAGGGCGATCGCCAACCTCCTGCCGATTTCGAAGAGATTAGGAGCCGGCTTAACGTCGGCTTTGGCGTCAGGCATGGTCATAACTGACCCAAGTCGCACTTGATGGTCGGCCGGACGCCCGACGTCTCCCGCCCAACGGCCTCTCGTACCTGCCGTGTGCGCATCCGAACCCCGACTAGGCGTTGGTAGGTGTTTGCTATTGCGTCCTGCAAGCGATCTGGAAATGAAGCAACAAACTCATTGGCACCAAAGAGGAGGCCTTCTCGTTCCGCCTGAGAGGCCATTCGGAATCCTTGAGGCGTGTATCGGGACTTCCTTGGATGGTATAAATCGAGGAATAGAATATCCCATTCCGCACCATTTAAGCTTACTGTTTCGTACACATCAATGCTTCCAAGAGAGCCGAGACGGTGAAACATGATCTGCTGTGATTTTGCCGTGCGCAGATTTGTGGTCAGCTTGGGGCTTCGCCGCTTCGCGCGGATTCTCGCGGCGGCGTTTTTGCGTTTGTGAATTCAGGAAAAAATGAACAGTCGGCGTACCGCCGCTATCGAAGCAATCGACAAAATAAGCCAAGAAATGAATGTGATTGCTCCGACCCAAGCCAAGCGTCTGGCCATTCTCTCTATGCGGGAATGAATAACTAGCCGGTCTACCGACTGCTTCAAGGATCCTCGAATCTGAAGTTCACTCTGCATCTAAGCAACTCCGTCTTGCTGGACATCTTCGCGCACTTGCACAGAGAAAGGATGGCCATCGGCAATGCCGTTGCGGTCGCGGTCGCTGATCAGGCAACGATGGAGGGGATTTGGGATGATCCTGACAACCGTGTTTTGCAGTGTCCGATAGATGTCACCGCAGTCATGACAGGTGACCGTTTGGATTTTGTCCCAATGTTGATGCTCGGAGAGGTTCCACGTATGACGCGCGCCGCAGTCACATCTAAAATGTCGCGGGAGCTTTGTCCTGGACCGTCGCCAGTAAATCGAGGCAGTCAGCTTGGCGTATTTCCAAGACGACAAGGCGCGAACCCAGTCGAGGGGAACTGTATCTGTCGTAGGTGGCGACGACTTATCGCTCCACTCCCGAAGGTTCCAAGGCAGACCCGGCCACACATTGCCCTGTGAATATTCCGCCAGCCGCCGCCACTTCGCATCGGCGTAACGACGGTTGTATTCGGCAACACCCCATCCGGCCGCTCCGTCAAGAAAACCAGCGCGGTATACATAGGCCTTCAAGAACGCCGTCCATCCATGCAACGACGCCTTGAGAGGTGACCCACGGAAGCCGCGCGCGGCCAACTGCTGCGCGGCAGTAACGGAATAGCTTTTGATCTTGTCCTCCGCGTCGGCCCATGAAGTGATACAATCATGTTCGATCCGCACTTTCAGCCGTCTTATCGGGCCATCCACGATAAGACCTTCGTGGACCAAATCGTCTGAGAACCGCGCACGCCCGCGCTGAAACAGACGAACCACGTAATCTGGCGACCAGCCGCCATGCCGGATAATCTGGCCGCAGAATCGCGATCGCCGAGGCGTCTCGTAGGCGCTTGGCGCGTTCGGGTCAGCTATGGCTGTCTTGATTTGGGCGATGAAGCTCGCGTCAATCCATTCGTCGGCGTCGAGGGAAAAGACCCAATCGCCTCGCGCTAAATTTAACGCGCGACTCTTCTGTGGTCCAAATCCAGGCCAGTCAGTCGTTGAAACGACATGCGCGCCATGGGCGCGGGCGAGTTCGATCGTGCGATCAGTGCTGCCGCTGTCAACTACAACAATATCGTCCGCAAAATCGAGCGAACTAAGGCAGCGCGCGATCGACGCTTCTTCGTTTTTCGTAATAACGATCAAGGAGAGGCTCGGCACGTCATCTCCATGCCTATAATGAAACAATATTGTTGGTCACCGCTCGGCGTCGCTTGTTTCAGTCCGCTGCGGACATTTGCGCAACAGTTCGCTTCGGCTTTCTGACTCATCTGGTCCAGATCACATCTACCTGATGTTCGACTCGTTGCAGATCACTCCGATCAATTTGGGCGATGCCACCAGAGACCGTGAGCAAGTGTGGAACAAAGCCGCTGGCAGTAAGCCCATCAATCATTTCATCGATCGGCAAATTGCCCGATCGGCTCAATAAGGGCGAATATTCAGTAATTAGCACGTCCGTTCGGCTAAGCGCTCGCGTCGCTCCGGCAACGACCGATGGCTCATAACCTTCAACGTCGATCTTGATAAGCAGCACACGATAATCAGCAAGGCCAAGAGCATCAATCGCAGAATCAATGTCGACCATCGGGACAACGCGAGAGCCCAGACCGTAGTCCCTTAACAGCGAATGTCGTCCGTTGTTTGAAGCTTTGTAGCGATATAGCCGAGCCAAACCACGCTCCCTCCCAACAGCGCAGGCTTCCACAATTACCTTGTCAATTAAGTTAATCGCAAGATTTCGCTCAAGTAACCAAGCATTGAAGGCATCTGGCTCAAAAGCGACAATGTTCTCTACCGCGTCATATTTTGCCGCATGGACCGAGTGCCAACCAAGATTTGCGCCCACATCGATGACGATGCCTTTCGGCGATTGCTGAAGTCGGGCGCCAATCCATGACGTCAATTCTGGCTCGAACAAGCCGTATTTGGCTACTTGACGCCCGATCCCATCGCGGCATGAAACAAAAAATTGAAGCTTCGATGGTTCAGCTTGTGTCAAAAATGCTGGGCGCCATGGCACCAGCCACGCACCAAGAAACTTCATTGTTTGCAAAGCACGAGGAAGGCGAAGCTTGCGCATGATGTGTTTATCCACAATGACAGGCTTTCTGCCAAGTTATGAGCCCGCTTGCAGCTCAAGGTGCGTTTGAACGAAAAATGTCGCCATTGCTTCTGGCTCGGAGCAAGATTGAGATACTCGGCGGTTAAATCGGCGGGCGCTTGGCTCTTCCCTTCAAGATGATCGAGCAAAGGCACAGCAGGCAATCTAATGCCTTTGGTACAGTTGGGTGGGCTCGAACCACCGACCTCCTGTTCCACAGACAGGCGCTCTAACCAACTGAGCTACAACTGCATCCTTTATCGGCCCAAAAAAGGGTCGCCGAACCGGGCGGAAACTAGGTGCAACGCCCGGCTTTGGCAAGGCCGGGAGACGATGACAACATCAACATCGCGCCCCTGCAACCGCACCGCCAAAGACAAAAGCCCGGGCTGGCGGCCCGGGCTTTTTTGGAAGCAAAGAATGCGACCTTGATCAGGCGGCCGGCTTGAACAGCTTCGACGCGTTGGCCTTGATCGGTTCGACGGTTTCCGTCGCGATCTTCTGGCCCAGTTCAGCAAGCTCCTTGCTATGCGCGGTAAGCGCTTCGAACTGTTTCTTGGCGTGCGAGGTCCACAGCTCCATCGCCTCTGAGGGCGATTTCGCGCCGATCAGCTCCTGGGCGAAGTCCAGGGTCGCGGTGGTGTTGGCTTTCATCATTTCCATCAGCTTGTGGGAATATTCGCTGGCGCCCTTGCTGGCGGTCGAGAACACCGCCTCGATGGTGCCGTTATGGGTCTCGGCGACATCCTTGAACTTGGCGTAGCTGTCGCGGGCCTGCGAAACGCCCTTCTCGGCGAACGCACGCATCTGCTCGGGAACTTCAAAAGGTATGATCGAGGCGGAGAAAGGGTCGGTAGTTGCCATGGCATGCATCCTTCGCGATGGGGTGAAAAAGAAGTGACCCCTGCGAACGCCCAGACGCCAAAACTGCCGGGAACGTCGACCTGGATCACGCGGACGTTAAGTTACGGAAAGTCACTGGGGTTGCCCTTCGTCGGGCAACCGACAGATAACACGTATATCGTGTCAATATTGTGCAACGCAACGCGATTTTCGGGTGCAATGCCGCATGGCAGGCCTCCGCAAAACGCTCGTTCCGGCTGAGGAACACCCCAAAATCAACCTTGGGAAGTTCCAGGATCAGGTTTTCGGCTTGTCAGGTTTTCGGCTTGGCGGCATCAATCGCCGCCCGGCTGACAATCTGGCCCATCTCGCTGGCCTGCTCAGCCAGCGAGCGCATCTGCGCCTGCACATATTCGCTGTGCAGCTTCATTATTTCGGTCAGATCCTTGGCCTGCAGCAGCGACTGCGCATAGTCCAGCGATGCCTGCACGTTCTTTTCGGCATAGGAAATCGCCTTGGCGCCGATGTCCTTGGCGCCGGCGGCAACCGTCGCACCCCGCTCCTCGATGGTTCCAGCGGTCTGCTGCGCGCCGGCAAGGAATTTCTCAAAGGCGGTGCGGGCCTGATTGAAGCTGGCCTCGGCCATCGATCGCATCTCCTTCGGAATCTCGAAACGGTCACTCCCCTGTTCGCTCATGGTCTCACTCCCTGTTGCTTGTCGCAGCCCCACAGCTGCCCCGATTCCGGGTTGGCCACCCACACGATCGGCCTAACCCTTCGCCGTTATGACACGGCGTCCCTTGGTTCCCGTCGTGGACCTTTGGCGGCTTTTTTCAACACCCCAACGCGAGAGCCGGCGCGGAGTTGCAAGGTCGGGTTCGGAAATTCTCTTCGGTCGCTGTTGCCACAGTTGGCGCTGACACAGGCCAACTTCCGATTCGCGCCGCCAGCCCAAATTGGGGTTATCCCCGCCAATGGAGACCTTCTCGACGGCGAGGCCGTGGACCTGCCGTCTGCAGCGGGCGATACTAACGATCTGTTAAGGCTGTCATCGTTTTGGCCGCCGATATCTGAGGCCGCGTAACAGCCAAACCTGCCAGTCATGTCACTGCGATGAACCATGCGGAATTCCAGTTGCGAGGCATCAGCGATCCGCGACTGGCGGTGCACGCCACAAGCGCCACCCCCGCATGGCTCTGGTCGGTCGACGGCACGCGCATTCTCTGGGCCAATCCGGTCGGCGCCCGGCTGTTGAATGCAGCCCATGGCGCAGCGCTTGCGAAAAAGATTTTCGGACCGGCGGATTTGCACCGGCGCCAGGTCGCGCGGTTAGCGGGCAGGCTGCCATCGAACGGCGCGATCCGGCTGGAGCGGCTGCGCGGCTTCGGCGCCGCACTCGGTGCGCTCGTTACCTGCGGCTGCGCACGGCTTGATTTTGCCGATGGCGGCCACGGCATCCTGATTGCGAGCGCCGAAGCGGCCGGCCGGACGATGCCGCTGGTCGAGCGGTTGCAGCGCCTGGTCGAGGGCATCGATGCGCCGATCGCGGCGCTCACCCGCGACGGCATATTCGTCGGCGCCAGCACTGCTGCGCGATCGCTGCTCGGCTTTCGCAATCTCGCCGAGGTTGGCCTTGACGATGCGTGCAGCGAGGCCCTGAAGCAGGGCCGCGTCGAGACGCCGGTCGGCATCGGCCACCTGATCCTGCAACGCGTCGGGACCGGCGCTGATGTCGGCCTCGTGGCACTGATCGCGCCCGGCGCGACGCAGGCCGCGCACACCAGGCATACGGCACCGGCATCGGCGGAAGCCGCGATGACCGAACCTGCGCGTCAGCCGATCGTACCCGCGGCGGATCTGCCGCTACCCAACCACGAGCCCTCAGCGATGTCAGGCGAAGCACCGGCGGAGTTTGAGTTGATCGACGAGTATGCGGAATCGCCCTCCGAGGCTGCCGTCGAACCCGTGGGCTCGGACCAGCCGCCCGACCCCGACGAGCCTCCGCCGACCGCGCCCGAGCACCCGCTGCGCTTCCTGTGGCAGCTCACCGCCGAACGCCGCTTCTCGCTGGCCCCCGGCGAATTCACCCGCCTGATCGGCGCCCGTACTGCCGCCGCCTTCGAACGGCCATGGAGCGACATCGCCGAGCGGTTCGGGCTCGATCCCGACGGACGCTTCCTCAACGCGATCGCGACGCGCGGCACCTGGACCGGCGTTACCTTGAACTGGCCCGCCGATGGCGGCGGCCGATTGCCGGTGGAATTGTCGGGATTGCCGATCTACGACCGCGCGGCGAATTTTGCCGGCTATCGAGGCGTCGGGGTTTGCAGCGATCTCGACGGCATGGCGCGGCTTGCCGCGTTGCGCCGCGACGAGTTCGTCAGCCATCCGCCGGCACCCCAAACGCTTTCGGCCGTCATCGTCCAGCCAAAATCGGCCGACATCGTTCGGACATATATTGGAGATTCGCTTGCCGCGGAGCTGGCTGCGAAGCCTGATGTCGCATCGTCCGATACGCCTGAATCGCCCGAGTCGAATGCTCTTGAGTCGAATGCTTCTGAGACATCACAACAAACCGATCTGGAAACCGCCGTGGATACGCCCAAGAACGTCCTTCCGTTTCGGCCGGTGAGCGATCCGAAATCCCCTGCCCTGACCCAGGTGGAAAACAGCGCCTTCAACGAACTCGCCCGGCAATTGTCGGCGCGGCTCGACAACGAAAACGGCGCTGCCGTCGTGATGCCTGTCGCGACCGAAACCGTCGACGAGCAGCCGTCCACACCTGAAACATCCGAACCACCGAGCGAACCACCCGAATGGCTGGCGCCGCCCGAGGAGCCGGCGCGGGGCGAAGCCCGGCGCGACAAGGCGCTGTTCGATTTGCTGCCGGTCGGCGTGCTGATTTACCGGCTCGACCGGCTGCTCTATGCCAACCGGGCGTTTCTGGTGCGGATGGGCTACGAGAGCCTTCACGCACTGGAAGATGCCGGAGGTCTCGACGCGCTCTATGTCGAGCCCGGCGTCTCGAGCGCCAGCAGCACATCGGACGCCGGCAGGCCGGTGAAGATTTCCGGAATGGAGGCTTCCTCCGAACATGCGCCGGCGGTGGCGACCGACGCGCGCCTGTTCACGATTTCATGGGACGGCGATCCCGCGCTGGCTCTGATTTTCTCGAGCACACGCACCGAAGCCGCCGCGGTCGCCGCCGCGTTTTCCGAGGCGATCCCTGCCGCCGCACCGTCGGCCGCCGGCCACGCCAACGCCGAGGAGCTCGGCGCCATCCTGGATACCACCGCCGAAGGCATCGTGATGTTCGACGCCGAGGGCACCATCCATTCGTGCAACCGCAGCGCCGAGGCGCTGTTCGGCTATGACGGCTCGCAGCTCGTGCAACGCAATCTGATGCAGCTGTTCGCGCCGGAAAGCCAGCCTGCGGTGCGGGATCATCTGGAGGGCATCAAGGGCGCCGATGTCGCGAGCCTGCTCGATCATGGCCGCGACGTACTGGGCCGCGTGCGCAAGGGCGGCATCATCCCGCTGTCGATGACCATGGGACGAACCCGGCCCGACGGCCCGAATTTCTTCGCGGTGTTTCGCGAACTTTCGCAGAACCGAACCAGCGAGAGCGAACCGCAGCAAGCGGGGCGGTTGGCCGATCGCGCGGCGAACGCCAAGGCCGACCTGCTGGCGCGGATCAGCCACGAGGTCCGCACGCCGCTCAACGCCATCATCGGATTTTCCGAGGTGATGATCGCCGAGCGTTTCGGCGCGCTCAACGAGCGCTACATCGAATACATGAAGGACATCCGCAGCTCGGGCGAACGCGTGATCGCCATCGTCAACGACCTGCTCGATCTGTCGCGGATCGAAACCGGCAGGCTCGACCTCACCTTTGCCAGCCAGAACCTCAACGATCTGGTCGAACAATGCGTCGCGGTGATGCAGCCGCAGGCCAATCGCGAACGCATCATCATCCGGACATCGCTGGCGCCAATGCTGCCGCCGGTGATCGCCGACGCCCGCGCGTTACGTCAGATCGCGCTGAACCTGATCGGCAACTCCATCCATCTCGCCAATGCCGGCGGCCAGGTCATCGTCTCCACCGCGCTGTCGGATTTCGACGAGGTGGTGCTGCGGGTCCGAGATACCGGCCAGGGGCTCAACGAGAAAGAAGTCGCCGCAGCGATGGAGCCGTTCCGGACCCAGCCGCCGTCAGACCAGGCGACCGTCAATTCCGGCATCAACCTTTCCCTGACCAAAGCCCTGGTCGAAGCCAACCGCGCGCATTTTCACATCAAGACCGCTTCGCATTCGGGCACGTTGATCGAAGTGACGTTCTCCCACGCAACCGCAAAAGCCTAGAGCGGGATGGCTTTGAGTTGAATCGGCGAGTACTCGGATCACCTCACCCCGCTTCAACCTAAACTCATAATATAAAGTCTAAAGACTTCGTGGTTTCTCGGTATCAATGAGGTTGCTGTAGTCCCGGCGATGTCGGTCAGACTAGCCTTGCGGGGGCTCATACCAAATCGTCACGACGATGCACGGATAAGTACCATCACCAGCTTTCTCGGCTACGTTGGTAACCACGGTATCTGTCTTTACGATCACAGCCGCGTCGATGCCGTCGAGCCATGTATTAATCTGCGCTTCGATGGTGCTCGCGCTAGCGTCCATGAAGATTTTTACTTTCATTGGCTTTGGCATCCTACAGCCTTCCGATGGTTGATGACTGATGATAGGTTCGCGCGCGACCTACCGCTCTACCTTGCCTGCCTTAAATCCGCGCTGCGTTAGAGCAGACGCGATTTCAGAAAGTTTTTCTTCTATATCAGAAAGTTTATCTTCCATAGATGAGAGCCTTCGTTCAACACGCAATATCCGCGCTTGCTGCTGTTGCAGGAGAGCGTTGTTGTCGTCAATAATCCCGATTGGCGTCTTACAGTATGTGCACTGTACCGAAATCATTTTGTAATCCAGCTCGCCCCTCAAACTCAGTTCTTTCACCTTGAAGGTACTCTTCTCGCACTTGCCGCACTTCGTCGTAGCGAACCCGAACATAAGAATCTCCAGTTGTTTGCGTGATTCGCCACAACGTGAGTCGTATTGGAACTTAAGTATTGGCTTTTCCGGGGCGGCTAAAGCCTACCAAAGCCAGCGAAACTGGCGTACGCGGGCCGTCAAAGACGGCCTATCGTCTGGTAGTTCACCCGAACAACCGGCCGATCTCTGACAGGCTTTCCCCTGCATCACGCCGTCGCTTAGCCTCTTGTTGCTGAAGAGGCGTCAGCGTAGCTCTGCCCGCACCGGTCCGCGTCAGACGCGCGGTAGCCATAGGATGGTCATCAGAGCCTCACTTTTGGCTATGTCATATGGTTAGTTGAACCGGTTGATTTCACTTGGCTTTTCCATCTACCCAAAACTTATCACGCTACGTTCGTGCGGGCATCTGTCGCATTCCAACAAGATGGCGCGGCATAATTTTTGCTCGCTCCTGGCTGTTTGAATACAGGCTTCCCTACATCGCCTAGTTTTTAAGCATCCGGATTGAGTTGATATGCGCTGCCTTGTCGTGGCCGATTTGCATTATTCATTGCCGCAATTTGACTGGCTGCTCAGCGCGGCGCCGCAGTTCGATCTTGTGATCTTTGCCGGCGACGCCCTCGACGTCGGATCCTCGGTCGATTTCCGCGCCCAGATTGTCGTCGTGAAGAAATATCTGGCGCTTCTCTCCGGCCTCACCCGGGTGATTCTTTGCTCCGGAAATCACGATCTCGACGAACGCAATCCGGAAGGCGAGAAGATCGCCCGCTGGATCGGCGACGTTCGCGAACTCGGCATCACCTGCGACGGCGACAGCCTGACCATCGGCGACACCTTTTTTACGGTCTGTCCCTGGTGGGATGGACCGCTGGTCAAGCAGCGTATCGAGGAGCAGCTTCGCGAAGCCGCCGCAGGGCGGCTCAAGCGATGGATTTGGGTCCATCACGCGCCGCCGGCGAATTCTCCGACCAGTTGGGGCGGTAAACGTTTTTTCGGCGACGAAGAACTGGTGCAGTGGATCCGGAGCTATCAGCCTTCGATGGTGATCTCGGGCCATGTGCATCAATCGCCGTTCATTGCCGACGGCTCCTGGTTCGATCAGCTCGGCAGCACCTGGGTGTTCAACGCCGGCCTTCAACCCGGCCGCCCGCCGGTGCACATCGTGCTCGATATCGACGACGGCACCGCCTTCTGGCTGCCGCTCGGCTCCGAGCAATACATCGACCTCAATGCGCCGTTGCAGCGGCCGGCTGCGGCGATCACCCATCCTCCGGAGTGGCTCACATCCTTGGGTCGGATTGCCGATCCGAGCCTGGCGAGATCGTTATCGGCGGCAGGTTGATCATGGTCTGCAGAATCTCGCCGACCATCGCGAGGTGATCGCCGTGGCCGGCATATTGCTGCATGATGTCGGCAAGATAGGTGGTCGCGACATTGAGCCTCTGGGCCAGCAGCCGCGCGATCAGCAGCGCCACCGCCGGTTGGTCGCGCAGAAATGATGCGGCATCGCCGATCTCGTAGACGGCCGAATCGGACGCCGTGCGCACGGTCGCGGTATGCGGCTGATCGAGCAGAACCGACATTTCGCCCAGCACGGCGCCGGGCTCGGTGATGATGGCGACGACGGTATCGCCTTTGACGACCTCAAGCCGTCCCTCGATCAGCACATAGAGGTGTCCGGTGGTGCCGCCCTCGTGGATGATGAGCGTTCCCGCCGAAACGCTGCGCTGAATTCCCCCGGTGCAATGGTCCAAAATCGCGCGCATTCAGCGACACTCCCAAGCCCCTGACTCCAAGCCTTGGGGCAAGATTAGGCAGCAGGGTTGCTATCGTCGAACGGATAATGTGTTCGATTTGCTCAAATTGTTTGCATCCAACAGGGCCAGGCGGTCCCGTCAGAGACCACGACGCGAAAGCGCGAGGCGAGTCACGCGATGGGGCTACGTGCCGGCACCTTTGCGCGCGGCGTCGAGCGCCGCTTCCAGCATCGCCAGCGCCTTCACGCGACGGCGCCTTGCGAGCCGTTCTTCGCCGACCTTGCGTTCGTGCTCGCCGGCGATGAATGCCTGGATGTCAGGTAGCGGCCGGATCACGCCGTGGCTGCCCCACTGCCCATCGGGGATCTCGGTGGGAAACACCCAGACACAGGGAGCGACGTCCTCATATTTTCCGCCATCCGCCCGGACCACCGCGTCGGTCACGTCCTTCACCAGCGCCTTGCGTGATGCGTCATTGTACTGCCCCTCCGGCACCGTCGGGATGATCCGATAGCGCGGCGATGCCGAACGCGTGCCGCCGACGAACACCGCCGCCGGCCGATGCAGAAACACGACGGACACGCTCTGGGCCACCTTGTTGCCGGGCTCGAACCCCTCATGCGTGATCAGGATATCGGTGAGTTCCTTGAGCAGCCGCGCTTCGGCTTCCGGCTTCAAGGCACCCTCGGGAATTAGCGCATCGATCATCGGCATGGCAGAAGGCGCCAATAGCCCGGCCGACGTGCTGCTGACGGTCGATATCGGCCGGCGGCTTCGACGCTGGTGGACAAGGTCGGTTTGGCCGGGAGGCGCAAATCGCGACAAGTCCTGGCTGGATGGTCTCTTATGCGTCTCGAGTTGCCGCATACCAGGCCCCGCGCCCGCCGTTACTTGGCGACGACAGCCTCGATCGACGTGCGCTGCTGCAACGGGCTGCCAGCCGCCGGGGTCTGATTCAAAACCGTCCCGGCGGTCTGGCCCGGTGCTTCTTTTGTGATCTCGAGCAGCAAGAGCTGCGGCTCGGAGCCGCGCACCGGTAGCGCCGGTCCGACCTGAATATTTCGGACGGCCGCAACGGCTGCACGCGCATCAACGATTGACATGCCAACCAGATTCGGAACCACGACACCGGTTGCCGGCGCTGGCGCCGGCGCCGTCGGGATCGTCTGTGATGTCGGCCGCATCGTCGGTTGAACCGGCGGAGGCGGGGCGGACGAACTGACGCGGCGCGTCCACAGCCTTGGCGACACCAGCATGCGAATCTGCTTTTGCTCGCACGCTTTTCCCAGCTCAACCTCGCTGCCATAAGCTGCCACCGTACCGTTATAGCCAAGACAGGCGAGCCGGTAGATCAATTGCTGCGAAAACAATCCCTCAAAATAGCCGCCATGCACATTCGGCTTCTGTCCCCGAATGACGTAAGCGAGAAGCAGATATAAATGCGAATACCACCGGAGCTTCGCTTCAGGGTCATTGCGTTTGCGCCATTTCGCGAAAGTGAGCAGCGGCCGCGCCTGCTTGCCGCCATCGTCCTGATCGACATAGTCGGTGCAATCGAAATAGGTGAACACTTTGGGCAACGCAGCCTGCTCCGGTACCGGCCCCGCATCCACATGCCGCCCGGCCTTGGCGTCCTCAAGCGCATCGTAAAGCTCCTGCAGCGTCATATTTCCGATACGCAGGACGCGAAGAAAGTCGTCTTCCTTCACGTCGATCAAACCGAAATTGCGCGACAGAATTTCGACATTGCCGAGCCGGAAGCCGTGATTGCGGCTGTTGGTCGGAAACACGAAATAATTCGCCAGTGTCGAAATCTGGCGCAGCACCTCGTCGCCCTCGTTGCTGAACAGGTAAGCTTCCTCGAACCGCGACAGCGCCGAGGCCAGAAAATTCCCGCGGCTCGACAACAAGGTCTCGGCCGGGATGTCGGGCGACGCCAGCAGGAAGCGCATGAGTTTGAAGACATTGCCGATCTCGTGTGAGGGCGGTTCAGGCCGCGAATCGGGCGACGCTCCCACGCCATAGGAGCTCAATGCCTGGACCGGCGCGGCGAACACATCCGACAGCGTTCGGATGGTATTGGTGACCACGAAGCCGCCCATGCTGTGGCCAATAAAGGAGAGCTGGATATCGTGGCGCAACCGATCGGCCTCGCCGCGCTGACGACGAAGCTTGACGATTTCACCGTCAATGGCGCGGATGATCTGAATGAGGTCGGGGATGCCGTAATTCGAAGCCCGATAGTTGTCGCGAAAATAAACAATCGTACGCAAAAGCACGGTCATCAGCACCAGACCGGCCACGGTCCAGCCGATTAGCGTGATCACGTGGACGCCGTTGGGATTCCAGACGTAGCGAAACAGATCTATCCACCACTGCTTGGTCTCCGACGCGAAATAGAACAGCGGAAACGTCAGCACGACAATCGCCGCGCCGAAATACAGGATCCACGTTGCCAGCGTGGGCAAGGAATCCCAGGTGCCGTGGATAGGCTCCCCCATCTTCTCGGACGGCCAGCGGTAGCCGACGCAGACCAGGCCTTGCCGGGTGCGAATTGCATCGTCGCGCTGGATCGCCATCGCTGCGGCCGTATACGTCCGCAATACAGCCGGCTCGGGATTGTTGAATCCGTGAACCATCACGACCAGATTGGGATTCTCGCCTTCCGCCAGCGCCTGTGCGATCTGCTTCACCGCCAGATCGGAATCGATCGGTGTCAGTTCTGGCGGCAGCACCGGTGGCACCGCGACGGTGTCATCTACATTGTTGGGCGCGGTGCTTTCGATGAAGTAGGTCGGTATGGTAGTCCCGACGGCTTGATGAGCGCGGAAGAAATCCGACATGATTCACCCCCCTGGCTGCCCGGCTTCTCGTCTCCGGGCAGGCTAAGAAGATATCGCGATACTTACAAGCTTGGGTTGTGAAATTTCCGCCGCTCCGCGAACGCAGCTTGCGACGGCGGCAGGAAATCGCCGATCGCATCCAGAAACATCTCGGGTGATTGCAACTGCGGGACGTGCGCGCAGCCCGCAATCATCTTGAGACGCGCGTGCGGCAGGCCGGCTGCCAGTTCATGCGACATCGGTGGCGGCGTCGCCTCGTCATGTTCGCCGACCAGAACCAGAACGGGGATCTCGACCCGCCCAAGCCCAGGCCGGAGGTCAAGCTCGGCCAGCGCATCGCAGGCGGCGCGGAACACGTCCGGGTCGGTCCTCAGGAATGCTTCGCGACGATCGCGCATCAGATCGGGATGATCAGCCTGAAATTCCGGCGCGAACAGCCGGCGCATCGCGACGTCGGTGATCGCTGCCAGCCCCTTGGCGCTCGATGCCGCCGCCATATTGCGGAACGCTTCACGGCCTGGATCCGAAAACGCAGCGCCGCAATCGGCGAGAATGAGTTTGGTTGCGGTTTTGGGATGGCGAATAGCCATCTGCAGCGCGACGAACCCGCCATATCCGTTGCCGAGCACGATGGCCTCGTCTTCGCCGGCGGCATCGGTCACGGCCTCCGCCACTCGATCGGCGACGTCGGCAAGGTTTCCGCTGACCGCCCGGGATTGGCCGAAGCCGGGCAATTCAGGAACGATCACCCGAAACGACTGCGATAACCGGGGAACGATGGCGTCGAAACTCGCCCGATCCGACAACAGCGAATGCAGCAGAAAAAGCGGCTGGCCCTGGCCGAACTGCCCCGCATTGACGGTGCCGTTGGCGAGAAGTCGATCCATTCCCGTCTCTCTTTCAAGCTCAAGGTTGCAAGGTCGGACATGCCCGTGCGGAAGTGGGGCGTTTGGACCTTGATTGATAAATCAAAATTCAGGCAATTCAAGGCTTTGTCACTTGACGTGATATTTCACAGACTGTCATATTGTCGTTGTAAACGAGAAAATGCGATGCTTTTGCGCGACAATGTCTACGAAAGCCTCCGCTCTGATATTCTGACCTGTCGTCTGGCGCCCGGCGATGATATGCGCGAGCAGGAGCTTGCCGAGCGCTATGCCGTCAGCCGCCAGCCGGTGCGCGAGGCATTGCTCAGGCTCGAGCGCGAGCATCTCGTCACCGTGCAGCCCCGCCAGGGCTACCGGGTCAATCCGATCTCGCTTGCGGACGCGCGCGACCTGTTGCGATTCCGGCTGGCGCTGGAGCCCGCCTGCGTCGCCGAGGCGATCGAGAACGCCACGCCGGAGGTTCTGAAGGCGCTGGACGAGTTTCGCCTGTTCGCGGGCGACCACGAGGACTTCATCGCCTACAACCGGGCCTTTCACTCGGCGCTGGCGCATGCGTCGGGCAACCGCCGCATGGCGGCGGCGCTGTGCGACCTGATCGGACAGGCCGATCGGCTGGTGCGCGTCAGCGTCGCCAATGTGAGAGGCCACGATCCGACGCAATTGGTTGCCGAGCATGTCGCCCTGATCGAGGCGATGCAGCGGCGCGACAGCAGGGGCGCGGCGCGCATCATCAAGGCGCATATTTCGCAAACCGAAAAGCGGGTGCTGCCGGCGCTTCGGCGCAACGCGGTGGTCGTCGAAGGGAGAAGCGTATGAATATTCCAGCGAAACCAGCCGCGACGGATGTCGAAATCCACGGCAATTTCGTCGATGGCCGCGAGATCGAAGCCGGCGCCGGCCAGATGCTGGATGTCCGCAATCCCGCCACCGGCGACGTCATCGCGCGAATTCCGAATTCGACCGCCGATGACATCGATCGCGCGATGAAAAGCGCGCGGGCCGCGTTCGAAGGCCGGGCCTGGGGCGGCATGGACATTCGAGCGCGCGCGCGGCTGGTCAATCGCCTGGCCGACGCGTTCGAGGCCAATCTGGAGGCGCTGTACCGGCTGGAAACCCTCAACAACGGCCGTCCGCTCAACGAGACCCGCGCGCAGCTGTCGCGGCTGCCGGACTTTTTTCGGTATTTCGCCGGGCTTGCGCTCTCACGCCGCGACGCGGTCATTCCGGTCGAGGGCTCCTATCTGAACTATACGCTGCGCACGCCGATCGGCGTCGTCGCCAATTGCACACCGTTCAATCACCCCTTGATGATCATGTGCAAGTCGCTCGCGGCGGTGCTGGCGAGCGGATGTGTCACTGTTGTAAAACCCTCGGAATATACGCCGCTGACGACCCTGAAACTGGCGCAGATTCTTACCGAGGCCGGACTGCCGCCCGGCGTGTTCAACGTCGTGCTCGGCCTTGGCCAGAGCGCCGGCAAGATGCTCGCCCAACATCCCGATATCAACAAGCTGGTGCTGACCGGCGGCACCGAGGCCGGCCGCATCGCCGGCGGGGCGGCGGCGAAAGTGTTCGCGCATCAGACCATGGAGCTCGGCGGCAAGACGCCGGTGATGGTGTTCGCCGATTACGACATCGACCAGGCCGTCAACTATGCGGCGTTCGGCGCCTTTATCGGCGCGGGCCAGACCTGCGTCTGCGCCTCGCGCCATATCGTGCAGGCCAGGGTCTATGACGAGTTCGTCGAGAAGCTGAAGGCGAAGACCAAAGCCATTCGCATCGGCGATCCCTTCGATCCGGCAACCCAGCTCGGGCCGGTGATCTCGGCGCGGCAGCGCGACCGCGTGTTGTTGTACTCAGGGTTCGGCCGCGAAGACGGCGCGCGGCTGGTGACCGGCGGCGTCGCCGCTCACGTGCCCGGCCATGAAGGCGGCTTCTTCGTCGAGCCGACCGTGTTCGCGGATGTGAAGTCCGATATGCGCATCTTCCAGGAAGAAGTGTTCGGACCCTTCACCTCGGTGACGCCGTTCACCGACGAGGCCGATGCGTTGCGGCTCGCCAATGATTCCCCGTTCGGGCTTGCGGCGGCGATCCGCACCCGCGATGTCGGGCGCGCGCATCGCGTGGCCTCCGCCGTCAAGGCCGGCATCGTCTGGATCAACGATCATCACCGCCTCGACCCGGCCTCGCCCTGGGGCGGCGTCGACGACTCCGGCATCGGGCGCGAGTTCGGCACCGAAAGTTTTGATGATCACTTCAACACCAAGAGCGTGATGGTCGCGACCCATGATCAGCCGTTCGACTGGTATCGCGACACGGCGACGCAACGACGATTGAACTAGAGCATGATCCCGAAAAGCATGCCCTCGGGCCACGACCCGATGGGTGGGTACCGGTTTTCGGAAAAGATCATGCTCCACCAATAAGGCAAATAACCAGCGGCCACACCGCGTCCACAGAAGACCGGTGACGCATCAATATCAAAAGGGGGAAACTTGATATGGCTCACGCAGTGAACGCCGGCGCACGTCTCGACCGGCTCCCGATCTCATCGTTTCACTACCGGATTTTCTGGCTGGTCGGCGCCGGCATGTTTTTCGACGGATACGATCTCTATATCGCCGGCGGCGTACTGGCGTCGGCGATCCAAACCAAATTCTCGACCGCTCCGCAAAACCTGCAATTCATTTCGCTGACCTTTGTCGGCATGACGCTGGGTGCGCTGATTACCGGATTTGTCGGCGACAAGTTCGGGCGCAGGTTCACCTATCAGATCAATTTGCTGATTTTCGGGCTGGCGTCGCTGGCGGCGGCCTTCGCGCAGGATATGAATCAGCTGATCGCCTGCCGCTTCATGCAGGGCCTCGGCCTTGGCGCCGAAATCGTGGTCGGCTATTCGACGCTGACCGAATTCGTTCCGCCGAAGACGCGCGGGCGCTGGCTGTCGATGATGGCGTTCCTGGTGGTGGCCGGGTTCCCGGTGACCGCCTTACTCGGCTATCTAATCATCCCGGCCTGGGGATGGCGTCCGATGTTCATCATTGCCGGCGTCGGCTCGCTCGTCGTCTGGTATCTGCGCAAGAATCTTCCGGAATCGCCGCGCTGGCTTGAATCGCAAGGCCGCACGGCGGAAGCCGAATCCTTGATGCAGTCGATCGAACAGGAATCCGCCGGCGGCGGGACGCTGCCGCCGGTGGTGGTGCCGGCTCAGGTCGCCCAGGTCGCTGCATCCGACATGCTGAGGCCGCCGCTGCTGCAACGCATGCTGGTCGGCTGCTGGGTTTTGATCACCATCAACACACTGATCTTCGGCTTCGTGATCTTCCTGCCGCAGTTCTTCCTGCGCCAGGGGCTGACCATCGCCAATTCGCTCGCCTATACGCTGGTGCTGTCGGTCGCGTCGCTGGTCGGCTGCGCGGTCGGCGCTTATCTGTCCGACGCGATCGGACGGCGCGCGAGCATCATCGGTGCGTCGATCGCGACCATCGTCAGCGGCTACATCTATGCCCGCTTCAGCGCGGCGTCCGATCCGGCGATCGTGCTCAGCGTCGGATTCGTACTGATCGTCGCGATCTATGTGCAGACCGCGATCCTGTTCGGCGTCTACACGCCAGAACTATTCCCGACCGAAATCAGGTTGCGTGCCAACGGCATCTGCAACACGTTCGGTCGGGGCGCGACCGCGGTCTCGCCCTTCATCGTCGGCGCCCTGATGGCGTCCTACCAGCTGCCAGGGGTGGTCTGGCTGATGATCGCCCTTGTGCTCATTCAGATCGTGGTGGTGTGGGCCTGGGGCGTGGAGCCGCGCAATCGGGGGCTGGAGGATGTCGCCACCGCTACAGCCTGATGACACCACACGGCCGCTGAGACATTGATGGTGGGCACTCGTGAGCACGCTTTGCGAAAAGCGTGATCAACGAAATGTGCAGTCTTGCAAAGCAGTCTTGCAAAAACAATTCGGAATTGAGATGATTTAAGTCCTTACCATGTGACGCCGTTTTCAGCCGTAAAATCAATTTCAGCATAATACAACTTGCAGTAGCAACAAACCACCCCCTAATATAGGCAATACAGGCCGCAGCGCGCGAGCCTTTGCTCCGCCCTCCGAACAATTCGAGACGGTCTCATGAACGCATCATTCAAGTCCTTGCTGTTTTCGCTGGGGGCGATGGTCTGCACCACCGCTCCGACATTCGCCCAGCCAGTTGGAGGCACGCCCGCAAATCCAACGCTGCAATACGCCAAGCAGGGCTGGACCGCGGAAGACCGCCAGGCCTTTTATACGACCAGCCAGGGCTCGCACATGATGCCCTATCTGTGGTACAAGGCGCTGCGCCGTCTGGATGCTGACGCGCCGTTCGGCGGCGATCAGCTGCAACGCTACGGCTATCTCCCGAACGATAAATCCGCGAAGAACCCGGAAGGACTGCCGGTCGGATTCGTCATCGACGGAGACGCATCGTCCGGCTTCCTCGGCATGACCTGCGCGGCGTGCCACACCGCAGAGATCGAGTACCAAAAAAACGGGGCCACTCAACAGCTTCGCATCGATGGCGCGCCGGCGACGGCCAATTTTCAGCTTTTCCTGACGGAGCTGACGGCAGTCGTCCGGGCGACGCTGTCGGATGCCGACAGCTTCGACAAATTCGCCCACGCCGTGCTCGGCAACCGCTATTCGGCGACGCGAGCCAGGGACCTCAAGACGGATTTCGCCGCCTGGGTGAAGCAGTGGGGCGATTTCATGGACAAGAGCCTGCCCCCGTCACCGTGGGGACCGGGCCGCCTCGACGCCTTCGGCATGATCTTCAACCGCGTCGCCGCCAAGGATTTGGGCATCGACGCCAATTTCAAGGTCGCGGACGCGCCGGTCAGCTATCCGTTCCTGTGGAATGCGTCGCGGCAGGATAAGACGCAATGGAATGGCGGCGTTCCCAACGGTCTGTTTATCCACGCGCTCTCACGGAACACCGGTGAAGTGTTCGGCGTGTTCGCCGATTTCAACCCAAGGAAACGTGCGTTGCCGCCGTCGTTCGATTTCAGCAAGAACTCGGTGAAGTTCGCCGGTCTGCAGGCGCTCGAGGAGAAGATTTCGATCCTGAAAGCTCCGCCGTGGCCGTGGCCGTCGGAGCTCAAGCAGGATCTGGTCGACAAGGGCCGTATCCTGTTCGCGCGCGAGTGCGGCCGTTGTCACGAGGAGAAGCGCCTGCCGCTGGGCACCTGGCGCACGCCGGTCATGGCGGTCGGGACCGACCCGAAAATGTTCGACAATTCACAGAGGACGTCACAGACCGGCATCCTGGAGGGCGCACTGTCACCTAATCCACCGGGATCGAGGCTGTCAAATCCGGCCGCGACCGGCGACGTTCTCGCAACAACGGTGGTGGGCGCTCTGCTCAACGAGGCCTTTCCGTTCCCGCCCAAACTTCCCAATCGCAATAGCGGCGTTTGGCAGGCCATCCGAAAGGATATCGATAACCTGTTCTCCGATTCAGAAAGAGCTCCTGATCTGGTGTCTCTGCTGGACCCGAAAGTCAGAGAAGACCTGAAGGCCCATGTAGTCGACCGGCTTGCGAACATGTTCAAGGTGCCCGGCGAACCCCGCGCTTATGAATCGCGGGTGCTGCACGGCATCTGGGCGACCGCGCCCTATCTTCACAACGGATCGGTGCCGAACCTCTGGGAATTGCTGTTGCCGCCAGATCAAAGGAAGCCATTCTTCATGGTTGGCAGCAAGGCATATGATCGAGTCAATGTCGGGTACGTAACGGACAGTTCACCGTTCAAGGATGGCAAGCTTGTGGTGGGTTCAGGAGCCGAACCCGGCAACAGCAACGCAGGGCACGATTTCGGCAAAGACCTTACGGATGACGAGCGCTGGGCGCTGATCGAATATCTCAAGCAGCTCTGAAGGGCAGGTTTTAAGCGTTCTTCAGCGCCACCCGGAATTCGGCTTCGGTCTTCGACTTCACTTCGTCGAGCGTGACGCCGTCGGCGAGCTCGATCAGCGCCATGCCGTCCTTGCCATGCTTGTCGATGGTGAAGACCGCCAGGTCTGTCACCACCAGGTCGACCACCTTCTCGCCGGTCAGCGGCAGGTTGCATTTTTTCAACAGCTTCGGGCCGTCCTTGGCGGAATGCTCCATCACCACCACGACGCGCTTGACGCT